>Ga0209530_1000145_pt1 | contig 63215 bp, 59 predicted proteins | sample BlaSpr_A8_Ref_O1_FD_187987 | JGI IMG/M metagenome (GOLD analysis project Ga0209530, IMG submission 187987) | Forest soil microbial communities from Thunder Bay, Ontario, Canada - Black Spruce, Ontario site 2_A8_Ref_O1 (SPAdes) (version 2) | ecosystem: Environmental > Terrestrial > Soil > Boreal...
AGCCCGGACACATCCGAGTGACCGTGGATACCGACTACTCGTTGCCGGCCGCGGACGAAACAACCACGGACGAAACAACGACTACATCGTCCACCAAGACCAGCACCTCTGGAAGTTACGGCTACGGCACCAGCACCTATCCCACACCGGATCAAGGGAAACCGATCGGCGGCGGCGGAGTGCCTTGCGTTAACTAAGCGGCGCTTAGGCGTGCGTACCGCCGTCGATGCGGATTTCGGTTCCGGTGATGAACGCGCCGTCCTCGGACACCAGCATGGCGATCACGCCGGCCACCACAGAGGGATCGGCCATCCCGGCGCCGCTGGATTCCACTGTGGTGGGCAGGATCGGCATCAGCCTGCTGAACAAGGACCAGTCGGCGTCCTTGGGTATGTATCCCCCGGTGGCGTCGGTGAGCGCGGACTTGATGCTGCCCGGCGCCACGCACACTGCACGCAGACCCTCGCGGGCATACTCGAGCGCCAAAGAATGGGTGAAGGCCTGGATTCCGCCCTTGCTGGCCGCGTAGGCCGCCATGTAGGGATGGGCGAAGGAGGCCGACGTGGAGCTGAAGTTCACGATCGCGCTGCGCGAATTCGCCAAGAGCGCCGGCAGCGCTTCGCGGACCACCAGAAAGGTGCCGGTCAGGTTAATGCCGACGATCTGATTCCAGAGTTCAAGGCTGGTTTCGTGAGTGTGCGCGGCGCGCAATATGCCGGCCGCGTTGACCAGCGAATCCAAGCCGTCGAGCGTTTGGATGGCCGAGGACACGCCATCGATTACCGAATCCTCGTTACCGACGTCCATCGGCACGGTGGTGAGCCGTTCAGCGATTGCGGCCTCTTCGGCCCGCGCCCGGGTCTTGTCCAGGCCGTCCACCGCGACGTCGGCGGCCACGATGGTGGCGCCTTCGTCCAGCAGCCGTAGCGCCGTGGCCTGGCCGATCCCCGATGCTGCACCGGTCACCAGGATCCGCTTGCCTTCAAGTCGGTTCATCTTCTTCTCCCGTCAGTCGGCCTGCCCATCGGACATCTTTCACCAAGCGGCATGCGGCAAGCCACGGACCTGATCGACGCCGGGAGCGCGTCCACAGCAGAGTCAGACCACCCCACGTAACCCGTCGGCGCCGAACACCGGTTCCAGCATTGCGGAGTAGTCCGGGCCGCGTCGCAGTATGAGCCCCCCGTCGACGTTGATCACCTGCCCAGTGACATAGCTGGCCGCATCGCTGAGCAGAAACATCGCCAGGTGGGCGATGTCCTCGACCTCACCGGGCCGCGGCAGCGGCGTGCAGAGCGCGTAGTCGGCGCTCAGCTCAGGCGAATCAATCACCGGCGCAACCAGATCTGTCCGAATCAGGCCCGGCCGGATGCTGTTGACCCGCACCCACGACGGGCCCAGTTCGTCGGCGGCCAGCATCATCATGTGGTCGACGGCCGACTTGCTGACCCCGTAGGCGCCGAACCAGCGGTGGGTGTTGCTGGCCGCGATCGACGAGATCCCGATGAAGGAACCGCCGCCGCCGCGCACCAACTCACGCGCGGCGTGCTTGAGCACGTACATGGTGCCGTTGACGTTGAGGTCGACCGTGCGTCGCCACGCCGCTGAGTCGATCTGGGTGATCGGACCGATGGTCTCCGACCCGCCCGCGCAATGCACCGCACCATGTAGCCGGCCGTGCCACGCCGTCGCGGCGTCCACCGCACGGGCGGCCTCCTCCTCGTTGGTGATGTCGGCGGGCTCATAGCGAATCGAGCCGCCGTTGACCTCGAGCACTTCGATCTCTTTGACGGCGGCCGCCAGCCGGTCGGGATTGCGCCCGATGATCATGACTGAGGCCCCGGCCGCCACCAGCCCGGCAGCCACGCCCTTGCCGATTCCGCTGCCGCCGCCGGTGACCAAGTACGTCCGGTCTTCGAAAGAAAGCTGCACGAGAGCCCCTCTTAAACTGAAACAGGTTCTAGGTATAGAACCATGCGGACGTAGCCCTGCATAACGGTCCCCTGGGCTGACGCGATTCAGGGCGTATCGCGGCTGGCCAGCTTGGTGGGCTTCGCGTTCCGCCAGTCCTCCACATCGGGCGGCAGGCCGACGGGGAACCTGTTCTCGTTGTGAGCCGCCCAGTGCGCGTGCCCCAACTGGTGAACATGGAACGCGTGCCGCAACGCCTCGGTGTATCCCATCGCGTCGGAGGCGGCGTTGACCGAGTCCTTGATCAGCAGTGCCGCCATGGTTGGCCGCTCGGCGACGCGCCGCGCGAATTCCAGGGTCTTGGCCTCCAGCTCGTCGACCGGGAAGACCTTGGACACCATGCCCAGCCGGTAGGCTTCGTCGGCGTCCACCGCGTCACCGGTCAACAGCAGCTCTTTGGCCTTACGCGGACCGAATTCCCAAGGGTGAGCGTAGTATTCGACGCCCGGCATACCCAGTCGTACCGCGACCACGTCGCTGAACTTCGCATTGTCGGCGGCGACGATCAGATCGCACGCCCAGATCAGCATCAGGCCCGCGGATATCGCGTTGCCCTGCACTTGAGCAATAGTGATCTTGCGCAGATCGCGCCAGCGGCAGGTGTTTTGGAAGAAGAAGTGCCACTCCTGGTGATACAGCTTCTCCATGATGGGTTCGAGGGTGGCGCCATGCGAGCGAAAGGTCGGATGCTGCATCGGTCCGGGCTGTCGCTCCAGCAGCGCCTGCTCGGAGCCCAGGTCGTGACCGGCCGAGAAGTTCTTGCCGCGCGCCGCGAGAATCACCACGCGAACGGTGTCGTCGGCCTCGGCGCGCCCGAACGCCTCGTCGAGCTGGACCAGCAGGCCGCGATTCTGCGCGTTGTGGGCATCGGGCCGGTTGAGCCAAATCCGCGCTATGCGGCCCTCGTCGAGGGTTTCATAGGCCACCAGCTCGTTCGCGTTGGCGTTGGCCGCCTCGGCGCCGGCTTGGTCGGATACTGTCATTCCGCACACCTCGCTTTTTCGGGATTTGCTGCGCATCGGGGCCGATTGCTTGCACAATACGGCCAGCGCTAGGTCCATTCGCCGCTGGGTTGATCGGCCGTCAGCCCGTGCTGGCTCCGCGTGATCGGCGTCCTCTAGAGCCACGATCAAGTGCCGTCGTCGTTTTCGATGTCACGCCGACTTATGACAGATCCAATGCGGCGGCGAGGGCAGTCGCGGCAGATTTGAAAAGGGCCAGGCCAGGTAACTCGGCTGTGAGCGAATATCCGCGTCGCTTAGAATTATGTCATGCCTACTAAATCTGACCCTAGCGAAATCGGCGATGTTGAGCCGCTGGCCGACAGCACCGCAAGCCAGGCCAGGCGGGTCGTCGCCGCCTACGCGAACGATGCCGATGAGTGCCGCGTTTTCTTGTCGATGCTCGGTATTGGACCGGCGAAACTCGACGTCTAAATGGCTCCTAGGGAAGGCCGAAATTCGAAGACTTCAGAATCGGAGGGTTTCGGGGATTCCGACTTCGTGGTGGTCGCCAACCGGCTGCCGGTCGATCTCGAGCGGCTGCCCGATGGCACCACAACCTGGAAACGCAGCCCCGGGGGGTTGGTGACGGCCTTAGAGCCGCTGCTGCGCCGCCGCCGTGGGGCCTGGGTCGGCTGGCCGGGTGCAGTCGATGGTGATGAGGAGCCCATCGTCCAGGAAGGCCTGCGGCTCCAGCCGGTACGGCTCAGCGCCGAGGACGTTGCTGAGTACTACGAGGGGTTCTCAAACGCCACGCTGTGGCCGCTGTATCACGACGTCATTGTCAAGCCGACCTACCACCGGGAATGGTGGGAGCGCTATGTCGACGTCAACCGCCGCTTCGCCGAAGCCACGTCACGCACGGCCGCTCCCGGCGGGACCGTATGGGTGCAGGACTACCAACTGCAACTGGTCCCGAAAATGCTGCGCACGCTGCGGCCCGACCTGACCATCGGCTTCTTCCTGCACATCCCGTTCCCGCCGGTGGAGCTGTTCATGCAGCTCCCGTGGCGCACCGAGATCATCGAAGGCTTGCTCGGTGCCGACCTGGTGGGGTTCCACCTGGCCGGCGGCGCCCAGAATTTCCTGATCCTGGCCCGGCGGCTGGTCGGCGCCAATACCTCGCGGGGATCGGTGGGTGTGCGCTCGCGTTTCGGCGAGGTCGAGCTCGAGTCCCGCACCGTTAGGGTGGGTGCCTTTCCCATCTCCATCGACTCCGGGGCACTCGACCGGGCGGCTCGCGCAGGCAACGTCCGGCGCCGCGCCCAGGAGATCCGGGCCGAGTTGGGAAATCCCCGCAAGGTCTTGCTTGGCGTCGACCGACTCGACTACACCAAGGGCATCGATGTCCGGCTGGGAGCCTTTTCGGAGCTGCTCGCCGAAGGCCGCGCAAAACGCGACGACACGGTGCTGATCCAGTTGGCGACGCCGAGCCGTGAGCGTGTGGAGAGCTACCAGATTCTGCGCAACGACATCGAACGCCAGGTCGGCCACATCAACGGCGAATACGCCGAGGTTGGTCATCCGGTGGTGCATTACTTACATCGTCCGGTTCCGCGCGACGAACTCATCGCGTTCTTTGTGGCCGCCGACGTCATGCTGGTCACGCCGCTGCGGGACGGCATGAACCTAGTGGCCAAAGAGTACGTCGCCTGCCGCAGCGATCTTGGCGGAGCGCTCGTCCTCAGCGAATTCACCGGGGCGGCCGCCGAACTCCGGCAGGCCTATCTGGTCAACCCGCACGACCTCGAAGGCGTCAAGGATGCGATCGAGGCGGCGCTCAACCAGTCCGTCGAGGAGGGGCGGCGACGGATGCGGTCGCTGCGCCGCCAGGTGCTGGCCCATGACGTGGATCGCTGGGCGCGGTCGTTTCTCGACGCACTCGCCGAGGCGCACCCGCACGACGCCCGATAGCTCGGCGAACCGATGGTGTTGCCGCCGAAACGCTGTGATACTCGATGCAGCGTGAAGGAAAGGACCGCTGGAGGGACCCGGAGGGACCCGGAGGCACCTGGAGGGACACATTGTGAAAAATATCCGTCGCGGGCTGGCCGCCGGCGCCGGCATCTTCTCGGCCGTCGCACTGGGAATCGCGGTGGTATCGGGCGATCCCGCGAGTGCGGTCGCACCACCACCAGACGGCAATTACTCCTTCAACCAGGCGGGCGTGTCAGGAGTGACCTGGACGATCACGACGCTGTGCGATCAAGTAAACGGAAGCCGCTACTGGGCCGATTATTCCAACCCGCTTATTGCGGCAAATTTTTGTGCTCTGAACATAGTGAGCACGACCGCCGAACAGATCAGCCGTCAGGACAAGCTGCACAACTACAGCGGCAGAGCCCGGCTGGTGAGCCAACGTTGGACCCTCCAGGTGACCGTGGCCGATGGGGTTTCCTGCCCGGGCGGCGGCACCGCGGCGTCCACCGAAACCTATGCGTTTGACGACGAGACGCTCACCGGAACACATACCACCTTGCACGACGAAGAGTGCGGCCTGGAGTCGTCGATGACTAAGCAACCGTTTTCACTGCAACTGGCCGGTCCCCCGCCCAGCCCGGTCCAGCGTTATCCATTGAACTGCAACGACATTGCGATATGCTACTGAACGGTGGGGGCACGGCGGGTACGGTGCCCGGGCGATGGTTGGTTCGCTAGATCGGCGTGATGTAGGCAATCAGCCAATTGTTGCCGATCTTCGTGAAGTCCACCCGCAACCGGCTGCCGTCGTATAGCGGCTGCCGTGACTTATCGGTCACGGTGCGGTTCAGGTAGACCATCACCGACGCCGAATTCGGTTTGGCGGACATGACTCCCACACCGACGACATTGGCCTGGACGACCACTTCGCGCTTCTTGGCCTCCGGGATGATCTGCGTATTGGCGCTCTTCTGGAACTCATGGCGGTAGTCAGGTGTCAGCAACGGGTACGCGTCGGCGAGGCTGCGTTCAACGGTCTGGTAGTCGTAGGCGAAGACCTCGGGTATTTCTTTGGCGGCCAACTGGGGCAACACCGCCCGCGCTGACTCTTCGCCGCGGGTCTGCACCCGGTCCCAGTAGAACCAGCCGGCCGCGGCGGACAACCCGACGATGCCTGCGACCGATAAGTAAGCCGCGACGGCGATCAGCCACCGCCGCCACCGCATCAGTTGCCCCCGTCGGGATATTTCAGGTCGTAGCCGGTCATCCGCCCCTGTTCATCCTCGTGCACGATGACCCGAAGCCGATACGGCGTGGACGGCTTGTTGACTCCGTCGATATCGGCCACCGTGACGCGCACCGACACCAGCACGGACGCGTTGTCGGTGACTACGTCGATGCCCTCCAGAGCAGCGCCGTTGATCACGGCCTCTGATGTCGCGTTGGTGGAGCGGAACAGGCCCTTGAGGTTCTCGATGGCGTTGTTGGCGCCGAGCATGCCGCGCAGCGGGCCGCTGGTGCCGTTATAGAACCGGTTCACGCTCTCGTCGATGTTGTCCTGCTTGTAGCTGAACATGTTGACCACCATTTGCGTAGCGGTGTCGACGAAGCGCTGGTCGCGCGCTCGTTCGGCCTCGGCGTGCCGTTGCTGGGTAACCAGGACGGTCAGGCAGGCGGCCAGCCCGCCGATCGCCAACAACGCAGCGGCAGAAGAGATCCATCCGACTAGCCTGCGGTGAGCGGGCCGCCGTGGCGGCGGCTTGACGGGCTTCAGGGTCTTGACCGGCCCGGCGGACCGCTTGGCGGAGCCTTTTGATGGCTTCGGCTCAGCCGGGGCGTCGACCTGAACCGTGGCGGCACCGCCCGAAGAATCGCTTTTGGCGGGGCCTGCCGCTCGCGAAGCCCGCCGACGCACACTTCGCGTCGTCGTGTCGTTAACAGAACCTGATTCTTGAGAAGCCACTTCGCGAGCCACTACATCGGCCTTGGATCAAGCATGAGGTCCACCCAATTCTCGGCGCTGGATGCGCCATTAGCGCTGTGGTCGCCGGGCGCGAAAATGCCAGTGCCGCCCGCCGGGTCCGCAAAAGCTCCGGTGTTTTGGTCGTAGGTGGTGTAAGCCGGTCCGCTGGCCTGTGGTTGCGGTGCGGGCGCAGGTGCGGGCGCCGGGCCGATACCCTCCGGCGGTGGCGGCGGTGGTAACCACTTCGGATACGGAAGCTGCGGCGGCACCGGCGGGACTCCCGGCGGATTCCACGAGCTCCCTGGCGGTGCCGGCCCGTTGTCATTGGGTGGCGGCGGATCGAACGCCGGCTGACGCGGCACCGGCCCCGGCCCGGCCACCACGCCGGGCGGAGGCGGCCCCACTATGGGAACGCCCGGATCGGGATCGGCGCCCGGCGGGATATATGGAAACTTGTTGGGCGGCAATACATTTAGCCCATTAGTTATCGGTGTGTCGTACGGGACCGGCGGGCCCCGCCAGGGGTTGCGGCCAACCGGTACGTAGCCCTTCGGGTCGCGACACAGCTGAATCGTGGGAGCCCGTTTGCCGGGGAACTCCTGGCACGGATAGTTGCGGGCGCCGCGCACGGTGCTGGGATCGTTCTGAGCGACCTTGCAGTACAAATCCTTCGGGAGTTCGCGCAGCGTCTCGTCGGCCGGCGTGCGCATCAACGGCGGGGGCAGGAAGCCGACAGCGCACGGCGGCGCATCGTTCAGGTCGAGCTTGAAGTCCAGCTTGGCGCCTTCGTCTTGCGGCGAGCCGCCCGCAGCCGTCGTGATCGCGGCGAACAACGACGGCAAAACCACCAGCAGCTGTTCGATCGACTTGTGATAGATGACGCCCACCCGGCCCAGGTTGGCCAGGCTGGCCGCCAGCGCCGGGAACGAGGGGCGAATACCGGAGAACGCGGTGCTGGCCTCGTCGGCGGCGCTCGGCGCGATGGCCAACGTCGAGCGAAGCTGGGGGTCGGCCTGGCGCACCTCAGAAGTGAACCGCGCCAGCCCATCAGACAACGACTTGACGTCAGCGCCGGCGCGAATCTGGGTTTCCAGAAACGGACCCGCCTGATCAATCAACTGCGAGACTTGCGGATAGTCGGCGTTGGCCTCGTCCACCAGCAACCGGGCGGACTCGATCAGCCGGGCCAACTCGGGACCGGACCCGTTGGCCGCGATGAAGGTCTCGTGGAGCAGCTCTCGCAACCGCGTGTCGCCGAGGCTGTTGACTAGGTTCTCCGCCCGCTTCAACAGGTCGGCGACGTCTTGGCCGATCCGGGTGTTCTGCCGGTCGATCCGGGATCCGTTGCGCAACTTGGCCGACGACGGGTTGGCAGGCGGGACGAGATCGATGTACTGCTCACCAATGGCCGACACGCTCTTGACGGTCGCGGTGACATTCGATGGAACGGGAGTGCCGCTGTTGAGCCGCATTTCGGCGGTGACCCCATTGGGGTTCAGCCCCACCGACTCCACCCGGCCAACGGCCACACCGCGGTAGGTCACGTTAGCGTTCTTGTAGAGCCCGCCGCCCGCGACGAAGTCGGCACTTACGCCGTAGGTCCCGATCCCGAACGTAGCGGGCAGCCGAAGGTAGAAGATCCCCATCACCGCCAGCGTGATCGCAGTGATCACCGCAAAGATGCCGAGCTGAATCTTGGTCAATCTGTCAATCATCTGCGCCGCCCCTCAGTGTCCGGACGCCGTACCGGGCGGAATCTTGAACGGGTCGGCCGCTTGTCCGGACAGGTTGGCGAGTTCGCCGGTCAGGAAGTCAGGCGGGTTGAGAATCTCGCTCATGTGCATCATGTTCGGATCAAGTGCATACGACGTGGTGAAGAACGTCTCACCGATCCGGCGTAACGTGAGGTCGAAGGTGGTGAACACGTTGAGGTAGTCGCCGCGCACGGCCTGTTTGATACCGAAGTTGGGGAATGGGAACGTCAGCAACAGCTGCAGCGAGGTGACGAAAGACTTCCGGTTGTCGTTGAGGGCTTTTGCGACCACATACAGGCCTTTGAGGTCTTCGGCGAAGTCCACCTTGGTTTTTGACAGCACGTTCGAGGTAACTGTCGCCAGCTTCTTCAGCGCAGCGAAGGCGTCGACGATATGGTCTCGGTTTTTGTTGAGCACGCGAATCGCATCAGGCAGCGTGTCCAACGCACGGCCCAGGTTGTCCTTGTCGCGCGCCAGGATCGCAGAAAATCGGTTCAACCCGTCCAGTGCGTCGATGATGTCGTCGACCTGACGGTTGAGTCCCGCCGTCAACTCCGCCAATCTGGGAACCAGGTCGGTGAACTGATTTTGCCGGCCCGCGACGGCCTGGTAACTCTCGTCGGTGATCTCTTCCAACGCACCGACATTGCCCTTATTGACCACCACACCAAGCGCCGAGAACACCTCTTCGGTGGTGGGAAAGCGGCCTGTGTTGGACTCCGCGATTCTCGACCCGTCGGTCAGCCTGCCGGTCGCCGGCTTGTCCTTCGGGCTAGCCAGGTCGATGTGCAACGAACCCAGTAACGACGTCTGAGCAACCGTAGCCGTCGCGTTGGCCGGCAGCACGACGTTCTTATCCAGCGCCAACTTCACCGCGGCATAAAAGGATCCGTCGGACCGCTGCTCGGCTTGAATTCCGGAGACACTGCCCACGGTGACGTCATCGACCATCACCGGCGAGTTCTGGGGCAGCGTGGCAACATCGGGCATTTCGACGGTGATCTCGTACGCGCCGCCGCCATGACCGGCGGTGCCGGGCAACGGCAAAGAGTTCAGGCCGCTGAATTCACAACCGGCCATCAGCACACTGCCCACTGCTAACACGCTGCCCCGCAACCAGATTCGCTTCATCCGCCACCCCCCTGCTCGGTCGGCGGCGGCAGCGTGGGTCCGAGGGGTCCAGGGATGGGTCCAGGAGCAGGCGCTGCAGTCGGCGGGGGCCCCGGCGCGGGGCCGTACGCCGAGCCCGGCCCAGGACCTGGCGCGGGACCTGTGCCCGGGGCGGGAGCAGCGCCCGGAGCGGGCGGGACAAGCAGGCTCTGCAGATCCGCCGGGTTCTGGGCGGCGGGCGACGGGACACCTTTGGCCGGGATCCAGGTCAGCTGCGGAATCGGAGTCTCCGACTTGGCTTCGGTGGCCGGTGTGTCGTAAATGATCTGACCCTTGTACGCGGTGATCGTGTTGAGCGGGTGGAACATGAACGGGGGGTAGTTCACGGACAGCCGGCGCAGCACTGGCCCCAGCCGCTCGCGACAGATCTCGGCGCGCCTGAAGTAGTCCGGCGCACTCGGCCCGGCGGCAGTTTCGAAGGACCCACCGCAGATGAATTGGACGGGATTTGCGAATTCGGGTATCGACAACAGGCCATTCAAGGTGCCCTGCGCCGGATCATAGATGTTGTAGAAGTTGGCGATACCGGGGCCCGCCACGTGCAGTACCTGCTCGATGTTGTCGCTCTGGTCACTCAACGTCTGGGCGAAGTCGTTGAGCTTGCTGACCGTATCGATCAACGTCGAGTTGTTTTCATGCAGGAACCCTCGGATATCCGAGAGCGCTTTGTTGAGCGTGCCCAGGGTGTTGTCCAGATGACGCGAACTGTCTGCGAGCACCTGCGACACCGACGCGACGTTTCCGGCGAACTCTACGATCTGTTCATTACTCTCCGACAGTGCGTTGACCAATACCTGCAGGTTCTTGACCGTGCCGAAGATGTCGCTGCGCGAATCCCCCAGCCGCCCAGCGACTTGCGAGAGCTCGCGCAACGCGTTGTGGAACGACTCGCCCTTGCCGTCAAGCGTATCCGCGGCCTGGTTGATCGCCGCACCCAACGGCCCCTGCATCGATCCCGACGTCGGACCCAGCTGGACCGCCAGTTGGGTCAGCGACTCCTTCACCTCGTCCCATTCCACCGGGACCGCGGTGCGGGCCAGATCGATGCTCCCGCCGTCGGGTAGCACCGCACCGCCGGTGTACGCCGGGGTCAGCTGAACGAACCGAGCCGACACCAGGTTCGGCGACATGATCACGGCCTGCGCGTCCTTGGGGATCTTCACGTCGTCGGACACCGACATAGTGATCTTGACGTCGGAAGGCCGCGGCTCGATCGCGTCGATCTTCCCCACCGGAACGCCGAGAATTCGGACCTGATCACCGGGATAGAGTCCGACAGCAGATGTGAAGTAGCCAACGATCTTTCGGCCGTTGCCACCGGACGAGAACAGCACGTAGACGCCCCCTATCAACACCGCGACCAGCGCGATGACGGTGACGTTACGCAGCCCCCGGCTGCCGAAAGACCGCTGGATCATCGCGACTCGATCATGGTGCCTTAGGCCTGATGATCCAGCGTTCCTGGATCAACCCGCGCAAATAGTCGGCGAGGCTGGCCGGCAGCTTGCCTGGCTGGTAGAAGAAGTCGAACGTCGCCGCCAGCAGCGGCGCCGGTATCACACCGTAGACGTTGACATTGAATCCGGGACCGGAGCCGACCACCTCGCCCAACTCGGTCGCGTAGGTGGGCAGCCGTTTGAGGGCTTCGGTGATGTAATCGCGGCGCTCGTTGAGGTTGTCCAGCACCAGATTGAGCTTGCTCAGAGCCGGGCCGAACTCCTTGCGGTTGTCGGCGACGAAGCCGGAAATCTGGGCTGAGACATCGCTGATGCCCGAGATCAACTGACTCAGCGCGGCGCGCCGCTCGTCGAACGCGGCGAACAACTCGTTACCGTCGTCGACCAGTTTGTTGACCTGGTTGGCGCGTTCGGACAGTACTGATGTCACCGACTTAGCGTGCGCCAGCAGGCCTTGCAGCGCCTCGTCACGGCGGTTCAGGGTGCGGGACAACGATGTGACCCCATCCAGCGCACCACGCAGCTCCGGGGTGGCGTCGTGCAGCGTGTCGGTGAGAACGTTCAAGGCCTGCTCGAACTGCGGCTTGTTCAGATTGTTCGCGTTTTGACCCAGATCCTCCAGCGCGCCGGCCAGCGTGTAGGGCGTTGTCGTCCGGCTCAGCGGGATGGTGGTCGACTTGCCGCTGCCCGCCGGGGTCACCGAGATGGAGCGCTCACCGAGGATGGTGTCGGTGCGGATCGCGGCCAGCGACTGGTCACCGACGGCGACGTGGCGGTCCACGCTGAAGGTCACCTTGGCGCTGTCTCCGGCCAGACCGACGGACTGCACTTTGCCGACTTTGAAGCCCGAAACGTAAACGGCGTTGCCTGGGGTGATGCCGCCGGCATCGGTGAAGTAGGCGTCGTACGTTTTCCCCTGCGGCCAGAACGGCAATCCGGCGTAGCCGAATGCGAGCAACACAACGCAGACGGCCAGCACCAAGCCGAAGATGCCGGTGCGCAGTGGGTCGCGTTCGCGCCTAGGGTTATTTGACAAAAGCGCACCTTCCCTTGCTCGGATCTACCTGTCCGCCGAGCGGCAGCAGGATGTCGCCGCCGGCCGGTCCGTTGATCTTGATGGTCACGGAGCAGAAGTAGATGTTGAAGAACGACCCGTAGGCGCCGAGGGCGGCCAGGCGCAGGTAGTCCTCGCCCAGTTGCTCGATGTCGTTGTTCACCTCGGCCTTGCGGTGGTCCAGCTCGGTGGCCAGTGGCCGGGTGTTTTCCAGAATGCCCTGCAGCGGCCGGCGTGAATTCTTCAGCAGCTCAGTAAGATCCGCCGTTGTCGACGCGAGCGGTGGGATAGCGCCCGCGATCGTGTCCTTGTTCTTGGCCAGCCCGGTGATCAATTGCTGCAGCTGGTCAACACTGGCCGAAAATTGCGCGCTCTTTTGGTCGATGGTCCCCAGCACCGTGTTGAGGTTGGTGATGGTGTCACCGATGAGCTGGTCGCGTTGGCCCAGTGCCGACGAGAACGCGCTCGTGTCGGCCAGCACGTTCGACAACGCTCCACCCTGGCCCTGCAACAACTCGATGATGGCGCTGCTGATCGTGTTGACCTTGTCAGCGTCCAGCCCCTTGAGCACCGGGCGTAGTCCGCCCAGCAGCGCATCGAGGTCCAGTGCCGGCTGGGTGTGTTGAGAGTTGATGGTTCCGCCCGGCGGTAGCCTGTGCAGCTCCCCCGGGCCCGACGTGATCTCCAGGAACCGGTCGCCGACCAGGTTTTCGTATCGGATCAGCGCGCGCGTGGACGAATACAGCGTGTAGTGGCTGTCGACTCCGAACTCGACATCGATGGTGTTGTCCGGGTTGAGCTTCACGCCGGACACCGCACCGACCGGTACGCCGGCGATGCGGACCTTCTGGCCGGCTTTCAACCGTGACGCGTCGGTAAAGGTTGCGTGGTAGGTGGCTTCGGGACCGAAGCGGAAGTCACCGAAGACCACCACCAGGCCCGCGGCCACCACCAGCATGGCCACCGCGAAGATGCTGACCTTGATCACCATCGACCGGTGCGAGGGTAACTCCGCCATCAGAAGTCGTCCCGTTCCGCAAACGTGCCGTGGAACAAGAACTGCAGCGTCGAGGGTGCGTCAAACTGCAGCTCGGTGAAAGGCTCGTACGGGATATTGGCGTTGTCAGTGACCAGGAACGGCGCGCGGTAGAACGACCCGCCGGTCTGCTTGGTCGGGATGTCTGGCAATCCGCGGCAGTTCGGACCTCCGGAGGCGTTGACCTGCGGCAGGGCCTCCGGGTATGTGTATGACGGCGCGCCCAGCACGAAGCTCGACGACGTGAACAGGCCCGCTCTGCGGACGCCGAGCAGCGGAGCGAACTCTTTGATACCTCGTTCGATACCCGCGAACACGCAGCCGAATTCCGGCGAGTAGTCCGAGGCGACCTTGAGCGGGGCCCGCAGCCTGTTGATGGCGTCGATGAAGTTCTGCTCGGCCGGCTCCAACGTCTCATAGGCGTTGTTACTCAGCCCGATCGTGGCCAACAGCGTGTCGTTGAGGTTGTTCTGCTGATCTACCACCGTCTTGCTGATGGTCGGCAGGTTGTCGAACACGGTCGTCAGGTCGGGCGCGGCGTCGGCGTATGTGTTGGTGACGATCCCGGTCTCGCGGAAATCCTCCTGCAGGGCAGGCAGTTTCGGGTTCGCCTGCACTGTCAGCGTATTCAGCCCGGACAGCAGCGCGCCCAAGTCGTCGCCGTGATTACGCAGGCCTTCGGACAGCGCGCTCAGCGTCCCGTTCAACTCGACCGGGTCGATCTTGTGCAGTAGATCGATGAGCGACTGGAACAAGGTGTTGACTTCCAGTTGCACCGCCGAGGCCTGCACGTGCGCATCCGGGCGCAGCGAGGTCGGCGACGGGGCCTGGGGCGGAATGAACTCCACTGACTTGGCGCCGAAGACGGTGTTGCCCGCGATATGCACCGTTGCGTTCGATGGGATGAAACCCATCTCGTCGCTGCTGATGGCCAGCGTGAGCCGCGCCTGGTCGTTGCCGTAGCTGATGTCCTCGACCGTGCCGATCTGGATGCCGCGGTACTTGACCTTGGCGCCTTTCTCCATCACCAGCCCGGCCCGCGGCGCGGACACGGTGACGGTGTCGGTCGAGGCGAAAGCCGCGGTGTACGAAAAATAAGTCAGGACAGCGAAAGCAACGATCAATCCGGCCAGCAGCGCCGCTGCCAGCCGGACGGTTGACCGTCGCGCTTCGCCTTCGGTCATGGATTTTTGTGGGTCCCCTTTATCCAGAGAGGTTGAAGTTACCGGACGAGCCGTAAACCGCGAGCGAGATGCACAAAGTGATCACGACAACGACTATCAGTGAGGTTCGAACCGCCTGGCCGACTGCGATGCCGACGCCGACCGGCCCGCCGCGGGCGTTGTAGCCGTAGTAGGTATGGACAAGCATCACCGCGATAGACATCACGATGGCCTGCAGGAACGACCAGAGCAGGTCCGACGGTATGAGGAACGTATTGAAGTAGTGGTCGTACAGGCCCGCGGACTGGCCGTTGATGAACACCGTGGTGAAGCGGGCGGCGAAGAAAGCGGCGAGCACCGACAACGAGTAGAGCGGGATGATCGCGACCAGGCCGGCGACGAGCCGGGTCGACACCAGGTAGGACACCGAGTGCACCGCCATACATTCGACGGCGTCGATCTCCTCGGAAACGCGCATGGCACCCAATTGGGCGGTGGCGCCGGCCCCGATGGTGGCCGCCAGCGCGATTCCCGCGATCACCGGCGCGACAACACGGACGTTCAAAAATGCCGATAAGAACCCTGTCAGCGCCTCGATGCCGATGTTGCCCAGCGATGAGTAACCCTGCACGGCGATGACTCCACCGGATGCCAGTGTCAAAAACGCCGCAACGCCGACGGTGCCACCGATCATGATGAGTGCGCCCGCGCCCAGCGTCATCTCGGCGACCAGCCGGATCGTCTCCTTCCGATACCTGGTGAGCGCGTTGGGGACGTAGCGCACGGTTTGGCCGTAGAACAGCGCCTGCTCCCCGAAATCGTCAACCGGCCCCTGGAGCCGGGAAAAGAAGCGGCGAAACCGCAGCGTTGCGTCGTAGCTCATCGGCTGCTCACTTCGCCGAAAGCCGCACGCCGATGGCCGTCATGACCACGTTGATGACGAACAGACAGATAAACGCGTAGACGACGGTTTCATTGACGGCATTGCCGACACCCTTGGGCCCACCCTTGACGGTCAGGCCGCGGAAACACCCGACCAGCCCGGCCATCACACCAAACAGCAGCGCTTTGAGTTCTGCCAGGATCAATTCACGCAGTCCGGTAAGCACGGTCAGCCCGTTGATGAAAGCACCGGGGTTGACGCCCTGAAGAAAGACGGAGAACACGTAGCCGCCGGACAGACCGATGGCGCACACCAAACCGTTGAGCAGTAGCGCGACCAATGTGGACGCCAAGACCCGTGGTACGACGAGTCTTTGGATCGGGTCGATGCCGAGTACCCGCATCGCGTCGATTTCCTCGCGGATGGTGCGGGCACCCAAGTCGGCGCAGATTGCCGTGGCACCGGCACCGGCCACAACAAGCACAGTCACCACCGGCCCCAGCTGGGTGATGGTGCCGAATGCCGTTCCGGCGCCGGACAAATCGGCGGCCCCGATTTCGCGAAGCAGGATGTTGAGGGTGAACGCCACCAGGACCGTGAACGGGATGGACACCAGCAGCGTCGGCACAAGTGATACGCGAGCGATCATCCAAGTCTGATCCAGAAACTCGCGGAATTGGAAGGGCCGTCGAAAAGCAGCCCGAGCCGTATCGATCGACATTTCGAAGAACCCGCCGACAGCGCGGGCCGGAATCGCAAGCTGTTGAAGCAACCCCGTGTCCCCCCTTTGCTGCGCACGGCGAACTCTGTTGTCGCCTTTACGCTGCCTTCTATAGTCCCCGGCTCGGTATGAGCCGGATCATATTAACCCAGAACAACTTCACCATGTCAATGACGAGTATTTCTTTATCAGAAGCGTCAATTTGTCGAGGTCAGAGCCATTACGGCGTCATCAATTCGACACATGTTTCATTTGCTGAAACCCCTCCGCGAAGTAGCTTTGCATCGTTATTTCTCCATTAGTCCGACAGCGGAAAAATTTCGTTCTGGATCGCGCCCAGCAAAGTAATCCCGCAACGTGTTGCTGAGTTGGGCCGGCTCCCATGCCGAGCCGTTCGTGCTGAACTTGTGCTCCACGGTCGGCGCAGCGACCAGCGTCACTTGAGGACCGTAAACAATGAACACTTGGCCGTTGACGTCCGCAGCAGCGGGCGATGACAGAAACTTGACCAGACTCACCACGTGCTCGGGCGACAACGGGTCGATGCCGCCTCCCTCTATATCTGAGGCATCTGGTGCGCTACCGAAGACGTCGGCCGTCATCGCGGTACGGGCCCGCGGGCAGATCGCATTGGCGCACACCCCGTAGCGGCCCAGCGCCCGCGCGGCCGTCAGGGTGAGCGAGATGATGCCCGCTTTGGCCGCGCCGTAGTTGGCCTGTCCTACCGGACCTACCAGGCCCGCCTCCGACGAGGTGTTGACCAGCCGGCCGAAGATCTTTCCCGAGCCGTCGTTGGCTTCTTTGGCTTTGGCGCGCCAGTAGGTGGCCGCGTTGCGGGTGAGCAGGAAATGGCCACGCAGATGTACAGCGATGACGAGGTCCCATTCCTCGTCGGACATGTTGAACAACATCCGGTCGCGGGTGATCCCGGCGTTGTTCACCACGATGTCCAGTCCGCCCAGCCGGTCGGCGCAGGAAACCAGTTCGTCGGCCGTGGCGCGTTCGCTGATGTCGCCGGGAACGGCGACCGCCTTCGAACCGGTAGCAGCGCCGGCGGCGCTGATCTCGTCGATGACGTCGGAGGCATCCAGCGCGCCGGCGATGTCGTTGACGACGACGGTGGCGCCGAGGCGGGCCAGACCGAGCGCTTCGGCCCGTCCCAGTCCCGCGGCCGCGCCGGTTACTACCGCGACCTTTCCGGATAGATCGGTCGCGTTCGTGCTGCTAGTCAATTTATGAATACCTCTAGTTTCGGGTCACTCGCCACGCAACAACGCGGCGCGCGGGCATTCGGCGATGGCCTGTTCGGCCAGCTGCTCTTGGTCGGGTGGAACGGGATCGGTCTTGACGACGGCGTAGTCCTCGTCGTCCAGGTCGAAGATATCCGGCGCGATTCCCAAGCACACCGCGTTACCTTCACACCGGTCACGATCCACGATGACCCGCACGGCAACCTCCTAGAACCTGGCTTTTGATGTAGCCCGGCGTCCCGACAGTATGTAGTACGACCATAAGGCCCCGATTGGTTCGAGGAAAGGTCGCTGGATTCCCAGACTAGAACGTGTTACAACCGGGAGACGGATGGGTAGCCGTCGGCCGAGTCGCTGATGGCTAGCTGTGGCGCGAGACGTGTAAACGATGTTGAACCGAAGGACGGCTTGGAATGCGCATCAGTTATAGCCCTGAACAGGAGGAGCTGCGTCGCGAGCTGCGGTCGTACTTCACCACGCTTATGACGCCGGAGCGCCGCGAGGCACTGAGCTCGGTCCAGGGCGAATACGGGATCGGCAACGTATACCGGGAGACGGTCGCGCAGATGGGCAAAGACGGGTGGCTTACCCTGAACTGGCCCAAGGAGTACGGCGGCCAGGACCGCTCCCCGATGGACTCGCTGATTTTCACCGACGAAGCGGCCATCGCCGGTGCACCGGTGCCGTTCTTGACGATCAACAGCGTGGCGCCGACCATCATGGCCTTCGGCACCGAGGAGCAGAAGAAATTCTTCCTGCCCAAGATCGCCGCCGGCGACCTGCACTTCTCCATCGGCTACTCCGAGCCCGGGGCCGGGACCGACCTGGCCAACCTGCGTACCAGCGCCGTGCGCGACGGCGACGACTACGTGATCAATGGCCAGAAGATGTGGACCAGCCTGATCGTCTACGCGGACTACGTCTGGCTGGCGGTGCGCACCAACCCCGAGGCCAAAAAGCACCGTGGCATTTCGATGCTGGTCGTGCCGACCACCGCTGAGGGTTTCTCCTGGACGCCGGTGCACACCATGGCCGGTCCGGACACCAGCGCCACCTACTACACCGACGTGCGGGTGCCGGTGACCAGCTTGGTCGGCGAGGAGAACGGTGGCTGGAAGCTGGTGACCAACCAGCTCAACCACGAGCGGGTGGCCCTGGTCTCATCGGCTCCGATCGTCACGGCCCTTCGCGAGGTTCGCGAATGGGCACAGAACACCAAGGACGACAGCGGAGCCCGGCTCATCGACTCGGAATGGGTGCAACTCAACCTGGCCCGGGTGCACGCCAAGGCCGAGGTACTCAAGCTGATCAACTGGGAGCTGTCGTCATCGGAAAGCGAGTCCCTGTCGCCGGCCGACGCGTCGGCGGCCAAGGTGTTCGGGACCGAGCTGGCCACCGAGGCTTACCGGCTGCTGATGGAGGTACTGGGTACCGCGGCGACACTACGTCAGGAGTCGCCGGGTGCGCTGCTGCGCGGCCGGGTCGAGCGGATGCATCGGGGATGCCTGATCCTGACCTTCGGCGGCGGCACCAACGAAGTCCAGCGCGACATCATCGGGATGGTCGCGCTGGGGCTGCCCCGAGCCAACCGCTGAGAGGACGAAACGTTCATGGATTTCACGACAACCGAAGCCGCACATGACCTCGGTGGTCTGGTCGACACGATTGTGGACGCGGTGTGCACACCAGAACATCAACGCGAGCTGGACGGGCTCGAGCAACGATTCGACCGCGAGCTGTGGGGCAAGCTGATCGACGCCGACATCCTGTCCAGCGCGTCGGCCTCAGCACTTGGCGGCGACGGTTTCGGGGTGCTCGAGCAGGTTGCCATTCTGGTTGCACTGGGCCACCAACTGGCAGCCGTGCCCTACCTGGACTCGGTGGTTCTGGCCGCCGGCGCGCTCGCCCGATTCGGCACCGAGGAGCTCCAGCAGGAATGGGGCGCTCCAGCGGTCAGCGGCGAGAAGATCCTCACCGTCGCCCTGCACGGCGAAATGGGTGAGGGGCCGGTTCGCGCCGTCCGCGCCGGTGAGGGCTACCGTCTTACCGGCACCCGTACCCAGGTGGGTTTCGGCCCGGTCGCCGACGCATTCCTGGTTCCCGCCGAAACCGATTCCGGCACAGCCGTTTTTCTGGTCGCCGCGAATGACCCGGGAGTCTCGGTGAACGCACTGGAGACCACTGGCTTGGGCAGCGTCGGACATCTGACGCTGGACGGCACCCAGGTCGACGGCACCCGGACGGTTGGCGGCGCGGAGGCCGTAGCCTGGCTCGAAACCCTGGCCACCCTGGGCGGCAGCGCATTTCAGCTCGGCGTACTCGAGCGGGGATTGCAGATGACGGCCGAGTACGCGCGCACCCGCGAGCAATTCGACCGCCCGATCGGCAGCTTTCAGGCGGTTGGTCAGCGGCTGGCCGACGGTTACATCGATGTCAAAGGGTTGCGGCTCACACTCACCCAGGCGGCCTGGCGCGTCTCGGAGGATCTGCCCGCCGAGATCGACGTGGCCAGCGCGGCGTTCTGGGCCGCTGACGCCGGGCACCGGGTGGCGCACAGCATCGTGCACGTGCACGGCGGCGTCGGCGTCGACACCGATCACCCGGTGCACCGTTACTTCCTGGCCGCCAAAGAGACAGAGTTCGCGCTGGGCGGCGCCACCCGACAATTACGTCGGATCGGCCGCGAACTGGCGGAAACCCCTGCTTAGCCTGTGATCTCGACCGACCCGACCGTCACCGATCTGCTGGTGCCGCTGGCCGACATCGACGACCGCGGCGTCTATTTCGAGGACTCGTTCACCAGCTGGCGTGACCACATCCAGCAGGGTGCGGCCATCGCGGCGACGCTGCGTGAGCGCCTTGACCCAACCGGGCCGCCGCATGTCGGGGTGCTGTTGGAGAACACGCCGTTCTTCTCGGCGATGCTGGTGGCGGCCGGGATGTCGGGGATCGTCCCGGTAGGCCTCAACCCGGTGCGCCGCGGCGAGGCGCTGGCCCGCGACATCAGCCGGGCGGACTGCCAGCTGGTGCTGGCCGACTCGAAATCTGCTGCGACACTGGGCGATATCGACCATCTGAACGCCGATTCCGCTGAGTGGGCCCTCGAGGTGGCCGCGCATCGGGACGCCGCGGTCCGTTTTCAGAAAGCTTCCCCTGCTGACCTTTTCATGCTGATCTTCACGTCGGGCACCAGCGGTGAGCCCAAAGCGGTGAAGTGCAGCCACAGCAAGGTTGCGATCGCCGGCGCGACGATGACGCAGCGCTTCGATCTTGGGCGCGACGACGTCTGCTATGTGTCGATGCCGTTGTTCCATTCCAACGCTGTGCTGGTCGGCTGGGCGGTAGCGGCGGCGTGCCAAGGCTCGATGGCGTTGCGCCGCAAATTCTCTGCGTCAAACTTCGTAGTGGACGTGCGCCGCTACCGCGCCACCTACGCCAACTACGTGGGCAAGCCTTTGTCGTATGTGCTTGCCACACCCGAGCAGCCCGACGACGCCGACAACCCGCTGCGCGCGGTGTACGGCAACGAGGGCGTGCCCGGTGACGTCGATCGCTTCGGGCGCCGGTTCGGGTGTGTCGTTCAGGACGGGTTCGGGTCGACCGAGGGCGGCGTGGCGATCGCCCGTACCCCCGATACCCCGATGGGTGCGTTGGGTCCGCTGCCTGAGGGGATCGACATAGTCGACCCCGACACTGGCAAGCCGTGCCCGGCGGGTGTGGTCGGCGAGGTGGTGAACACCGCCGGGCCGGGCCGCTTCGAGGGCTACTACAACGACGAGGAGGCCGAGGCCCAGCGGATGGCGGGCGGGGTCTACCACAGTGGCGACCTGGCCTATCGCGATGACGCGGGTTACGCCTACTTCGCTGGGCGGCTTGGTGATTGGATGCGGGTGGACGGCGAGAACCTCGGCGCGGCCCCGATCGAACGGGTGCTGCTGGGCTACCACGACGCGACCGAGGTGGCGGTGTACGCGGTGCCCGATCCCGTGGTCGGCGACCAGGTGATGGCCGCGTTGGTGATCGCGCCGGGTATGGAGTTCGACGCCGAGAAGTTTCGGGCCTTTCTGGCCGAGCAGCCTGACTTGAGTGCCAAGCAGTGGCCGTCTTACGTCCGGGTCAGCGCAGAGCTGCCGCGGACGGCGACCTTCAAGGTGCTCAAGCGTCAGCTGTCGGCCGAGGGCGTCGATTGCGGCGATCCGGTCTGGCCGATCCGCCGCTAGACACATGACTTCCCGACCACTTGGGCTTGCGATTGAATCGAGCTTTGAACAGCTTTCCGCCACGGTTCCGGCCAACATCGGCATCTCGATCTGCCGTCCGGACCGAACCTTTTCGCTGGGACGGTGGTCGTCCGGCGTCGCCTGGTCAACGATCAAAGTGCCCTTGGCCATCGCAGCGTTGCGCCACGATAGGCGACTGGCCCAAGACCTGGTCGTCAAGGCGATCACCGAATCCGACAATCCTGCGTCCGAGCAGCTGTGGTCCCAACTCGGCAACCCGGCGGACGCGGCGCGGCAGGTAGAAGCCATTATCAGAGAATCCGGCGATGCGAGCACCATGGTCGAGTCACGCCGACTTCGGCGTGGTTTCAGCGCATTCGGCCAAACGCAGTGGACCCTGGACCGGCAGGCGACTTACGCAGCGCAGCTATCTGTTATCCCTGACGGGGCGGCAGTCATCGGTCTGATGCACCAAATCACTGATGTCCAGCGGTGGGGGCTGGCGGCCAAAGGCATTGCCGCCAAGGCGGGTTGGGGTCCGGGTGTGCATGGCGGCTACCTGGTCCGCCAGTTCGGGATCGTGCCCACGCAGTCTGGGCAGTGGGGCGTGGCGCTGGCGGCCGAAGCCCACGACGGCGTGTTCGAGACGGGAGTCGAGGTGGTCAACTCGTTGTCGGACTGGCTCGTCAGTCGCCTTCCCGCGCTAGCCCGGTATTGACGGGGCGACTGCATCGACTTTCGGCAGTGGTGATGCGACGGGCCGGAACAGCGGTGCCCGCGCCACCGGGGCAACAGTGCCGGGCGCCAGCTCGTCGGTTTAGCGCCGGCCAGCACCAGACGCTTGGGGCGGTCCGGCTGAGCGGTTGCGGCCTCGGCGAACTACGCGAGGCTTTCCCGCGGCGCGAATTTCTGCTGCGCGCTCCCAGCCCCGCCGGGAATGTCGGGCACCTGATGGGACCGCCCGGCGCCACGATGGCGTTGGCCGCCGCTCCCGTGGCGCCACGCTGAGCCGAACCTGCGGGATGGGCATGACCGGCGGTCGCGCTTACCACGCCCAATACACCTGCCACAACGCTATTTTGGAGAAAGCACGGGATGTCCGCGGAAACGCTCAATGGCTACCCTCATGCCGTACGCTCACTCGGTGCCCCGATGGTTGCCGGGAATTGCCAGCTCGTCTAGAGGTACGGCAGGTGCCAGATGACGTACGTGCTCGTTTCGCCGGAGATCGTCGGCTCGGTTGCTGCGGATGTCGAGAGCATCGGCGCGGCCCTGACCAGCGGCAACGCGGCTGCGGCCGCCGGGACCACGAGCGTGGCGAGCGCGGCGGCCGACGAAGTGTCGACGGCCATCGCGGCGCTGTTCTCCCAATACGCTCTGGACTATCAGAAGCTGGCCGCGCAGGCGGCGGCGTTTCATGACCAGTTCACCCGCTCCCTCCTAGCCAGCGCGACTTCGTACGCGGGCACCGAGGCGGCCAACGCCTCGCCGTTGCAGACCGTCGAGCGGGGCGTGCTGGATGTCATCAATGCGCCCACTGAACTACTGCTGGGGCGCCCGCTGATCGGCACCGGCACCAACGGAGCGCCGGGGACCGGGCAGCCGGGCGGGCCCGGCGGGATTTTGTTCGGCAACGGCGGCACCGGCGGGTCCGGCACGCCGGGGGGACCCGGCATGCCAGGGGGGCCCGGCGGCCGAGGCGGTGACGCCGCGCTGTTCGGCAACGGCGGCGCCGGCGGGACCGGCGGGCCTGGCGGCGCCGGCGCCGCCGGCGTGAACGCGGCCGGCCAAGCGGGCGGGGCGGGCGGGACCGGCGGCGCCGGCGGCCAAGGCGGGATGTTCAGCGGGTCCGGCGGCATCGGCGGCGCCGGCGGCATCGGCGGTACCGGCGGCATCGGCGGTACCGGTGCGCCCGGCCAAAGCGGCTTTATCGGCGGCAACGGCGGCACCGGCGGGGCGGCCGGCGCCGGGGGTGGGGGCATGACCCAGGGCACTGCCGGTAACGGCGGGGTCGGCGGCCAAGGCGGTACCGGCGGCACCGGCGCGGCGGGCAGCCAGGGCGCGGCCGGCGGCGGGCAGGGCACCCAGGGCGCGCTCGCCGGTAACGGCGGCACCGGCGGTAACGGCGGCGCGGCCGGTTCCGGCACCGGCGGCCAACAGGGCGCCGGCGGCCAGGGCGGCACCGGCGGGGCCGGCGGCACCGGCGGCAACGGCGGCACCGGCACCGACAACAGCGCCAATCCCGGTGTGGCCGGCGGGGCCGCCGGCATCGGGGGCGTCGGCGGCACCGGCGGCAACGGCGGGCAAGCCGGCACCGGTGCCGGCGGCGCGGGCACCGCCGGCACCGGCGGCCAAGGGGGCGTAGGCGGGGGCGGCGGCACCGGCGGCAACGGCGGCAGCGGGGCCAACGGCGGCGCAGCCGGCAGCGGGGGCAACGGCGGCACCGGCGGCAACGGCGGCTTGGCCACCGGCAGCGGCAACGGCGGCACCGGCGGCACCGGCGGCGATGCCGGCGCCGGTGGCACCGGCGGCAACCCCGGCACCGGCGGCACCATCGGCGGCAGCGGCGGCAACGGCGGTGACGGCGGCGCCGGCGGCCAAGGCAGTAGCGGGGGCGCGGGCAGCAACAACGGCGGCGGCAGCGGCGGCAGCGGCGGCAACGGTGGCGCCGGGGGGGAACCCGGAGAAAGCGAGAGCATAACTACCGCCGAAGAGAACAACGTATCCTTTGGCAGCGGCGGCAACGGTGGCGCCGGCGGCAGCGGCGGGGCCGGCGGCACGGGTGACAACGGTGGCGCCGGCGGCAACCCCGGCTTCGTCGGCGGTAATGGCGGCACCGGCGGCCAAGGCGGTCAAGGCGGCGCGGCTGCCCAAAAGCTAACCACATCAGAGCACGGCTATTTCGGATCCAACGGCAACGGCGGGCCAGGCGGCAATGGCGGCACCGGCGGCACCGGCGGCACCGGCGGCAGCGTCGGCGGCACCGGCAGCGGCAGCGTCGGGGGCACCGGCGGCGGCAGTGTCGGGGGCACCGGCGGCAACGGCGGCAACGGCGGGACAGCCGGGGCGGGCGGCGCGCCCGGCAACGGCTACGAATCCCAGAATGCGCGCACAGGCCTGCCTGTCGGTACCGGCGGCACCGGCGGCACCGGCGGGGCCGCCGGCTACGGCGGTACCGGCGGCCAGGGCAGCAGTGGTTTCAATGGCGGCACCGGCGGCAACGGCGGCCGGGGCGGGAGCGGCGGAACCGGCGGCGGCAGCAGCGGCGACTACAGCACCCAAGGGAACAACGGCGGCAACGGCGGCAACGGCGGCGTCGGCGGCGCTGGGGGCGACGGCGGAACAGGCGGAGTGGGCGCCACCGGCGGCACCGGCGGCAACGCCGGCCAAGGGGGCGACGGCGCTAATGCCGGCAACGGCGGCGCCGCCGAATCGGCCAGCTCCGGCGTTTTCGGCGGGCAAGGCGGCGCCGGCGGCAACGGCGCCAACGCCGGCGCCGCCGGCTCCGGCGGCGTAGCCGGCTCCGGGGGCAGCGCCGGCGCCAGCGGCAACGGCGCCGACGGCGGCAACGGCGGCAACGGCGGCAACGGCGGCAGCGGCGGCACGGTCGGCACGCCCGGCACCAACGGCACCGGCGGTACCGGCGGGGCCGGCACTGGACCCGGCGGAAGTGCCGGCACCGCCGGAACCCCAATTCCGGAAAATGCGGACATCCCGCTGACGACGTCTGGCCCCTTCCCGATCGTGGACGTCTCCATAGACGGCGGACCGCCGGTGCCCGTGCTGCTCGACACCGGATCCAGTGGTCTTGTTATCGAAAACCAATTCGCACCGGGAAACCTCCCCTCGGTCTTTACGGGTTCAGTTACTTTCTCCGGGCCGAGCGTGTCGGTGACGGTGAATTTCAACACCATTGACACGACGGTGGGTTTCGGGACGAATGGACCCGTCACCGCGCCGACCGCCGTTGACGTCCTCACCGCCAGCTCGTCGACAGCTTTCGCAAATAATTTCGCCGGCGTCCCCATTGATGGCATTCTGGGTATTGGGCCGAATGACGGGTTCCCGGGCACCAGTACCGTGATCGCGGCGTTGCCGGGCACCCTCAGTCAGGGTGCGCTCATCAACCAACCGCAGGGCGAGCTGGTGCTCGGTCCCAACCCACTACCCGCCGGTGTCGCGGTTACCGGGGTGCCGACTACCGGCCCGCTGGACGTACAGGTCACACCCCCTGGGGCGACTACTGCGCTGCCTCCCGTAGCCGTTCCCTCCCTGATCATCGATTCCGGTGATAATTTCGGATCCATCCCGGCATCCGTACTCGGGACGGGTCAGACATCCGGAACCGTGCCAGCGGGAACAGTCATTTCGGTCTTCACCAGCAACGGGCAGCTGCTGTACTCGTACACGACGACCGCGACGAACGGCCTAACGGTTACCGGCAGCGTGATGAATACCGGGAATGTGCCCTTCGAACTGGGACCGGTGTACATCGCGGAAAGCCCCAGCGGTCTCGGGACGACAACCTTTGATACCTGACGTACACGCGGCACGGGCTGCTTCCGGCGAAAACTACCCCACCAGCGAGGGCACCGCGGCGTCAATGAGGTGCGGTCCGGGTTCGGCGAAGGCGCCGCGCAGGGCGTCGGCGAACTCCTCGGCGGTGGTGACGCGACGGGCGGGTACCCCCATGCCCTCGGCGATCTTGACGAAATCCATTGTGGGACGTGTTAAATCGAGAAGATCGATTGCCTTGGGGCCAGGAGCCGAGCCGGCGCCGACACGCGCCAGCTCGATCCGCAAAATGTCGTAAGCGCCGTTGTCGTAGAGCACGGTCGTCACGTTGAGGTTTTCCCGCGCCTGGGTCCACAACCCCGAAATCGTGTACATCGCCGACCCGTCGGATTCCAGGCACAGCACCGGACGGTCGGGGGCGGCCACCGCGGCGCCCACCGCGGCCGGTATGCCGTAGCCGATCGCCCCGCCGGTCAGCGTCAGCCAGTCATGGGCCGGCGCTCCGGCGGTGGCCTGCGGCAGCAGCAGACCGGACGTGTTCGACTCGTCGACAACGATCGCCCGCTCGGGCAGCAGCGCGCCGATCACGTCGGCCGCCGACCCAGAGGTCAGCGCACCCGACGGCAGCTGCGGACGCGCCTCGGCGGCCACAGGTGCGGTCGTGCCGGGGGCCAACTCGTCGGCCAATGCGATCAGCGCGCAGGCCGCGCCGCTGTGCTCGGCCAGCACGTGTACCTCGCATCCGGCCGGCACCAGGTCGCTGGGCATGCCGGGGTAGGCGAAGAAGGACACCGGCGACTTGGCGCCGGCCAGTACCAGATGCTTGGCGCCGTTGAGCTGAGCCGTGGCGGCCTCAGCGAAGTACCCGAGCCGGTCGATGGCGGGGATGCCGGCGCCGCGTTCCAGTCGGGTCGGGAACGTCTCGCAAAGCAATCGGGCGCCTGTTGCCTCAGCGATCCGGGCGGCGGCGGCCAGCCCGGGTTCGCGGGTGGCGTCGCCCCCGATCATGATCACCGTGGGCTCGCCCGACCGCAGCACCTCCAGCACCTCAGCCGCCAAAAACGGGTCAACACCCGCGGGCTGCGCCGGCACTGTGGAGGCCGGCTGCGCCCCGTCGGACCAGGACACGTCGGCGGGCAGCATCAGCGTCGCGATCTGCGAGCCGGATCGGCTCGCGGCAATCGCCTCGGCGGCGTCGGACGCGACGTCGGCGTTGTCCTCGGTTCGGCGCACCCACCCCGAAACGGTGCCGGCGAGCGCATCGATGTCGGATTCCAGTGGAGCGTCGTACTTCTTGTGATACGTGGCGTGATCGCCGACGACAACCACCATCGGCACCCGGGCCCGGCGCGCGTTGTGCAGGTTGGCCAGGCCGTTGCCCAGCCCGGGGCCAAGGTGTAGCAGCACGGCTGCGGGCCGATCGGCGATGCGGGCATATCCGTCGGCGGCTCCGGTGGCGACGCCTTCGAAAAGGGCGAGCACGCCCCGCATTTGCGGAACGGCGTCCAGCGCCGCCACGAAATGCATCTCCGACGTACCTGGGTTGGCGAAGCACACGTCGACGCCGCCGTCGACCAGCGTATTGATAAGGGCCTGAGCACCGTTCACGCATCCGCCTTTCGTTCGAACCCAAATACCCGCTGGGCGTTGTCGTGGAGAAAGTCGCCGCGAGCCGTGTCGTCGAGCCCGAGTTCGTCGAGCCCTGCCAGAGCGTGCGTGTGGCTAATCATCGGGTAGTTGGTGCCGAACAAGACTTTGCGTTGTCCGGTACCGGTTTTCATGAAGCGGATCAGTTCGTGCGGAAGCCGCTTGATGGTATAGGCCGAGGTGTCGATGTAGACGTTCTCGTGTTTGCGGGCAACGGCGACCATCTCTTCAGTCCACGGATAGCCGACGTGCCCGCACACAATCACCAACTCCGGAAAGTCCAGGGCCACTTGGTCGATGTAGGGAATCGGGCGTCCGGTCTCCGACGGCCGCAGCGGACCGGTGTGACCGACCTGGGTGCAGAACGGCACCTCGGCCTGGACGCATTCGGCGAACAGCGGATAGTAGCGGCGGTCGGTGGGCGGCGCGTTCCACAGCCACGGCACCACCCGCAGACCAACAAAGCCGTCGCGCACTCGGCGCCGCAACTCACGCACCGCCACCATCGGGTGATCGAGGTCGACCGTCGCCAGACCAGCAAACCGATTGGGGTGCAACCGAATCCATTCAGCGACCTCGTCGTTGGAGATCAGGTCCTGACCGCCCGGACCGCGCCACGCGCTGAGCAAGCCCAGGTCGACGTCAGCGGCGTCCATCGACGCAATGGTTGCCTCGATCGGGACGTCGGTTTCCGGGATGGACCCGCCGGTCCAGCGCCGCAGCGAAGCCAGCATGTCGCTGCGCAGGAACCGCGCAGTCGGATGCTGCATCCACACGTCGATTGTCATCGCGCTTCGACATTAGCCCGCCGACGATGCGCGCCGCGAAGCGGCGGGAGGAGAAGGCGGGCAATCCGGCAGTAGACGCCCTGCTGACGCCGTCGACCAGGGAGGTTAGCCGGCCAGCGCGGCGCGGGCGGCGGCATCCGTCTGCCGTGCGTACCCGCCACCGAACAGCACGACATGCGCCAGCAGCGGGAAGAGCTGATGCAACGCGATGCGATTGCGCCAGCCGGGTGTCAGCGATCGCACCCGCTGATAACCCGCCATGACAGCGTCGTAGTACGGGCAACCGAACAGCGCGAGCATCGCCAAGTCCGTCTCGCGGTGACCGGCGTGCGCAGCCGGGTCGATCAGCACCACCCCATCGGGAGTCCACATCACGTTGCCGCTCCACAAATCACCGTGCAGCCGGGCCGCCTGGTCATCGTCGTCGAAGTCGCCCGCACGGCAACGCGCCACGACGGAGTCGATGGTGGCACGAGTCGAAACATCGAGCCGCGCCGCCGCGAGTTCGACCATCGGAGCCAGCCGCTCGTCGGCGTAGAAATCGCCCCAGCGTCGGTGCCGCCGCAGCGACATCGGCAATGGCTGCGACGGAGGCCTCCCAGGCCCGAAGAACCCGGGCCCGTCCCATCCGTCAGGCCCTGCCCCGAACGCGGCGGCACCCGCGTCGTGTGTGACGGCCAATCGGCTGCCGAACACATACGCTGCTTCGGAACTCGGGGGCACCGAATCGAGCCGCCGCAGGGTCAGACCGTCCGCGTCGACAGAAACAAGCTGCGCGCAAGGCACACCCCCGTCGACGCTGGAAAGCCATCGCAACCCTGCGGCTTCCCAGGCGAAGTAGCCGGCGGGAGCCCCGGCGTGATGCTTGACGAAATCGGTCACGCAGTTACATGGCTGGCATGCACGTCGTCGGCGGGGCGTGCCTCGGTCTGTTCCTTGGCCCAGCGGTAGTCGGGCTTGCCGGCCGGCGAACGCCTTATCTCGCCGACCAGCCAAAGACTGCGCGGCACTTTGTATCCCGCGATCTCGGAGCGCACGAAGCTGTCCAACTCAGACAGCGTAGGCCGCGACCCGGGCCGGGCCTGCACGACGGCTGCCACATGCTGGCCGTAACGGGGATCGGGCACGCCGACCACCAGCGCGTCGAAGACGTCGGGATGCCCCTTGAGCGCCGCCTCGACCTCCTCGGGATAGATCTTCTCGCCGCCGCTGTTGATCGACACCGATCCGCGGCCCAGCATGGTGACCGTGCCGTCTTCCTCGACCAACGCCCAGTCCCCGGGGATCGCGTAGCGCACGCCGTTGATGGTCTTGAACGTCTCGGCGGTCTTCTTCTCGTCCTTGTAGTAGCCGACCGGAATGTTGCCCTTCTTGGCGATGAAGCCCCGCACGCCCGAGCCGGGCTGCACCTCGTTGCCTGCTTCATCGAGGACGACGGTGCGGTGGTCGATGGTCACGCGCGGGCCGCCACTATGGTTCGCACCTTTCGCGACGACGCTGATACCCCCGAAGCCGGTCTCCGAGGAGCCGATCGAGTCGGTGATCACCCGGTTGGGCAGCAGGTCCAGCAGCTTGTCCTTAATGCTCGGCGAGAACAGCGCCGCGGTGCTGGTGAGTACGAACAGCGACGATAGGTCGTACTCGTTGCCCTCCTCCTGGTGCGCAACCAGCGCGTCCAGCAACGGCCGCGCCATCGCATCCCCGGTGAAGAAAAGCAGGTTGATCTTGTGTTTATGGATCGTGCGCCACACCTCGTCGGCGTTGAATTCCGGTGCCAGGAAGGTGGTTTGACCCGAGAAGATCGCCATCCAGGTGGCAGACTGGGTGGCGCCGTGGATCATCGGCGGAATCGGATACCGGATCATCGGCGGGTTCGCGGCGGCCCCCTTCGCGAGGTCGTACTCGTCCTTGACGAATTCCCCTGTCGCGAAGTCGGTTCCGCCGAGCAGCACCCGGTAGATGTCCTCGTGGCGCCACATCACGCCCTTCGGAAAGCCGGTGGTACCGCCGGTGTACAGCAGGTAGATGTCGTCGGCACTGCGCGGGCCGAAGTCACGTTCGGGCGAGCTCTGCGCGATCGCCGAGTAGAACTCGACGCCGCCATAGGGCTGAAAGTCGTTGTCTGAAATATCCGAGCCGTCCTCGACGACCAGGATCGTCTTGACGTTCGGAGTCTCACCCAACACGTTGGCGACCCGGTCGGAGTACTGGCGCTCGTGCACCAGCGCGACCATGTCGGAGTTTTCGAACAGATAGCGAAGTTCACCCTCGACGTAGCGGAAGTTGACGTTCACCAGGATGGCGCCCGCCTTCACGATGCCCAGCATCGCGATCACGATCTCGATGCGGTTGCGGCAGTAAAGACCGACCTTGTCGTCCTTCTTGACGCCCCGATCGATGAGGTAGTGCGCCAGGCGATTGGCCTTCTCCTCCAGTTGGGCGTAGGTCAGCTGCTCGTCGCCGCAGATGAGGGCTACACGGTCAGGCACAGCGTCGATGGCGTGCTCGGCAAGATCAGCAATATTCAGGGCCACGGCCACCAAATTAGAACGTGTTACATTTCTTGACAAGCTCAAGCCCAATGTCGAGGGAAAGGCGGTGGCCGTGGCCTTGAATGATGCCGGAGCGCCAGCAAACGTGGAATCGGGAGCCGACGCGCTGGTGGAGCAGCGTGGTCACACCCTCATCGTGACGTTGAACCGGCCGCATGCCCGCAACGCGCTGAGCACCGAAATGATGGAAATCATGGTCGAGGCCTGGGACCGCGTCGACAACGATCCAGACATCCGATGCTGCATCCTGACCGGGGCCGGTGGCTACTTCTGCGCCGGCATGGACCTCAAGACAGCAACCAAGAAACCGCCGGGCGACTCGTTCAAAGACGGCAGCTACGACCCGTCACGCATCGACGCCCTGCTGAAGGGCCGCCGGCTGACCAAGCCACTGATCGCCGCCGTCGAAGGCCCCGCCATCGCCGGGGGCACCGAGATCCTGCAGGGCACCGACATCCGGGTCGCCGGCGAAAGCGCCAAGTTCGGCATCTCCGAGGCCAAGTGGAGCCTGTACCCGATGGGCGGCTCGGCGGTGCGCCTGGTGCGGCAGATCCCCTACACGGTCGCCTGCGACCTGTTACTGACCGGGCGGCACATCACCGCCGCCGAGGCCAAGGAGATGGGCTTGATCGGACACCTGGTTCCCGACGGCCAGGCGCTGACCAAGGCGCTCGAGATCGCCGAGCTCATCGAGAACAACGGCCCGCTGGCCGTTCAGGCGATCCTGCGGGCCATCCGCGAAACCGAGGGAATGGCCGAAAACGACGCGTTCAAGATCGACACTCAGATCGGCATCAAGGTGTTCCTGTCCGACGACGCCAAGGAAGGCCCGCGGGCGTTCGCCGAAAAACGCAAGCCCAACTTCCAGAACCGCTAGCCCGAGTAGGCGCGAGCAGACGCAGAATCGCACCTTTCCGCGCCGGTTCGTGCGAGTCTGCGTCTGCTCGCGAGTGAAACCCACTAGCCCAAGGGCGAGGTCGGGGTGAACATCACCGGCATTTTCTCCAGGCCGGACACGAAGTTCGCCGGCCTCAGGGGTAGCGCTGCATCCGACGCCATCCGCATATCCGGAAGGCGCTGCAGCAGGCGTGTCTGCATGATCGACAACTCCAGCCGGGCGAGCTGGTTGCCGAGGCAGAAGTGGGTCCCGAAGCCGAACGCGAGGTGGTTGTTCGGGTAGCGCTCGATGTTGAAGCTCTCCGGGTCGTCGAATACCTTTTCGTCGAAGTTCGCCGACTCGAACAGCAGAATCATCTTTTCGTCCTGGTGCAGACGGGTGCCGTGGAACTCGTTGTCGGCAGTGATCGTGCGCGCCATGTTCTTCACCGGTGCGGTCCAGCGAAGCATCTCTTCGATCGCGTTGGGCAGCAAGCCCAGGTCGTTGGCCAGATGCCGGTGCTGATCGGGGTGGCGCAGCAGCTGCCTCGTCCCGCCGGACAGCGTGTGGCGTGTGGTCTCGTCGCCGCCGATCAGTAGCAGCAGCACCTCGGTGACGATCTGGTGGTCCTCCAAGCGCGATCCCTCGACCTCCGCATGCACGAGGACGCTGACCAGATCGTCGGTCGCCTCCTCCCTGCGGGCCGCGATCATCCCCATCATGTACTCGCTGTAGGCGGCGAAGGCGTCCATCGTGACCTGCATATCCTCTTGCGCCGCAGTGCTGCTCAGGGAACTGACCAGATCGTCGGACCACTTGAGGAACATCTCGCGTTCCTCCGGACGCACACCCAGCATGTCGCCGATGACCGCCATCGGCAGGGGCGCGGCGAGGTCCCAGACGAAGTCGCACTCGCCGCGTTCGCACACCGCATCGATCAGCGTGTCGCACAGTGAACCGATCGAGGACTCCAGGTTTTTCACGCGCTTGCGGGTGAAACCGTAGTTGACGAGCTTGCGACGCAACAGATGTTGCGGATCGTCCATCTCGATCATCATCTCGACGCCAGGTTGGTCGGGTCGGATGCCCCCGGCATTCGAGAACAACTCGGGGTTGCGCTCGGCCTCGATGACGGCCTGATACGTCGACGCGGCGGCCAGCCCGTTGCGGTCCCGGAAAACCGGCTCGTTCTCCCGCATCCAGCGGTAGACGGCCCGGGAGTCGCCAGCGTAAAAAGTGCCGTCGGTCAGATCGACATCTGGTCTGGACCCCGAATTGGTCGTAGTCATGAGATCTCCTGAGCATCGCCGAACGACATTTGTACGTTCTCAACAGAGCTGGACAACATCGCGCGCTTCGGAAGGCCGAGCGACGCTAATTCTTTCGAGTAGGGGTGATCGCCCAGCCAGATGCGCACTCCGCCAAATCGAGTGCGCACACCATCCAGCGTGTGTTCGAACGACGTCTGGCGGGTGACGCCGTCGCGGTGCGAGTAGGAGCGCTGCGCCTGCTGGCGCGGGGTTAGCCGAAAAGGCAGGCCGCGGCGAAATTCCATGCCGGCCACCAACTGCCCGTCGACGCTGACATCGAAACCGAACTGACGGCCCTCTCGAACGGTGAAGTCCGCCATGACTTTCGGGTAGCCCCAAATTGTGGTTCCCGCTTCCAAAGTGAACGCCTGGTCGACGGGCAGGTGGTGGATGAAGGCGCCGGCCGACTGCAGGGCGCGTGGCCCGCTCGCCGTTGACCCAGCGGCGGCCCCAGGCGGGTTGACCATCACGCTGGTGCCGAACTCGTAGTACTGGCCGAGGTCGCCGTCGATGTAGTGCATCAACATCAGCACCACGATCGCGCGCCCGGGCAGGTAGCGGCAGACCTGCAGGCCGCTGTAGTCGATCATCTGCTGCGCGGCGTCGGCGTCAACCGAGAACATCGCCATGTGCTGATTTGCCTTGCGGATCTTCACCGGCATCGTGATTATTGTGCCCGCGATGGTGTGCTGGTTGGTGGCCATCGGGCCAATCTAGAACGCGTTCTAACACCCTGGCAAGGACAGCGATCAACCCTCAGACCAGCGCGGCCAGCTCGCGGACCTGCTCTGGGGTGCGACCGGACACCACCATCATGGTGACGCCAGCTGCCGACCAGGCCGCGATCTGCTTACGCACGTAGTCGATGTCGCCGACAATCATGGCGTCGTCGACGAGTTCGTCGGGGATGACGGCCGCGGCCTTATCCTTCTGGTTGCTGCGGAACAGCGCGGTGACCTCGTCGACCACCTCCGCGTAGCCCATTCTGCGATAGACGTCGGCGTGGAAGTTGGTGTCCTCAGCACCCATGCCGCCCATGTACAGCGCCAGATGGGGCTTGATCGCGGTGTGCGCCGCCGCCCGGTCGTCGGTGATCACCACCTGCGCCGTCGCGCAGATCTCGAAGTCCTCCCGGCTGCGGCGCGCGCCCGGCCGGGCGAATCCCTCGTCGAGCCATTCGTTGTACATGTCGGCCATTCGGGGCGTGTAGAAGATAGGCAGCCAGCCGTCGCAGATCTCGGCGGCCAGCGCGACGTTCTTCGGCCCCTCGGCCCCAAGCATGATCGGGATGTCGGCCCGCAGCGGATGGGTGATGGGCTTGAGCGGCTTGCCCAGGCCGGTCACGGGTCCCCCGGCTCCCTCCTTCAATGGCAGCGGGTAGTGCGGGCCGTCGCTGGTCACGGGCTTTTCCCTGGCCCACACCTGGCGGATGATGTCGATGTATTCACGGGTGCGGGCCAGCGGCTTGGGGAACGACTGGCCGTACCAGCCCTCCACCACCTGCGGACCGGACACCCCAAGCCCGAGAATGTGCCGGCCCCCGCTGAGGTGGTCGAGCGTCAGCGCGGCCATCGCGCATGCCGTCGGGGTTCGCGCGGAGAGCTGGACCACCGACGTGCCAAGCCGCACCCGTTGCGTCGACGAGCCCCACCAGGCCAGCGGTGTGTAGGCGTCGGATCCCCATGCCTCGGCGGTGAAGACTGCGTCGAATCCAGCCTCCTCGGCCGCGCCGACGAGCTCTCCGTGGTTCTCCGGAGGCTGAGCGCCCCAGTACCCCAGTTGCAACCCGAGCTTCATTTGCAGGCCTTCCCCGGCTTTGTAAGACCGATGTTGAATCCGTTGTTAGAACCTGTTCTACTCGAAGGCGTGACAGCCAGTTCGAGCAGCCCGACCCTGATCGACCACTCTGAGCCACCACTCTCGGCCCCGCTGACGTTGTCCTTCGACTACACCCGTTCAGTCGGCCCCACGCTAAGCAAGTTCTTCACCGCATTGCGTGAGCGCCGAGTCCTGGGGGTACGCGGATCGGATCGCCGAGTGCATGTGCCGCCGGCGGAATACGACCCGGTTACCTATGATCCGCTGGGCGAGATGGTACCGGTGTCCAGTGTCGGCACCGTCGCGTCCTGGACTTGGCAGGCCGCGCCGCTGCAAGGCCAGCCGCTGGACCGGCCGTTCGCGTGGGCGCTGATCAACCTCGACGGCGCCGATACCCCACTGCTGCACGCGGTCGACGCAGGCAAACCCGAGGCGATCCGCACTGGCACCCGGGTCCATGTGCACTGGGCCGACGAACCGGTGGGCGCCATCACCGACATCGCGTACTTCGCCCTCGGCGACGAAGCCGAACCTGTCGAGACCCCGTCTGATGAGGCGCGAGACCCGGTCACCATGATCGTCACGCCGATCGAGATTCAGATTCAACACACGGCATCGCACGAGGAGAGCGCCTACCTGCGAGCCATCGCCGAGGGCAGACTGATCGGCGCAAGAACTGCCAGCGAAAGCGGCGAGAAGGCGAAAGTCTATTTCCCACCACACGGAGCCGACCCTGCCACTGGCCTGCCGACCACCGACTTTGTCGAGCTACCCGACAACGGCACCGTCACGACGTTCGCGATCATCAACATCCCTTTTATGGGTCAGCGCATCAAACCGCCCTATGTGGCCGCCTATGTACTGCTCGACGGGGCAGATATCCCGTTCCTGCATTTGGTGTCCGACATCGACGCGCACCAGGTGCGGATGGGCATGCGGGTCGAGGCGGTGTGGCGGCCTCGCGAGGAGTGGGGTTATGGCATCGACAACATCGAGTACTTCCGGCCTACCGGAGAACCCGACGCCGAGTACGACACCTACAAGCACCACCTGTAAAGGGCTTACTGACAAATGAGCGAACGCAATGTCGCGGTCGTCGGGTTCGCCCACGCCCCGCATGTCCGCCGCACCGACGGCACCACAAACGGTGTCGAGATGTTGATGCCGTGCTTCGCCCAGCTCTACGAAGAGCTGGGCATCACCAAGGCCGACATCGGCTTCTGGTGCTCCGGCTCTTCGGATTACCTTGCCGGAAGGGCATTTTCGTTTATCTCCGCGATCGACTCGATCGGCGCAGTTCCTCCGATCAACGAATCGCACGTCGAGATGGACGCGGCCTGGGCCCTTTACGAGGCCTACATAAAATTGCTGACCGGTGAGATCGACACCGCGCTGGTGTACGGCTTCGGGAAGTCGTCGGCCGGCATCCTGCGTCGCGTCCTGTCGCGGCAGACCGACCCCTACACCGTCGCGCCGCTGTGGCCGGATTCGGTGTCGATGGCCGGACTACAGGCCCGCATTGGGCTTGACTCTGGCAAGTGGACCCACGAACAGATGGCGCGGGTGGCGTTCGATTCCTTCGCAAACGCACGCCGGGTGGACTCCGTGGAGCCGGCGGTCAGCTTCGATGAATTGCTCGACCGGCCGTTCTTCGCCGATCCGCTGCGGCGCCACGACATTGCACCGATCACCGACGGCGCCGCCGCGATCGTACTGGCGGCCGACGACCGCGCCCGCGAATTGCGCGAAAACCCCGCCTGGATCACCGGAATCGAGCATCGCATCGAATCTCCGGCGCTGGGGGTGCGCGACCTCACCGAGTCACCCTCGACCAGGGTGTCGGCGAGGATAGCCAGCGGCGGCAACACCGGCAATCTCGACGTGGCAGAGATTCATGCGCCCTTTACCCACCAGCACCTGATCCTTGCGGAGTCCATGAATCTACCGGGGAAGACGAAAATCAATCCGTCCGGCGGTGCGCTGGCAGCCAACCCCATGTTCGTCGCCGGTCTTGAGCGCATCGGATTTGCCGCACAACATATCTGGAACGGGTCGGCCGAGCGGGTGCTGGCGCACGCCACCAGCGGGCCTGCGCTGCAACAGAACCTGGTCGCGGTCATGGAAGGAAAGAACTGATGGGCGGTGCAGGGGCACACCTCGCCGCGGTACTGGGTACCGGACAGACCAAGTATGTCTCGAAGCGCCAAGATGTTTCGATGAACGGCTTGGTGCGCGAAGCGATCGATCGGGCACTGGCCGACTCCGGTTCCACATTCGACGACATCGACGCTGTCGTGGTCGGCAAGGCGCCCGACTTCTTCGAAGGCGTGATGATGCCGGAGTTGTTCATGGCCGACGCCGTGGGAGCCACCGGCAAGCCCCTTATCCGAGTGCACACCGCCGGTTCAGTCGGCGGATCTACCGGGGTGGTGGCCGCCAGCTTGGTCCAGTCCGGCAAATACCGGCGTGTGCTGGCGATGGCATGGGAGAAGCAGTCGGAATCAAATGCCATGTGGGCGTTGTCGATTCCGATCCCGTTCATCAAGCCGGTGGGCGCCGGCGCTGGCGGCTACTTCGCTCCGCACGTGCGGGCCTACATCCGCCGCTCGGGCGCACCGACAAACATCGGCGCCATGGTCGCGGTCAAGGACCGGCTCAACGGCAGCCGCAACCCGCTGGCGCACCTGCAGCAGCCCGACATCACCCTCGAGAAGGTGATGGAGTCGCCCATGCTTTGGGATCCGATCCGCTATGACGAGACCTGCCCCTCGTCGGACGGCGCCTGCGCTGTGGTCATCGGTAACGAGGACATCGCCGAAGACCGTTTGGCGCAGGGGCATCCGGTGGCGTGGATCCATGCCACCGCGTTGCGTACCGAACCACTGGCGTTCGCCGGACGCGACCAAGTCAGCCCGCAGGCCGGGCGCGACGCGGCCGCCGCGCTGTGGAAGGCGGCCGGCGTCACCAGTCCCATCGACGAGATCGACGTCGCCGAAATCTACGTGCCGTTCTCGTGGTTCGAGCCGATGTGGTTGGAAAACCTCGGGTTTGCCCCCGAGGGCGAAGGGTGGAAGCTCACTGAAGCCGGCGAGACCAAGATCGGCGGACGGCTTCCGGTGAACCCCTCCGGCGGCGTGTTGTCATCGAATCCAATCGGCGCTTCGGGCCTGATCCGCTTCGCAGAGTCGGCAATCCAGGTGATGGGCAAAGGTGGAGATCATCAGGTTCCGGGCGCAAGAAAGGCTTTGGGGCATGCCTACGGCGGCGGCTCGCAGTACTACTCCATGTGGGTGGTCAGTGCCGACAAGCCGGAGAAGACAGACGCATGACCCGCCCCGACGACGTCCAGGTCAAGCATCCCGCACACGAGGCCGGCCGCCGATCCCGTGCGGCGGTCACAGCCCGGGACAAAGGAGCATGGCTGGCGGTCTTCGCCGACGATGCCATCGTCGAGGACCCCATCGGGCCGTCGGCGTTCGACCCCGAAGGCAAAGGACACCGGGGCCGCGACGCGATCTCGGCCTTCTGGGACTTGGCCATCGCCAACACCACCAAGATCGAGTTCCACTTCCGCGACACCTATCAATGCGGCAACGAAGAAGCCAACGTCGGGCACATCCTGATCACGACGGGCGACTACCAGATCACCGCAGAAGGCGTGTTCACCTACAAGGCCAACGACGAGGGCCAGCTGGTCGCCCTGCGCGCGTATTGGGAGATGGACAAGGCGGCCGCCAGTACCCGAAAGATAGGAAGCTGAACGCTCCTCGCCGACTGTGAAACAACCGACACGACACGCCGTGTCATGCGTCACGAGATCCACGCTGGGCGTGTCGCCGGGCTAGATCGGCTCCAGCCCGGCGAGATGCCGCTGAGCCAAGTCGCGATAGGCCTGCGGATTGATGTTCACCCACATTTCCGCGCCGGTTCCGGCAATCGGTCCTTTTATCTGGGCCGGTGCCCCGACCGCCAGCACCCCGGCCGGAATCTGGGTACCGGCCAACACCAGCGAATGAGCCGCGATCAAGCTGCGCGCGCCGATCACCGCGCCGTCGAGCACCGTGGCGTGGTTGGCGATCAGCGCCTCAGGCCCGACATGGGCCCCGTGGATGACACACATATGGGCCACCGTCGCTCCGGGACCGATGTCGACCGGGATACCGGGAGGTCCGTGCAACACCGATCCGTCCTGCACATTGGCGCCCTCGCGCACCACGATAGGCCCGTAGTCGCCGCGCAGCACGGCGTTGAACCACACCGATGCCCCCGCCTCGACCGTGACGTCGCCGATCAGGGTCGCGGTCGGGGCCACAAACGCGGTGGCATCGACCCGTGGCGCCCGACCCTCGAATGCAAACAGCGGCATCGTCTAGATATACCCCAGCATGGATATCCAGTGGCCAGGCCCGCCGTCGTTGTACATGCCAACCGAAAAACTGTAACGTGTTCTAGTTAGAGACGAGTTGGAGGTGACAGGTGAGTACCGACACCAATGCGATCGGAGCGGTCGGCATCCGGGAAATCGATCCCGGCGCCTTGCCGACCAGATATGCCCGGGGCTGGCATTGCCTGGGTGTCGCAAAGGACTACCTGGACGGGAAGCCGCATGCCGTCCAGGCGTTCGGCACCAAGCTGGTGGTTTTCGCCGACTCAAATGGCGACCTGTTGGTCCTCGACGGCTACTGCCGGCACATGGGCGGCGACCTGTCAGAGGGCACCATCAAGGGCGACGAGGTCGCCTGCCCGTTCCACGACTGGCGCTGGGGCGGTGACGGCCGCTGCAAGTTGGTGCCTTACGCCAAGCGCACGCCCAAGACGGCGCGCACCCGGTCGTGGACGACCGACGTCCGTAGCGGCTTGCTGTTCGTCTGGCACGACCACGAAGGCAATCCGCCGGATCCCGCAGTCAGGGTCCCCGAGCTCTCCGAAGCCGCCAGCGACGAATGGACTGAGTGGCGCTGGAACAGCATCCTCATCGAAGGGTCCAACTGCCGCGACATCATCGACAACGTCACCGACATGGCGCACTTTTTCTACATCCATTTCGGTTTGCCGACGTACTTCAAAAACGTCTTCGAGGGCCACATCGCCACGCAGTACCTGCACAACGTGGGCCGGCCCGATGTGGACGATCTGGGGACCTCGTACGGCGAAGCGCACCTGGATTCCGAGGCGTCCTATTTCGGGCCGTCGTTCATGATCAACTGGCTGCACAACAGCTACGGCGGCTACAAGGCCGAGTCGATTCTGATCAACTGCCACTACCCGGTGACGCAGAACTCGTTCGTCCTGCAGTGGGGTGTCATCGTCGAGAAGCCCAAGGGCATGGACGAAAAGATGACCGACAAGCTGTCCCGGGTGTTCACCGATGGCGTCAGCAAGGGCTTCCTGCAGGACGTCGAGATCTGGAAGCACAAGACCAGGATCGACAACCCGCTGCTGGTCGAGGAGGACGGCGCCGTCTATCAACTGCGTCGCTGGTATGACCAGTTCTATGTCGACGTCGCCGACATCAAGCCGGAAATGGTGGAGCGCTTCGAGATCGAGGTGGACACCACCCGTGCCAACGAGTACTGGAACGCCGAGGTCGAAGAGAACCTCAAGGAAAGGGAAGTCTCCGACGACGTGCCCGCCGAGCAGCACTGAGTGGCATGAGTTCGTCAGAAGATCAGCCGGCGCTTCCTGACGTCGATCGGCTGGCCCGGTCGATGTTGCTGCTGCACGGTGATCAACACGATCACGACGAGCGGCCAAGTCGGGCCAGTGGCAATGGTGACTCCTGGTCCAAATCAAGGGATTTCGCGAATGATCCGCAGCGCGCCGCCGCGGTTGCCGAGGCCTCCCGCGCGGACCGCGAGCGCTATCTCACATCGGGCCTGCAGCCGGTGGATTGCCGGTTCTGCCACGTCAAGGTCACCGTCAAGCGGCTGGGGCCGGGCCACACTGCGGTGCAATGGAATACCGAAGCGTCGCAGCGCTGTGCGCACTTCGCCCAGGTTCGTGAGTCCGGTGGCGACACCGCACGTACCAGGTCATGTCCGAGATTGAGCGACAGCATCGAGCACGCCGTCGCCGAAGGCTACCTCGACGACACAGACGCCGACTGATCACAAACCGGCGAACCGTTCCTTGACCGTTTCGACAGTAAGCCCGTAGTCGGCTAGCGAGTACGTATGTTTGGGGGCCCGCGCGCCGGTCTGGCTCTCGGCGTGAATGTCTCCCATAGCTTTTCGAGCCTCGTCGGTCAATGTCAGATCGAAGTGCCGGTAGACGTCGGCCACCGTGCCGAACGGATCGGCGATCAAATCGCGATAGTCGACATCGTAAAACTGGGCCGAATCATATTTGGCACGTGCGCTGTTGAACCGCTCCAGGCCACGCGACCAGGTCTCCATGGCGTCAGACCCGATCTGGGCGCCGACGAACGTCGTCGACCATCCTTCGGCCGTATGCTGCGCCAGCGAGCACATCGAGGCCATAATCGTCTCGACCGGCCGGTGGGTCTGTATTACCAGCGCGTCGGGATACGTTGCCATCAACGCGTCAAGCGCAAAGAGATGGCTGGGGTTCTTCAGCACCCATCGCTTGTCAGCGTCATTGAGTCCGATCAGCTGAAGGTTCTTGCGGTGCCGCCGATATGACGGCGTCCAGTCCTGGCGCGACAGCCACCCCGAGTAGCCGGGTAGGTGCGACAGGGTCTCGTAGGACACCGAATGCAGGGACTGCCGCAGCAGCTGCCAGCACTCCTCCAGCTCGTATGCGGCCATGAAATGCAGGCCAGTGTAGCCAGGGTTGTCCTCGTGGTGCCGGGTGAATTGCGCGTCGAGTTGGCGATACAGCGGGTTTGATTCCCAGGTTTCGCGGGGCGGACGCGGCTGCGGGAACTCGGCGAGCCACAGGTGCAGGCCCTGATGCGCGGGGTCGGCGCCCAGCAGCCGGTGCAGCGCCGTGGTGCCGGTGCGCACCAGCCCCGTGACGAAGATCGGCCGTTCGATGGCGACGTGGGCGTGCTGCGGATGTTGCTTCCACGCGGATTCGGACAGCAACCTGGCCACCAGCGCGCCGCGCAGGAAGAATCGGTTCATCTTGCTGCCCAACACCGTAAGGCCGGCGTCGCGCCGGTACGAGTCCAGCAGTACCTGCAGCGCTTCGAGGTAGTTGTCGTCATCAGTGCCGAAGTCGTCGAGCCCTGTCAGTTTGGTGGCCGAGGCGTGCAGCTCGTCGAGGGTGCCGACATCGGTGCGGTCAGTCATTATTGCGCCGCCTCCTCCTCATCGCTCCGCTCTGCATCGTCGGCGCCGGCTATCAGGTGTGGTACTCCCCGCAGTTCACGTCAAGGGTCTGGCCGGTGATGCCGCTGGCCAGGTCGCTGGCCAGGAAAAGAATGGCCGATGCCACTTCGTCCTCGGTGGGAAGCCGCTTGAGGTCGGAGTTCGCCGCGGTGGCGTCGTAGATCTGCTCCACCGTGGTTCCGTATTTACCGGCCTGATGGGTGAAGTAGCTCTTCAACGTGTCGCCCCAGATATAGCCGGGTGCAACGGAATTGATCCGGATACCATGATCGCCGAGCTCAGTGGCCAATGACTGCGACATGGCGAGCAGCGCGGACTTGGCCATCTTGTACGCGCCATATTTCGCCTGGGAGTGCCGGATCACCATGGAGTTGACGTTGACGACCGATCCCCCGGATTCGGCCAGTGCCGGCGTGAAGGCCTGGATGAGTCGCAGCGCGCCCAGCACCGTGAGCTCGATAGCGTCGCGGATGTGCTGAAACCTGGTGTTCGCCAACGATTTCATCGACGGCACCCGGAACGCGTTGTTGATCAACACGTCAATCCTGCCGTAGGCCGCCAGCGTGGCGTCGACGAGGTTTTTCACCTGTTCGTCGTCGGTGATGTCAGTGCACACAGGCACCGCTTGATGCCCGGTGTCGGCGAGCTCCTTGGCCAGGTCGTCCAGTCGGCCGGCGGTGCGGGCCGCCAGCACCAGCTCGGCGCCGTCGCGTGCGCATCTGTGTGCCAGTGTGGTCCCCAGTGCGGGACCCACACCGCTGATCACCACTACCTTGCCTTTCAGCAACCCGGTCATTGTCACCCCAGCATCCTTGCCGCAATTTGGGTTTGGCGCAGAGCAATTCGCGCGCGCCACTGTTCATCGGAAATCTTATTGTCGGCAAAGTACGGGAGCGCAGCCGGTACAGCGTCGAAGTCCACCAGTTCGACGGTGGGCCCATCAGCGTCGGTGAGCTGGCGGGACACCCGCTGCCAACGGAACTGCAGAAAACCGCGTCGATGGCCGAGAGTCTCGACCCAGTTGGTGACTCCCGGATTCTGATCGGCGACGACGATCCGCACCTTGCCGTCCAAGTCTGCTTGAGCCTGGGTGTTGTTCAGCGAGGTCTGGTGGTTGATGTAGTCCAGCGAGATGTACCACAAGCTGCCCAGCTGGAAGCCGAGGTAGGGAGCGTCGCTGACCGGCACCGTGATGACCAGCGCCTGATCTGGCCGCAGGTCGAAATGCCCCACCGACGAGTATTGGGTCGAAAGACCACCGGGAGTAAGCCGGGGCGCCACCATGGTGTTGACCGGAATGTCGAGGTAGAACCACTGCGGGAACTGCAGCCACGTCTTCACCCGGCTGACAAGCTGCTTTCCAGCTGTGGCATAACGCTTCTCAATGGTCTCGCGAGTCAACGGCGGCGGCGCGGTGCCCGCGGTGTCAAGCCGGGAAATCACCAGCGTGCCGCGTTGCGCCGACCAGTCGCCGTACACCTCGCGCATCACCAGCTGGCCGGGGCTGGTCGGCCGCAACCGCCATTCGAAGGTGCCGTCCGCGGCGATCTCGAGTTCACGGTCGTCGAACGCCGCTTGGCTGGCGGGCACGTTGTCGTCGGTGTATTCACCGCCGAGCAGCTGGAAACTCAGGTCGGTAGTGGTGCCGCGCCGGCCGGTGACCACGTAGTCACGGTCAGCGTGCACCCGGGTGCCGAAGTACAGGGTGTCGGGGTTGTCCAGGCCCATCTTGGTGAACGGCCCAGTGCCCGACTGTAGGAAAGGATGGTCACGGTCGTAGTCGAAGGCCAGATGGATGCAGCCCGCGATGCACCCCGCCAGGTACTGCAGTCCTTCGAGCAGGTCGGCTTCGGTCTCGATGTGCGGTGCGGCGGCCACCAGTTCCTCGGCCTCGGCAATCGCGGAGGCGAGGGGACCGGAGAAGGGATGGGAGGACACGCCTAGACGCTAGAACGTGTTCTACTTTTTCGTCAATGGCGAACATTCCCGCGCGTCGTCAAGGGCGTTCAAAGACGACGCCCGCTCGCTACGATGTGCACTGGTTGGCCAGGGTGATCAGCGCCTGCCGCACGTCCGGGTGCCGGCTGAGGTAGTCGATCAGCGAGTTGTTGCCTCCCGGCGATTCCGCTTGAGCCTCGGCCGCCAGCTCAGCCCTTACGTCTGGGTGCCGGTCCAGGTACGACTGGACGGTCTGGGACGCGGATTGACCCACAGTGGTATTGCACTGTTGCTGAGGATCTGCGTTCGCCGCCGGCAACGCAATCATCAACGAGGCGGTGACGCTCAGCAGACCACCGGTAACCAGGCCATACAGTCGGGAAGAGACGGTCATGCAATCGAGGTTACCCGCGACTTCCGATCCTGAGGCTGCCGTCGGCAAAGCCAAAGGCGCTGCTACGCGCGTTGCCGAAGCCGATACGGTTCCTGCTGCTCCGCTGCCGGGTCCTGAGTTTCCGCCGCAGATTTTTTCGCTGCCGGGACTTTCGTTACCTTTGCTGCCGGTCCTGCCGATCCCGGTGTCGCTATAAGCGGTGTTGCCGCTGCCGGCGTTACTTCTGCCGGCACTTCGGTTGCTTCCGCTGCTTCCGTGACAGGCGGCGTTTCCGTTTCCGCTGCCGTCTTCGGCGGTGTCGGCGTTTCCGCTGCCAAACCTGTTCCCGCTGTCCCCGCCGAGTTCGTTGCCCGTGACATTGTCATCGCGGCCATGGCAGCTACACCGCCGAGGCCCGCGAATCCGCCGCCGACACTTCCAGTGCCGACATTTCCGCCATTTCCGCTCATGACACTGTTGCTACCGGGATCCGCGACACCGGTATTGGCAACGGTATTGGCGCTACCGACACTATTGTCGACCATATTTCCGCTATTGATGTATCCAGTAGCCGTCGGAAAACCGAGGTTGGCGTATCCGCTGCCAGAGCCTCCGGCGTTTGCGCTGCCGACGCTGTTGTCGCCCGCGCTGCTGCCCGGATTTGCGCCGCCCACATTGCTGCCGCCGGTGGTTCCGCCGCCGGCGCTTCCGATGCCACCCATGCCCCCCATGGGAATGCCCGGCAGCATCGGCAGGGACTGCAACGCTTGCGGCAGACCCGACGTCAATTGCGCGGCCGCCGCCGCCGCCCCACCGTGATAGCCCACCATCGCGGTCACATCCTGGGCCCACATCTCCTCGTAGAAGGCCTCGGTCGCCGCAATCGCCGGTGCGTTTTGCCCAAATAGGTTCGACATCACCAACTGCACCAAGCCATTACGATTGGCCTGCACCGCCAACGGATGCACCGTCGCGGCAAGCGCGCTCTCAAATGTACTGGCCACCGCCTGAGCTTGGGCCGCCGCCCCAGACGCCTGAGCGGCCGCCGAACTCAACCACCCCGCATACGGAGCCGCCGCCGCCGCCATCGCCTTCGCGGCCGCGCCCTGCCACGCCTGGCCCGCCAGCCCCGAAGTCACCGACGCAAACGACTGCGCCGCAGTCCCCAACTCAGAGGCCAACCCATTCCAGGCCGTCGCGGCCTCCAACATCGGTCCCGAGCCCGCGCCCGAGAACATCAGCAACGAATTGATCTCCGGCGGCAATGCAAAGAAACTCATTCGATCCGGCCCTATCCTCTACGTCGACTGAAGACGACAACGCGCACGCCAGGCCGAGCCCAGCGAAGAATCTCGCTTCTCCCAACTCGGCCTAGCATAGCGCCCGCCCGAGACACACGTGCACGAATTGAGGATGCCCGAAACTTGGGCGCCCGAATTCCCCACCCCGCGACGTCGTTGCGTGAGTTCGCGATGAGACTCCCGTCACACTGGCCAGACTGGAGCATGGCTAATGGGTTACCACAGTGCCGCTGCTCTGCTCGCGTTTGATCTCCAAAGCGATGTCGATGAGCTGGTCTTCCTGACCGCCGATGAGCTTGCGCTGACCGGCCCGGTGCAACAGTTGGTGGGCCGGCACGTCGTAGCGTTCGGCCTGCCGGACGGCGTGCTTGAGGAAACTCGAGTAGACCCCTGAGTACCCCATGATCAGGGCGTTGCGGTCAAGCAGGCATTCGGCGGGCATAGCCGGCCGCACCACATCCTCGGCGGCGTCAGCGATGTCGAAGAAGTCGATGCCGGTCTTGACGCCGATCTTGTCGAACACCCCGACCAGGGCCTCCACCGGCGCGTTGCCCGCCCCAGCACCGAACCGGCGCACGCTGCCGTCGATCTGCTTGGCGCCCGCGCGTACCGCCTCCACCGAGTTAGCCACACCCAGCCCGAGGTTTTCGTGCCCATGAAAACCAACTTGAGCAGCCGACCCCAATTCGGCAACCAGCGCCGATACCCGGTCGGCCACGCCATCGAGCACCAGGGCCCCGGCGGAGTCGACGACGTAGACACATTGGCAACCGGCGTCAGCCATGATGCGGGCCTGTGCGGCCAGCTTCTCCGGCGGAATCGTGTGGGCCATCATCAAAAATCCGACGGTTTCCAGGCCCAGCTCACGGGCCAGCCCGAAATGTTGTATCGATACGTCTGCCTCGGTGCAGTGGGTGGCGATCCGGCAGATCGACCCTCCATTGTCCTGCGCCTCTTTGATGTCGTCTTTAGTGCCCACACCGGGCAGCATCAAAAATGCGATTTTGGCGTCTTTCGCGGTCTGCGCGGCGAGCTTGATCAATTCCTGCTCGGGGGTTTTGGAGAAGCCGTAGTTGAACGAAGACCCACCTAATCCGTCGCCGTGGGTCACCTCGATTACCGGCACCCCTGCCGCATCAAGGGCGGCCACGATCGCACCGACCTCCTCTTTGGTGAATTGGTGGCGTTTGTGGTGCGACCCGTCGCGTAACGAAGTGTCTGTGATGCGGATATCCCAAATATCGGTCATCGGCGCGTTCCTCCTACCGGCTCGTGCTTTACGCGCGCGCGCTCATCGCCAGACAGGGTTTCCCGGGCGATCTCCTCGCCGACCTTGGTAGCGGCCGCAGTCATGATGTCCAAGTTGCCCGCATACGGCGGCAGATAGTCGCCGGCGCCCTCGACCTCGACGAACGTGGTGACCAGGGCCTGGCCGCCGGAGTGCATCGACGGCTCGTCGAACTGCGGCTCGTTGAGCAGCCGGTATCCGGGCACATAGCTTTGCACTTCAGCCACCACTTCATGGATGGACTTGGCGATCGCATCGCGGTCGGCGTCCTCGGGGATGGCGCAGAAGATCGTGTCGCGCATGATCATCGGCGGGTCCGCAGGGTTCAGGATGATGATCGCCTTACCGCGCCCGGCCCCGCCGATGGTCTGCACACCCTTACTGGTGGTCTTGGTGAACTCGTCAATGTTGGCCCTGGTGCCCGGGCCGGCAGACACCGACGACACCGACGCCACAATCTCGGCGTAGGGGACTCCACCTTTTGCATCTTTTTCAGCGACCGCCCGGGACACCGCGTACACGATCGGAATGGTCGCCTGTCCCCCGCAGGTGATCATATTGACGTTCGGGGCATCCAGGTGCTCGCGCAGGTTCGCCGGCGGGATCACCGCCGGGCCCACTGCGGCCGGCGTCAGGTCAATGGCCCGGATGCCCGCCGCCGCATACTTCGGCGCGGCTTCCCGGTGCACATAGGCGCTGGTGGCCTCGAAAACCAGGTCGGGTTTCTCGGGCTGTGCCAGTAGCCAGTCGACCCCTTCGTGGGTGGTCTCCAGACCCAGCTTGCGGGCCCGGGCCAAGCCTTCGCTCGCCGGGTCGATGCCCACCATCCAGCGCGGTTCCAGCCAGTCCGATCGCAGCAGTTTGTAGAGCAGGTCGGTGCTGATATTTCCCGACCCCACAATGGCCACACTTGCCTTAGACGGCATTATGCTCCTTTTCGAAGCTCCTGAAATTCAGACTAATTCAAAAGTAATCCGAGCCTATTCAAACGACAAACGGACAGAACCCAGCCCAGTGAAGTCGGCGACGAACTCGTCACCGGCACGGGCGTCGATCGCCCGCGTGCACGATCCGGGAAGCACCACGTCACCGGCCTTGAGCCGGACCCCGAAACTCTCGACCTTGCGGGCCAGCCAGGCCACTGCGGTGACCGGATTACCCAGCACCGCGTCGCTGCGTCCCTCGGCGATCACCTCTCCGTTGCGGGTCAGCACCGCGTCTATCGTCTTGACGTCGATATCGGCCGGCGATACCCGAGCCTCACCCAGCACGAAGCCCGCCGAAGAGGCGTTGTCGGCGATGGTGTCGCACAGCGCGATCTTCCAGTCGGTGACCCTGGTGTCGATCAACTCGATCGAGGGCACCAGAGCTCCGGTGGCCGCCAGCACGTCGTCCTCCGTGCAGCCGGCTCCCGGCAGGTCGGCGGCCAGGATGAAACCCACTTCGACCTCCACCCGCGGATACAGGTATCGCCCCGCCTTGACCGGGGTGTCCTCAAATACCTGCATCTCGTCGAGCAGATGCCCATAGTCCGGCTCGTCGACCCCCATCATCTCTTGCATCGCCAATGACGACAGCCCGACCTTGTGGCCGATTACCCGGGCCCCTTCGGCGACCCGCTGACGAATATTGATCAGCTGGATCTCGTAGGCGTCGACGACGTCGATATCTGGATAGGCGGCCGTCAGCGGAGCGATCGGCTGCCGGCTCCGCTCGGCTTGCGCCAAGTCGGCAGCCAGCTCGTCGCGTATCGCAACACTGAGCATCTTTGCCGAAGTCCCCTCGTCCGTGTGACCGGGCCGGTAGCGCCTAGCCCGGGCAATTCTATAACGTGTTCTACATGACCGCACAGGAGTTCGACATCGTCGTGGTGGGCAGCGGCGGCGCCGGCATGGTCGCTGCCCTCGCCGCCGCACACCGTGGCCTCTCGGCAGTAGTCATCGAGAAGGCCGCACACTTCGGCGGCTCTACTGCGCGCTCCGGCGGCGGCGTCTGGATTCCCAACAACGAAGTACTCGAGCGCGACGGGGTGCGGGACACCACCGAGGCGGCCCGAACCTATCTGCACGGCATCGTCGGCGACATTGTCGACCCGGTTCGCATCGACGCCTACCTCGAACGTGGACCCGAGATGCTGTCGTTCGTGCTGGAGCACACGCCACTGAAGATGTGCTGGGTGCCGCGCTACTCTGACTACTACCCCGAGGCTCCGGGCGGCCGCGCGGGTGGCCGTTCGATCGAGCCAAAGCCGTTCAACGCCAGAAAGCTCGGCGCCGACGAGCCCGGGCTGGAGCCGGCGTATGGCAAGGTACCGCTCAATGTAGTTGTGATGCAGCAGGACTACGTACGATTGAACCAGCTCAAGCGACACCCGCGGGGTGTGGCACGCAGCCTGAAGGTCGGCGTGCGCACCATGTGGGCGAAAGCAACCGGTAAAAATCTCGTCGGCATGGGCCGGGCCCTGATCGGGCCGCTGCGGATCGGGCTACAACGCGCCGGCGTTCCGGTACTGCTCAACACCGCACTCACCGACTTGTACGTCCAGGACGGCGTGGTGCGCGGAGTCTATGTTCGCGACAGTCAGGGATCCGAATCAGCCGAGCCGCGGCTGATCCGTGCCCGTCGCGGCGTGATCCTCGCCAGCGGTGGTTTCGAGCACAACGAACAGATGCGGGTGAAATATCAGCGCGCGCCCATCACCACCGAGTGGACCGTCGGCGCCAAGGCCAACACCGGCGATGGCATTGTTGCCGGTGAAAAGGCGGGTGCTGCACTGGATTTGATGGAAGACGCGTGGTGGGGGCCGACGGTGCCGCTGGTGGGCGCACCATGGTTCGCATTGTCGGAGCGCAACTCGCCGGGATCGATCATCGTCAACACGTCCGGCAAGCGATTCATGAACGAATCCATGCCATACGTCGAAGCCTGTCACCACATGTACGGCGGCGCACATGGCCAGGGGCCCGGGCCGGGCGAGAACATTCCGGCGTGGCTGGTGTTCGACCAGCAGTACCGGGACCGCTACATCTTCGCCGGACTGCAGCCCGGACAACGTATTCCGCGCAAGTGGCTGGAATCCGGCGTGATCATCCAGGCCGACACGCTTGAGGAGCTGGCCGACAAGGCGGCCCTACCGGTGGCCGAGTTCACCTCGACCGTAGCGCGATTCAACGGCTTTGCCAGATCAGGTGCGGACGAGGACTACCACCGCGGCGAAAGCGCCTACGACAGGTACTACGGGGACCCAACCAACAGGCCCAATCCGAACCTCGGCGAGCTCACCCATGCACCCTATTACGCCGCCAAGATGGTGCCCGGAGATCTGGGCACCAAAGGCGGCATCCGCACCGATGTCCACGGGCGCGCGCTACGCGACGACGGCACAACCATCGAAGGCCTGTATGCCGCAGGCAATGCCAGCGCCCCGGTGATGGGACACACCTACCCCGGTCCGGGCGGCACCATCGGGCCTGCGATGACGTTCGGGTACCTCGCGGCACTGCACATTGCTGATCAAGCCGGGAAGAACTGATATGCCGATCGATGTAGAAGTTGCGCTCAACGCCGAGCTGGAGCCGATCGAATTCACCTGGGCCAGCAGCGATGTGCAGCTCTACCACCTGGGGCTGGGCGCCGGAGCAGATCCGATGGATCAGCGCGAGCTGCGATACCTGGTGGACGACGCACCACAGGTGCTGCCGACCTTCGGCAATGTGGCCGCCACCTTTCACGCCACCAAGCCGCCGACCGTGCAGTTCCCTGGAATCGACATCGAACTGAGCAAGGTGCTGCACGCCAGCGAGCGGGTCGAAGTGCCTGCGCCGCTGCCCCCGTCGGGCTCGGCGCGAGCGGTCACCCGGTTCACCGATATCTGGGACAAGGGCAAGGCCGCGGTGATCTGGAGCGAGACGCAAGTCAACTCACCCGACGGGACCCTGCTGTGGACGCAGAAACGGTCGATCTTCGCCCGCGGCGAAGGTGGATTCGGCGGCTCCCGCGGGCCTTCAGCACGGGACGGGTCCTCAGACGCGGCTCCAGACCGGCCACCTGAGCTGGAGGTCCCGATGCCGATCTTGCCGCAGCAGGCGCTGTTGTACCGGCTCTGCGGCGATCGCAACCCGCTGCACTCGGACCCCGAATTCGCCTCTGCCGCCGGCTTTCCCCGGCCCATTTTGCATGGCCTGTGCACTTATGGCATGACCTGCAAGGCCATCGTCGATACATTGCTCGACGGGGACGCCACTGCCGTAGCTGCCTACGGGGCACGTTTTGCCGGGGTGGCGTTCCCAGGCGAGACGCTCACAGTCAACATCTGGAAGGACGACGGCCGGGTGCTGGCCGGCGTTGTCGCGCCATCGCGCGACAACGCTGTTGTGCTGGGCGGCGTCGAGCTAGTCCCCGCCTAGCCGCCGCGAGCTCCCACCGCCGTTCGTCGGTCGGTCCGTTGCGATTAGTGACAGCCGACGGCGCGTTGTTGTTGGGCGGCCCGCAGGATCAAGCCGGCGGTCAAGAATGCGGGCTTCTCGCGGTCGGCGGCCTCAACGGGCAGGTTGGCGGCGCAGCGCAACACCATCAAGGCCAGCGCGCTGTAAGTCGCGTACGGGATGATCAGCAGGTTGGCGCACGCGTCTGGGCCGTTGACGGTCATCACGTGCTGGCGTTTCTGTTCCCATCCCGGCCAGTTGAAGTCGGGTGGTCGTTGTAGCGGTGGCCAATTGACGTTGATAGAGGTGATGTCTCCGAGCAAGGGAGTCAGGACCGAAACAAGGCTAGGCAATTCATTGGTTATGCGGTCTGCGCGTGGCCACCACGCGCCGTCGATGTCGTGGCCGAGCTCGCGAGCCACCGACAGCCGGATGGGATTGGCGCTGCGTCGGCCCCCGAACGGACCGATCACCGCAGTTGTAGCCGTCGGCACGGGATGCAACCGACGATCACGGTGGCGCGCCTCTTATGCGCGAAAGCCGGACTTGAGATGTTTGGTTGTCGCGTCATAGTTACGGCTGCGCAATCCACAGACGGTTCCTTCACGGTCGAGATCGTCCGCCCCACGGGCGCGGGGCGGACGGAGGAATCACATTGCCCGTCGGTGTCGTGCGCGCCGATAGCGCCGACCACCACTGACAACGAAAAGGCTCACGTGTGAGGCTACGCCACCAGGCGTTTCGGCGGCTTAATGGGGGCGGTCAGGTGATCAGCGACAGCGCGTAACCGCGGCGCAGCTTTCCTGACGGTGTCTTGGGGATCGCACCGGGGGCCAGTACCACCACATGGCGTGGCCGCGCCGCTACTTCGGTGACGACCTCATGGGCCACCTCACGTTTGATGCGCCGCACCTGTGCGGGGTCGTCGATTCTGTTTGATTCCACGGCCACGGCAAACGATTCGCGGCAATGGCCGGCGTCGAGTCGCACAGCCGCCACACAGCCTGCACGCACGCCGTCGACGCGCCCGGCAGCACGTTCTACATCGGTGGGGTAGATGTTGCGTCCAGCCATGATGATCACGTCCTTGGCCCGACCGCAAACCACTACATGGCCCTGCTCGATCAGATATCCCAGATCCCCGGTGCTGAACCAGCCCTGGTCGTCCTGGGCCGCCACGAAACCGCCCGTCGTCATATATCCGGATGTCACCGCATCGCCCCGCACCTCGATGAGCCCCACGCCACGGGTTGGCTGAACAGCGCCGTCCTCATCGACGATTCGGGCTTGTATACCGTTCAGCAATGGCCCCAACGAGGCCAGCCGGCGGGTGTTGCCGGTGGTGGCGGGCACTGCCCGGCGCAGCACCGCGAGCATGTCGGCGTCCACCTCGTCAATGACTAGTCCGCCGCCGCATTGCGAGAACGACACCGCCACAGTGGTTTCGGCCATTCCGTAGGCCGGCAAGATCGCCTCGGGACGCAGTCCGAACGGCGCCCCGGCTGCACAGAGGTCCTCCGCGTCGGCGGGTTCGACCTGTTCGGCACCCGACAACGCCCACCGCAACGACGACAGATCAAAATCACCGGGCCTGGCATGCCGGCGTAACCGATTCGCCAACAATACGTAGGCAAAGTTGGGCGCCGCAGTCATCGTGGCGCGGTATTTGTCGATCAATCGGGGCCACAGCAAGATATCGGCCAAGAAGTCGATCGGGGTGATCTTGACCAACTCGGCGCCAAATAACATCGGCACTGTCAAAAACCCGGTCATGCCCATGTCGTGAAACAGCGGCAACCAGCTCACGATCACATCGGTGTCCAGGTCGTGGTGGGCGCCGACGAACATCGCCTCGGCGTTGGCCATCACATTCCCGTGGGTGATCATCACCGCTTTGGGGCAACCAGTCGATCCCGAAGTCAACTGCAAAAGAGCCAGATCGTCCTCACCACTGTCCACCACCACATCGATCGGTGCTGTGGTCAGCAGTTCGGCGATCGTCACCACGGTCACGCCCAGCTCGGTCAGTACCGGCACCGCAGGCATGAACGGATCGGACACGATGACCACTGATGCCTCGATCATGGCGATCACCGCCAAGGTGTCGTTCGCCCACACCTGCAGATCGCTGCGCGGCGTCGGCTGATGCAGCATCGTCAGACACGCGCCCCGCAACCACACACCCTGCGCGGTCGGGGCGATCTCCACCGGGGCACCGGCCAACACTCCCACCCGATCGCCCGGGCCGACCCCCGACGCGGCCAAACCGCCCGCCACGCGCCGAGCCCGCCGATGAACCTCACGCCAGCTAGACCGGACCGGCGCAGCAGGCTCACCGGTCACCATGCCACGAGTTGCCGACTCCGCACTGCGCAGCATCGATTCAACGAATCTGCTCATCGTCGCCTCTCGTGTATCCGGTCTGGTCCTCAAACCGAGTTCAGCCATCTCGGGACAGATGTGGCGTATGGTGCCAAAGTGACGGTACTGCCCGTAACGCACTAACTCGTGGACCCTGGAAACGGCGCGCCGACATCGGCACCACGCGTCACTGCAGCTGGAGTCTGTCGTCACCAACGCGATTACTTGCGAACATCTGCTGTTGGACTAAGACCGCCCAGCGCGTTACCCATCGTTGAGTCCGGCTTAATCCGCTGTCGGGGCCGACCACAATTACGGGTGCGAGTGGTCTGTTGTTAGTACCGATGGGGGTAGTCTGACGGTAACCGACGTGAGGATTGGTGGCATGGCCGTACAAAACTGGGAAGACGCACCTGAGATTCGTCCGTCGGAGATCCGGGTCGGTGACATCATCGGCGCGTTGCCCGACTATCTGCGCTACAAGGTCAAGGTGATCAGCGGGCCGCGGAAAAGTCCAGGGCAGTGGACATTTTTCGGCAGCGACGACTGGGGCCGACAGCACACGACCACGTTCCGTGAGGACGACTTGGTTCGCAGGTACGCCAAAGCATCATGACCCGTTAGAACCCGGCGTCCTAGAACCGGGCCAACCTTAGCCCAGGATCAGACCAGATGTCGGGACGCCGGTCCCTGCGGTGACAAGCACGTGTTCAACGTTGGGCACCGGGTTCACCGAAGTGCCGCGCAATTGCCGTACCCCCTCTGCAATTCCGTTCATGCCGTGGATGTAAGCCTCGCCGAGTTGGCCCCCGTGTGTGTTGATGGGAAGCCGGCCGCCCACCTCGATCGCACCGTCGGCGATGAAGTCCTTCGCTTCGCCCCGCCCGCAGAATCCCAGCTCCTCCAACTGAATCAGCGTGAACGGAGTGAAGTGGTCGTAGAGCACCGCGGTCTGGATGTCGGTCGGCTTGAGTCCGGATTGCTGCCATAGCTGCTGACCCACCAGCCCCATCTCTGGCAGGCCGAGTTCAGGCCGGTAGTAACTGACCATCGTGTACTGGTCGGGGCTGGAGCCCTGCGACGCCGCCTCGATGACCGCCGGGCGCTGCTTGAGGTCCCGCGCGCGCGCAGGCGAAGTCACCACAATCGCGACCGCGCCGTCAGTCTCCTGACAGCAGTCCAGCAACCGCAGCGGCTCAGCAATCCACCGCGAATTCTGGTGGTCCTCAATGGTGATCGGCTTCTCGTAGAAGTAGGCCTTCGGGTTCTTGGCGGCGTGTTTGCGGTCGGCCACCGAGATGACGCCGAAGTCCCGACTGGTCGCACCGGACAGGTGCATATAACGCTGGGCGATCATGGCCACCTGCGCCGCCGGCGTCGAGAGCCCGTGTGGATACGAGAATGAATTGTCCGCCGCCGTCGAATCAGCCTGGGCGCCAGCGCTGCCCACCAATCGCGTTTGTACCTGACCGAAACGCATTCCGGAGCGCTCGTTGAACGCCCGGTAAGCCACCACGACATCAGCCACCCCGGTCGCGATGGCCATCGCAGCGTGCTGAATGGTCGCGCACGCGGCACCACCGCCGTAGTGAGTCTGAGCGAAGAACTTCAGCTCGCCGATCCCGGCCGCACGCGCAACAGCGATCTCGGTGTTGGTGTCCATCGTGAAGCTGGTCAGCCCGTCGACATCAGCCGGGCTCAGGCCGGCGTCATCCAGGGCATCGCGCACCGCCTCGGCTGCCAGCCGCAGCTCGCTTCGGCCGGAATCCTTCGAGAAGTCGGTGGCACCAATACCGACGATGGCAGCTCGGCCACTGAGCAAACCCTGTGACATCGGGGTCATCAGGAATCCCCGATCGTCAGCGTGCTAGTCGCGATGACATGGTCGCCAAGGCTGTTGCGGCCCACTATCTTTACTGTGATCAAGCCGTCATCCACAGCGGCCACCTCGCCGGAGAAGGTCACTGTGTCATAGGCGTACCACGGAACCCCCAGCCGCAGCCCAATCGACTTGATCAATGCCGAGGGCCCAGCCCAGTCGGTGACAAAGCGCTGCACCAGCCCGGTATCAGTGAGGATGTTGACGAAGATGTCACTGGAACCTTTGGCCTGCGCCTTGTCTCGGTCGTGGTGCACGTCCTGAAAGTCGCGGGTGGCCAGGGCCGTCGAGATGATGAGGGTGGGATCGCCGTAGATCTTCAGCTCGGGCAGCGTCGTGCCCTTTTGGATTTGCGGAGCCGCCACGGCGGCGACATCCAACTCACGCGCGCTCATTCCTGCGGCTCCCATGCGTAGAGGGTCCACTCCGGGCCGGAGTCACCGGCCGGGAAGTCGATATACGTTGCGCTAACCGCCATCCCAATCTTTACTGTGGCGTGGTCGACGTTGCGCAACTCGCCAAGCATCCGCACACCCTCTTCGAGCTCGACGAGGGCGATGACGAAAGGCAGTGTGCGGCCAGGCACTTTCGGTGCATGGTGCACCACGAAACTGAACACCGTGCCCTTGCCGCTGGTTACGACGTAGTCGATGGGCGAAGCTTTGTCCTGCCACAACGCGGGTAACGGCGGGTGCTGCAGGCTGCCGTCGGGCCCTCGTTGGACCCGTAACTCGTGCGCCTTGACCCCCTCCCAGAAGAACGCAGTGTCGCGCGATAGGGCGGGCCGCATCATCAAATCGGCATCCAGATCCGCGGGTACCGAAGGAAGGGGCACCTCGGAGTCGCGCGGCTTGAATTTCAAGATGCGCCAGTTCATTTCGGCGACGTCCTCATCGCCGACACGCCAGACGATGTGCTGGTTGACGAACCAGCCCTCGCCAAGTGCGGTCTGCTTGGGTCCGACCACGTCACCCATCTCGGAGGTGATGCTGACCTGCTCGCCGGGCCGCAGATACCGGTGATAGGTCTGCTCGCAGTTAGTGGCGACCACGCCGATGTAGCCCGACTCGTCGAAGAGCTGCATGATCGGGCCCATCGGATCGTCCTTCGGGCGGTCTCCGGCCAGGCCGAACATCGTCCACACTTGGATCATCGCCGGTGGAGCGACAATTCCCGGGTGACCGGCGGCGCTGGCCGCTGCGTCATCGACATAGATCGGGTTAGCATCGCCGATCGCCTCGACCCAGTTGTTGATCATCGGCTGATTCACCGGATCACGGCCGGCGCGCGGCTTGGCGCCGCCAGCCGCTTTGATCTGTGTAAGGGCTTCCTGGATTTCGGCGGGCCCGCTCACCGGGGCACCCGGGGCACTTTGAGGCCAGAGGCCGCGATCATCTCACGCATGACTTCGTTGACGCCTCCGCCGAAGGTGATCACCAGATTGCGCTTGGTCTGGGAGTCAAGCCAGTTGAGCAGCTCGGCGGTGTCCGACTCGGCGGGGTTACCGTACTTGCCGACGATCTCCTCGGCGAGCCGCCCAACGTATTGAACACGCTCCGTGCCATATACTTTCGTCGATGCGGCATCTGCAACATTGATGGCCTCACCGGCGGCGGCCACCTGCCAATTGAGCAACTCGTTGATCCGCCACATCGCATGAATCTCGCCAAGGGCACGCTTGACGTCGTCATGATCGATCGGAGTAACGCCATCACCACCCGGCTTGGATGCCCAGGTGTGCACGCGGTCGTAGATGGCGGCGAGCCGGCCCGCCGGACCGAGCATCACCCGCTCGTTGTTGAGCTGCGTAGTGATCAGCCGCCATCCACCGTTCTCTTCGCCGACCAGCATGTCGGCCGGCACTCGCACGTCGTTGTAGTACGTGGCGTTGGTGTGGTGTGCGCCGTCCGACAGGATGATCGGCGTCCAAGAGTAGCCCGGATCCTTCGTGTCAACGATGAGAATCGAAATGCCCTTGTGCTTAACGGCTTCCGGGTCGGTCCGGCAGGCCAGCCAAATGTAGTCAGCATCGTGTCCGCCGGTGGTGAAGACCTTCTGGCCGTTGACGATGTACTCGTCGCCATGACGCACGGCCGTGGTCCGCAACGACGCCAGGTCGGTGCCCGCCTCCGGCTCGGTATAGCCGATCGCGAAGTGCAGCTCACCGGCCAGGATCGCCGGCAGGAACTTCTTTTTCTGCAGCTCGCTGCCATACATCTGCAGGGTGGGTCCCACCGTCTGCAGTGTGACGGCGGGCAATGGCACGTCGGCGCGCTGGGCCTCGTTGACGAAGATCTGCTGCTCGATCGGACCAAAGCCGTGGCCACCGAACTCTTTCGGCCATCCCACACCGAGCTTGCCGTCCTGGCCCATTCGCCGGATCACTGCGCGGTATGCGGCGCCGTGCCGGTCTTTCTCCATCTCTTGCATCTCGCCGGACGAGATCAAGTTCGAGAAGTATTGCCGTAGCTCGGCTTGGAGCTGGCGCTGCTCCGGAGTCAGGTCGATGAACATTGCGCTCCCACCAATTCGCGGCCTCCGAGGAGGTCAAGACGTAGTGACGGCCCACCCAGCAGGCGGGTCAGGTCTTTGATCGTGGAGTAGTACCGGTGCATCGGGTAGGTGATGTCCATGCCCATGCCGCCGTGCAGGTGGTGGCAGGTTTGCATCACCGGCGGCGCCTGTGACGTCACCCAGTAGCCGAGCACATCGAGGTCGTCGTCGGCGTCACGGCCCTCGGACAGTCGCCAGATCACCGATTTCGCAGCTAGACCGATTGTGCGCGAGGCGATGTAGACTTCGGCGAGCTGCGCTGCCACGGTCTGGAAGGTGGACAGCGGTTTGCCGAACTGCTTCCGCTCGGCCACGTAGTCAGCGGTGAGGCGCAGGGCCCCGGCCACCAGCCCGTCGGTGAAGGCGCCGATCATCGCCAATGCCAATTGGTTGACCCGGGGCGCCGACGCACCCGCCAGAACGTCGGAGTCGGCAACTGCGACGTCGGCGAATGTCACCGTGTACTCGTCGGAGCCGTTCGATGTCGGCGTGCGGACCAGCTGCACACCGTCGGCCTTCGGAGATACCACCACGACCGCGCTGTCGGCCGTCACGATCAGCCAATCGGCTTGTTCGGTGTATGCGACACCGACTTTGGTACCCGACAAGCGCCCGTTCGCGAAGGTAGTGGCGGGCCGGTCGGGCAGCGCCGCGCCGGGTTCGTTGAGGGCCGCGCTGAGCACCGCGCCCTTGGCGACGCCGGCCAGGTAGCGATCTTGTTGCTCATCGGAGGCCAGGTCGAGCAGTGGAACCACACCGAGACCCAGCGTCGCCAGTGCCGGCGTGATGGCGCCATGGCGACCAATTTCGGTCAGCACCGTGCCAACCTCGGGTAGACCCACGCCGTCGCCGCCGAGGCGTTCCGGCACCGGGAGGGCCGTCACACCTCCTGCGACCAAAGCGCTCCACGAATTATCCCGGTCCAGTACCGACGTAACGACATCGGCGACAGCTTGCTGCTCAGCGGTGAGATCGAAGTCCATTGTCGTCACTGTGCCACAGCGGATTTGCCGGTGTAGTCGACCTGCCAGTGCTTGATGCCGTTGAGCCAGCCCGACCGCAGGCGCTCCGGTTCCGAGAGCGGTTTCAGGTCCGGCATATGGTCGGCCACGGCGTTGAAGATCAGGTTGATCGTCATCCGGGCCAGGTTCGCGCCGATGCAGTAGTGCGCGCCGGTGCCGCCGAAACCGACGTGCGGATTCGGGTCGCGCAGGATGTTGAACGAATGGGGGTCGTCGAAGACCTCTTCGTCGAAGTTGGCCGAGCGGTAGGACATCACCAGGCGCTGGTCCTTCTTGATCTGGACGCCGTTCAGCTCGGTGTCCTCGTTGGCGGTGCGCTGGAATGCGCTCACCGGCGTCGCCCAGCGGACGATCTCGTCGGCGGATGTCGACGGGCGTTCCTTCTTGAACAGCTCCCACTGATCCGGGTTGTTCGCGAAGGCGATCATTCCGTGGGTGATCGAGTTGCGGGTGGTCTCGTTGCCTGCCACCGACAGCATGATGACAAAGAAGCCGAACTCGTCGTCGGAGAGTTTCTCCCCGTCGATGTCGGCCTGGATCAAGGTCGTGACGATGTCGTCGGTCGGATTCTTGCCCCGCTCGTCGGCCATCGCCATCGCGTACATGATCAGTTCCATCGACGACTGCGCGGGATCGACGTCGGCGTATTCGGGATCCTCACCGCCGGTCATCTCGTTGGACCAGCGGAACAGCTTGTCGCGATCGTCCTGCGGCACGCCCAGCAGACCGGCGATGGCTTGCAGCGGAAGCTCGCAAGACACCTGCTCGACAAAGTCACCGGCGCCCGCGGCGGCCGCGCTCTTGGCGATGTTCTGGGCGCGCTGTGCGAGCTCGTCCTCCAGCCGACCGACCGCGCGGGGGGTGAAGCCGCGGGAGATGATCTTGCGCAGCCGAGTGTGGTGTGGGGCGTCCATGTTGAGCATGACGTTGCGCTGCAGTTCGATGGAGTCGCGCTTCATCTCCTTGGGCCATGTCGGAATGGCGCCGTTCTGCCAGCTGGAGAACAGGTCGCTGCGGCGTGACACCTCCTTGACGTCGGTGTGCTTGCTGAGGAGCCAGTAGCCGTTGTCCTCGAAGCCTCCGCAGCCGTCGGGCACGTCGACCCAGTGGATCGGTTCTGCCTTGCGCAGCTCGGCGAGTTCCGCCACGGGAAGTCCGACCAGGTTGACGTCGGGATCAAGGAAGTCGAAGTCAGCCGGAATATTGGGGGGTGCCATTGGGGTGCTCCTGAATTGCAACGTGTTCTAGTGCCAGTAAAACACGCCTCCACCGCTGATAAAAGCGGCCCGACCATCCTCGCTTGTCAGAGTAATGAAACGTGTTCTAGCCTGGCCTCATGGGTAACCCGGTAATCGTCGAGGCCACTCGCAGCCCGATCGGCAAACGCAATGGCTGGCTTTCAGGACTGCACGCCACCGAGCTGTTGGGGGCCACGCAGAAGGCTCTCGTGGAGAAGGCCGGCATCTCGTCTGGCTTGCAAGCCGGCTTTGATGCTGGGCAAGTCGAGCAGATCGTCGGCGGCTGCGTCACACAGTACGGCGAGCAGTCCAACAACATCACCCGGGTCAGCTGGCTCGTCGCCGGCCTGCCCGAGCACGTCGGCGCGATGACCGTGGACTGCCAATGCGGCAGCGGCCAGCAGGCCAACGGTCTGATCGCGGGCCTGATCGCAGCGGGTGCCATCGATATCGGCATCGCGTGCGGCATCGAGGCGATGAGCCGGGTCGGGCTGGGCGCCAACGCCGGCCCCGATCGCGCGATCCTGCGGCCCGAGTCGTGGGACATCGACCTGCCTGATCAGTTCACCGCCGCGGAGCGGATCGCCAAACGTCGCGGCATCACTCGCGAGGAGATCGACCAGTTCGGCTTCGATTCGCAGCGAAAGGCCAAGCAGGCCTGGGCCGAAGGGCGATTCGACCGCGAGATCAGTGGCATCGAGGCGCCCGTGCTCGACGAGCAGAAGCATCCGACCAGCGACCGTCATGTCGTCACTCGCGACCAGGGCCTGCGCGACACCACGCTGGAGGGCCTGGCATCGCTGAAGCCGGTGCTGGAGGACGGAATTCACACGGCCGGTACGTCATCGCAGATCTCCGACGGCGCCGCTGCGGTGCTGTGGATGGACGAGGATAAAGCCAAGGCACTGGGGCTGAAGCCGCGGGCCCGAATCATCAGCCAGGCGCTCGTCGGCTCCGAGCCGTACTACCACCTCGACGGGCCCGTGCAGTCAACCGCCAAGGTGCTGGAGAAGGCCGGCATGAAGATGGGCGACATCGACATCACTGAGATCAACGAGGCCTTTGCGTCGGTCGTTCTTTCGTGGGCGCGAGTGCACAATCCCGACATGGACAAGGTGAATGTCAACGGCGGCGCGATCGCCCTCGGACACCCGGTGGGCAGCACCGGCAGCCGGTTGATCACCACCGCACTGCACGAGCTCGAGCGTTCCGATCAGAGCACCGCGCTGATCACCATGTGCGCCGGCGGCGCGTTGTCCACCGGCACCATCATCGAGCGCATTTAGCGCTGTCGGTGATCGTCTCCGAAGACAGCCGCATTAAGGCGGCGCAGGCATACATCGATGCGCTCGTCAGCCACGACGGCGATGCTGTTCCGTTCGCGGCTCGGTGCACCCGGGTCGAACAGGGCGTCAAGAACGGCTTTTCCGGAAATCACCTGCGGCGCAGCCTCAATCGCGGGCCGCAGTACTGGGTCATCGCCGACACCACGCCGGCGGATTACCGCATCGTCGGCGACGATGTGCACGCAGCCTACGACGTGCTGACCAAAGCGTCGTTCGGTGGCCGGCGGCTCGCCGCGCGGGTGGACGAGACCTTCGTGATCCCCGCCGAAAGTCCAAGCGGGACCGCAGAAATCAACCACATCAAGGTTCGCTTCCAACCATTCATTCAGCACGCCCGGTGACGATGCAGCCCGCGAAGCGGGGTGCGGAGGAACCGGGCGATCAACATCTGACGTAGGAGCCTCTCATGCCGAAATCACCACCGCGGTTTCTGAATACGCCGTACACCGACTTCGTCATCAAGTGGGCGTCGCGCCTCAACACGTGGATGTACCGTCGTAACGGCGGCCAGGGAATCGGCGGCACCTTCCAGAACATTCCCGTCGCTCTACTGACCACCACTGGCCGCAAGACTGGCGAGCCGAGGATCAGCCCGCTGTATTTCCTGCGTGACGGCGACCGGGTGATCGTCGCTGCCTCGAAAGGTGGTGCCGCGAAGAACCCGATGTGGTACCTCAACCTCAAAGCCAACCCCAAGGTTCAGGTGCAGATCAAAAAAGAGGTGCTTGACCTGACCGCTCGCGACGCCACCGACGAAGAGCGCGCCCGGTACTGGCCGCAGTTGGTGGACATGTACCCGTCCTACGACGCTTACCAATCCTGGACCGACCGAACCATCCCGATCGTGATCTGCGATCCGGCTGCCCCCAACTGATCAGGCCCCGTAGAGCGGCACCGGCGGCCGCGTGATGTATTGGTCACTACGGGATGAGGGGTGCCAGGTCGCCGACCACTGTTTCGGCCTGACCTATGACGGCGAACGCTTCGAAGGCGCCGGCCAACGGGATTAGGTAGGTGTCAGTTGCGATGGGTTGGCCGATGGCGTCGAGAAGGTTACCTGTTTGGAGCCCGGCGGCGAAGAGGGTCAGGTCGTAGGCGGGGAGACTGGTCAGGAGGCCATTGGCGACATC
>Ga0209530_1000146_pt1 | contig 63173 bp, 72 predicted proteins | sample BlaSpr_A8_Ref_O1_FD_187987 | JGI IMG/M metagenome (GOLD analysis project Ga0209530, IMG submission 187987) | Forest soil microbial communities from Thunder Bay, Ontario, Canada - Black Spruce, Ontario site 2_A8_Ref_O1 (SPAdes) (version 2) | ecosystem: Environmental > Terrestrial > Soil > Boreal...
CTCCCGCTCCCTCACACTGATGCTGGACAGTCTTTCGCAAAGCCTTCGCAACACCAACTTCATCGATCCCAAAGCGCTAGCGAGCGCGCTAGGCAATTTGCAGGGTTTTAGCAACCAGGATTTCAGTCAGGCCTTCCAAGCCAACGGGGCCGTGGGCCCTCAAGCCGCTTCCGTTTTCTCTGGAACTGGTGGCGCCGGTCCAACGCCCGTGGGCGGCACAACGCCACCCAACGTATCCATCACCGTTGCACCCGTACTTAATTCCGGGTCCGCCGCGACCACTCCAGTCGCGCCCGCCCCAGCCGCGACTTTGGGTCCGCAACCACCGGCCCTTCCAACGCTACAAACTGCTCCGGCGTTTACACCCAACTTCGGACCGAACGCTACCGATTTGCTGTCGGACGAAGTGAATCTAACTTACCAAATTGAAAATATCAGCATGCTGCTCGAGCGGTCGCTCAGCGACCGGCTTTTTAGAGGTCAGGCTCGCCTTCAGGCCGTCATGGGATTTGATATCGACATCGAACCAACAGTAGAAGCAAAAGATGCCGTGGCTGTCGTGGACGTGAACGTAACTTTGGGGGATTGTGGCGGTCTACCCGATTGCGACGAGAGTCGGCCCATGTCGCTCGTTGCGATGATGCCGGAAGAGGGATCCTATAACGCAGCCACTCTGAGCCAAAAAGCCAGCGCATTCGGCGGCGCAGTCGCCTCCAGCGTGTTTTCTGTTGGATATGCGGCACAGAAGCGAAGCCAAGTGTTTTATCTGTACCGCGACATGGACACTGTATCGTTCCAGAAATCCGATTCGACATCACATCATGTAGATTTCGGCTGGCAATTTCGGCCGGTTCTGGGACGGCGATCAGTTTCCCCCGGCATGCGCCATATGATGGCAGTGTTGGCTCTGCCGGCGAATGATCTGCCAGGGAACCAAGGAAAGACTCCGGTCCTCAAGGTCACCGTAAACACGTCCTGGATCCGCTACGATGGAGCCACTCAGGCGACCGGAGCAAAGCCATCGTTTTGGGCCCGTATCTTTGGCTCGGATAAGTTGCCAGAGAGTGGTACGCCACAAGTATTCAATGATGTACTTGTTCCAACCACACCGACCACGCAACATGACTTGGGACCCACGATCAGTAAAGTCAAGTGGGTGCAAGGTGATGCGTCGAGTGGCGTGGCCATTGTGACTGGAAAGAATTTCTTCCCTAACACCACAGTTCGCTTTGGTGCACGGACCTATAGCACGCCCTCTGATGGCCTGGTGATCAAGTCAGACCAGCAATTGGAAGTAGCTCTCCCATTGACGGCTGCAGTTACAGAGGGCGTGCTCAGTGGACGCTACGGAAAGGCAGTGACGCTGCAGGCTCCAGACCCGTCGCTTCCAGCAGGGTTTAACATCCGACACCTCGAGTTTTCAGCGACTGGCAATGACATGTATCAGGTCGATGCCACTTTGCATTTTTATGGCGAGGCCCTTCCAGATCAACAGGTTCAAATTTCCGATCTTCAGACCAAAGCGAACCGGCCGGTCGTGTCGATCAACGGAGTGCCTCTTTCGACTCCGTCGTTCCTCGACCAGAACTCTGATTCGGAAATAATAGTGACAACTTTCGTTTCGAGCTCCGTCGTGAAAGCGGGACCGGCGACGATCACCGTGACGTTTCCCTTTGCGGGTCCTCGTTGGTCGGCGAGCCTGCCTCATTACGACGCGTCATTGAAAATCGTTCGTCTCGGCGGAAAAGATAGCACTCGCCTCCTGATCTCGGCGACTGACGCAACCATGTTGCTATGTGGATATCGTCCTCCCCGTGCAGATAGCAGCCACCGTCCCCAAACTTGGGTAATGCAGCTGGACGGGAATCGGTCCTTCGTTGTACTTGCTGACACCGCCCCCGAGCCACTCGATGGCGCGTTGAAATGCGCGGATCATCGCACTGAAATGCTCAGTCTGGATATGCGGACTGCCGATCTGAAGCAGTATCATCGATTTGCACTTCTGAACAACGAAGGCGTGTTCCCGCCGATCGTGGGTGAAATCCCACCACAAGATCCACCTCCGCCCGGGCCCTCAGTTGATAAAGACCAGAAAATATCCGTGTCACAGTACGACGTAAAGACCGTCGCGTATAAGGGGAAGAACCTCAACCAAGTAACTAAGGTGCTCTTCGACAAGACGGGTCTCGATTTCAAACCCTCCGACGACGGGAAAACGATCGTTATTAGCCTTGCAGCTGCCGTCACGGCGAAACCCAGAAGCGTTGAATTGCAATTGATTTCAGACGGTAATGACCCAGTACTCGCGCCGCTTACAGTTACTGCCGCGCCGACTCCGAAAGCAGGTAAATAAAATGACGAACAGGACTTCTTCCAAAAAGCCACGCGCTGCAAAAACGGCGGCCAAGCGAACGCGCGCGGCCCTTGCGAAAGCAGCTAAAAGGCATTTCCCTCGCGTTAAGCTAGCAGCCGAGAAGGCACTCCGCGCAGCCGGACTACACAATCTTCGGGTTCACGGGATGACGTTCAACGTCGATGAAAGCTCGGTCACCGATCAATGCTCGCCCCCTTGTGACCCCAAAACTGAGACATGCAAGCTCAGCAGCACCGGCGAGTGGATGTGCGTCCCCAATTCGTAGGCTCGACGAGATAGTCAGCAGCTACGGACCTCGGCGGACGACAAACTGTGGGTCATCACCGAAGCCGAACGCTCCTCCACCACCCTTCTGCTTCCCGAAGAATATTGATTCACAGGGGACGCAAAAAAGCGAACACCATGCCCACCGTAACCGTGGCGCGAGCAAGCGAAGTCACACAACAGGCCCATTGCGTAGTGCAGGACATACGGCTTTGTTGTATCAGGAATCGAAAACGATTGCCCTCAGCCAGTTCGACGCGGCGACACTTGCCCATCTAGCCGAGAACATCCGGCGGCGCTCGATTACTTCAAACGTGTGGGGCTCGACAATCACCTCCGCCTCTGCTGGGTGTACGCATGAGAAGAGAAAAGCAGCAGAGCGTCGTGGAGCCGAAACTCCCTACACTACAGGACGATCGCGGGAAATGCGCTATGCGAAATGAGCACGCTGGAAGCGCACCACTCGCTCGTAGTGTGTGCGCTCGTGTCCAGTCTCCTGGATACGAGCCAGGCCACGCAGAGCGCGATGCGAGCCCTCTTCAAACCACGTCGCCTAATGCGCTCTACGAACCGCTTCGTTCGTGACGGACACAAGACAACCGTCCAAGCTCAGATTTTCATTGGTCGCAGCCCAGAAGATGCCGGTTACGAATGGTGCTGGCGAGAACATCCGACAAAAAGACATTCTCGCCATGAGTGACCATGCGTCCACCTATTGGCCCCCGAAAGTCTTGCGCAGTGTTGCGATCGACACATGCGGCCAGCTGAATGGCACAGGCGGCTTACCCGCCGGCAGAAGCGGGAAATTAAGCAATACCGTCTGGACGTATTGCACCTGCATGAAGTGATGCGCCGGATGTCTGATTTTCTCGATCCAAAAGGTCGCGAACATCAGCGCCGCGTTTGCGTTTGTCTGGAGGAAAGGAAGGTTCTCGATCCCGCCCCCTCCATTCGTCACCGCACCAGCACCTATCGTCGCTGTTGCAATCTCTAGCACCACCATTTCTTCGATGAACTGTCCTTGAAGTGCCTGCTGCAAGAGGCGAGTTGGGTCGTTCACGACGGTTTGCATGGGGACACCATCAATCGCTGCAGGAAGCGGAATGGCAGGTGTGTTGCCAAAGGGCGTTCTGGAATTCGTGGCTGCCGGGGTAGTGTTCGAAAGGTCGTATTCGGGGAAGCCACCCTGCGTTCCTCCCGCCGGCATTGTGCCTCCTTGCGGAAAAGGAGCGGTGTTTACCGGCTTTATTTGAAAAGTCCCCAGAGCTGTCCCGCTCCCCACCGGATTCACTGAAATCGCTCCACCTTCGGCCAACACTGCGTTTCCATGAGGTATGGTGGCCATGCGGGCAACGCTCGGAGCTTCGGCCGGCGCTGTCGTCTGGGGGATGTTGACCCAGATGCCGGGCTCGATATGTAGCGCACCACCGGTGACGGAATCGCTGATCTTCTGAAGGTAGGTTAAGCCGAACAATTCGATGTCGTCCTGGGAGTTACCGCGGTTGGGAATCGATGTCGCGATGGGATCGAACCGCAGCGTTTCGCTGGTTTGATTAAGTTCGAGAAATAGCGGCGCATTCCCTTCCTTATCCGGCCGGGCAATCAGGTTAAACCCTTTCCCGTGCCAGGTACCTGCAAGCTCCGCAAGAAGACCCAAGCTGGTTAAGACTTCCTCGTTAGGTGTAGCCAAGCGCACTGACGGTATGTTGGACATAAACTTTCTCCTCCTTTCTCTTTCGTCGAATTTCGAAATGGCAATTTGGAGCGGGGCCCTTGTGTCATGCCGGAATCGAATCGAACGCCGTGAGCAAGGTTGACGCGAATTTCGTTTCTCGCTCACTGCGGGAGCGGAGACAGATCTGAAGCCGCCTGCGCTTCCGGCTCTTAATGGCTTTATCGTGCGACGCTCTTGCGGGTTTGTTGGGACGCCGGATTGCTGCCAAGTGCTGTCAGAAGTTTCTTGCCATCCGGACTTCCCAGACCAGTGCAGGGATCCCATCCGGGTGCGGAGGTATACTCACCGTTGTTTCCAGACACAATATCGTGGAACGTCGCGGCTGCGCCGTGGGAGTACAGCAACGGATTGAGAAATCCAATCGGCTGACCAAGTGACTGATTGAGCAGCGCAGTGAGCCCGGCCCAGAGCGGCGCAACCGCGCTTGTGCCTCCGATCACCGTGCCCGCTCCGTCCACCACGACGTTGTAGCCAGTTGTCGGATCCGCGTCGCCGGCGACATCGGGGACGCCACGCCCAGCCTGCTTATTCGGCGCCTTTGGTACGTTGGCGTTCTGCTGCCAGACCGGCAACGGGAAGGTTTGGCTGACTCCGCCGCCAGTTGCTCCTTCTTGCTCGCTCAGTTCATTCCACGCAACCTCGCTTTTGATCGAGCCGCCGGAAAGAACCAACTTGGTGCCGCCGCAGCCGGTCATCTGCGGACAAGATGCCGGGAAATCGACTTCCAAATTGCCGTGCGGATCACCGTCCGTCGCGCCATCGTCACCGGACGCAGCAAAAATGGTGATGCCCATCGTGGCGGCGTCCTGAGCTGCTGAATCGAAAGCATTCATCGCCTGTTGCGTCCAAGTGTTCTCCGCTCCTCCCCAGCTGATGGAAATCACGCTTGGCTTCAGGCTCGTGTCGTGGATGGCAGTGGTCAGTGCATCCAGAAATCCTTGATCCGTATTCGGAGCAAAATAGACCCCGATTTGTGCGCTGGGCGCGATCGAACCGACTACTTCAATGTCGAGCTCCACTTCTCCGTCAGGCCCGGAGGGGTCGCCCGTCGGCGTATTGGAGCCCCCGTCCACACCAATCGCGGTCACTTTGGGGCTGGACAGTTTTAATTTGCTGAAGAAAGCAGTCAGGTCCGCAGGTTTGAATCCTCCACCCAATTCGATAAGCGCAATCGACTGGTTTGATCCAGCCGCACCGGTCGGAAAATCGTACGCTTGCGCGACTTGTGTCGGGTCATAGCTCGCATGCTGTGCATGTGGCTGCAGCTTTCCCGCCGCCTCAGAGCGGATCCGGAAGTGAGGCTTCGCCTGAGGTCGATCGTCCAAACCGAACACGCCTTCGATCGCTGATGCAAGCTCTGTCGGGATGGTCAGGGTGCCCGTGCGGCCGCGGTAGTAACCTTTCGTCGGATGTTCATAACGCTCGAGTTTCGTCTCGAAAGCGCGGCTGAACGCCCCGACAGTTCCCGTGAGAACTACGGAACGGCGGGCCGGACTTTCCTCTTTGACTTCGAGTCCAAACTCCGCGGCGAAGCGACGTACTTTCGCCAGATCGTCCGCACTTGCTCCATGAGCTTTCGCGAATTCCTCGCGGCTGAGGTGATGCCTTTCGTTTACCGGTAACGATCCCAAGCGGGCGATGTTGGGGTACACCCCCGGCTCCGATCCCCGTCTGAGATAGACGGTCACCGCCATTTTCTCGTGTGGATCGGATGGGCCGATCAACTTGGCGCCCTCCATCGGAGTGCGTTCACTGCGGGCAAGAGGGACCCTATCCTGAGTGCTCATGGTGTTCTCCCTTTGAACGCCTAGCGGCGTTGACAAGTCCGAAGGAGCAACCGTCCAATGCCTTTGTGCTATGGTTCCAGGCCGATTCGCTGAAACTGAACTGCCTAGAATGTGGGGTATAGACTCACCTGATGTTGCTCATCCGATACATAACTAGTGTGTTGTACAACCAAAACGTTTCATCGTGGCAGCGTTTGAGACGAAAAAAGTTGCTCGATCCCATATGGCGTCGCCTTCTTTCAACGCTTTGTTCGGCCACACGTTGCTAACTGCGGGGTTCACATCGGAGAATCTGCGGGGCTTTCTGGCGCGGCTAAAAGCCGCACGTTTCGAGAGCTGCCTATGAGATACGGCGACACCTTGTAATCGACTTCAAATGACCAACACCACGAGCGCTCTTATTGCGCCAGACTGTAAAGATCCACGCCGCCGTTGTAATTGGGCACGTAGATTTGACCACCGTCAATCACAGGGGGGTCAAACTTGTTAAACAAAAACTGGACGTTCCAGCGTTGCGAGTCCCATAGAACTTTCAGGGACCCGTCCGCGGCGAGGTGTACGGCATCATAGACGAGCAATCGGCCATTCACCACGTGTGCATTTGCATCACCGTAGGGGATCGTGCAGACCAGGATCGCGGAATTCGGATCTGCTTCATTGCTTGATCCGGAGCAAAATCCGCCCGGCATTCCCCCCGGAGGATTCTCGCGCACGTTATCGCTCGCGTATTCGTGACTTTGCGCAATAAACGTCAGCTTACCGCTCGAACTCACAGCCCATTTATGTAGCTGAGAATTTTCCCCCCAGGCGAAAAGCGTCCAGGAATTAAGCACCGGGTCGAAGAACTGCACCGGCGTCATGTGCAGATGAGCGGTGTCGCCCAAAGGAAAGAAGTTCAACATCCGTGGATCTGTTGGGCAGGGATCGACTGGTCCCGGGCTCATGGTCAGCCAGACAGGAGGCGCGGCGAGTTTCGCGCAGTTCGCTTTGGGGTTGTCGATGAGGTCCGTGGCAGTGGTCCCGCCCAGATTCGCCGTTTTGACCGGATAAGCAATTCCGTCCTTCCCGGTCGCAAAGCAAACACCAATCGAGAAAATGCACGCTGGACCAGCCGAACCCCAATCTTCGTCGGACCAGTTGCCCGAAGCCATGTCCGGAAAAACCAAGACCGTTGGGGTACCGCGTTCGCTCATCATTGGAACCAGTTTTGCGTTCTGCAACGAGATGCTCATACCGCCGCCAACGGGTTTGACGGCTTCGGAGGCAGCGCTTATGCCGGCAAGTTTGACGGCAGGCTTGGCTGCCTGCCCGGTCCTCGCCAAGTCCGTCCACGGTGTCCAGTGGTCGATCACTTGCAGCTTGGCCGCAACCCCTCCCGCAGATGGCGTGTACTGCAGTTTGAGAAAAGACTCGCCCCACTGATTCACACCGTCGAAGTCGCCATTTCCCGTGAGGACGTAAAGAAAGCCCTGTGGGTCTGCAGCTGCGCCCTGTCCCGCCATCCAAACGCCAGCACCCTCGCCGGAAGTCATGGCCAGCATCGCGGTCACGGTGTTGGTTGCCACATCGAAGGCAAAGCAGTAGCCGGATGCAACGCCCGCTTGCGTCTCGTTGATGGTGCCGGAACAGCCAAATACGGTTTTAACACCCTTGATGATCGTCTCCACCAGAGAGGATCGCTGCTTGCGCATCGCGTCATTGAAGTCTTGTGATCCGCTCTTTCCTTGGATCAGCACCTTTGCCAGCTGCTTTCCGTCCGCCAAGTTCAGCACGAACATAAAGTACCGCGCCGTTTGCGGATTACCAGTGTTGTCCGGTGACATCCAGCAAGTCTGATAGAGATGCTGCGTTTCTTGGTCAATCACTCCTGTGGAGAGGCAGCCCCAAAATTGATTGATTTGATGCGTGTCGATTCCTTGAGATCCAGTGACTGGCGTACCGAGAGCAACCTGCCAGATGGCGGAACCATCATGTGCGTCAACCCCACGGACAATGTCGGCCATCGACGGAAGCACCATCACATCGCGGTTTCCGACAGCAGTTTTCACATTCGGCAGGATAAGTGGCTGTGCCTCCATACCCCGCGCGTCTCCAAACACGGGAATAATCGTGGCTCGCTTGATTCCTTTATTCTCGACGGATGCCTGAGTCAGCTGCGTCTCATGCGGGTTCCAACCGCTTCTCGAGTTATCCCCGGAGCGTGTGAGCCAGGGAACCATGGTGGATTGGGCCAGGCAGGTGTGAGCGGCCGCAAAAAGAAATGTCCCGATGAGCAGGCATGCCTGACAGAACCTGCTTCGCCCTACCGACACGCGGTTACCTTGCGCACGGGAGAATCGTTCGAACCTGCGAAACATTCGCGCTTGGCGCATAGTTTCCTCCTCCACTCATTGCTACCCAAAAAGCGGCGCCGGCTGCGCCTGCCATTACAGTTGCTGAACGTTGCGAAGTTGCTCTGTAAGGTAGCTAGTCACGAAGTTTTGCAGCTTGGTAGCGCCGCCCAGCCCGAAGGCAGCCTCAACCACGAAGCCGAGCAAGTGGTGTGGTGGCTGCGCAGCATCGAGCAATGCGCGAAGAACAGTTTCCGTACGCGTCACCGCCAAGGCTGCTACTTGGCGGATCCGTTCAGGCGTGGTCTTGAAATTCGTCCGCGGTGCAACAGACACTTCGTTCCGCACCGAAGGCATGAGCGGAATGATCGGAAACCACCGTTTATCGAGATCAGTCGTGACGCCGGGGGGCGGTTTTACAGCGAACTTCGCGATTTCCGGTGTCACTTCGTCCTTATCCCGCGGAAGCCCCGCTCCAACAATCACATTGTTCTCCGGCAAGACGAAATAAACTTCAAGGAATCGCTGGCAGTTTCTCCTGCCTAATTGATAGTCGCGATCGCGGAATTTTTCGTCGATGAATCCGCCAAAGGCACCGAGTGAGCCGCACAACAGAGAAGGCAGCGCCGGATTTGCATCGTCGCTCGGAGCGATGGCGAAACGGCTGTGCACGTCGGCATTCTGAATCAGCGACAGACTTTCGCCCTGAAACCGCGTCTGCGTGAGGAAGGTGGGGATCAGGGCAAGAATGCTGTTTACAAGCGAGGACTGTTCTGCAGCGTTATAGGAGGGATTAAAGGCATCATCGCCGGGAAACGGCGCAACAGAAATGACCGCCGCATTGGCGGACGCGGCTTGCCTCGGATTATGACCCGACGGACCTCCGCCCGCCTGACGGACAAGATACTGGCGAGCGCATTCGAAGGGATCGTTGTTGGTCACCCCACCGTCAGCACAAACAATATCCAATTGCGCGGGAACGATCTTGTTATCCCAGGCAGGCGCAACCGTCGCAGCGATCTGGCAACCGAGTGTTGTGACCGACGAGGGATTGGGGTTATCGAGGATCCATTGCTTTTGTCGATAGTACTCGGCTGGACGGGAGAGTATGCGCGGCGCGAGCATGCCCGGAAATGCACCCGTCGCCATGGCGGCTTGCTTCAGAGCCGGCCAGGCGTCGCCAGCAGCGGGAGGATAGACCAGCGGTAAGGAGTTCGCCGGGTCGGCATTGAGGCTCGGGACGAAGCGGAAGTAAATTTCGTCCGCGTGATAGTTGATACGTTCCTCAAAAGACCCGTTGTTCGCGGGATCAACGCTGTAAGGAATCCCTCGCAGATTGGTTACCGTCAGAATGAGTTCCAGCTCGGGAGACACCCAGGAGCGGGCTTTCCTACTCGAGGCATTCGCCGCAATCGCGATGTCGGCAATCTGCTCAATCGGCGTGCAGTCAAGGATGGACCGTACGACTTGCGGTTCTTGGGTCAAATCCGCGGTGCCGAGCAGCGAGTCGATATCGATCCGCCGCACCCAGCAATCATACAGGCGATTTACCGGGGCAGCAGCGACTGGGGCCGTTGTCGTCACATGATCGAACTGTTCCTGAAGTGAGACAGCGCTGATAGCTGCGCACATCCCGCCGGCAGAAGCGCCCGAGAGCACTTCGAGCGAGACGTCGTGCGCGGGGACTCCCCACTTCGAAATGTCGGCTCCATGGAGGCCTATTTGGCGCTCGCGTTCTTCATACCAGGCATCGAGGGCTTCGATCAGAAAGTCAAGAACGCCTGCGGTATAAGCTCCGGCGGAAACCGCTCCGGCCATATTGAGACCGATTCGAAAGGGAACGGGCCCTTTCGGGCGGACTGCTGCATTGCTTTCCTGGCCGTTCGGAACGAACTCGAGCTTTGCACTGCTCAGCTGATTCTCCGCCATCGAAGTTCTCCTCGGTCCAACCGGCCATATGAACAAACTGAACTTCTCACGTCAGGCACATGCCGTACGTCAACGCGGTGCGGGTGCGGGCGGACTCCCAGCGAGACGCGGATTCACAATTGTGTTTAGCAGGTCGAACCAAAAAGGCGCACCCAAGGTGACGGCAAAAGCGGTGAGAAGCAGGCCAAAAACCTTCCATACCCACTCACTCGAACATCCCGGGATCCCGCGCGCATCGGCAGGTTCTGAGCAAGGATTAAGGCGCGAAAGATTCCAGCCAATGGGCGGCACGCTAACGGAGCGCAAGGTTGCTTCGATTTGGTCCGGCGTTGGGTTTGCATATTTTTGACCAGCATCGGCTTTCGCTTTATCGATGACTTCACTGCGGAGTGCCTGATCGTTCCAGAGCTCCCTCATGATCATCAAAGTATCGCCATTCAGAAGTACACAGAGCGCAAGTCCCAGCACGAAGATGATCAGTTGAGCCTTTCGCTTGTACCAGCCACTCACGCGTTCCATGCTGTCGTCGTACCAGTTTTCGACTCGTCTTCTGGCGGTATCGACATCTCCCTGGGAAGAATTCAGAAGTCCTAGAAGCGTGCTCTGAACGCTGGCATCAGGAATGTTCTTGAGACCGGCGGTCAGGTCCTGAAGTGTTCGAGCGCCTGCGGGGGTTGGGGGAGCCAGCACGTCGAACAGAGCGAGTGCGAAATTTCTGGAGGAGATGTAGGACGGCTTCCCGCCCGGTTCCACGCTGCCAGCGATCAGCTGGTTTGAGAATATTTTCGAAGCGATGCTTGGGTCGGCCAGCATGTTGCCAATGGCTGCTTTGAGGGTACGCGCTCTCATGTCGAGAATCCGCGCCACAAGTTCCTTCAATGATGAACAAGCCATGCTCAGCACCCAATAGACAAAAATGACTCCTGCCGCAACCTCGGCGACCTGAGATCCAAACATTCATCCCTCCTTTGAGCCTCGACTCGCGCGATCCACCTGCCGGCTCGAAAGCGCTGTTACTTTTATGTGTAATTAAGAAGTAGTGCACAAAATGAGTGAAACGTTTCGGTTGCAATGCTCACTATTCAAGAGAAAGTTCCAGCGACAGTCGATTCCAGGGATGAAAACAGCTTTCCGTATCGGAAGCCCCGACACAAACCAGATCCAGCACGGTTCACCGAACGGGATGGCCGATCTTCGCTCCATAAGGCCGCAGCGAGATAAAACTTGGGAGGGGCCGTGGGTACAGCTCTCGATAATTTGCAACATCTTGTTGTTTTGATGATGGAAAACCGCTCCTTCGACCACATGCTGGGGGGCCTCAAGAAGCAATATCCCAAGATCAATGGACTTGCAGGAAATGAGGCAAACCCGGACACGACGGGTGCCATGGTCCAGGTGACTGCCACGGCCCAGTTCGAGGGCCAGCTGAAAGAGGATCCGGACCACCATTTTCCTGGCGTCGATTTGCAAATCTTTGGGGGGTCTCAGGCGAGCGATCGTACCGCCGCGATGCAAGGGTTTATCAAGAGCTACTTCACTCAGGTGAATAATGTAAAGACGTCGCGCGCGATCATGAGTTATTTCGCACCGGCCCAGCTTCCGGTGCTCACCACGCTCGCGACAGAGTTCGCGGTGTTCAATGGATGGTTTTCCTCGATTCCCGGCCCGACGATTTGCAACCGCGCGTTTGCTCACTACGGGACTTCGTTTGGACAGGTAAGCATGGACATCTTTTATCTTCTCGATCCCATTTTGAGCGCATACGAACGCATGATCGCAGCCGGCAAAACAGCCAAGATCTACTACTACGACCAGACCAGCTCGACGATGGAGATTGTGAACCTGCTGAAGAACCAACCACAGCTCTTCGGAACCTTCCCGCAATTTCTGGCGGACTGTAAATCCGGAGCCCTGCCGCAATACAGCTTCGTCGAGCCCTGCTACAACGACCACACGGGAGACGACGGAGGGGCAATCCTGGCGAGTGACCAGCATCCCGACCACGACGTCCGCGAAGGCGAGAGGTTTATCGCGACCGTTTACAACGCTATCCGGACCAACCCTAATCTCTGGAACAGCACGGCCCTACTCGTTGTTTACGATGAACACGGCGGACTCTATGACCACGTCGTTCCTCCCGCATGCACACCGGACGGATACGTGGCGCAGCCTTCCGCCACGAACACACCGCAAGCATTTGCCTTCGACCGCTTAGGCATTCGCGTGCCAGCAATTCTGGTCTCGCCATGGATTGCCCGGGGAACGGTCGTTCCTGGCCCGGAGGATCCCGTCAACGGGCGCGTTTTCGAGCACGCGTCGATTCCAGGCACAGTGACGAACTTTTTCTTGCAGGGCGATGCGAAGCGCACCGTCCGCGAACAAAAAGCCCAGACGTATCTGGACCTCTTGACCGATCAGATGCGGCCCGACGGCGACTGCATCACGTTCGACTTGTGAGGGAACTTATGGCTACCCCTATGCGGATTAACGTTCCAAAGACGCCGAAGGAATCGTTCAACCCTGGCCGCCCAGCTTCGCACCTCCTGCGTTCGCAGGCTGTACATCTCCAGGAAGCGCTGGCCAAGCACATCGGCGAGATCGCCAGCGTGCTTGCGATCAATCCTTACAAGCTTCGCACCGAGAAAGAATTCGGTGACTACGCCAAGAAAGTGACGGCCATCTTGCATCCGCACAATTCGCCGCCGCCAAAGTGAGCCGACCGATGCGATGGATTGCAGCAATCGTTTTGCTATTTGCGGCAGGGATGGCCCAAGCGCAAGAGATCCAAGTGCCGGCGCCCGCGGCGGCACCGGCGGCGAGAGTTGACTCTCCGAATGAAATCGACAAACTGAAACAGAGCTGCGGCGCGTTCACGTTTAAGGCTGTACCGGACTGCGTCGAGGAGTTGTTCACCGGTCAGCCCGTGCACATCGCCGTCGGCAGCATCGCTCCGCAAAATGGATTCGCCGCGGGCCTCGCATATATTAAGGACAAGAACACGGAGAATTGGCGGATCAATTGGGATCTCGACGCCGTTGCTTCGAATAACGCTTCCTGGCGCGCCGGCGCCTACCTCCAGTTTGTCCACAGCGGTCAGGCGCTCATCGGCCACCATCTGGGCTCGCAAAACGTAAAGCCCAATTGGACCGAGCTTCCCGAGCATCCTGTCCTCGGCTTGTACGCACAAGCCATCTCCTTAAACAAACTGACGTATTTCGGATTGGGGCCGCTCACGACCGAGGCCGGACGCTCGTTTTATGGAATGCGCGAGGTCATCGTCGGCGGCAACGGGATCAAGCCAATCTACGAACCACTGAAGATTTCACTGTACGGCGAAGTGAATGGGCGTTTTGTGGCCTTGCGTCCGAGCACCGGCCAACTAAGTCCGTCGATCGAGCAGCTGTACACCGAAGCGACGGCGCCGGGATTGACGAATCAACCGGGAACCCTCCAGTTCGGCGAAGGCTTGCGCATGACGCCCGTTCTCGCGGATGCCATCGTGCGCCTGAATTACAGCGTTGCATACCAACAATACGTCGCGCCGAGTTCAATGTTTTCCTTCCAGCGACTCACCGTGGACCTTGGTCACACGTTTGCTCTGTATTCCAAGACAACTCGGGTCGTCGCTCCGCGGACCGGCAACGGGCCGGACGAGTGCTGGCTCAATTCGGCCGAGAAGAATCCGGAATGCCCGAAGGCCTTCACGCGCAACGCGGAGGGCAGCGTGGGTTTTCGTGTGTTCTCAGCGCTTTCGATGACACCGGGAGGAAATGTAGTTCCGTTCTATTTTGACCCGACACTCGGAGGCTCGGACATCAACGGCAATGCCTCGCTAGCAAGTTACCAGGACTATCGCTTCCGTGCGCCGGACGTGCTGCTTCTTCGCGAAAGCTTTGAGCACTCGATCGCGGGACTGCCGCTGGGCGTTATGGTGATGGCGGATGAAGGAAAAGTGGCCCTGACGCGGGGAGGCCTGGGATCAAGTCCTTGGGAGCATAGTTTTTCCGTCGGTCTCACACTGCGGGCGGGCGGTTTTCCCGAGGTTTACCTCCTGTTCTCTTGGGGAGGCAACGAAGGAACACACACGATTGCGAACGTCAACACGTCTCTTCTGGGCGGAGGGACACGGCCTTCGTTGTACTAGAAACGAATACCGGGGTTGGCGAGGGAGAAGGCGATCATGAAAAAGAATGCCGGCATACTTACGGCGCTCGCTGCAGTGCTGGCGTTTTTTGGGCTGTCGAATCTCCCGAAGAATTCTCCTGAAGGACAAGCCAGCACAGAAAACAAGAACGGAGCGAAGTCGACGACTGCCACACATCCCTCGGGAATCTCGTCTCCGTGCGAAGCAATTCAAAAGCGCCTCCAACCCATAGTGACCGATAGTCCGGACCAAGAGTGGAGCGCCCCGAGATTCTGTTACCCCGATAGCAAAGCGCCCGATATCCCGAAAGTGTCTTCCCCGGATGTTGACTTTGTAATTGCCACAGCTCCAAATCCGCTGATAACGCACCTACCCCTGATGTTTGATCGCGTCATCGAAATCATCCAGCAGGCCGCACAAGACAACAGATATTCCTACGATTCGTCCTGGCTTCCTTGGGATCAGCCGAAGGAGTACTCCAGTCGTACGGACCAACTGGCGTCAGAAAGCGCCCACAGTTTCCAGCAAAGCCAACCGGGAGTGCTCGTATTCCGAATGCCGCCGGACAAGACAACTGGCCCACTCTACAAGGGTGGCCTGGTGGTTTTTGTCGTTGCCGAGTTGCCCACCGGCGGCATCAATCAATATCAATTTCAGAGCGCCGTGTCATGGATAGATGATCTGGGGGGATTTTCGGAGGGCCGGAAACTCAAAATCCTAGGCCCGACTTTCTCTGGGTCGCTTCCGTCTCTCTATCGTTCACTCCACTTTCCCCAAGTAACTTCGGCTTTGGGCGAATCTAGTAAGCGCATCCGCATTTCAAGCGGAAGCGTGTCCTCGGACACGTACGACAAATGGTTTACGGAAAAACTCGAAAAAGAGCGTTTGGGCTCATTCCAAACCGCCATGGAGGGAGATTCTGTTCTCCTGCAGCGTTTTTGCGAGTATATCAGCTCACAAGGGTATCGGACCGAACACGTGGCCGTGCTTTCTGAGGATGAGACCGCTTTCGGAGAACGAACCGGAGACCGTCTTGATAATCCAACTCAACCAATTTGCAGCATCGGCGAGGGGGATAGAGACGAAGATAAAACCAAGGATGAAAAAGTTAAAGGCAAGGACAAAGCCAGAAACGGTCCGACTTACCTTTACTATCCGCGGGATATCGCGACCCTTCGATCGGCATATGAACAACAGTCGATTCTTGGCTCTTCCAAGCAATCATCTAATACACCCGCGAGCAGCACCACTCTGCGAGGGGATCTAAGCGAGCCCGCGAGCAGCGATCACGATACGGTTCGCAGTTATGGGGGACAACTGACGCCCCTCGCGCAGGAGTCGGTACTGCTGACCATCGCAGACGTGCTGCGGGAAAAGAAAATCGAATTTGTGGTCTTGCGCAGCACCAACTCGCTCGATCAAGTCTTCCTCTGTCAATTCCTGCGGAGGTCGCTGCCCGAAGCTCGTCTGGTAATCGATGGTGCAGATTTGCTGTTTCGACGCGGTGCGGAAGGATCGTCCCTCCGGGGGGTCATGGTCTTGTCCACCTACCCGCTGCTCGTCTGGCAGCAGGACTGGACTTCATCGCAGCTGTCCTCGGCTAACAACGGACAAAGCTACCGGATTTTCGGCGAGGATGTGGCCGAAGGCCTGTATATTGCGGGACGTGGATTGATCAAAGACCAAGGCTCCAACATAGCGATTGCGAACTATGCCCCACCAGCCTGGGCACGAACGACGGGACAGTGCGACGACGCGCGTCCGCCTACCTGGCTCACCGTGATTGGCCATCGCCAGTTTTGGCCGCTCGCCGTACTCGACTCGCAGACGCTAGAGAAAAGTCAGCTAACCTCCCGGTTGCCACCGGCTCCCATGCCGGACAATCCCTCAATTTCCATCAACGGCGACACGAACGCGATGGCAGTGGTACCTGTTGAATTTTGGATGCTCCTTCTGCTGTGCTTGGCATGGAGTTTGCTGCACCTGCTCTGGTGTGCGCGCGGATCCATTTCGCCGCTACCCGCCGCCTTCCGCCTCGCGTACTTCGCTCCCGTTCCGCACTGGCAGCACCCCGCACTCATCGGGTTCGGAAGCATGCTGGTGGCCGCGGTCGCCGTTGTGGTGGCGACGAGCTCCGGCCTGCTCAAGTGGAAACTCGATGGGTGGAACGCAGTCGTTGCCGCAGCCGCCCTGGCAATTTCATTTCTTGCCTATCTCGCCTGCGCGACAAACTTCAAATTGCCGTCGATGTGCGACTCTGATTTCAGCAAACACGATGCCGGGATCAGCCGGCGAGTTGCGGCTGTCGTTTCCACGTGCCTTCTGGCGGGATTCCTGCTTCTCCACGTCGGGTTCCTGCTTAAATTATCAAAAGCGAACGAGATTCCTGTCTTCTGGCGGAGCGTTCACCTTGTTAGCGGGGTATCACCACTGCTGCCCCAGCTCTTTCTGCTCGTAGGCATGTACCTGTGGTTTTGGTTTTGTCTGCGTGGCCTCGCACTTTTTGGAGACGACCGCCCGCGCTTGCCAAAACAGAGTGATTTGAAATTGCCAGATCGGACCCCAACGATGCCCATGTTCAGCCGTGAGCAGCTACAAACACCGCTCGAAGAACAAGCCCGCCCCCTCGGAGGCAGTTACCTCGCAATCCTCGGAGTCATTTTCCCGATCGTCGTGGTCGTCTGCGGGATTGCGCTACAGGGCGTTTGGTTGCGCACGCTCGGAGAGCGAAACTTCGGAATTTTTATTTTTTTCTGGCTGGCGCTTTCCATCGCGCTCATCCTGGCGGATACAGCGCAATGTTGGTGGACTTGGAGAAATCTTGATGTCCTGCTCGTTTATCTCGACCGCTTGCCGTTGCGCCGCACACTAAACGCGCTCCAGGGACTGTCGTGGCGGTCAGTCTGGGCGATGAGCGGCAACGTACTCGCGGAACGATATTGCCTGGTTTCGCGGCAGATTGAAGCGATGCGACATCTCGGAAATCAAATCGACTCGTGGACGCCTGAAGATCCGTCCGCCGCGGAAAATAAAAAACAGCTGCACGATAGAATCAGCGCCTGCCAGAAACAAGAGCTCAAGGCTTTGGTTGCGTGGTATGAGCGCTTGAACGGCGATTCTGTTACTTCCGTAGAGCCCCTGCGCGACCTGCAGGAAGAGTTCGCCTCGATCGCCGCTCAGGTTCTAACGACGGTATTGATTCCGTCGTGGCAGCTCGACACCAATTCACTGCTTGTTGACTCGTCAAAAACGAGAAGTACGGACGTCGACGGCCCGAGTGGTCCAACGATCTCTCCAAGTGTTCCGGCGTACGTACGGGCCGCCGAAGAGTTCGTGGTGTTACCCTATGTGGGTTTTATTCAAAACATTCTTGGACGCATACGCTCGACCGTTATCGGGGCGCTCTTTCTTTTTGTCGCCTCGACCCTTGCAGTATCGAGCTACCCATTTGATCCATTACCTGTCTTGGGCGGCATCTTCCTCGCCGTTTTCATCATTACGGGTGCCACGCTAATCGTCATTTACGCCGGCATGCATCGCGATGCCACCCTCAGCTACATCACAGGCACCCGTGCGGGAGAACTCGGGCTGGAGTTCTGGCGCCAATTGATTACCTTTGGCATCGGCCCGCTGCTTGGACTTCTGACCACGCTCTTTCCGTCGATTACGGATTTCATTACGTCCTGGTTGCAGCCGAGCAGTCAGGTCATGAAGTAAGCAGGCAGAAAGAACCCACATTAACGGCTGCAGTGATGGCCAGGTCCTGAACCAGCTTCCGTTGAGCCGCGGTTAACTTTTCAACCTCGGTCCAATAGACCGCCTCTAGCAGGGTATCGCCAGTTGCGCAAGCACTGCTCGATGCTCACATCGTGCTGCGGGCACCTAAACACCTTGAGCGAAATTGCTCCCCGCATCACTCAATCTAGCTTCGATCCCCACCGCTCCTACCGACTTTCTGATGGCTAGACATTTAAAAAAAGGCGCTGGGACAAAAAGGGGCAGATTAGGCCAATGATCTGGTTCCGCTTTCCTTTTCAGCGGCGCGGATGACAACCGAACGCGCCAATTCCAGAGTCGATAGATATTTCCTCGAATCCCGATTCTCGGCCGCGTGCCATTTCGATAATCGACTGGAGGCACAAACGAGTGATCGCGGTTGAACATTCCCCAACAACTCAGATTTTGTCGGCACCTATGAGGGCTAAGATCATATGACTCAGAATGCGTTCGCGGTCCGCGATGGCAAGCACTCGGTTGTCCTTATCGACCACGGGAATGGCCTCCAGTCCATACTTTTCCATCGTTCGCAGCGCGTTCGCATTTGTCGTCCGCGGTGGCATGGTTCTTGTGAACACCCCTGGAATGGTTAAAAGGGAAGCCTTATCTCCGCGGTTGATGGCGTCAATTAGTGCTTTGAAATCGTCCGTTTGGAGGTCGCTAGCGCGCTTCAGCCGTGGCACAGGAATGTAGGCAACCAGGCCGTTATTGTCGTCCATGATGATGGTGAGCTTGAAATTCGGATAGTTCGACAGGTCCCTTAGATAGTCCGACCACGACTGGGTATTGTACTTATTTTTGCCCATTATCATGGTCAGGATTACTGGCTTTCCTTCCTGAATATCTTTGCGGCGAATCTGCTCGTGGAAGAGGTTGTAGTTCTCTTTCTCGACTGTGTTGACTTGTTCCAGATCAATCGGTTCAAGCGAAGTGTCCACGGGCTGTCGCGCGGCCTCCCGGAATTTCGCACCCCATCCTCCCGGTCCGCTGAATTCCGTCAACCGTCCGGAGACAATTCCGTACAGCAACAGGGGCACCACCAGCAAGGCCACCACAATCACGCTATCGATGATTCCGAACTTGTTCTTGGCCAACCAGATGGCCACAAATGCATACTCAACGAAAATCGATACTACGATCAACGCCGCCACATCGCGATAGCCATCCAAAAGATTCTGTTGAGTCAAGAAAATTAGACAGCTGACCGCCAAAATAAAAAAGACTGCCAGGCCGGCCACAAGAAACAGGCGCGCTCGTGTCGGCTGATGCGAATAAGCGGTGATCGGCGGCTCGTACCAAATTGCTTGCGCTTGCTGTACTCCCGTGGCTGCCACCGTGGCCAGCAGAAAGCCCCTGGCCTGCGGGTACTTCCCAACCTGATTTTTTGCCGCAAGCGGCGGCGCTACCCAGGTTCTCCCTGCTACGCAATCGCTGACCGCAAGATCCCGGGTTCCTGTGGCCGTCGCATAGATCGAGCGGTTTGCATCATGAAAATGCCCTGCAAAAACCGCGGCTACACCAGGCCCGCAGATTTCCTTCTCCCAGAGTTGCCGCACTTTTGGTTGTATTTCCCACGATGCGGTTTTCCGGTAGGGGTCTTTCAAGTCCGGAACATGGGTGAAGAGAACAAGCGGCCGGTCCGCGTTAAATTGCCGCAATAGAGTCATTTGGCTATCTGGGCAAGCTTCCCGGAGCATTGCCGCGTCGGCTGCAGCAGGCGGATTCGAACATGCTTGGTTATAATTCACGAGCTTCTTGAAACTGGCGCTATTGAGCCCTGCCAGGTGAATGCCGTTGATTGCGACAATGCTATCGGCATTCAGCTCGCTAATTTGCAAAGGCGGGGAATAGGTGCGAACCGCCGTTTGAAGTTCGCTGAGAAAACAATCAAAACGCCGCGTGTCAAGTACGTTCTCCTCGAGGAGGTCATTGTTCCCCGCCAGAACGAAGACTCTGCGTACGACCAGCTGCTTGAGTTCCGTGCCTACTTCATTTACGGCCCACCGGAGGGGCACCATTGGCAAACCTGGCTCAAGTTTCGCATCTAGCGGTTTGCAGGTACCGCTCGCCGGGAAGTCCACGTTTTGCAGACCGAAGTCGCCGGTGAATACGACAAAGTCAATCGAAACGCCCGAAACGACCAACTGATTGATCCGCTCGACGGCCCAATGCAGAGCCACTCGATCATCGGCGCCTTGCCGCAGAGCGTCAGCTGTCGCGAGGTTCCAGCCATCGTCGAAAATATGCGCGTCCGATAACTGGGCGAATGTGATCGCCGTCTGCGGCTGGATTTCAAGACCCGCCGACGATCCGGACGGCGCAAAAGCCGCACATAGCAACACTAAGAGGACAACCATGCGACACGCATCCGTTCGTATGGACTCGACAGATTGGAGGAGCATTGGATCTCCTGCTTTTCTGAGAGATCTAGTTCCAGAAGCGGTTTCGTGGGTGTGGAGCATAGGTCACATCGATCCGAATTGAGTAGTTAAATCTTATCTGATTGCCGATTCACTTACTATGTTTTGCCGGTCCTCGGTCAACCTCGAATCTCCACAAGAATGCGCCGTGACACCCGAACTCCGGCGCGGCACGAAATCGAGGAAGCAAGGTCGCAGAAACGGGCCAGAAGTTCGCTTCGAGGAAATCGCCTGTGATCTTCGCGAATCCCATTTCTGGACCGCGTTCCATTTCCACCTACGCGCGGGATTTGGCACGGCCCCGCGCTGGGGATCATTTCCAGTGTTCTCTAAGAAGACGAGCAGCAAGGAAGGGACCTGTAAGATCTCTAAACGTGTAATAGAAATTCTGGATTGTCGGGCAGTGTGCATTTGAACCGCATCGGCTTGAATTTGGAATCAAACTTTTGAATGCGATTTTCCGTGCGGCTTGCAATGTAAAAGTGGCCTGAGCTGGTGAAGGCCATGCCGCAGCCGTTCTTAATTTTCAGGCCGGGGATTGCTGAGAGTATGAAATCGCCGGCGGGCTTGGCGAGCTTCGCGCTGAAGACATGGTTGGCGCCGCTGACGTACAAGCTGCCCATGTGGGCGATGAGATGAACCGGCGATTCGACTTGGCTGCTCTGGCCGAGAAACTTGCCGGTGCCGTCGTAGACTTTCACCCTGCCTGCCGGTTCGTCAGCGACGTAGAGGGCGTTGTTCGTCCATAGAACTCCACGAACAGAATGCTTCTTCTTGCCTCGCCCGGAGTACTGAAGCCCCGCGGGACGTGGGAATGCTGTCGCGGGAAGCTCGCTCAAATTGCCAACGCTCGAGGCCACGAAAGTTCCTGGCAGGAAGTGCCCATGCCCGCGGAGTGCGGGAGCGATGGGCGCAGCCGTGCCTGTGGTGCCGTCCTTCGAGACCTTTAAGCGAGTGACTACGTTGGTGTCCTGGCTAGATAGGTAGCAGTATCCCGCGCCGTCGAACGTGAGATCAAATGGATGCAAAACACTTTTGCAGGTTTCGCTAGACACAAACTTGCCGGCGAATTGATAGCTCGTGTCAGACCCTCGAAAGCTGAACACACTGTTCTGCGTGTCGTGCGCATTGACGACATAGAGGTACTCGCCAGAAAGATGGACGCCACGTAACTCGTCCAGTATCACGCCCTCGATGTCATCCAGCACGCAGGGAGTGATTTTCTTGCCGGCTTTGTCGTAGGCATGCACATTGTTCTCGTGAGGGGCTTGCCCGGGCTTGCCACCATGAAGGGTGACGAAGATCATGAGCGTTCCTCCCAGCAGAAGTTGCCTTGCGCGATCCTAGCGCCGCTCCTGCGTTGATCGCGCCGGACTCTATTAGGACAGCACCAGAGGGCCAGTGAATAGTGCAAGTCGGGGCATGAAACGTTTCATGGCAATGTAACACTATTGTAATGGACCACAGAGTGCCCGCGGCATTCGACCGGAAAAGGCCCGCAATTCCTGCGCGCAAGACAAAGGAGGCCGTATGAGCGAGCGACTTGAGACTTCATCCACCCCAGATGGTCTGGAATCCGCCCGAAAAGGCCAAGTTTCGCGTGTGGAAACAACAAATGACCAACCGGAACTTCCCAGGCGACAGTTCTCCTGGATTTCTGTGAAGGTTGCGGCGTGGCTCATAGCCGTGTTGGTCTTGATCCTGGCCGGTGACCCAGGCCGCAACGTTCGCGGGCAGAATGCGGCGGCTAAGTCTGACGATGACGACGCGAAGAAAGCGTTCTATACGCCGAAGGAACGATTGGAATCCATGCGCGTCGCTGCATTGTTCGCGCCGAAGGCCGTCGCTGAAGCCGATATCATGGAGGGCCCCGCACAGGACAAAAAGCAGTTTCAACTTCACTTCAACGACAAAGTGATTTGCGACTTCGCTACGCCGGGAAAGAAGCTGGGTGGCAAGACGCCTAAGTTCGCATGCAAGATTACTAGCGTCGAGAGCACGAACGGCCAAGTCCAGACGTTGACTCCGGACATGGACGAGAAAGATCCCGTCAAAGTTAAGTTCGGAGCTGACGACAATGAAGTCTACGCGGAGATCGTTGCTACGCGTCTGATGTGGGCGCTCGGATACTTTGCAGACTCGTGGTTCCCCGTACGAGTGGAGTGCCACAATTGCCCCCAGAACCCCGTGTCCGGTGCGGGGCCAACCGGCATTCACACATTCGATCCCGCGACGATTGTTAGGAAGTTCTCCTGGAAGAAGATGACTTTAATCGGGAAACCAGACGAAGGCTGGAGCTGGAAAGAACTCGACACGGCCAATGGCCAGCCGACTTACCAAAGGGATGGCCTGAAATTGCTGGCCGCCTTCATGAAGCATAGCGACAACAAGCCTCCTCAGCAGCGCCTGACTTGCCACAAAGTGGACGTGGACACGAAAACCCAGCCGCCCACGACGACGTGCGATAAATCCGTCATGCTGGTGCAAGACGTCGGCGCCACTTTCGGAACCGGCGGTTGGTTCACGAGCAACACCTCGGCCAAGATGAATCTAAAAGGATGGTCGCAGAAGAAGCTGTGGATTAAGGCGGGGACCACAGCCGCTCCGAAGAAATGCCAAGCCGAGTTGCGCAAGAGCCTGACCGCACATGATGGCCTGAGCAATCCAATGATCAGCGAGGAAGGACGGCGGTTTGATGCAGGCTTGATGTGTCAGCTTTCCGACCGCCAGATCGAGGATCTGTTCAAGTCCTCGCGCGCAGCCGAGATGCCTGAATATCACAATAGCGACGGCAGCTTCAAAGCCGGGGTGGATGAAGCGTCGATCATGAGGCAATGGGTTGCGGCGTTCAAGCAGAAGCGTGAAGAGCTGGCAAGCGGGCGTTGCGAGTGGAAGGACAAGCCTGCCGACCTCACCGCCATCGACAATCCGATGGGCTTGGCGACCGTACCCAATTACTGCTCCTCGAAGCCCTTTTGACTGCGCGAGAAAAGCCGACGGCCACTGGCGATCATCGAACAAACGCAATTCCTGTAGCATGGAGCGCAACCGCTGAAACGAGCCACGATTCTGCTTCGGAGAGGTAGTCCAGTGATGAATTTTCCTCGCGCTCCGGTCTCCTCAAACCGCGTTTCTGGATCCTTTTCGGATAGTCGACCCAATTTCTGTGTCGATTTGTTTAGGCGGTACGATCTAGGAACCGACTGCGATGTAGTACCTTGCCGATCTACGAACAGCCGATGAGAGCCTACCACTGGATTGATCCTTTGCTCGGAGAAAAACGAAGCCGTCGCTCACTACGCACTCGGAAATTTGCACAATAAAGTTCTGTCCAGACAGTACGAGTTCGGGTTGCCCGGCGAGAAGGAACTCGCCCAAGAGATCGCCAAGACCCGAAAAGCGTTGTTGCAGCAAACACGAAGAACCAAGCAATCGTCCTACTCGTCGCCTTCCCTGACTCGCTCGCCGAAGTTCCTTTGTGGCGCACCCTAGAAAATTAGTTCACCCGCCCTTCCTAGCCAAATACTGCGCCTGATCCGTCGGCTTCTTCTGTCATCGATTGGAGTAAAAGTCCGCAAGTCCTCAGCCCTGGCGAGTCTGGCCAACTCGGCCAAGATGATACGAGGTCCCGCATCGAGGAATCTTCGCCCATCTGAAAAGGTGATCTCCAACACTCCGGAATCTGTCCGTCTGGCAGAGCGCATTCCGAGTAAGACCTCATCCTGGAATGCTATGGGCGTTGGAATACGTAACTCGCCCGGATCGACAAGCCGATAGATCGGAGGAATGTCCGGCTGCATTACCGCGGCGATCCATTCTCGCAGCTCTGTAAAACGATCGCCTGTTTCAGGCAGCCACTTGATCCTTATTAATTCAGCATTCATGACCGCTGCGGTTTAGCCGGTCATAACCGTTTTTCCTCGCTCCCTTGGAATCGAACGTGTTTTCATTTCAGTATGTATAAGCAAAGGAAAGGCTGTTCCCGGTTCGAACGCCTGGTATTGCCGCTAAAGTCGCCGAACGAAGCACGGACTGAGCATCGGCGTCGTCGTCCCCCAACCCGATTGCAACGGCCCGACTGTACTGAGACGTGGAAGTGGAACGGACTGCCTTGATCCAAGAGTATGCGATCGTTCGGCCCTGCAACAGCGCTTCCGCAAAAGCCAGACCCCGCAGTGCGCGTTGTTGATCAGAGGCAGCGCTTCCATCGAAACCTAAGATCATCCGGACGTTCGGACCCATATTTACTTTGCTCCACTCTGCCGTCCAGTCCCTGCTCCCGATGATCATTTCACAGGTGTCAAAAACTATGATCTTGAGTTTGGATTTTCCAACGCCTGTGGTCAACGGCAACCAGTCCGTTAGATGAAGAAAAGCTTCGCAGCCTGTCGGTTCGAATCTGCCATGGCTGGCAAAATAGAGGAAATCGACTTCGTCATGAATGGTACGAACGCTGCCGTCGAAGACGGCCAGCCGTAACTCCTCATCGCATGCGAACGATCGGACGGGGTATCCCGCAGTCGTCATCTTCGAAGCAAATAGGCTCGGAGCGCGGTAGGCATACTTCAGCGCCCGAAACGAAATCGGCGCGAACACACCTGGTCGCTTGAATATTGAGCACCAGGTGACGCCAATTTCAAGGTGCGGCATCGGACCGTCGCCTCATATCCTACGGCGAATACACGATCGCCGCCCGGAAGATCCTTTTGTCCGAACTTCGGGGTAGCACGTTCCACACTGCTCGGTCTTCACGTAGGATAAATACTAAGCGTACAAGTCCACGCGTTATAACATACCTGAATCAATCAAGCCAAGAAATTAGTCCAAATTTTATGGGCATTCGCGGGCGTCCAGAAAGCGTGCAAAGCGTGCGGTGGACAACCGTTCCCCGATACTTGACTTTGAGGGATCGCAGCGCCGCTTTGGACCGCGAACGGGTGGACGACGAACAAATGGATTTCCGCTGTGTACCCTTGAAACGAATCTCATATTGATTTCAGACCTGTCGCCTTCAGGCTGATCGAACACCATCGAAACTGCTCTCCTTTTTCACGCAGAACGCCATACACACACTGCCAGTGGTATTTTGATCTAGTGAATGAGAATTTGACTTCAGCTGCATTTTCATTCAAAATCACAAAGACATATCATTAGTGTGTGTTTGAGTGTTTATGTGAGAATATCATGCAATACGACATACCCTTCACTCAATTCGTGCAATCGACACCCCTGTTCACGCTTGGTGAACTCCGCCAGCGCTATCGGAAGAAGCCCCACAGCCGTTCTATCCTTAATATGTTGCACCGACTCAGGCAACAAGGCCGGGTTCGCCAACTTACCAAGGGCGTCTATCGGGGAGCTCTCGCAGCGGTTTCACTCAACCGCTTTCGCGTCCCCGCTGCCCTTCGTAACGACGCGGCAGTGGCACTTCACTCCGCGCTTGAATGGCACGGCGTTGCGAACCAAGTCTTTCAGACCGTCTACTACTTCTCCGCGCGCGCGCGCAAGGACGTCGTCTTCGACAACGTGACCTACCGCCGGGCCGCACTCCCCGTCGCTCTCGCACGCGCGCGCAAGGAGCGCTTCCAAACACTGAAAACTTCCGAGGGCTTTCTCGTCACGAACCGCGAACGATCCCTCGCAGACTGTTTGCTGTTTCTCGATTACAGCGGAGGAGTCGAAGAACTCGATCAATCACTCGCCATGTTTCCCTCGTTTGATTTTGACGCGGCACTAGAATACCTGAAGCTGCTCGGCAAACCGTGGCTATACTCTCGACTCGGATTTCTCTTGGATCGGCACGCGGACAAACTGTTCTTTCGCGATGCTGCGCGAGACCAGTTTCTCCGGCACCTGCCATCCGGCGTCGCCTACCTCGGGAACAAGGGTCCCGGAAGTCGCTGGGTGCCAGCCTGGAAAGTGATGGTGCCGGAAACACTCGCGCCATTCGTCGAAGGTCGTATACAGACATGAAATTCGACGCCGCACACCTACAAGTCATAGCCAATACAACCGGCTTCCCGCCAGACAACCTGGAAAAGCTCCTTCGGCTTCGTGAACTCCTCACTGAGTTCCACAAGCATGCCTTCCTTCGCGACCGAATCGTTCTGAAGGGCGGCACCGCGATAAATCTGTTCTACCTTGACCTGGTTCGGTTCTCCGTTGACATCGATTTCAACTACATTGCGCAAGCCGATCGCCAAAAGATGCTCGCCGAACGTCCGGATGTTGTTCGCGCCGTGGGCCAGATCGCTACTGGGCTTGGATATCGAATCCAAAACGGTATCGATGATCATGCTTTGCGCGAATGGTATTTTGGTTACGCCAACCATTCGGGTGCCCAGGATCGCATACAGGTCGAAACCAACTTCTTGATGCGCACAACTGCCCAGCCTCCTCGAATGCTTCCCGCTGCGCGCGTAGGCGATCCCCGGCCTTGCGGCGACTCTCCGGCTTCATGAAGCGAGGTCAGGCGCAGCTACAGGCTGCGCTCGTTTGACAGCCGGTAGACTTCATCCAATCTCCTCCCAGTGGGAAGATTCCCCCCTGTACCCACGCAGACAGCGCGGAACATGCTCCGCAACTGGTTGCTCTTGCCTGAATTCGGCTCACCCACCACAAACAGTGCTCGCTCAAAATAGTAAGGAGGCATCAAATCTCCCCTTCTGCGGTGCCGTCGCTCTCTTTGCCTGCCGGATCGATCCTCGTGGTCCTGATGCCAGTAAAAACGCTCCGAAACAGCAGTAGGCCGGTCCTGTCTGCATAGACCCAATCTTCTTTTTCGTCCGAGTAATACCACTGAAACACGTCGTTATTGCGAAATATGCCCTTGTCCAATTTATGCGTAGCCTCGCGGTTGTGGTAAACCCTTAAACCATCAAGAAGACTCTCGTTATATTCCGATTTTCTTGCCTTCCCAACATGGGCCGTCACGCCACTGAGATTGCGCTTCACCGTCTGAAAAATTATGTTGGGATTTGGGTCAGATGACAATGCCCTGACTTTTCCCCAGCTTGCGCAGAAGCTGAAGATTACGGCGCTGAGCCACGCAAAATCCTCGCTGGCAAATATTCCAAGGGGTACCGGGCTATCGTTGTCCTTTACCACGGATTCGAGGCGTTGGCCTTGAAGGGCGCCGCCTTCCCGCAAAAACCACTCTTGATCGACGTACTATCCAGATAGAACTGCCTCGATGGCCCGTTGACATGTCAGCCGGGCAAACGGCTTGTCAAAAGCGCTGACTGCCAGCACGAACGGACGATCTTTCACATGCGAGAGCCCTGAATACGATTCCATGTACTTCTTGCATTTCGTATCAATGCTGTTGCTAATGCGAACGATCGTCTGTCTATTGAATTCGTGTAGATCAGCGGGAATCGGCGCTCCGGACTGCGCGTGTTCCGGCGTCGAACCCGAGCATGGGAGGCCACTGTCGCCTCGACATTCATTCCGTCATGGTTGGTGATAAAAAAACAGGGGAAGTGAATGAAAAATCCACTTCCAGTTGGAATTGCTTTATGATCGCGAAGAGGTAAAGCTCCCAGAAGCTCGAATCGAACGTCGTCTGGAATTCCTTTACGAATTTTCCATCCCTGTCCTTGAAACCGCGCGCCCATTCGTTCAGCACATCGCAGTTGAACCCGTTGGCCTGTTTCCAGAGGCTCCGAAAATAGGGATGTTGCGCTTCTTCACTGACAACTGGCGTGAATAAGTCCATGGGGTTTATCCTCGTTTAGCGGCGAGCCAGCGTGTAGCTCGTGCTCCGTCCGCCTTCCTCGCTGCGGATAAGAATTCCGCGCTGAACGAGGTCCGTGATATCGCGCTGCGCGGTGTCCTGCGATGATTTCGTCAGCTTCGCCCATTTCGATGATGTGAGTTTGCCGTCGAATCCGTCCAGCAGCTTGTTGAGGATCAGTCTCTGCCGGTCGTTCAGCGGCGACACTCCGATGCTCTCCCAGAACCGAGCCTTTGTCAGCACGCTTGCCAGCAACGTTTCCGCGCCGTCAATCGCGCGGCCGAGACATTCGAGAAACCACGTCAGCCATTTCGTTATGTCCGTCTCGCCTTTTTGCGTATGTTCCAGCAGGTCGTAATATTCCTTGCGCTCTTGCCGGATCTGCGCCGACATGCTGTAGAAGCGCTGCGAACTCTTTTCCGAACGGGCGAGGCACAGATCGGCAATCGCGCGCGCGTTGCGCCCGTTGCCGTCGTCAAACGGATGAATTGTCACGAACCACAGATGCGCGATGCCGGCCTTGAGGACCGGATCGACCTCCGGCCCGTTATTGAACCAGTCCAGAAACCCCGTCATTTCCTTTTCAAGACGCGGCGCTCTTGGTGCCTCGAAATGAACCCGTTCTTTGCCGACCGGACCCGAGATGACCTGCATCGGGCCGTCGCTGTCATTGTGCCACCCGCCGACCGTTATGCGCCGCATGCCGCTACGCCCCGTCGGGAACAGGCTGGCGTGCCAGCCGAACAGCCGCTCTTCCGTCAGTGGCTTGTCATAGTTGCGTGTTGCGTCGAGCATCATCTCGACGACGCCTTGCACGTCACCGTCGGCCGGCTTCAGGCCGCCGACATCCATTCCCAGGCGGCGCGCGATCGAGGAACGGACAGCGGCCGGATCGAGTTCCTGTCCTTCTATAGCGCTCGATTCGACGACATCCTCGGTCAGCGTCCGGAGCACCGCTTCTTCCTGCAGCCCGAAACCCAGTGCCTGCATTTGGCCCAGCAAACGCCCCTGCCGGTGGCGCACCTCCGCCAGTAGACCGGTAAGAGCCTCGCCGCTCCAGTGAAGTTTCGGCCAATCGCCCTGTTCGTGGATATACAACCCTATCCTCCGCACATTATGCGTAGATTATGGGCCTTAATCTCCGCATCCGCAAGCCTAATCGACGCAATCTTTGCGGCGAATAGAGGGTCTAATCTCCGCATCCACCAGATGCGGGCAGGGCGGTGTCTTTCGGCATTTTGCCGCCTCGTCCCGGCGGGAGTCACCGGGCCTTGCGTCTCGGCGATCCGGCGCCGATCCCTTACACGCGGGAGCGAAGGAGCGTCAAACCTGGACCACTCTTATCGGCCACTGCGCCTTGCGGGTTTCTCTCGATTCTTCAGGTGCATCGAGATGCATGGCAACATGGATGCGCCTGATAATAAGTACCCCGTCCTCAGCTTCGACTTTCCCCGTCACCTCGGCCGTGAGCCGGCCGTCACTCGCATTAATTCGGCGCGCTTCCAGCGCGCCCCCGAAGGTTCCCATCATTCAACCGGCCGTTGCGGCAATAACATAGTCGATTGTCGCCGCATGGGATTCGGTCAGCACCGCGGGATCAACTTTGTAGTGCTCGGCGATGGCTCCATGAACACTGAATGTTACCGGATGAGTTTCACCAGGCAGATGTGCAATACGCACCGGCCCTTGTATTCTTTCAATGCGGGCTTTTGAAACGTAAACAACTTCGCTCATCATCATCCTCCCTCGACCAGTTCAAATCCCGGTCGTTCGATTGGCCTAATGATGCTGAATAACGTCGGGCGACCGCTTGAGGTCGAGCGGCAGAACCCGCAAACTCCAAGTTACAGGAACAATCGCGGCGGAAATAATGCCCCCGCGAGCAGTCCGCCGATCGCTGTGGTCAACACGAACTTGTCGGTCGTCACGGCCCCTCCCGGTATAACGGAATTCCTAAAGGAATCCCGCTTACCGTAGTGGGATTAAACAATCGTCGTGAGGTTACAGTATTTTTTCGGCCCGAGCCGTGGCTAGCCCAACTCCTGGGCGCTGCGGGGAGATTTGGCAGCTCGACCGTCCGATCTCCCCCCTTCCCCGGTTTGCAATTTCTCGCCCGCTATCGTGGGAGCTTCACTCCCAAAACCTCAACCCGTTCGATTTCGGGCGGTTTGGAAAACAATTCGGCTGCCTTAGCCATGAGAGCCTTGGCGATTGGACCGCTCAGATGAGCCTGGCGTCCGCCCTCGTCGGTAAACGCATCGAATATCCCGAAAGTTGTCGGCCCCAACCGCAGCGCGAACCACAGCGGCGTTGTCACTTCTTCGTTGGCCAGGGCAAGTCCTGCTTCCAAGAACTTCGCAACCTCATTTTCCTTCCCGGCTTTTGCTTCCAAGCGCGCGAACAGTGCAACGGTAAGCATCGGTTTCTCCTTGGGTGAACTATCTCCAGCGTAACCACGCTAGCCCTTTGGCAGGTCGATATGCCATTGGCAAGATCGCCAAATTTGATAGTATATTTGCCATGAGGATCTATGTCCTTGTGTTGGATGGCGTTTTTGATACGGGTCTGGCCACCGTTCTTGATGCGTTTCGAACCGCCAATGATCTTGCGGAAATGTCTGAACTCGCCCTGCCGCGCTTCGACGTGACGATGGTCGGTGTGCGCAAGAATGTTAAGACATCGCAAGGACTCGTCGTTCCCGTTAATCCCATCCCCTCGCGGTCCATCCCTGAATGGGTCGTGGTTCCGGCAATCGGATTCAAGACCCCAGAGCCACTTGAGGCAGCGCTTGCGAGATCCGATGTGGGCGACGCCTGCGCGGAGCTACGATCGTGGTCGCAGCACGGCACAGCAATAGCCGCCGCCTGTGTCGGGACGTTTGTTCTTGCTGAATCCGGACTTCTCGACAATCAAGACTCGACAACCACATGGTGGCTCGCTCCCTTGTTTCGGCGAAGATATCCGAGAGTCTGTCTGGACGAATCGCAGATCATCGTAAAGTCCGGAAGGTTTGTTACCGCCGGGGCAGCTCTCAGCCACATGGACTTGGCGCTATGGCTCGTACGGCAGAAGAGCCCAAAACTCGCGGCGTTGACCGCAAAATACCTGGTCGTCGACTCGCGGCCGCTGCAATCTGTTTACATTCTCAGCGATCACCTCGCCCACTCAGATCCGCTCGTGGAACGTTTCGAACGTTGGGCTCGAGGGAGACTTATGTTGGGATTTTCGCTTGACGACGCCGCTCAAGCTGCCCAATGCAGCAAGAGAACACTAGCAAGGAGACTGCAGACCGTCTTGGGAAAAACGCCGTTATCTTATTTCCAGGAACTTCGTGTCGAACGCGCCGTGCATCTTCTGAAAACGACGCAGGAAGGTGTGGAGGAAATTGCTGCGCGCGTCGGATACTCGGACGGCGTAACTCTCCGGTTACTGCTGCGGCGCCATCTCGGACACGGCGTTAAGGAAATCAGACGCCGCACTGGAGGGCATTTCAACTGATGAATGATCAGCTCATCATGCTTGGTCCCGGAAGGGACTCATCCTCCCAGTTCGGGCGAGATATGCAACTCGATCTCGCCTTGCAATCTAGCTCACGCGGACATGCCTACGCACCTGGATGGATCTCAGGCGGCGGTTTCCGCGCCCAGCATCACACGACAGATTGACCAACACGCAATTCCACGCGGCCTGTCTTCAGAGAAGATGGACTCGAGCACCCGAATGTCTCCGGAGAACTAACGGTGCTGAATATCTTCGGGCGATCGCTTCAGGTCCAGCGGATTGACCTTCACGCGCCACTCCACGAGGACAGTCGCGGGCGGATAACACACCTTATCGTCGCACGCTTGGTAAGCGAGTTCACCGGTGATCACGGCCACCCTGTCAGCTGCCACTAGAGATCGGACAACCTCCCGCGTCGTCGATTCTTTTACCGTTGCATCCTGAGATATTCGGAACTTGCCTTCAAAGACCGGGACATGCTCTTGGATCGCTTCCAAGTAAAGCACTCTCGGACTCGGGTAGGTTACCGGCCTAAACTCGACACCGGAGGCCGGATTTAGCCTTAGCTCGATCGGCCGATAGCCCTGCACTCCCGGTGCATAGACATGAACTCCTTTGGGAAGCTCGATCTCGGCCGCTAGGCTTATCCGGTTGCCGGAGATTACCTCGCTGTCTGATTGCTCGAGAGTGAGCTTCACGTGCGGCGCATCGACGGTCTTCGTTACCTCGTCACTGAGTTCCGGAAACAGTTTGCCGACAACATTGTTAGCCGTAAAACGTTCGGTGTCCTTTTCCTGGAAATATTTCTCGCGGATAATACCGTTTGCATCCAGATAGAAAAAACCGGGATGCGCCATTCCTTTGTCTTTTCCAGCCGCTTCGACGTTCAACACCTTGAACTTTCGAATAATCTCCGAATTCGGGTCGGCCAAAAGCGGGAAATCAATGTTGTGTCGCCGGGCGAAGTCCTTCAGGATTGCGTCGCTGTCGTAGCTTATGGCGGCGATTGCGACGCCGGACTCGGCAAATCTCTGTTTGGCGCTTTGCAGCTGAACCAGCTGCGCTTTGCAAAAGGGTCACCAATCGGCAGATCGAAAGAACAGAAGAACAGTTCCCTTCGGTCCGCGCAACGTCTCGCTTGACCCCTCCCGACCAAACTGGTCGCGAAAGGTAAACGCCGGCGCTTGCTGTCCGATCTCTAATCCAACCACGGGGCGCGCTGCCTGCTGTCGGCCGTCGACGGAATAGAGCAGGGCAAGAAACAACGACACGATGACGCTCACTCTCATTTTTCCCCTCAAATCGGCTATGACCCAAAGGTCCCGTTCAATGAGGCACGAACAACAGCCGCGCGAAATGGGAGCCTCGTTAATTTGATAGCGAAGCTGACCCGACTCCCAATACCACTCCCGCCGCCGGCTCTTGCAGAATGGCAACGATCCTCAAGTTCTTGGTGTTTCCGCCATTGAAATTGAGCGTTACTTCCTGTGAAAATTTGCCTGTGCTGTCCAGTTTTCCCACGGGCACAAGCGAACGCACGACGGCGACGTGTTTGAGCGTCCTTCCTGCATTCTCCCCCCGGGTTACAGTCGATACGTCGCTATCGTCGGCGATGGCCACGAATATCTCCGCACCTGCTGACGACCTCGTGGGGAGTGAAACACCGGCTTCCACCCGAACGACAATCCGGTGAGAACCTTCGAAATGAAGCGATGACAGATGTATTGGCGTCTTGTCGATGCGGCCCTCGCTTTCAATCGCGCGCAGGGCTCCGCTCTCATCGCTCCCGACAAACTGCACTCGCCCGTCCACTACCATTTGTGGGGTGTAAACGCTCTCTAATCCAAACTGACGGCCATAAGCGCCTTGTCGCACACTGTAGTCGTGTGAAGAGTACGGGTCTCTCCAGCCCAAGCTGTTCCAATAATCGACGTGTTCACTGAGAACAATTACTTCGGCGCCGCTTATCGCTTGCGCCCGATCCAATCTTTCCAACAGCGCATCAGCAGGCGGGCAGTCCGAGCATCCTTCCGACGTAAATAACTCAACCAGTACAGGGACGCGAGCTTCCGGGCCCATCTCACGATCCTTTCCCTTAGCTTCCCCCAATCGCGGCATTAATAACACCCCGCACATCAGCAGCCCGAGAAGCGCAGGTACGGCGAACCTGAGCGTTTTCACAGTTTCTCCTCCATAGCGGAATTCCGAGAAAACTCCGCCACACCCTAGTGAGATGAAGCTTCCGTTGCAAGGTTACAAAGTTTCCTGTTCAGACCCCGAATCGCGGTTGCTAGACGACTCGCGAGTGCCCCGCTCCAACAGCTTGTTTACTCTTGACGGGCTCGAGTTTGTACGGCCTAGCGACGCTCGCTTCCGAATGTCGTTCGCCACGCGCTGACCCGTTTCGATTCGGTGTGATAACATCTTTGGTTCAACCGTTCCACATCTGCGCTCTGCGGACACCCGGTAATTGCCATGGACGACTTACTCGCGATCAATACCGCCAAGAGCAATTTCCGAGATGCTTTCAACGACGGTGATGTGGACCGTATTTTGGCAATAGCGGACCTCGACCTCGTGAGCTTCTCCGAAGGGCAGCCCAGCGAATTCGGGCGGCCCGGACTGGATGCACTGAAAACGCGCTTGCACCGTTTGTTCACCCGATTTACAGCAAAGTTCGTGGTGATTGAAGTGGAAATCCGAGTCGAAGGCCCGGTGGCTCACGCGTACGGCTGGCACGAATTGACGCTCACGCCGAAACAAGGAAGCGACCCGGTTCGTCATCGATTCCGCTTCATGGAGGTCTGGCGCAAGACTCCGGAGGGAAGTTGGAAGTTGTGGATGTATATCGACAACCAAGATGTCGCCGACGGGACTTAGAATCGCTGCGACCTTACCCGATGTGCGCGACTATCGCGAAGCATGAATCTTCTTGTATAATCGCGCGCTAAATCCCTCCGGCATCGGGAAGGTTCTTCCGTCACCGACCAGCTGTACGACATTCCGTGTTCCATCCAGCACCGCCGAGCAGTGAGCGCAGGCTTCGAAGTGCGCCCGCATCCGCTCGCGGAGTTCAGCTGAGATCTCGCCATCCAGGTAGTTCGAAATCTCCCGCCAGACTTCGACGCAACTGATCTCAATGATGCTCATTGCATCCTTCCCCTTTTACGATCCATGCCATTACCGATTTTCTGTTCTCCATTTGCCGTCCATCCCCGGAGAAAGCAAATCTCGAAGGATCAACCTGCCACGGTGTAGACGGGTTTTCACGCTCCCTTCCGGAATTCCGAGAATAAGTGCAGCCTCCTTGATGCTGAGATTCTCGACGTCCCTTAAGACGACGACGTCCCTGTAACGAGGACTGAGAGAACTAATTGCGTTTTCGAGCGCCCGCCGTGCTTCGTCAGTTTCCAGCACCGCCGAAGGGATCGGCCGCCAGTCCGCGAAGTCTCTCGGCCAGTAGTCCCCTTCGGCGTCCTGCTGCTGTGTATCGATCGACTCATACAGATGGGGCCGGTCTTTTCGCAGCTTCATGCGGGCTTCGTTATAAGTGATTTGCACGAGCCAGGTACTGAACTTCGATTCGCTGCGGAAACTCGAAAGGTGTGCGAATGCCTTGAACACGGCCTCCTGAGAAACCTCCTCAGCGTCTTGCGGGTTTCTTAATATCGAAATCGCCGTCGCGTAGACCAAGCGTTCATAAGGGCGGACGAGCTCCTCAAATGCCTGCGGCTCTCCCCCGCACACGCGCTTGATCAGCTGCGCCTCTTTCGAACTCAGTTCAGGCTCGGTCACATCCATCGATTAAGAACCACAAAAATCCTTCAGTCCCGGAACCGCCCATATCCGTAACGCCGAGATCCGCTGCAGAATTGAAGCGAAACTCACTGCGCGGGCCCCTGGCTTTGTTCCGAAACATCCAACCGCTACCGCGTCGCGACTGTGAGGTAGATTCAACTTTTCGGGGAAAGTTACACTACGAGTCCAAATCCGCGAGTAGCCTTCCATCCAATGATACGAGTTGGCTGCCAATTCCCTCATTTCGCGATGGACGACGGTGTCAAGGTTTTGAACTCTTCGCCGCACCGGTCAGAGTCATCCGAGAATGATGGGTAGCAACACACCCATCCCCAGCGCGAAAATCCAAAGCGCCGGAGCCGGCGTCCCGACCGGACGAATACGACGGATTTCATAAGCTGCCGTTCGTGGACTTAACAGTAATTTGTGTCGGTGGCGGCTCTCCAGCGAGAGGAACACAAACGCCGTTGTAGCTCCGAATATCAAATGCCCCATAAGAGACGGAAGCAGCGCAGAGACAGCGCTCGCGCGCCAGTCGGTCTCACCTGTGAGCAAAAGTGGGAGTAGCGTTATGGGTCCGAGATACCACCAGATCAAGCCGAACAGCCAACCCCACATTACGCCAAGTCCGAGGCTCGGAGACTCGCGCCGAAATAAGAGCCCGAACGTCATCCCCACGATCATGCTCACCACAAGATGGATCATTAGTGCCCGCACGATTGTGAGGGAGGTATCGAGACCCGCGATTTGAGGCAGTATCCCGGTAGCAAACATGACTGGGCTCGAAACGATTCCGCCCGCGAAACCAGCCAGAGCACCCCAGCCAAGCGAGCGTAACACCAGCAATCCCGGCCCCCCGGGCTCCCGATTCAGGGGATCGGACTCAATGAATAACTTCACCCAAAGCCGATCAATCGTCGCGTACGCGATCCCAAGGACAAGGCCGTAAAGTATATGTCCGACCAGCGACCCGAAAACTTCGTTTCCACGGTCGGCCGACCAGTCGAGCGACATCCTGGAAGCCAGCGGAAAGATCGTAAGCGGCCCCAGAAACCACCAGAAGATGCCAAAGCCCAGGCCCCAGCCCATCGACGATCCGTAGCCACGCACGTCCCACTGAAATAACAGACCGAAGCTGGAACCGATCAGCATCGCGACCGCAAACTGAAGCGTCGTATTCGCGAACCGCGAATTGAATTCTCCCAGCCCCGCAATCAAAGGAAAGAAATCTCCGGCAGAAGACCAGTGACCAAAAATCATGCCACCCAGCACTCCGGCAAATCCTCCGACGACCAGGGCACGGCCCAAGTGGAATGGCACTCGGCCGGTCGTCTTTTGCAGACCCCCGTGAATTCCCAACACCAGGCCCACCGGCATTCCGAGGCAAAGAAGATATGCCACAAGCTCCGGAAAACGACTACGCGCATCGCTGATGCGCGCCATCGAGTGGCCTGCATGTGTAAACAGTGGCATCAATCCCGCTGGAAAAACGATCCATAGAAGCAAAGCGCATGAGATCCCCCAAATCAATCCAGCGCCCCCACTGCTGGCCCTCCTTGCAAACAGGAGGCCGAAAACGAGCCCGAACAATCCTCCGAGCAGCAGCCCCTGAATGAGAGACGTAGCGAGAAGTAAACTTCCGAGCATGCCGCCCAGTCCACCGACAGCAAGAGCCGTCCCAAGTTCCCGTTTTCTGGAACTACCGGCACCTCTCTGTGCGGCATTCTGGAGTGACAACTTGCCTTCAACCATCAATACTCCTCACCGCAAGTCGATTGTCTGCACAATATCGCGCGGGAAAAAAAGTTCGATTGTCCAATCCACCAGAACTCGTATCTTCCTTTCGAGCCCTGGCAACTTCGAGAGATATATGCCCCGCCACAACAGCCAAGCGAATAACCCGGAAAACCGAAGCGACTTTCGCAGAAGTGGCACTTTCAGTTCGGCACATGCGGTCTGATGGCCTATCACGCACAGTGCCCCCAGCGATTCGAAATGGAACCGTTCTTTGGGACGGTTCTCCAAATGAGCCCGAATGTTCCTGGCGAGAACTTCAGCCTCGCGCCGAGCAAATTGTGCGGTCGGAGGACAGGACTTTCCCGACACTGAATCGACCACCGCCGCACAATCTCCGAGCGCCCACAACTGCGTATGGCCTGCCAGATTGAGCGAATCGTCGACCACGATCGTTCCCCGCTTATCCTTTTCGAGCGGCAGTGATTTCAATAGCGGATGGGGTGCTGTTCCCGCAGTCCAAATCAGAGTGTGGCAAGGCATTTCGCCATCGCTGAGTGTAACGACGCCCGGCTGCACGTCGGTTACCCGCGTGTTCATCCGAAATTTGACGCCTCGTGCTTCCATCTGCAGCCGCGCGAAATTCCCGAGCGATTCACTCAGTTCGGGGAGGATTCGATGGCCGGAATGGACCAGGACAACGCTCAACTCCTCACTCAATAGATTTGGATAGTCCGCAAGGATGCCGTGCGCGAAATCATTGATCGAGCCGGCAAGCTCAACTCCCGCAAACCCTCCGCCTGCAATCACAAACGTCAATAGCGGCACTCGAATGGAATGCTCCCTCTCGTGATCGGCACGCTCGAACACGTCAATGACCTGGTTTCGAATTCGTATCGCATCAACCAAGCTTTTGAAATTGAATGCGAATTTCTCAACATTCAACATCCCGAAGTGATTCGAGACCGAACCCAACGCAAATACCAGATGATCGAACGGGACGGAACGCTGGTTTTCGACTCCTGATTCAGATCCACCAGCAATCAAAACGTTGCGTGCTTCTAGATCGACCCCGATCGCCAAACCGCGAATAAACTGCGTTTGTGGAAGGCTGCTGCGCAACGGTGTGCTGATGTGACTGGGTTCGAGGCTGCTTCCCGCGACTTCTGCCAGCATCGGTGTGAACAGCAGTGCGTTCGTGTCGCTTACAAGCGTTACTCGAACCAAGGGAATCGCTTGGAGTTCTTTCTCCAAGCACTCCGCCGTGCGCATTCCAGCAAAGCCGCCTCCGAGGATCACGATTTGTTTCTCGTTCCGGGACGTTGACGGCGACGCGTCCGCCCTCTCCGGTCCGAGCGTGCTCTCTGCGATATCGGTCAATCCCTGAATGAACAGCCCTAGAAATGCCCCGTAAGATACCCACGCAATCAGAGCCGGCAAATGCATTCGCATCTCCCCGGAGGTCCACTGCGGCATCTGTCTGGAAAGGAGCGGGATTCCGATAATGCTGATCAGGCCCCAGAGAGGTATCCCCAGTGCGGCTCCCGTCATCAAGTTATCGACGTACGCGCCACCCGTAGGATCGAGCCCAACCGAAAAGAGGGCTCCGATTACTATGCCGAACAGAAAGTTCAGGAATCGATGGTCGGGATCGGTGAGGAGCATTACGCTGGCCGCTCCTCCCGCGACCATCCCAACCAAGCTTCTCCTGAAAAGATTCATCGAATATTTTCGCTCGCGATTATCGATCGCTCTATGACGTGGCCGGATTTGCGTTCACCGGGTACTTCTTCCGAATGACCTTATCCAATACCCTGTCCAGTGCCAGCTTGCCCGGGCCAAATAGGAGGATCAGCATTGCCACAAAATGAAAAATGAACGGATCGGCGTTATAGAATTTGCTCGGATCGGAAAAGAATGACAAAAGCGCCTCGCGATCTGCCGTCCAGAACGCCACAGACATATCGATCACGAGGCCCAGTGCCGCGATCCGCGAAAGAAGACCAAGTGCCAGCAGAATTCCACACAGGAATTCAAACGTCGAAACAAACACTGCAGTCGCTCCTGGTGCCGGCAATCCGAGGCTCGCGAAGAATTCCACTACGTGCGGAAGGTTGTGCAATTTACCCCATCCATTCTGACTAATTTGCCATCCCCAATACCATCGCACTGCCAAAAGAAACGGAGATTGCAGGCTCGAAACCGCTGTCGCGAATTTGTCGTACAGCCGCAGCACGTGTCTTTCGGCAGCGTGGTTCATAGGCTAGTGACCTCATTCGGCTGACCGCTGATGCGGTCGGCGTTTTCCTTTTGAACGTTTTTCCGCGGCGCAAAACCAGCCAAGCGCCGCCCAGTTGTAAAACCATTCTTCAATTGCAGTCGTTGGCTCAAAGCCGCCACGGGTCCCGTCCAGCGCGAATGTCAGTGCGTCGCTTAAGGATTTCCCACCAGCCAGCGCCGAGAGGACGGTGAATTGACTCCGATCGAGCCGGCGAAAATAGACTTCATCGTCCACGCGATGCACGGCGAGAAAGATGGGAGTGGGCTTCAACTGTGCAACTCTCGTTGCGTGCCTGCGTTTTTTGCGCTCGGCGACTCCGTTACTTGCCGCGGCGGAGGGGTCTACGTCCTTGCGAACCGCGAGAAGCAATTCATCCACCGGATAACCCAGTGCGAGCAGGCTCATACAAGGCTGCAGACGGAGACGCAGGGCGGAAGGATTTCTACCCGCAAGATCTCCGATCTCGAGGGCCAGTTCTTTTTTGCCGTCGAAGGCCTCAATCTCCATCCATTCCAGCCGAGCCATGTCCAGAGCCAGCCCCTGCCGAGAGCCTCCCCAGGCTGGATGCTTTTCCAGCCATCCGACCAACCGTGCGCCTAGATTGCGTAACGTGAACGACTGCGATGGCCGGTCGGCCAGATATGCCTTCGCCATGGCATCGAACCGGCGCCCACCCAAGACCGCCTCTAATCCGGGAAAATCCTCGGCCAAAGCGGACAGCACACGGAACCAATACTGACGGTTGTAGATCTCGAGCCGCTCGAAGGCAGTGAGCCGGGGATTGGGCTTGATGATTTGGGATGAAACACGTCGTAAGGAGCGGCCGTCGGGCGCAACCTGGCGCATACGTTTGGACTCAGTTAGCGGAGTCATTACTGCGCGAACCATCTTGCGTTGAAGCGTCAGTAGCTTCATACGGAGGCAGCGAGCGAAGCGGTCGCCAAGTAGCGGTTGGCCTTCAGGGCTTCATCACGCACTTCATCAAACGAGGGAATGTTGTCGTCCCATTCCAGAAGCGTGGCCGTGAGTCCGGCGCGTCCGATGGCGCGCGAGTACAGTTTCCATACGGGATCAATCACGGGGTGATCGTGAGTGTCCAGAATGTATTTCCGATACTTCGAATGTCCGGCGATATGAATTTGCGCCACGCGCTCGGCGGGAACACTGTTCACGTAGGTGAACGGATCGAAACCATGATTCTGCGATGACACGTAAATGTTGTTCACGTCCAGAAGGATGCCGCAATCGGCGCGCTCGACCACTTCATTGAGGAACTCCCACTCGGTCATTTCGGAGACGTGAAACTCTGCATAGCTGCTCACGTTTTCGACCGCCACCGGGATTTCCAGGAAGTCCCGGACTTCGCGGATCTTTCGCGCGGTGATTCGAGCTGCCTCGAAGGTGTAGGGCATCGGTAGCAGGTCATGCGTATAGCGGCCATCAACGCTGCCCCAGCAAAGATGATCTGAGAGCCACGGCGCGTTCGTGCGCCGGGTGAGAGTTTTCAGGCGACGCAGATGCTCACGATCAGCTCGCTGCGCCGATCCGAAATACATCGAAACCCCGTGCTGCACGACTTTGTACTGCTCCAGGATTTGGTCGAGAATCCGCAGCGGGCGTCCACCATCAATCATGAAATTCTCGGAGATGATTTCAAACCAGTCCACGACCGGCTTCTGGCTCAAAATGTGATCGTAGTGCGAAGCGCGCAATCCGATCCCTATTCCGTAGTCAGTAAAATTGTTGTATGCGTTGGGAGGCATGTCCGGCACACCCTCTCCAGGGCGGGCAGACCTTGTTCAGCCGCCCCGGAGGAGTTCGGTGTAGGTCGACCTTACTTGGGGGACGAGTCGTCAGCCGGCGGCTTTGAACCGTCAGTGGCGCAACCGCCCTTGCCCTTGCACGAGTTTTTGCCCTTGCAGCCATTGTCGCTTGCCTTGCAACCGCCCTTGCCTTTACAGGAGTTCTGGCCCTTGCAAGCATGCTTTTCCTTCACAGTCTTGCCAGAGTCCTGCCCTTGATCCTGTCCGAGAAGCGACGCGCGCACCCCGGAAAGAGTGTTCGATGCCTGAATCGTCCCGACGGTACCTGCAAGCAAGCCCGCAAGTGCGGCGCCTGCCACTAAGGCTTTCTTTGACTTTGTCATTTTTCTGAATTTCCTCCCGTTCGAAAGTTATTGCCTACAACACCTTTTCGGGCTGAGTTTGAACCTTAAAGAGGGCAGAAGGCTGCATCGGCTCCACCTTCCCAGGTCGAAGTTCGTTCTTCGCGCGGACGACGTGGGCTCAATCACGAGACGGACTGAACTTCGTGCGGTGTGATTCAAGATTTCCGGAAAGGTTTCACAGTCGAGAAATTTCTTTCGTCCATCCGTCCCGCCGCCTTCGACAGCCATCTGGCTCCGGACATGGCGCGGACCGATTCGACCCTCAATTCCTTATGTTGCTTCGGTTACGTTTCCCCTGGAGGTCCAGGAGCGCGCCAGGAGCTCGCGCGGAAGCTTGGCCTGTCGAGATCGAGATATATCGGCCCGCCCAGGCCCGAGGAAAAAACAGATACCAGCGGTATATCGAGCTTTGTGCGGCCAGTCCAAGAAGGCCCGAGCGAGGAATGCCACGGCGCTGGCTTGCAGTGTGATTCGATCCCTCCCCCGAGGTTTCACGAGACGGAAAATATTTCCCGGCCTCATTTACCGAAACTTCTTTCATTTCGGTGAATCAGACTTCGCGCACAACACAAAGAGGGTCATGACCAAACAGTCGCCCAATACCGCTCCCAGGAGTTCAAAGACATCGTCCAATTGGCGTGCTTGGAAGTGTGGGGCGGAAATCGGCGCGTGAATCACGCCGTCGAGCTTCCCGGTTTGACTGGCTGGATTTATTCCGATCCTGTCGCACCGGCTGAGCTCGGCGGCGACGTTCATTACATTTCTGTCTGTTCGAACGGCATTATTTCGCGATTCGCTCTCGCCGATGTTTCGGGCCACGGCCCGTCGAGCAGCGTTATGGCCCAATTGCTTCGCAAACTGATCCATTGAATGCAGCGGGACAGGTTGGCCTCATCCAAACAGAGGGTCCAGAGCGTACTAGAAATGAGAGCTTTCGGGTTGAATTCGGGAACTGTGTAACGAATTCTCAGATCGCGACTCTAAGATGGCGGGTGACCGTAGCATGTTGCTGAATCTTCGCGACTTTGTGCGCACCCTGCTGCGCTTGCCGTCGCAGCGGGATAAAGTCGAATCCCTAGAGGTGAATATGTTTTCATTGAATCGAAAAGAGGACCAGGTTCCAAGAGCGATCGGCCGTCGCTCATTCTTGATCGGTGCCGGCGCAACGGCCGCCGCGCTTGCCTGCGGATACTTTCAGAGAAGTGAGCCAGCACGCGCGGCGGAACCGACCTCAGATCTTCCGAAAAACGTCTCGATCGTAGAGTTTTCAGATTCCGGCCAGCGCAAAACAGTGGTGTCTCTTCCCACCGTCATAAAAGCCGAAGACGAATGGCGAAAGCAGCTCTCCCCCGATTCGTTTGAAGTCACGCGACGTGCTGCTACCGAGAGCCCCTACACCAATGAAAATCCAAACGAACACGCGAAAGGCGTGTTTCGCTGCATTTGCTGTGACACGGCCTTGTTCGATTCCAGCACCAAGTTCGAGTCTGGTACCGGCTGGCCAAGTTTTTGGGCGCCGATTGCAAAAGAGAATATTTTGGAAAGCATCGATAACAGCTTCGGTATGGTGCGAACGGCAGTTTCTTGCCGGCGCTGTGACGCACATCTAGGGCACGTGTTCGATGATGGTCCTCCCCCGACCGGTTTGCGTTACTGCATGAATTCTGTGGCGATGAGATTCGCGAAAGCTTCTTAGCCGATGCTTGCTGTTTTCTGCTCCTGGGACCGGGCGGAAGAGAGACAGAACTGTGGAGATTTCCTCCCGTGCGTATCTCTACTGGTTGCTACTGCACAATGTTCTGCGTGAATTAGAGGGGGAGATCCATGTCGGTTCCTTATCTGCGAGAGGCCGCTGCCCAGGACGATCTCGGAAAGCTCGTTCGATTCGTTCGTTTGCACCTCGGCGACGGCAACGAAGCCGTGGGCAAGGAAGAGATCGACCGGTCGTGGGCTGAGGCCATCAAAATCCTGCTTCGCGACGAACCGGTGGACCGTGAATTCATCGCCTGGGTTCTCGAGACGAACGAATCGACTCTGGCCCTCCTTTTCTTTCATCTGCATTTTTATATCATCCGCAGGTCCGGGAGGTGGATCCATGACGGCAGCCGATAAGGACACTTCATCCGCAGCCGATCCCCGCGAGGTTGGGACGCAGCTCCGGCCGGGCCTCTGGCACACCATCAACGAGCGCTACCCCGGTTCGATGATTCGCAACGAGAGCTTCGTGCCTCAGGCACGCTTGAGAAAGCCGCTCGGCGCATCCCGCTTGACGTTGGTCAGCTCCTGCGGCGTGCATTTGAAAACCGACCAGCCTCTGGATGTCTGCCACCCCTTCGGTGAGTTCCGTTTTATGCGCGTGCCTTCAAGAGCGAAGCACGATGACCTGATCATTCATCAGTTGAAATACCCTCACGACGATGCAGACCTCGACATTAACGTAATCTTTCCGATCGAACGTCTTCAGGAACTCGTGGAAGAAGGGCGCCTGGGCGGGTTGACTCCGAATTTCTTCAGTTTTATCGGCTACAACATGGACCCCGAGAAGTTTGAGCGAACCGTTGCTGAGGGAATTGCGGAAGCGGTCGTCGAAGAGGAGCGTGCCGATTGTGCGTTATTGGCGCCCGCTTGACCGATCTGTCATCAGTCCGTCGGACTGATCCAGAGAGCCATCGAAGCGCGCGGTGTGCCCACAATTTCGGTCACTGTAGCGCGCGACGTGACGGAGGCCATCAAAGTTCCGCGCGCATTGTTTCTTCCCTGGCCGATGGGTCATCACTTTGGCGTGCCCTTCCATCGCGATCTGCAGCGCCGCGTCGTGCTCGCCGCGTTGGGTTTGCTTGAGTCGAGCGAACAACCGGGCACGATACTGGATCTCCCGATCAAGTGGGCAGACGTTCGCCGTGAGGCCAAAACACTCACCGAGCAGGGGCGGAAGCTCTAGCCTCGCAAACGGCGCGATTTCGGACCGCCAAGAAAGGTGAAGGATTCTATGGTGGGCTCATTCATAAGGCTACGTGTTCGGGCATAGCTCCATTTTCCCCGCTGTCCGAACCCATTATTACGTCTAGCCTCCTTAACTCAATCGCGTAACCCGCGTCTTCTTGACCAAGGGCGATTTCTTCTGGCGTTCTGCGAACTTTTCTGCCCTTTGCCTGTCAAGATAAACGCGACTGAACTTTTCGCCGTCTGCGTAAGTCAGGGTTACCAGCCAGTGATGGTGTTTGCGGCGGCGATCCTTCCGGGAGTCAGTTGGTCTGCGTTTGGGCACCGAAGCGTTCCCCCCGCGAAACGTTATCGCAGTACTCCTTCCGAGAGTAGCCAGGCTTACGCGTGCGACCCGGCGAGTCGCATGGTTACTCCCGTGACCCTTCCTACTATCTCCGCCTCTCGAGGGTAAGGAGTTGCGAGAGGGAAGGGATGAAGCTTGAGAACTGTCCGGCGTACGTCCGCGAGTGGATGCACAGGGAAGAAGATTGAGGGAACGACGACGTGGCACTGCTCCGGCTCAGGTTTGAAGGAGGAAGTCCATTGTGGCGATGACTACATTTTTCTCGGTGCAGAGCGATACCTCAGCGGTTGGCGAGCTTGGAGCCAGGAGCAGTGGATAGTGGCCGCCAAGACTGGAAGACCAGGCCCGTTCGGAGAGCTTTGCGAACGCCAGGTCAAAAAAGTCTTCGGTGTCATTCATCGGATTATGCGAAATCGCCAAGACGCGGAAGACGCAGTGCAAAATTGCCTTCTGAATGCTTACGTCCATCTCAAGGATTTTGATGGAAGATCCCAATTTGCAACCTGGCTGACCCGCATCGCGATTAACGCCGCCTTGATGAAGCTGCGAAATAACCATTGGAAACGAGAAATTCCCATGAATGAACCAAACCCGTCCGGCGAACTCGAACTACACAGTGAGATTCAAGATGACTCTCCCGATCCAGAACAGACTTACCGCCTTCGTGAACGGAGAGAGATTCTGAATTCGGCCATTTTGGGGCCACGGCCACGAGCTAGAAGGGTCATGGAGCTCCACCAATTACAGGAACACTCACTCAGGGAAACCGCACAGATTCTGGGGATCTCGATCGCAGCAGTAAATGCCCAGGTCTTTCACGCGAGAGTTGCTCTGCATCGGATGCCCCTGCTGCAGAGTGTCGCCAGGTCCAATCGGCTGAGCGCCAGGAAGATAAAGAGGCATCTCAATGGCACCAACAATGAAGACCGCAATTTCTCAGTTTAGGCAACCTAAAGCGGAGCCCAATGCCAACTCGTTTGACTTCCTCGATGAGAATGGGGCTTTGGTGCCAGCTTCTGGCATTCCGGAAGATTTTCGCAAGCTATCGCGTTACTTGCCGGTGATCGTGCTTGTTCCAATATCGGTTGCTCATGATCAGACGACCCAGAAAAAGCCGGGACCCAATAAGTCCGTCACTGGCCTGATCAATACCAGCGATATCTGCTTACCGCTGGATGCAGCGAAGGCCTGGTTGAGAAATCCCAACGCCATAGACACGTTTCAGTTTGGGAGAGTGACAGGATGTTTTTCAAGGATGGAAATTCATCGCAATGGTCGGCCCGTTATTCTCACATGTAAGGAATTCAAAACGCTCGCGTATCTGATTAAAAACTCGGGGAGAGTGATCTCACGGGGCAAACTACTCAATGAAGTGTGGGATATGAGAACTATCCTTGTACAAGGACTGTCGATAACCACATTTTTAGGTTGCGCAAAAAACTAGAAACACAGCCCGCCCGTCCCAAGCACTTTCATACGGTTCATAGCTCTGGTTATAAGTTCCTGCCCTAAGTCTCCATATTCAATTTTACACGAGCAGAAACTAAAGAGATGGCCATGTCCACACTTGGCTTCTGCCGTTTCATCCAATAACGACGGTCATGGAATGTCAGGTGCGACCGAGGAGAGAGAAATATCTTCGCCTTTCACCATTTGTTCGCAATTTGCCACGCTACGCCGTGATTCGTATCAACTATGATGGCAGCCGCTTTCCATCTCAGGCTTGTTAAGGTCTGCGTGACTCTTAATCGACTCGCGTCGCAAAGAGGCTAAGAGCCAGGCATCCCAAGAAGACGAGTCCGGAGAAAATCGCGGCCTGGAGAACTGCCCCTGTGTGACCGGCAAGGAAAGTTTCCAAGGTAGCGCTCAGAAGCCAGATTTGAATGATTAACAGAATGACAATGAGCACCATCGCACCATCGATAGCCACGAGTCCGCGTCGCTGCTTGGAGCGTTCGAGATTGGTCATATCAGCTTTCCTTTACGCCTACCGCAAGGAGCGTTGCACCATTCCTTTCGAGAGTGATTTTCGGGAGTGGACGCGGCGGAGGTCCCTGCAAGACCGAGCCGTCCCTTACCGAGAAGAATCCTTGGTGACAGGGACATTCGAGCCGGTCGTCTTTTGCCGAAAAGTACACAGCACATGAAAGGTGTGTGCACTTCTGGCTGTACGCCACATATTCGTCTTCGCCGGTGCGGATCAGGATGCAATGATCCTTTGGAGTTGGGTAAGTGAAGAGTTTCACGCCACGAACCGGGATTTCACCCGCCTCGCCAACCTCGACGGAAGGAAACGAAGGCGTCTTAGCAAAATATGCCTTCGCCAGAACCCAAAGATTGCCTACGAACATCCCGAGGCTCACGAGCGTAAGAAACTTAGCGAACTGGCGGCGTGTCACGTAGCGCTCGTCGCTGGTGAATACGGAGAATTCCTCTTTCCAGAGAGGCTCCCTACTGGCGCTGCGCAAAAGCGACATCGGACTCCTCCCACATGTAGTCCAATACGTCGAGGGAAACCGAATCCGTCCCCGCGGGAACCATCATGTGCACGCGCGTGATGACCTTCTGGTTTCCGAACTGAAACGCGTTGGTTGGTTTTTCCCGCCGTCCGGCAATTTCCTCGGGGCGAACATAGGCAAGAGCCTGGCTGGGGCAAACCGTTGCACACATCGGCCGTTTACCTTCGGACGTGCGGTCGTAGCACATATCGCATTTCATCATCTGCTCGTATTCCGGAAAGATCTTGGGGATGCCGAAGGGACAGGCGAGGACGCAGTTCGAGCAGCCGATGCAACGCGACTTTAACGATGACTGGACAATTCCGTCATCGCCTTTCTTGATTGCATCCGTGGGGCATGCCATGGCACACGTCGGCTCTTCGCAGTGCCAGCAGACATAAGCCGCGCTCGCCGTCGTTCCACCTCGATCAATGAAATCAAAATTGACCATGGATGTGCCGCGATGGGTGTCGCATTCCTCGCAGGCTTTTACGCACGACTGGCAGCCGATGCAGCGAGAAGGATCAACGTAGAATTCGTAACCGTGCATCAGCCTTTACCGTTTCTTGACTCGGATGGGTGCTCCAGCGACGAGAGCGCCCAGTCGGGCGGTCCGTCCGCACGTCGCAGCTGGCACGCGGATACTTTGTACTCGGGAATCTTGCTGCGTGGGTCGAGCGTGCGATGCGTCAGCCGGTTCGCGCTTCGCCCACCGGGCCAATGGTAGGGGATGAACACCGTATCCGGGCGAATCGTCTTCACCACCATGGCTTGCAAGGTGATCTCGTTTCGACGCGTGGTCACGTTGACCCAGTCTCCGTCATTTATCTTGCATCGCTCGGCGAGCCGGGGATGGATTTCCAGTCGTGGAGTTGGATACTGCTCGACGAGACTGCCGATTCGGCGCGTCTGCGTGCCGGAGAGATACTGACTCACGACGCGCCCAGTCGTGAGATAAATTGGAAACTCGGGCGCGACCGGATCTCCACTATCGCGCCATTCGGTGACCACGAAGTGGTGTTTGCCATCCGCATGAAACGAGCGTCCATCTTCGAACAACCGGGGCGTCCCGGGATGATCCAGCGAAGGACACGGCCAGAAAATGCCCATGCTCTTGTCGATCTTTTCGTAGGTGATACCGAAATAGTCCGCTGCCCCACCGCGAGAAGCTTCGCGCAGCTCATCGTAAATTTCTCTCGTCGAAGCGTACGGAAAGTATTGCCCCTTCCCTAGCCGTTTCGCGAGTTCGCAATAGATCCAGCTATCGCCTTTAGCGTTGCCGGGCGGGTCCACGGCCTTCTGGATATGGATGACGCGGCCTTCGGCCGTGCAGCCGACGCCTTCCTCTTCTTCCTGCAGGCTTCCCGCCAGGACCACATCCGCGTGATGCGCCGTCTCAGACATGAAGAAATCAACGACGCCGAAGAATTCGAGCCTCTCCAAAGCTTCCTTAGTGAACTTGGCATCGGGAAGGGAAACGAGTGGATTGAAGCAGGCGGAGAGCAATGCCTTGATCTCTCCACGATGAATCGCTTCCATGATCTCCACGGCGGAATAGCCGGCTTGCGGAATATCTTCCGGGGAGATGCGCCAGACCTTTGCCGTGTGTGCGCGGGCTTCCGGGTCGCTGATGGATCTCTGGCCGGGAAGTTGGTCGCATTTCTGGCCGTGTTCGCGGCCCCCTTGCCCATTTCCTTGCCCGGTGATCATCGCGCAGCCCGCGCCTTCTCGCCCAATATTTCCGGTTGCAAGGCACAGGTTAATCAGCGCCGAACAATTTTCGACGCCTTTGGATTGGTGCTCCACACCACGCGCATGAAGAACGATGGCACGATCGGCCTTTGCAAATAGGCTCGCCGCGCGCTCGATGGACTCAGGCGGCACGCCGGTCTTTTCCGCAACAGTGCGCGGGTCCCAGGCGCGAGCCGATTCGGCAACTTGTTCGAAACCGGTCGTATGAGCCGAAATGAAGTCTCGGCGCACTAGACCGTCGCGCAGGATGACGTGCAGCAATCCCATGTACAAAGCTAAGTCGGTGCCCGGCCGAACGGGAAGATACATGTCCGCATTGCGGCAAATCGGCGTCATCCGCGGATCGACGATGATCAGTTTTCCGCCGGCGTCGCGGCACCGCCACAGATAATCGGTGGTGATCGGGGCGCACTCCGCAACATTCGCGCCTGCCACCAGCACCACTTGTGCTTTAGGGATATCGCTCCACGGAAAGGGACTGCGGTCCACACCAAACGCAAGTTTGTAAGCCGCACCCGCCGAAACCATGCACAGTCTTCCGTTGTAATCGATGTGGCGGGTACCCAGTGCAACGCGAGCGAATTTTCCCAGCAGGTAGGATTTCTCGGAAATCAGGGAAGCTCCGCCGTAGATGGCCACGGAATCCTTTCCATATTTCTCTTGAATCTCCCGCAAGCGTCTCGCCGTAAAATCCAATGCTTCATCCCACGAAGAAGCCCGAAATCCTTGCGGCGTGCGCATCAAAGGATCGAGCAACCGGTCAGGATGGCCACCTTGCATGTAGCGCTTTACACCCTTTGGACAGAGCATTCCGCGGTTGAAAGGGAACTCTTCCCAGGGCTCAAAGCCAGTCACTTGATTGCCGCGAACCTTGAGCTGTATTCCGCACTGCTGGCCGCAAAAACAGCAATGCGTTTTCACCAGACGCTCAGGCGCGTTGCGTGATTCGTCGTGCCAGCCACCTGGGGGGACGTATGCCGGGTGTGGACCAAAACGCTCCAGCAACGACTCCAATGAAATGGGCAGCTCAGCCACGCGCTTCCTCTCTCAAGTGCATGTGCGCAAGCGACAGTGACTTCCGCTTGCATGCCGGGCAAATCTCCTGCCACGTGAGTCGACTCTCTCTGAGACGGTAGTCGAATCCAACTTCCGGGAGGACACGGTTCAAATCGTCTATATGCATTCGCGAAGCGAAACGCTTACCGCAGCGCTTGCAGACTGCAGGGTCGCCCGCTGCTCCCGCCGCTTGATAGAACTTCACGCCGAGCTGAGCGGGACGCTGAAAAATATGGAAAAACTTCCCGAACGGGAGATAGAGCAGCGCGGCGATCACCGTGATCGCATGCAGAATCGCGAGAAAACCGTAGAACTCTCCACGCAGCCACTTCTGCGAAACTGTGAGCGCGAGTCCTGTCACCGAAATCGCGAATAGTAGAATGAGCGGCAAAAAATCCTGCGCGAACGACTGCACTGCTTGTTCGCCCCGGTCCCGGAAGCGCCTCCACAAAGCGAGAGCGATTCCCCCGAGTACTAGAATTGCGGCGATATCAAGTCCATGAAACAGCAGCGCTGCAAACAGCGTGTGCAAGCGGAAAGTCAGAGCCGGAAAGCCATAGACCAACACCACATAAGTTTCTTGATCCGTCGGCAGTGTCTGGAATGAGATCCAGCCAAAGACCAGCGGAAAAGTAATCAGAACGGCGAGGATGCATCCCCAGAAAAGCAGTTGGTGCATCCACCAGCGCAACACCGATCGGCGCCTGATGAAAGTTTGAGCCGCCAGGTTGATTGTTGCCAGGCCCACCAGCCGCGCAATCCCGCGAAACATGCCTTCCTTGCGGAAAAGCTCCCAGCCCCGTTCCCAATAAACGCGCGTCGCCGGTTTATCGAGCCACACGCGGAAGTGATAGACGACTCCCCAGGTGGCAAAGACCACGGCAAACGTGTAAATCACCAGCGCTGCATCGAAATTCTGCAGGTTACGCGATCCGATTACAATCGCGACCACTAGCAAGCCACTGAAGAATGTGGCTGTAACACCAGCTCGCATACGGTCCGCCGTCCGGGTGAACCACGGCAGCAGTCTCAGTTCCGTGGTTTGCGGTTGGGCCAAGAAAACCACTGCGTTGGTACGCCAGAGAGCCGCGGAAAAAAAAGAAAGCAGCGCGAAGCTGGGCCAAATAATGTGCAAATAGTCTCGAGAAAACCCCAGCAGCAAGGGTGGGAAAAATCCGCCCAGGCCGCCCATTGCTCCAACGAGGCCGGTAACCGTTCCCACCTGCCTGGGAAAGTGTTGCGGCACCAGCTTGAAGACTGCGCCGTTACCATTTCCCAGCAAGAAGGCGCACCCCAGCGCGCCCACAGTAAACGGCAACATCGAACTCCACGCCATCAACAGGGCCAATGGAATGATCCCGAGGAAAACAACTTGGAGCACGCGAGCACCGCCGATTTTGTCCGCTAACCTACCGCCCAGCGGGCGAGCCACGGTTGCCAGCACCACAAAACCGGCAGTACGAAACCCCGCGTCCGCAGGTTTCAGCCCGAACTGGTCCTTGAGCAACACCGGCAAGTAGATCGAAAATGCAACAAATCCACCGAAAGTCAGGAAGTAAAAAAGGGAAAGTACCCACGATAACCGTTCGCGCGAGAGAAGTTGCAGCATTGCGCCCACACTCGAAGGCCGCACTGTCTTTGGGGAATTGCGGGCAAATAAAAAGAATGCGATTCCCCAGATCACCAGCAGCACCGCTACACCTCGAAAAATGTTTTGCCAGCCCACGGCTACCGCTAGAACTGGCCCGAGGAATACCGCAGCCGACTGACCGATGTTGCCGAGGCCGTAAATGCCGAGCGCGCCTCCCTGTCTTTCCGCTGGAAACCAACGCGAGACAAATCCCGTTCCGACAGCAAACGAGCTTCCAGCCGCGCCTAAGAAAAGCGCGGCGTACAGGAGCATCCGATAGTTGGGAACTGCGGGCACGATATAAGCGGGCGCGGCCACCACAATCATCAGCAGCGCAAAAACTGCCCTACCGCCAAAGCGGTCTGCGAGCATCCCGGTTGCAATCCTCAGCAGCGCCCCGAGAAGAACAGGGACTGCTATCAGGAAGGCCGTCTGCGTCGCGCTCAAGTGAAACTCTTCTCGGAAACGCGGAGCGAATGCGCTGATCAGTCCCCATGCGGCAAAGCAAACCGTGAAGGAGAACGTCCCCAGGGCTAGCTGCAAGTTTGGCTGATAGGTATCTTCGCTACCGTGTTCGCGGAGAGGTTTTCGCTCTGAAGTAGTCGCCGCCTTTGGCTCGTACATCATCTGTTCCCCACTGGATTTCCTCATTGATCTTCTGCATGCGTGGAATGTGCTTGGAGCAATGGATGTACGCTTCCAAGACAGATACCACCACCCACAGCTCCGCTCCACGACCCGCCGCGAAAGGGTTGTCCTCTCGGAGCGGTTCAGACGCAGCCGCATCTCGCAGGAACTCATCATTCTCAACGATGCGGGCGCGTCCATTCACATGGAGCCCGATCTTGGCTTCGGTGAAATCCACGAAGAGAATCCCCACGTGCGGATTCTCGGAAATATTGCCGAGACTCGACATCACTCCGTTACCTCGATACTCAGGATACGCAAGAGTTTTCTCGTCAAGCACGCGAACGAATCCAGGCAATCCCGCGCGAAAAGAAGTGTCCGTTTCTCCGTGCTTGTCGGCAGTCCCAACAAACATCATTTCCTGCTTGCTGACGAAAACCTGCATTAAGGAGTTGAGATAACCGAGTACCTGATTCCGATAGAAGGCATTTGCGCGCGGCGCTGTATTCCACTTTTCTTGAAGCTCATGCTCTCCATCGGACCCAGGGAGGGTAGTCGGCTTGACGATGGGACCTTCGTTCACAACGGCTCCTCGAGTACCACTCTTCTCTATGAATCCAACTTCGCCCTACACAAGTAGGACGCTCAAGCAGCGGCGGGAGAATGTAAACAGTTTGTCAAACGCTTTTCGAAAATTAGTCGGAGTATGCGCACGCAGCTAAAGTAACGGCGCGATACCGTGCCCTTTGCAAAGCAACGGACCCACCATTTCGGCCGCAAGAATCAAGAATGGATTCGGGATTTTCTTGAAACTGAGCAGTGCGAAAGTCGTCACACCGATTGAGACCGTTTGTAGATCAATTAACGAACGCCTGCAAGAATCAACACAACTCCCGCGATCGCTCCCACCGTTGCCGCCGTCACGCCCTGAACGCCTTCACCTGCAAGTTTTTTTGCGAAGCGGCGATAGTGCAGGCTGCCCGCAGTCACAACCAGACATGGCGGTACAAAAACAGTGATCGCTGCCCTGGCAACGCCGGCCGCTGCTGCAACCAAGTACCCAATGAAACCAGTCGTGATCACCACCGTCCCCAGACAGGAGAAGTCAATGGCAGCCGAATTACTCCTGTATGGTCGGCAATCCCGAGGTAGTTCAGACGCGCAGCGGGCGATCGGGAGGATGCCCCACCTTTAGTTGAAACCTGAGAAAAGGAAGCAGCGGCTCTCGCCCGAACTCGGATAGAGTTCGGGTTGCGATTCCCTTTTAAAAGAGAGAGCCGCCGTGAGAAAGAAATACCGGAGGAAACAGCGCAAGTCCAATCGGAAGTTCGAGATCGTGCGAGGGCAAGAGTGAAGGGTGTAGGTGCCGTTGCCGATCGCCGAGGTGTGGAGCGAACTGCAAACGCAGGCGGAAGAACTGACCGGGCAAGCCGGGCTGCAGATTCTGCGCGCTATCCTGGAAAACGAAGTAACTGGCCGCGTAGGACCTCCGCATCGGCCGCATCCCAGCGCCGGTTGTGTGCGCTGGGGGAAGCAGGAGGGTTATGTGGTTTTTGCGGGACAGAAAATTCCGCTGCAACGGCCGCGCGTACGAACCCGCGCAGGCCAGGAAGTGGAATTGCAGAGCTACGGTCAGTTGCAGCAAGACGGAAAACTGCAACGAGCGGTGCGGGAACGCATGGTGGCCGGGTTGTCCACGCGGAACCACCGGCGAGCGGTGCAGAGTGTTGTGGAAGGCTACGGGATCGAAAAGAGCAGTGTGAGTCGGCAGTTCGTCCAGGCCAGTAGCAATCAGTTGCGGGTGCTGTGCGAGCGACGCTGGGAGGATCTGAATCTGGTAGCGCTGATGATCGATGGTATTCACTTTGGCGGCCAGGTGCTGGTGGTAGCTTTGGGGATCGCGGAAAGTGGAGAAAAGCACGTTTTGGGAGTATGGCAAGGAGCCACGGAGAACACTGCGGTGGTCCAAGGGCTTTTAGAAGATCTGGTGGAGCGCGGACTGGATGTGCCAGCGGCGGTCTCTGGTGGTGATCGCTGGATCGAAAGCACTGCGCGCCGGTGGGGAACGGGTTTTCGGTGCCCCAGTGGAAGTGCAGCGTTGCCAGATTCACAAGCGGCGGAATGGAAAGGAGTACCTGCCGGAGAACTGCCAGCAAGACTACGATCGGCGCATGCGCAATGCGTACGCGATGAACAACTACGCGGAAGCCAAAGAGGCGTTGCAGAAAATCTTCCGCCAACTGGAACGGATCAATCCGAGCGCGGCCCGGAGCTTGGAGGAAGGGCTGGAAGAAACACTGACGGTGCATCGCTTGGGTGTCGGAGCGGTGTTACGTCGGAAACTAGCCACCACCAATCCGATCGAATCGTGCTTGTCGACGGTGCAACGGGTAGCGCGCAACATAAAACGTTGGCGCGAAGGAAATCAGCCGCTACGCTGGACCGCCACAGGACTACTGGAGGCAGAGAAGAAGTTCCGACGCATCAAAGGCTATCAAGAAATCCTGTTGCTGAAAGAACGCCTGAATCCGTCGCGCCTTCAGCAGCAGGAGGTCCGGATCGTAGAAGTGGCTTGAACGTGATTCGAGGTAAGTTTACAGTGCCGAACAACAAGAGTCGCTGCAATCAACTAAAATTCGGACATCCTCTATGCGGCAGAAGGGTTGGCATTCGGGTTGAAGACCCCGAAGCTCCGACCGTGCAATTAGACGTAGCTACGAAGGATCATCTTTCGGATAGGATTATCTATGGACATCGGCAACGTTGATGATATGGATCGGAACACGAGATTTCCACCTCCGTCCCGCCTCCTAGCCTGCTCCCTACCCGGAGTTGCGCTCCTATTCTTGCTGCCCGTTCGCGCATCCCCAGAAGGCCCCAGTGCGGATGCCGGCTTGACCGAACTACCTGCGGATCCATCCCGCAGCCATTGTCACGCACGACCACGCGCAATCGGCGGGCTCGAGAATTTGACCGCGAGCTGTGGATTTTGAGCAAAAAACTGACAGGCATATACTTCCAAACTGAGGATTTCGCTCTGTTTTGTTGCGCATTATGACCGAACCAACGATTCACCTTCCGCTGACTGCTTCGCGGGCTGATCAGGTATTCCCGACGCTGACGTCGGCGCAAATCGGCCGAATCGCAAGTCACGGTTACGCTCGTTCAACCAAAGCGGGAGATGTCTTGCTCGAGCAAGGCGACAAGAACATACCGATTTTCGTCGTAATTTCCGGCGAACTGGAGACGGTGCGCCCTTCTGGTGCTCATGAAACACTGATCGCACGTGTACCGCCGGGGCAGTTCACCGGCGAAGTAAACACCCTTTCCGGACGGCGTGCTCTGAACCGCATCCGGGCCCGTGTAGCCAGTGAGGTCATCGAAGTCAGCCGCGAAAATGTGTTGGCATTAGTGCAGACCGATGGAGAGTTGAGCCAGATCCTGATGCGGGCTTTCATTCTTCGCCGGGCAGAATTGTTCGCGCAGGGCCTGGGCGACGTCACCGTTGTGGGGTCCAGCCACTCAGCTGACACGCTCCGCATTAAGGAATTCCTGGCTCGCAATGGCCACCCTTGTGCCTACATCGATCTCGATCGCGATGCTGACGTACAGAGCCTGCTCGATCACTTCCACGTTTCTGCGTCCGACATCCCAGTGGTGATATGCCGAGGCGAAACTGTGTTGCGTAATCCCACCAACCAGGAGGTTGCCGACTGTCTCGGTTTTAACCAGGCTGTGGACCAATCCGAGGTGCGTGATCTGGTTATAGTGGGCGCAGGACCAGCGGGCCTAGCTGCCGCGGTTTATGGTGCATCTGAAGGCCTCAATGTCCTGCTGCTGGAAACGTACTCGCCGGGAGGTCAAGCTGGCTCCAGTTCGCGAATCGAGAACTATCTTGGCTTCCCTTCAGGTATTTCGGGAAATAGCCTGGCGTCCCGAGCCTACGCACAGGCACAGAAGTTCGGCGCGCAAATGCTCCTCGCGAAAGGGACGCGGCTCATCTGCGAGCATAAGCCTTATGTCGTCGAATTAGCGGATGGCGCTCGAGTCCCGGCGCGCGCCGTCATGATCGCTACCGGTGCGAAATACCGAAAACTGGCCGTCGAGAATCTTTCACGGTTTGAAGGTGTTGGAGTCTATTACGGTGCAACGTTTATCGAGGCTCAGCTATGCGAGGACGAGGAGGTCAGCGTCGTTGGCGGTGGAAATTCGGCCGGTCAAGCGGCAGTGTTTTTGGCTGAAAGCGCAAAGCATGTTTTCGTGGTGGTTAGATCAGACGGGTTGGCAGACACTATGTCGCGCTATCTGATTCGGCGGATCGAAGAAACTCCGAACATCACGGTCCTTCCACATACTGAAATTGTCGCTCTCGATGGCACCGAACACCTTGGGCGTGTGACTTGGCGGAACGGGCAGAGCGGCGAGACCATCGAGAAGAGCATTGCTCATCTATTCGTAATGACGGGAGCTATTCCGAACACCACGTGGCTTGAGGACTGTGTCGTGCTGGATGCGAAAGGATTCATCAAGACCGGTTTTGATCTTTCCGCGGATGAGCTGCGTGCCGCGAACTGGCCACTCGCGCGCCGGCCGTACCTACTCGAAACCAGTCTGCCGGGTGTGTTCGCCGCCGGTGATGTGCGCGGCGGGAACGTCAAGCGTGTTGCGTCGGCAGTAGGCGAAGGTTCAATCGCGATTCCCTTGGTCCATCAACTTCTTCGCGAATAACCTGTGCCCAGGTTGAACAGGGGCTGGCAATCCAATCACGCAGCGACGGGCAGGTTCGGCTCGAGCACTACGCCCGTAAGCTCAATCCGAGGAAGAGCGCAATGCTAACCAATTCCCTCCAGCGGACTGCATAGATCTTGCGAGGCACCGGACGCCATGGTGCGCATTTCACTTCGACGAAAAACGTAATATGCGTAGATATAATCTACCGACAGTGTTGTGCTGCGCGACATCACACGAGGCGATCGGTGAGGGGTTGAAGACGCCGGTACAAACGGCTGACACAAACATTATTTCAATTTTGCTGTTTTCGCAGCCTCCACAAACGCAGCGACCGTGGCTGAAACGCGTTCTTTGCGGTAGGCGATCACGATCGGCGGAGGCTGGGGCTCCAGCTTCAGAGGACGCAGCACGGCGCGCTTGCAAGCGATACGGCCCAAGCTTTGATAAAGAACCGCCGCTCCACGCCCCGCTTCCACCCCTGCAATAATGCTTTCCAAGTTATCGTATTCCGCAACGATTTTGAGAGCGGGCGTGTAAGGCGAGAATAGCTTCCCGAGCAGCGCCTGGTACGCAGGAAATTCCTCACCTTGATATGCGAGTGTCGGCTGCCTGGCAACCTCACTCATCGGAACCTCGCGTAGCCGCGCGAACCGGTGTTTTTTGTGAGCCGCGACCATGAGCGGATATGTGCCCAGCTCCTCTACCGACAATCCTTCAAAGTCCGTCGGCTCATGCTACACCGTGAGGGAAACGTCCAAGTCCCCGCTGTGAAGTGCACGAAGCATCTGCTGTTCCGACATCATGCGAAGGTCGACGCTCACCTGCGGATTTGTGCGCTGGAATGCCCGAAGAGCGCGGGGAAGGATCTCAACAGCGGGGGGACCGAGTAGCCCACGTGGACCTGATTTCGCTTCTGATTCGCGGCGGACTTTGCCAGAGCAACTGCATCGTCCGCCCGCTGCAGCGCCTCACGAGCCTCCAAAAGGAAAATCTTGCCTGCTTCGGTTAAGCGTATCGCCTTGACGCTGCGCTCGAAGAGCGCGCCGCCCATTTCCGTTTCCAAGTCGCGGATTTGCCGGCTCAGCGGAGGCTGCAAAACGTGTAACCGCTTTGCGGCTCGGCTCACGTTTTGTTCCTCAGCGACGGCTAAGATACCGCAGGAGTCCGAGCGGTGAAGAATGTAATATTTTCGTTCTTCAGATCCTTCTTCACCAAGGTCTTCACCTTGTGGTCCCGCACTTTCCTGAAAGAGAAGGCGATGCATGAACCGAAACCGCAAAAGCAGTCGAATTCAAACTACGAGAACGGGCGAGAGGCGACCCCACTTTTTCGGCTTTCAGCCGCCCAAAAAGTTCGTGGGGTCGCGCCCGCCCTCGTCAAGAAGACGCGACAGTTGCACTGTCGCGTCCACAGGCGAAAGTGCCGAACCGTAGTAAGGCGCACATAGCGACGGGACGATGCCAGAGCTGGCAGACCTCAGGGCGAAATTATTTTCAGTTCTCAGCGACACAATTTTCTTTCCCAACACTGAATAGGTAAGTAGGGAAAGAGAGCTTGCCTCAGTCTCTTTCTTGGCGGGAGCTGTAATGGAACCCGCGCTATCAACTCTCAACCGATCCCCGGTGGTCGCCTGCCGGCTGGCGTGGGGTTTGATGGACTCGCCCAAGCCCATCAATGAGGTAGCCCCACTTCCGGCCTCCTAAATTCGGTGAGGAGAAAGAATTGATGGATCTGGTTGGCTGGCACATGTGACTCGGAGTTCCGATAACAGGGAGGATTTCGCAGAACCTGCAAGGACGAAAGGAGAAATGACATGGCAATCCTAAAGTCACCGCCAAGACCATCGAAGAATGAAACGCTAGGGCACCTTTCATAACATTACTTCAAAATCCGCACCTTCGCCTGCAACGAGCTTTCGGCACCCGCAAAACCTTAATAGGTTCGCTTGAGTGGTGCGAAAAGGTGCGCCACCCGGCTTAGTCACCCGCTAGGCGGGATTCGCAGGCGCGCTTAACCGATAGTTCTATTCAGTCTGGCTGATGCGATGCACGCCGAACCGGGACGAACCTAGATCTGGTATTCGCTCTATTTTGGTTTAATTTCTCCAACGGCATCGAAGCCGAAGTGAGGATCCCGGTATGTGCCGGTCATCTTTACGGGGACAGCTGCCCCGGCCTTTTTCCTCTTGAATAATGGATCGAGCGGTTTCAATAGTGCCGATTTGATCCCGGTGGTTTCTTGCGACAGCTGCGCGTCGGTCTTCAACATTCCATGGAAATCAATCTGTTGGTTCAGCAAATTATAACTGCCGTCCATGTGGGCCGATGCTCCGGGCACGTCGAAAGATAGCGTTGTAAACTTCGCGACTCCGTCCCGCACCTCCACGTGGCCTCGCAAATTCAAGACCACATTTTCCGGATCATCCGCGTCGGCGTCTGGCTTCGCCTTACCCTGATCTTTTTTTTCGCCTCGCGCGCTCTGGCTCAGCGTATCAACGCGCGTTTGCATGCTGGGCTTCGTAAAGGTTCCTTCGCCGACTCCGAAATCCCCGAGAAGGATAAGCTCCGTTAGAAACGGCCGTCCTTGCGGTAGTACTGAAATGTGCGCCTTGAAATTCATCGCGCCGTTCATGGGCGGATGTTTCGTCGTCACAAACAACTGCAACAAATCTTGCAGGCGCCCCTTATCAACCTGCACTTCCAGCGACGTCGTTTTGCCCTTCTGCCCCGGTTTGCCCGCTACGCTGCCTGAACTTGTTACCGATGTTTGCAGAAGTGACGTTTGTACTTGCGTCAAGAAGACATCGCCGTTGGTCCCGTTCACCTTCGCGCTAAATCGCGACGTCAGGTGCACCGGGTGACCGCTTTTGGCGGCCTCAAAGTCTGGTATATCAATCGCGCCGCGAATGCCGATTTCTCCCAGCGGCCCCGCGAACTCGCCCGTGGACGACAGCATCCCGGCGATGCCGCGAAATACACTCAGGTTTGCGTTTTGAAATTTGTACGAACCCGAAAACGGAACTGTACCCAAATCCTCCAAGTTCAAAGGGCCGAATTGCCCGTCCGAAATAATTTCTCCCGGCGGTTCCGCATTCTGCATGTTCACGCGGTAGGACCAGGCGCTGTTGGGGCCGAACGATCGTACCGTCAACGAACGAATCTCAAACCTCAGCGGCGGCTTGTCGTCCGAGCGTGTCACTTCCAGCACTGCGCCGTCCGCAACGATCTCCCCAACTCGCACTGTGCTGGGTTGCGTGGATGAGCTGCTGCCTCCCGTGCCCGGTGCCGGCACCTTAACGTGCAGTCCGTCCAGCACGATCCGTGCGATATAACCCGGCCGCGCGATCAGATCTGCGTAATGCGTCTCGATAGCCATCTTCTGGATTGTCCCGAGCGTAGTGCTATCTCCCGCGCTTGCTGTTCCCGCGAAGGTAATATTTTCAGCCACGCAACCAACGTGCGGGAAATAAGCTTTATGAAACTTCCCGATCGTCACCTTCGAGTGAGCGATGCTCTCCAAGCCTTGCGCCACTGTCGCCTGCGTGAATGGTGACTTGATCGCCACCAAAATCACCACGCCGCACGCGATCGCCGCAAGCGTTGCTGCCGCCCATATAACCCATCGAAAACGGCGTCGACGCTCTGGTCTAGTTTCAGTTCGTCTGGATCTCCTGCGCATGCCCATACCTCACAAAACCGCTGCGAGCACGATGTATCCGGCGCCACACGCCGGTATTGCAAACCGTTCCCAAGGCTTCGCCATTCGCCAGTGCCGCGACGCGCCCCATTCAACCAGATTCAACCCGTGGCTAGCTGTTCACAACGGCACAGCGTTCCCCGATCATCCAACATGACCGCCATCAAAATCGTCTCGAAGTTCGGCGCGAGAATATCACCCGGCCAGCGGTCAACCGCGCTTCGCCACCCAAACGACGGCATCAAGAATTTGCGCGTACCGACGGGTGAACGACCATAGTCAAACTCTCCCCGTCCAACAGCTAGTGGTCTAGTACGGAAGTACCATTGTTCGGCTCGACGGGATTGTAGAATTGCGGCCTTGATGGCGGCGAGACTTATGTGTGACGAACTCGAGCGATTGAGATGCCAGGCCGCCTCAGCACTCCTGGCGGCAAAGAGGATTCACCTTTCCCGAGACGTATCAATTTATGAAGATGCCGAGAGGTGTCGTGAGGGGCACAGAAGAATTTGCGCCCTCATTGTCCATCTGCTCTTGGGACACGATGGCCACGCATGCCCCGCCGGTGACCGACCTATCGTTACAGCGATCAAGCCAGAGCTGTGCACGTCTAGCAAGATTTCCTCATGATGCCGAAACACCCAAACCCTGACTTCCTTTCTTCGGCGCCGTAAGGTCTGAACACCCGAAGCGATATCAGTTCCACTAATCGTTACTGGGTTGGGTCGGCCGTGGAGTTTCTTTCACGAAGCACGCATCGCAAACTCTCGTGCCGTCTTTGAGCGTGAAATCGACTCGACGGCTTCGATCGACCTCAGCATCGCACTTCCCGCAGATGTCCTGGAGCGTTTCGTCGTCGTTTTCCATAATTGTTCAAACCAGTCAGCGTAGATTTTGTTTCCGGAGATCGAACAAAAAGACCCCAAAGCAAGAGAACAGGACGCCTGCGATGAAAAGCAGCGGGTTCTCCGACACCGCTCCGTCTACCAAATCGAAAACGCCGGCGGCCAGGACGAATATCGCAGCCATCATGAGGGCAGTCGCTCTGTGAGTATCTGCAAACGTGTCTGTCATTGTGTTGTCCAAGTGGCCCAGGTAAAGCATCCGAACTTGCCACTCGTAGTCTTACGTTCCGCTTTCGCGCGCGCAATCACGGAACTGTAGAGTCCCCAACGGAATAAATCGCTTGCGTCAGTGTCGTCAGCGGGCGAGGTCCGCTGTCTGGATTGAGATTTGGAGATCTCTCCCGATGCACCATTGTGCGGGTGTAACCGTTGATCTGAGCAGCTACCACGATGAGATCTGCTTTTGTGCGCGTTCAGCGCACTAGCTGAATCGTACCCAGCGTCGCACTGACCGCAGACGAAAAAGGCTGCCGGCTGTTGCGTAACTACCTCCTGTTTAGGCTTTTTTCTCACGACTGCTCGTGATCACCAAGCCTGCCTGGTAGCTCGCGAGTATTCCTTCTCCGAAAGGATCTGAATTCCAGGCGCCGACTACACTCGAACTCGCTTCGCGCTTGCGTATAGACCGATTGCGATGGAACGAAAGGTGAGCAGGGAACCAAGAAGCGCGAGATACGCCGTAACGGAGATCGCCGACGCGACAATCAACTGCGGCGGGATATTAAACCGAAGCGCGAGGGTCATTAGAGTTTCCATCTGAATTCTCCCAAGGTAGGGGGAGGTAGTTGGCTCGTCCGCAGAAGAGCCGCCCTGCTTCCCTCGACTCACAAGTTTAAGGGGAGACGCACACGGATAACTGTTCACAACTGCACAGACGCTAGTGCCGAGCATTCTTATGATCAAACTCTGATTCGATGGAATACACGGCGGCCATGTCCCTTGCGGAGTGACTGCACACGGTAGTCCGGGCGGGCCTTTGCAGTTTGACTGCCTGGAAGCTGCCCTTGCCGCCG
>Ga0209530_1000147_pt1 | contig 63168 bp, 57 predicted proteins | sample BlaSpr_A8_Ref_O1_FD_187987 | JGI IMG/M metagenome (GOLD analysis project Ga0209530, IMG submission 187987) | Forest soil microbial communities from Thunder Bay, Ontario, Canada - Black Spruce, Ontario site 2_A8_Ref_O1 (SPAdes) (version 2) | ecosystem: Environmental > Terrestrial > Soil > Boreal...
TTCGCTGATTGGTTCGCATGGCCAGACAATCTATCACCAGGGCGCGCCCTCGAACTTTCTCAACCATCCGCGACTAAGTTCGACGCTACAGATCGGCGAGCCCAGCGTAATTGCCGAACGCACAGGCGTCACCACCATTGCAGATTTTCGTCCAGCGGATATGGCCGCCGGAGGACAGGGCGCTCCGCTGGTTCCCTTCGTTGATTACTTGCTGTACCGCCATCCAACGCGGAGCCGGGCGGCCTTGAACATCGGCGGCATCGCCAACGTCACGGTGATTCCCGCGCATGCAAAACCCAAGGATGTCTTCGCCTTCGATACCGGCCCGGGGAATATGATTGTGGACGCACTAGTGGAAGCATTCACACGCGGCCGCTCGCATTACGACAAGGATTCCGGAATGGCCATGCGCGGGCGCTTGCTCCCCAACCTGCTCAATGAACTGATGGAAGATCCGTATTTACAAAAACAGCCGCCCAAGACCGCGGGCCGCGAGCAGTTCGGCCGAGCGTATGCGCTGAAGATACTCACGTGGGCCAAAAAACATCGCGCGAAGCCAGAGGACGTAGTGCGAACTGCGACAATCTTCACTTCGCTTTCAATCGCAAATGCCTTTCAGCGATTTATTTTGCCGCGCACCAAGATCGACGAATTGATTGTCTCTGGCGGGGGCGTCCGCAATCCGCTGATGATGGTTTATCTGGCTGCAATTTTGGGCTTCCCCGTCATTTTCTCCGGCGAGCTTGGAATAAAGCCCGAAGCCAAGGAAGCTTTGGCCTTTGCCGTTCTCGCATACGAGTCCTACCACGGGCGCACGAACAATTTACCGTCCGCGACAGGCGCAAAACACTCCGCCATCCTTGGGAAGCTGGTGCATGGACGCGAGCGCTAAATTGCGCGCTCGGCTGCTCGCGCTCGCGCTCGCCGCCCTCCTCTTTCCAGCCGGATGCTCTCATTTTCATCCGGCAGCTGATCCGGGCACCGTAACTTTTGTTATCGAGTCCGCGCCAACCAACCTCGACCCTCGCATCGGAGCGGACGCTTACTCCGCTCATCTCGACGGCCTAATTTTTTCGAGCTTGGTGGCGCACGATGCGCAAATGAACGTGATTCCGGATTTAGCCGAGCGCTGGGAAACTCCGGATCCGCTCACCTACATCTTCCATCTTCGCCAGGGCGTAAAATTCCACGATGGACGCGAACTCACCTCAGCAGACGTAAAGTTCACCTTCGACTCCATTATTAGCGGCTCGGTGAAAACTCCCAAGCGCGGAGCATTCCGGCTGGTCGCTTCCACCGAAGCTCCGGATGCGCATACCTTCGTGTTCCACTTGCGCGAGCCCTACGCATCATTTCTTTTCGGACTTACGCGGCCGAGCGTGGGCATCGTACCGCGCGATTCGGATGCCGGCATTTCGCAGCGTCCCGTAGGCAGCGGGCCATTTCGATTCGTCAGCGCCGTTCGCGACGAGGAAATTGTGCTTGAGCGTAATCCTGATTACTTTGGCGGCGCACCGGCAATTGAGCGCGTGCGTTTTCGCATCGTTCCGGACGCCATTGTCCGCGCCCTCGAATTGCGCAAGGGCTCGGCGGACGTCGAAATTAATTCTCTGACGCCCGACATGTCCGCCACGCTCGCGAAGCTGCCCGGCCTCGCGGTGGACGAACAGCCGGGAACTCCGCTGGCCTACATCTCATTTAATTTCGAAGATCCCATTCTCGCGCACCGCGAAGTGCGCCAAGCTCTGGCCTACGCCACCGATCGTGCATCGCTCGTAAAATATCTGCTACACGGGCAGGCGCGTTTGGCCACCGGCCTGCTGCCGCCCAATCATTGGGCTTTCGATCCTGACGTCGCTCAATACGGGTACGATCCCGCGCGCGCCGAGCAGCTTCTAGACGCTGCGCGCTTTCCTCGTGGACCAGACGGCATCCGGTTTCATCTCGCGCTGAAAACTTCCACGGATGAATCCGTACGGTTGACCAGCGCGGCAATTGCCGATCAGTGGAAACGCGTGGGAGTTGCGCTGGACCTGCGCCCGCTCGAGTTCGCTACTTTCTTTTCCGATATTTCGCGGGGCAGTTTTCAGCTCTACACGCTGCGCTGGGTCGGAGCCAATAACGATCCAGACATCTTCGAGTACGTCTTCGGCTCCAGGAAAATTCCTCCCGACGGCGCGAACCGGGGCCGGTACCGGAATCCGGCGCTGGATTCCCTGCTCGACAGCGCACGAGTGGAAATGGATCAGGAGAAGCGCAAGGCGATCCTGTGGCAGATTCAGAAAATCGTTGCGGAAGACGAGCCTTACATCAACCTGTGGTATCCGGACAATGTCTGCGTGCACCGCACCAGGCTCACCGATATCGTGATTCCCCCCGGCGGCGACTACGAATTTCTCGACAAGGCAAGGCTGCAGTAGATGGCCTGCAAATCTACCTAGGAGACTGCAAAGCTTTCAGAATGTCTGCTTCGGGCAGTGCGCCCTCGCGTGCCAAAGTCCAATGATCGCCATCGATGCGCACGATTGTCGAAGCCAGCACCGCGCCGGTGTCGCCAGCGTCAAGAATCAGCGGCAAATGAGTTCCTAGTTGTTTCACTATTTGCGCCGCATTCGTGCAGGAAGGAAACCCCGAAAGGTTCGCGCTCGTGCCGGTGATTGGACCGCCGGCAGCGCTAATGATCGCGGTTGGAATCGGCGAATTCGCCCAACGCAACGCCACCCGCCCGCTGTTGCCCGTAACTTTTAGCGGCAGCCGATGCGTAGCTTCCACAACCAGCGTCAGCGCGCCGGGCCAGAATTTGTGAGCCAACACGAGAAAAATGTCCGGCACGTCACGCATCAGCGTTACTGCTTGCTCGATCGAACTCACCAGGATGGGAAGCGCTTTCGTCTCCGGACGGCCCTTGGCCTGAAATACCGCTTCGATCGCCGCAAGATTAAAGGGATCGGCCGAAAGCCCGTAGAATGTGTCCGTGGGGACACCGATGACTTCGCCGCGTCTGATGAATCCGGCGGCGTAGTCCACCACATCACTTTCCGGCGCTTTGGAAGATATTTTAAGAACTTCGACGGGCAATGTTCACTCGCGGCTTACGGCATCAATCGTTGGAAAACTATCACAGCCATACCCGCTCAATCAAGCTGCTACAGAAATGCGGTGCGATAACGTGAGAGTAAGACGCTCCCAGCAGGTTTACGCGAGGTCCAGCGTTTGTTACGCTGGTTGCATGGCGCCACAGTTCCCTTCCGACAAACGAGCGCAAGCCACGCCGGAAAGTGTTCCAGTGCGCGCGCGCGAGGGCCATTCCGCGACCAGCGCCCGCGTTGGCAACGCTGATTCAATCACCAGCCGCGACAATAAATGGCTAAAAATCTTTCGAGCCGCCCTGCGCGGCTCGGGTCCCGCCGAAGCCGAACCAATTGCTGCGGAAGGCCCGAAGCTTGTGGAAGAGGGCGTACGTTCGGGACTTGAAACGGAAGCTTTGTTAGTGGGTGAAACCGGCGAGCGCCACTTGGAACGGATACTCCAAGTGGCAAGTGAAAGCGACTCCGGAATACCGCGGTCGCGAATTTTCCGCACAACCGACAAGCTGTTCGAAAGCATCGCAGGTACCGAAGCCCCGCAGGGCGTGGCTGCCCTATTTCGCCAGCGCGCATGGAATTTTGATGATGTAATGCGCGGACGGGCAAATCTCGCAGGCGCTTTTTCCGGCGATTCGCCGCTCGTCATCGTAATGGCAGCCGTCCAAGACCCCGGCAATGTCGGCACGATTGTGCGCTCAGCCGAAGCCTTTGGAGCTTCGGGAGTTGTCGCTACGCGCGGTACCGCTGATCCATGGTCCCCCAAGGCGCTGCGAGCATCGGCCGGCTCAGCGCTACGCTTGCCGCTACTGCGAGGCATGGCGATTCCTATTCTTCTCGCGCAGTTGCGCGTTGCCGGAGTGACAATTGTGGCCGCGGGAACAAGGCCAACTGCCGCGGAAAACGCTGGAGCACCAACAGCCGACTTACGCGGCGCTTGTGCGATCTTTATCGGTAACGAAGGCGCAGGCTTGCCCAGCGAAGTGCAGCACGCGGCCGACGATTGGGTTTCGATCGCGATGAAGAACGAGGTGGAATCGCTGAATGCAGGTGTAGCTGCATCCGTAATTTTATTCGAAGCGGCGCGCCAGAGGCGAGGCGCGTAAATCGCATGGGACTTTTTCAAACACTCGATCCCGAAGCAGAATCGCAGGCGGGACGCCCGCTTGCGGACCGCATGCGTCCGCGAACTTTGGACGAATTCATCGGCCAGGAAGAACTTCTGGGGGCGGGAAAACCGCTTCGGATCCAAATCGAACGCGACGAGCTGAGCTCGATGCTGCTATGGGGTCCCCCAGGCTGCGGAAAGACAACGCTGGCGCGAATTATTGCCAAAACCACGCGGTCGGACTTCATTCCCTTCAGCGCGGTGCTTGCCGGCATTAAGGAAATCAAGGAAGTGATGTCCAAAGCGGAAGGCGCGCGCCGCTACGGAATGCGCACAATTGTTTTCGTGGACGAAGTGCATCGCTTCAACCGCGCACAACAGGACGCCTTCCTTCCCCACGTCGAAGCCGGAAATATTCTGCTGATTGGTGCTACCACGGAGAACCCATCGTTTGAAGTAATCGCTCCGCTGCTTTCGCGGATGCGAGTCTACGTGATGCGAGCTCTCACGAAAGACCAAATCATCGGACTTCTGCGGCGCGCGCTGGCCGACGCCATTCGCGGCTTGGGAAAAGAACAAGTTGAAGCGGGGGACGATATTCTCGATCGCATTGCCGTCCTGGCCAACGGCGACGCGCGCTCGGCATACAACACGCTCGAAGCGCTGGCGATGGGTACGCCTCCCGCGGCGGATTCGCGTCGCGTTCTATCGCAAGCGCGCCTCGAGGATGTTTTGCAGAAGAAGCTTCTGCCCTATGACAAATCTGGCGAGGAGCATTTCAACCTGATTTCGGCTCTTCATAAATCGGTGCGCAATTCGGACGCCGATGCTTCTCTTTACTGGCTGGCGCGCATGCTCGAATCCGGCGAGGATCCGCTGTACGTCGCGCGCCGATTGGTGCGCATGGCCAATGAAGACATAGGGCTGGCCGAACCGAACGCCGTTCAAGTAGCGCTTGCCGCGATGCAGGCGTTCGAATTTCTTGGCCCACCTGAAGGCAACCTCGCGCTGGCGCAAGCCGCTGTGTATCTGGCGCTCGCGCCAAAATCGAATGCAGTTTATGCAGCGTATGGCGACGTTCAAGAGGATCTGCAAAGAACAATGGCTGAGCCGGTGCCGTTGCACCTGCGCAACGCAGTCACCGGCTTGATGAAGCACATCGGCTACGGAAAAGGCTATCAGTACGCGCATAATGCGGAAGAAAAAGTTACGGACATGACCTGCTTGCCGAAAAGCCTCGCCGATCGCGTTTACTACCATCCCACCGATCAGGGATTTGAGGCGCGCATCAGGCAGAGGCTCGACGAAATCCGGCGCATCAAGAGCAAACCTTCGGACCACAAGGAACACGAATGAGTGGGAGACGAAATCGTGGTACGCCTCAAGACGCAAGAGTTTTGGCCGCCCTGTTGCTTATGTTGTCGTTGACGCTGTACTTCCCGCCGCGATCCTGCGCGCAGGGCAAATCGCTGGTGAAGGTTGACGAAGACGTTCAGGCCTTTGCTATCGCTCCTGACAATCGCATCGTCTATTCCGTTCAACATATGCGCAAGGTCAAAAAAGCCCGGCTGGAACGCGACGATTTGTGGATCTCATCGCCCGAGGGCAGGCAAAAAAAGATCGTAGATGGAGAGAAATTATTTTCCGATCCATTGCTGAGTTATCAGGTGCAATCGTTTGCGTGGTCGCCGGACGGGCGCCGCATCGCGGTGATGATGCAAACGGTCGAAATGGAACAGCCAAGAGGCACCCGGGACCAGCAAATAGACGAACAACAGACGGTACGCGGGGCCGTCGCCATTTATCTGATGGATGCTGAAGGCCACCAAATTCCCATCCAAAAGATGAAGGACGGATTGCTCAACGATGGGTACAACGCCGCATGGCTCGCGGACGGCACTACACTCGTGTACGTTACGAGGACGGGCGGAGATTTTTACGAACTGAATTCGCTGCGTCCTTCGGAGGGTACGAGCAAGCCTCTTTTCCAGGGACATACGTTTGCAGCTCTGGCGTGGGACACCAAGAATAACCAGGCATTTGCAATTGAGGAGAGCATGAAAGTCCTCAGTTCCCCGATGCTCGTGCGGCTGGACCTCGTCAAGGAAACTCGCACGGCCATCATGCCGATCGATCAGTATGCAGGAGACTTTGCGCTTTCTCCTTCGGCTCAAAAAGTCGCGTACTTCCGCGACGGCGACACGCTCGAAGTCCGGGACATCACCAACCCTGGGGACAAGCCGGCGCAAGTCCGAGTCGCTATTGGACAGTTTCAGTGGGGCCACGATGAAAAACGAGTTTTGCTGAAGCGCGGGGACCCGCTAAAATCCGACCGGTTGACGTGGGTGGGCTTATATGACGGGCAGTTTGAGCCGCTCTTGCACGATCTTGAGTTTCACGACTACGCGATTTCACCGGACGGCCAGTTCGTGGCAGTAACCGAGCCAGGGAAACGAAGTCTCTTGGTGTACAGCTTGCGCTAGAGCAATTTCGTTCGTTGCGGAAGTTCGCGCGCCCGCCTGATGTGTTCCTTCAAAATGCACGAGTTCATCATCACGAAGATTCCGGCGCGTCTGGCGCGTTCCGCGGCTTCGGCATGAATTACACTTTCCTGCATCCAGACGCAGCGGGCGCCAATCTGAATGGCAGAGTCCACGATTTCCGGGACGAATACAGATCGCCGAAATATATCCACGATATCCACGGGCCCAGGAACGTCCTGCAGCCGCGCGTAGCTTTTTTCGCCCAGCACTTCCGTTTCGTTTGGGTTCACTGGAATGACGCGGTACCCGGCGGATTGAAGATATTGGGCCACGCCAAAGCTCGCGCGCGTGCGCCGGTTCGAAAGGCCCACGACGGCAATCGTTTTGCTGGACGCCAGGATGTGAGTGATGGCATCGGACTGGGAGATGCTGGAGCGCTCGAGCTTGGAATCCGGATTCAAAGCGGAACTCGCCTTATCCGCGGAGTCGGCCATCAAATTCCCTGAGTGTCTCCCTCAATAATCGTGCGTGCGTGTGCTGCCGACCTGAGCGGGAGGGATGCGCGCACTTCTGCAAGCGCTCGCAGGAATTTCTCGTTTTCCTCGTGAGTACCTACGGTCACGCGGAGCGCCATGGGAAAACCCATCCAGCGCATGGGCCTCACGATTACGCCGTGCTTCAGCAATTCCTCCACAAGAGGCTCAGTGTCCGTCCCAAATATCACCAGGAGAAAATTTGCCACCGAAGGCACGAATTTAATTTTCAGGCTATGGAGCCCGGATGCCAGCTGCGCAAGTCCTGCGCGATTCGATTCGACGGAACGGCGAACGTGTTCCGTATCGTCCAAAGCAGCCGAGGCCGCCGCCTGAGCTACGCCAGAGGTATTAAAAGGACCGCGAATTTTGTTCATTTCCGCTAGGAGGGCTGCGGGGCCGATGCCGTAACCAATGCGGAGTCCCGCCAGACCGTACACTTTGGAGAAGGTGCGCAAGACGATTAGATTGCGGCCGCCGCGAACAACGTCTATCGAGCGCGAATAGTTGGGATCGTCCACGTAATCATAGTAAGCCTCGTCGAGCACGACGAGAATATGCTCGGGAACGCGCGCGAGAAACGTATCGAGATTGTCGGCGCTGAACATCGTGCCGGTGGGATTATTCGGGTTGGCCAGAAAAATGAGCTTCGTTTCCTCGGGCAGGTCCCGTGCGATTGCTTCCAGGTCAAATTGATAGTCGCGCATGGGAACATCCAGAAAGCTAGCTCCGGTAGCGCGAATAGCGATGTAATAAAGTGGGAAAGATCCGTAGGAAGTGACCCCACAGTCGCCTGGAACTAATGCGATCCGCGCGGAAAGGTCGATCAATTCGGTGGAGCCGCCGCCGAGGATGATACTTTCCACCGGAATACCGTGCTTTTTCGCCAGGGCTTCGCGCAAGTAAAATCCACTGCCGTCCGGATAGCGATTAGACGCCGCCAGCGCTTTTTGCGCAGCTGCAATCGCAAGCGGAGAAGCGCCGAGGGGATTTTCGTTGGACGCGAGCTTGATAGCGTGCATGTTCAATTCGCGTTCAACCTCCTCAATCGGTTTTCCGGGCACGTAGGGCGCAAGTTCGCGTATATACGGGGGGACGAGTTCGTGAGTGAAATCGGTCATGCGTGGGAGGGCCTCAATTGTATTTCTCCGGACGCGGAGGCTGTCCGTGCCTTGGATGTTTGTCGTTCGGGCGGCGTTCTATACGGTTTCGCAACGTCGGGGATGGTCTCCTCGGCTTGGAAGCGACTCGGCCTGGTGACGCTGAATGGTTCCGTGTTCCGTTACTCGCTGCCTGCGCAATTGCGGGTGCGGCATGCTGCGCCCCTACGATTGGCCTCTTTGCTTTGCCGCTCGGTTTTGGTTTCGGAGTGAAAGGGCGGCGTTTTACGCGCATGCGGCGCGGTGTTAGGACACCTGGTTTCGGCTGCACGGAGCGCAACAGAGTCGCCACTTCGGCATCGGAAAGCGCGCGATGGCGTCCGGGAGCGAGCGACTCCAGCGCCAGATTTCCGATGGCGACACGTTTGGTTTTTTCGACGGCGTGGCCAGTCTGAAAAAGACGGTTGCGCAAGGCGTCGCTTCGCGTTTCGGAAAGGGTCACTTCATACCAAGGAGCATCCTTGCCCTTGATGCGCACGATGTGCGCTCCAGTGGCGCGCGCCAGGTTTTCGATTTCTTCAAAAGTGAGGAGAGTTTTCAGTTTCAGGTTATAGGTCTGCGGCAGATTCGCCTTCAACATCAGATTTGCCAAATCCCCATCGTTGGTCAGAAAAACGAGGCCCATGGCGTGATACTCAAGGCGTCCCACGGGAAATACACGCTGGGTAACTCCGTGCAGCAGGTCGCTGAGAGCCCGGCGCCCTTCCGGATCACTCATGGTTGAAACAATTTCCGGAGGCTTATTCAAAAGAAGATAAATTCGATCCCGTTCGGGGCGCAGGAGCCTTCCGTTTACCTTAATGTGGTCGCGCGATTCATCGGCCTTCGAGCCCATTTCTGTCACGGTGTGCCCGTTAACGGTAACCATCCCGGAGGAAATGAGTTCCTCCGCGTGCCTTCTGGAGGCAATTCCCGCGCGCGCGATGATTTTTTGGAGTCTTTCGAGCATGGAATTCTATGTGAACCGACAGTACAGATTAGCACGGAACAGGAAATTCAGCGGTGAAGCTAGCAGCTGCAATCTTCGATGATTTTAAAATGCATTGTCGTGCCTGTCGGAATATCAGCGAATGTCGGTTAAATTCGCCGGCTAAATTCCCTGCTCGGATGAACCTTTGCCGGCAGATGCCACTGCTGCACGCGCGTTGTCCGTTTCGTCTGCGGAACCTTCAGTGTTATTGGCGTTCGGTACCGTCGGCGCCTCTGTTGCGCTAGCGTTTGCTCCTTCAGCATTCAGCGCGGGTTCAGCGGACGCCGCGGGTGCAACAGCGGAGTCTTCGGGCTCGGTCGGCGCGATGCCGGTGTCGTCACCCAGGGCGGCTTGCGCGAGGGCTTCAAACTCTTTCAGGCTGGGGAGCTCCTCTAAATCGAAAAGACCGAAGCGCATCAAAAACTGCTTCGAAGTGCGATAAAGAATTGGCCTGCCGATCACTTCCTTGCGACCGGCGGTGGTGATCAGGCGCTTTTCGAGGAGCGTCTTGATCACGCCGCCTACATTCACGCCGCGGATTTCATTGATTTCCGGAATTGTAGCCGGTTGTTTGTAAGCGATGACCGCGAGAGTTTCGAGCGCGGGCATGGTGAGCCGCAGCGGGGGCTGCAAGCTCTTGATGAATTTCCGGACGGCGTCGTGGTGCTGCGCTTTAGTGTAAAATTTCCAGCCGCCGGCGACTTTGCGCACTTCGATGCCGCGGCCGTCAGTTTGATATGCAGCGACAAGAAGATCCAGTCCGGCGCGGGCTTCGGATTTTTCAACTGCGAGCGCCTTGGCGATCTGGTCGAGCGTGGCGGGCTCGTCCGCTGCGTAAATTATGGCTTCCAGTGAGGCTTGGAGTTCTTGTGGCGTCATGGTCACAGATATTGCTCCTCGATTTGTGACATGGCATCGGGCCCGGCGAAAACCGCGTCGAACATTTTGTGTTTGCGCAAGCGGATGTCGGAAAACAGCTCCGATTGCACCAGCATGACCGCCTGCATTCGCACCATTTCCAGAACGGCGAGCAGCGCAACGATCATTGCGTTGCGCGTCTCGCATGTCTCGAAGAAATCGATGAGCGAAATGGGCTCGTCGCTTCCAGCCAAGCGCTGGCGCAGACGGTCCATCATTTGCGCGATGGTTACCGTCTCATGGTGCAATTCAAATTTCTTAATGTCTTTCTTGCGCTCGAGAATTTGTTGGAACGTCTTCACCAGGTCCACGAGCGAAATGACTAACTCGCCCTGAACTTCGTCGCCGGCGTAGAGCGAGCGGTCCGGATGCGACCAGACGTGATCCTCGACTTGTTGTTTCTGGTAAAGAAGTTGGGCGGCATTCTTGAATTTTTCGTGTTCGAGGAGCCGGTGCACCAGTTCATCGCGCGGGTCCTGCTCTTCCGGCCCTGCCAGCGGATCGGGAGGCAGCAGCATTTTCGACTTGATGTGAATCAGCGAAGCAGCCATATAAATGAAATCGGCGGAGACGTTGACGTCGAGGGTTTCGAGTTGGTGAAGATAATCGAGATATTGCTCGGTGACTTTTGCGATGGGAATATTGTGGATGTCCATCTCCTGCTTGCGAATTAAATCGAGCAGAAGATCGAGCGGGCCTTCGTACACCGGCAAATTAATGCGATAGGGTGATGCCATTCCACCTGCCTTAGTCGAAACTCAAAGATAAAAGCAGATCCCTCGCTGCGCTCGGGATGACAGTGCTCTTTAACTACCGCCTGGCGCGTTCCCTGCTGCCGCGGAAGGCCGCTTTCGCGCATCTTCCGACTTGAAGATGGCGTTGCGCACGCGCTTCATGGTGCGCTTGGCGGCTTTGCGCGCCTCGTCCGATCCGGCATCGAGGATATCCCAAACCTGCTGCGGATGCGCTTCAAATTCTTTGCGGCGTGTCTGAACCGGCTCGATCCATTTGATGAGGTTATCGGCCATGGCGTTTTTGCATTCCACGCAACCGATGCTCGCGGTGCGGCAGCCCTGGTCGGCCCAGGCGATTGTCTCGCGGGGCGAGAATAATTTATGGTACGCGAACACGGGGCAGACTTCCGGGCGGCCTGGATCAGTGCGACGGACGCGTTGCGGGTCCGTCATCATGTGTTTTAGAACCTTGGTGCGAATCTCGGTGGGAGGATCGCTTAGCCAGATGGCGTTACCGTAGCTTTTCGCCATGCGGCGGCCATCGAGACCCGGAAGGCGCGGCGTTTCGGTGGGTAGATATGCCGGTTCCTGCAAGACCGAGTGCATGAGGAAGAACTTCTGATTGCGTTGTCCTACTTCTTCGAGAAAATTCGAATAGCCGATTTCACTTGCCCGTCGGCCAAAGATCCATGGGTTCCGGGTGAGGGTTTCTTCCGCCGACACTGCAAGGTCTTGCAGATATGGCGGAAGGGGTATGATTTTCTTGAGTTCACGCAGACGTTCCAGATTGTCGGCCTGGAACAAATCCTTGTTCACCTCAAAACCGAAGTGGGCGTTGAAGCGTCGCACGATTTCGCGCGTCAACTCGACGTGAGGGGCTTGGTCTTCGCCGACGGGGACGAGTAATTCTTGCTTTGGTTCGCCGTACATGACGATGTCGGCGGATTGCAGGAGCGGGTAGCCGAGGAAACCGTAGGTGCCGAGGTCGCGGTCCTTGAGATTCTCGATTTGCTCTTTGTAGGTTGGGACGCGCTCGAGCCAGCTTAGCGGCGTAATCATGGAAAGCAGGACGTGCAGTTCGGCGTGTTCCAGAATCTGCGATTGGACGAACAGTGTGGACTTCGCGGGATCAAGCCCGACCGCAAGCCAGTCCGTTGCGACCTGCAAAGTGTTTTCTGCTATGGACGACGTGTCTTCGTAATGCGTGGTCAGCGCATGCCAATCGGCGACGAAGAAAAAACATTCGTATTCTTCCTGAAGCTTCAGCCAGTTCGAGAGGGCTCCGAAAAAATGGCCGAGATGAAGTCGGCCGGTAGGGCGCATACCGCTGAGGACTCGTTTCTTAAGGTTAGCCAACCTGGTGAGCTCCTGCGGCGCGAGATCCGGCGAGGGCGGGCGCGTTGCGCAGCAAATCGCGTGCGATCACGATTCGTTGCATTTCGCTGGTGCCTTCGTAAATGGTAAGCACACGAGCATCACGATAATAGCGCTCGACGTCGGTCTCGCGCGAGTAACCCACGCTGCCATGGATTTGCACGGCGCGGTAGGCGACACGATTGGCCATTTCGCTGGCATACAATTTCGCGCGCGAAGCGGACGAACCCGGGCGGCGGGAGCCGGATTGGCGCGATTCTTTATCGCGCATGAAGGCGGCGTAATGCGTGAGGGCCCGAGCGGCTTCGATCTCGGTCTGCATGTCCGCCAGCATCCACTGGATGGCTTGATACTCCGCGATGGGTTTCCCGAACGTGCGGCGCTGCTTGGCATAACGCGCTGCCGCTTCCATGGCGCCTTGCGCCAAGCCGACGGACTGAGCGGCGATGCCCACGCGGCCTCCGTCGAGCGATTCCAAAGCAATCCTCAGACCCTGGCCTTCTTCGCCCAAGCGATTTTCGACTGGAACCCGGCAATTATCAAAAACGATTTCCGCCGAGCGTGAAAGGTGCAGGCCCATTTTTTCTTCATAGCGGCCGATGCGAAATCCGGGAAAGGTTGGCTCGACCAAAAATGCAGTGACGCCATGCGCGCCGGCTTCCGGGTCAGTCTTGGCGAAAACCAGATACACGCCGGACACGCCACCGTTGGTGACCCAGGCTTTGGTGCCGTTTAAAACGTAAGAGGCGCCGTCACGTACCGCGCGGGTTTGTATTCCGGCGGCGTCCGAGCCAGCCTGCGGCTCGGTGAGGCAAAAGGCACCCAGAATTTCGCCGCGCGAAAGAGGGGTGAGATATTTCTTCTTCTGCGCTTCGCTGCCAACTTTCCAGATGGGCACGCCGACCACGGAATTTGTAACGCTAAGCGCGACCGCCGTTGATGCGCACACCCGCGCCACTTCCTCAAGCATCAGGGCGTAGCTGATGGTGTCCGTTCCCGCACCGCCCCACGCTTCTGGCACGAGCATGCCGCAGCAGCCGAGTTCGCCCAGTTTGCGAAGCTGTTCGGCCGGAAATTTCTCATCGCGCTCGTACTCGCGCAGGACGGGACGCATTTCCGTCTCCATAAACCGGCGGACGGTGTCGCGGATCAAAATTTGGTCGCTGCTGAGTGAAAAATCCATGGAGAAAGTGCCGAGGTGATGCTAGCACAACCGCGCGGCACACTGAAATGCTGCGCCCACATTCGTGCTGCTCTTCTACGACGCCGGAACGCGACTGGCGTTCACTTCGGAGGCAGGGGCGGAGGAGGTTTGAGGCTGGCGTTTAGTTTCGATTTATGTGCGGCCTTGACCGTCACTGTGACTTCTTGAGTCACCAGGCCGTTGGCCGAGATCGCGACCTTGTACGCGCCCAGAGGCAGGTTTTCCACGGTGAATTGACCGTTCACGTCGGTTGACACGCTGGTCGTGAATCCGGTCCGAGCATTGGACACGCTGACGCGCGCGCCTGCCAGCGGGCCTGCATGCTTCTCGGTCACCGTGCCGATGATCGAACCACCGGGTGCTTGCGCAAAGGAGAACGGCGCGAGAGCGCACATAAAACACAGAAAGAGCCCGAGCCGGGTAAAAGGCGTCGTTCGGCGCCGCAAATCTCGCGAGAACAAAAATGAATGCGGGAAATTCATGTCCGGGCTCTCCTATAGCTTCAACAATTCGCGCAACCGTTTCGTTTGGGTGCGAGAAACGGGGATTTCGCTGGCACGCTTATCGTTCATCTTCAGCATGTAACTTGACTTGAACCACGGCACAACTTCCTTGATGTGATTGATATTCACTAGATAGGAGCGGTGCGGGCGCCAAAAGCGGTCGGAATCGAGAGAGGCGGATAGCTCTTCAATAGTGCGATAGTTTGATACGCCTTCGAAGTCGCGGGCGAAAATGGTGATCGTTCCGTCCTGGATGGCAGCGTAGATCATGTCTTCAGCATCCACCAAGAACATGCGCGCCTGCGATTTCACGAGCAGCTTTACGGGTTGCGAAGCCTTTGGCGGGGTAGCCGACAACTGGCCGACGAGGTTTTCGAGCCGTTCGACCGGCGAGGTGTGGGCTTCCACCATTTTTTTCGCGCGCTGGACAGCTTTCGCGATGCGGGCTTTGTCGAAGGGCTTCAAGACGTAATCGACGGCGTTCACCTCAAAAGCCTGGATCGCATAATTGTCGTAGGCGGTGGCGAAAACAATTTGCGGAATGCGCAGTTTTCGCTCGACTAGCTTTTTGATCACGCCGAAGCCGTCGAGGCCAGGCATCTGGACATCGAGAAAAACGAGGTCGGGATCGTGCTCCTTGATAAGCGCGACAGCTTCCAACCCGTTTTTCCCCTGGCCTATGACGTTTATTTCGGGGAAACCTTTCAGGAGGTAGATGAGTTCGTCGCGCGCGGGGCGCTCGTCGTCTACGATAACGGTATTGATGGGCATGGTTCGCTGGCCAGTATATGCAACCGGAACAAGCGCGGCAACAAAACGCGACGTCGCGAGACGAAGAAACTGTGTAGCTGTAGAATGGCGAGGCCGTGACTTCACTAGGGGAGATTGCGTGGCTAAGAAAAAATCGTTAGCAAAAGTTCTGAGCAGCAAGGTGATGTTCAAAGGGCGCGTATTCGGTGTGCGCCGCGAGAGCGTAGTGGAACCTGGAGGAGTGGAGGCGACGAGGGAAATCGTGACGCATCCAGGATCGGTGGTTGTCCTGCCGGTGTTTCCGGACGGGCGCATCCTGATGATCCGGCAATACCGGCATGCTGTGGGCCAATACCTTTGGGAACTTGTGGCGGGCAGCAAAGACCGTGGCGAGAGTTTTCAAAAAGGGGCGCACCGCGAATTGCTGGAAGAAACCGGATACAGGGCTCGGAGGATGCGGAAACTGCTCGACTTGTTTCCAACGCCGGGATTCGTCAGCGAGAACATGGTGATTTTTCTGGCTGAGGGATTGAAATTGGGGAAGGCGCAGCCCGAAGCGGACGAGAAAATCGAGATGCGGATTTTTAGTTTGGGCGAAATCGAAGATTGGATTCGCGCGGGGAGAATTCGCGATGCAAAGTCGGTGGCGGGGATTTTGTATTACGCGCATTGTGCGCGTAAAAAACGACCTTAAGGAAATAGCCTCATCCGTACCAGAGACAACTCCCTCCCACACTCCATACGGACTGGCCTTCCGGACAAGTGGCGATTAGGTACAGAAATTGCGGGGTGACACGCCGGTCTGACTTTGGCTGCTAAGCTTGTAAAGACGCGGAGGTCATATGCCAGAGCCGGGAATTTATAAAAAGCTTTATCAGATTGTGAAATGGTCGACTCTTGCGGCGCTGGTCGTGACGCTGGTTCTAGTTTTACGCAAATCACCGGCTCCCAATATTCCTTACGATGCGAACGCAGGGGCCAGAGCAGAGCACAAATTCCAAGCGGCGGACCAAGCGAAAGCGGCGGGCCAGCCCAGCCAAGTTCAGCTCGATCGCAGCGAGCTCAATTCTTATTTGGCGCAGAATTTACAACTCGAGAGCCAGCCCGCCACGAGCGCGGCGGCACCACAGGCTCCGAGCAGCAGTAGCGTCCAATTCCCCGCGGTTAGCGCTGGCGCTCCCAATGCCGACCCGGCCGCAGCGGCGCTATCAGGCAGCGATCAAGCGACTCTGGACCAAGTGCAATCCACGGTGAAGGACGTCAAGATCGATATGGATGGGGACCTGGTGAAAGCTTACGTGATTTTCGATTATCACGGAAAGGATTTGTCGCTCGAACTCGACGGCCATCTCACTTCGGACAACGGCTATATAAAATTTGAACCGGTGGCCGGGAAACTTGGGTCGCTTCCGCTGCCGCAATCCACCCTGCAAGCGGCTGTGGACAAAATGATGGCGTCTCCTGAAAATCGCGAAAAGCTAAAATTGCCTGCGGACATCAGCGACATTCAGATCCAGGATGGCCAAGCTGTGGTGAAGTACAAATAGCGCAGCGCCCTATCTAGAAATCAGTTTGATTGACTCCGCCCGCGTATCGCTATCAGCGTGGCCTGAGCTTGCTGCGCGATCTGCACCGACATCCCATTCGCTCCATGCGCGAAGCGGGCAACATCGACCGTATCCTCCGCGTTGCCCATCAAAAAAAGTGCGCGCAGAGCTTCCCATACCATGCTCTCGCTCGGCGAGAGCGAAAGAATCGGCTGGCCCGCGGTTACGCTCGACCCGTCTGCGGTAAGCCAGCGGCCCACCGTGCCCGGAACGTTCGATCGCACTTCCCGCTTCCCCGCTGCTGATTCGACGTGCGCCACCATCGTTCCGGGATTGACCACATCTCCAGGCTTTAGCCGAGTATCAAGCTTTCCTTCGACCGGCGAGCTAAGTTCGGACGGCCGGAGCATGGCGACGATTTGCGCGTGGCCGGAATCGTCCTTGAAACGTACCAGGGAGAGCGCTGCGTTACGCTGGACCATCGGGTTAGGGTCGCTGAGGAGCTGCAATAGCGCGTGATGAAAGTCCTCAGATGAATTGTCCTGGCCCATTACCCAGGCATCGGTGACGCGGATCTCCTCCACCGGATCGCTGGCGAGCTGAATGATTTGGGGATACCACTTGCGGACGGAGGGGTCGCGAGTTTCGATGCGCGTTTCGAGCTGAGCCAGCGCGTGCTGGATGTCGCGCGGGTGCGAGTGGTCTGCCAGCGCTTTCGAAACCTGCTGATCGTTTAACGGGCGTCCGAACCAGGTGGCGTTCCAAAACAAGAACGGCATGAGCACAAACAGCAGCGCTATGCCGAGGATTCCGAAAGCCCAACGGCCGCCGAAGGAAGATTGTGTTTTTGTGGTTTCTGCCATTCGATAAACAGTTTACAGCAACGCGTGCAGCAGAGGCAGGCTGATCTGGGATACTGCCGGCGCGCCGATGGGCGTGTAAGCGATGTACAAGAGCCAATAAACGATAACGCCTGTAACTGAAACGTAGAGCCATATCGGATAAGTCCAATGCGCGATGCGGCGATGACTGCTGAATCGCTCGCTTAAGGCGTAGGCGAGCGTGATGATCACGAGCGGCAGCGTGGTTATCGCGAGAATGGTGTGCGAAACGAGCAGGGTAAAATACACCGGCCGGATCCAGCCCTGGCCCCCGAAGCGAATTAGGCCCGCGTGCACGTGGAAGTAAACGTAAAAACCCAGGAAAGTTATCGAGCAGAAGAACGCGCACAGCATCGCGGCGCGGTGCCAACGGATTTTTCCGTTGCGAATGAAGGCAAAGCCAATGAGCAGAAAGAAAGTGCAAACCGCGTTCAGCGTGGCGTTCACTGCGGGAAGAGATGAGAGCGGAATAATTGTCATGGGCGCACGATTTTGTTTTCAGGGGCCTTTAGCTGTCCTGAGGCTTAGCCGCCGGAGCAGGCGCGGGTTTCGCCGCCGGTTTAGGTGCTGGCGGAGGCTCCGGATAACCCGGCTCTACAGCAGCAAGTGGATGGGAAGTCTGCAGCGGCGGCGCGGCAGCCGGAGAGGTTGCAGGGACCGGAGCGGCACTCTTTGCAACTGCTGTGGCAGGCGCAGCCGCGGGCGACTTCGGCGCTGCTTGGGCGGCGGGTTTGGCACGGAAAAATGGAAGCACTCCCGCTTGATACACCATCACCAGAATCATAAGGCTGAAGATTCCGCCCATCATCAAGCAGATTGCCAGCAACATGATGCCGTCGATTCCGCTGGTAAGCAGACCGCTGGTAATCTCCCAGATGATGCCGATTAGCGCTAAGGCGGCGAAAAGAGCGCAGATTACGCTTAGCTCAATCCAGTTCGCTCGAGGCTTAGTGCTTTCCGTTCCCATAGTTGTTGTGGTCATCGGCCCATTTTATCGAAAATCATCCACGCAAGCAGAACCGGGATGTGAATGACGGTGGCATGCATCAGCCATTTCGCGCGGACATTGGTGCGCGCGCGGTTGGCCCACAGCGAAACTTGCAGCAAAATCATCCCCAGTACCAGTGCTCCGAAGAAATAACGAATCCCGGCCATTCCCATCACCGAGGGAAGCAAGCTTACCGGCACTAGGATTGCGGAAAAACTGACAATCACGTTAAACGTAGCGTCACCCTTGCGGTCCACGACCGGCAACATTTGAATCCCCGCCCGTGCGTAGTCTTCGCGGTACATCCAGGCGATGGCCATGAAGTGCGGGAACTGCCATACGAACAAAATGGCAAAAAGAATCCAGCCGCCTTCGGAAAGTGAGCCCCGGGCAGCGGCCCAGCCGATCAACGGAGGCAACGCGCCAGGAATGGCTCCCACGGCGGTTGCAAGCGTCGTACGGGTCTTAAGCGGCGTGTAGAGGGCAAGGTAAGACGCGCAGGTGGCGAAGGCGATAAAGGCCGCGAGTGCGTTAACGGTGAGGGCCAGCCACGCTGTGCCGAAAACGATCGTGACGGCACCGAAAATCAGGACTTCGCTTGGTTTTAACGTCCCGGTCGGAAGCGGGCGCGCCGCCGTCCTGCGCATTACCGCGTCCATATCTCTTTCCACGTATTGATTCAGAGCGGCAGTCCCACCGGCTACCAGCAAAGTGCCGAAGAGCGTTTGCGCGAGGCGAGCCCAATCCACGGGGCCGGTTGAACCGAGGTAAAAGCCCGCAACGGTGGTAATCACCACCAGGAAGGTGACGTCGGGCTTCGTGAGCACGACGTAAGCCCAGGGCTTTTCGAAAAGGTTGATGGCGACTGCGCGTTCGTTGCTCATGACGTCAAGCCCTCGAGCTCTCGGCTCGCGTACCACCGGCGCGTGTAGTTTCCATAGCCGATCTTAGTGCCACGACTGCTTTCGGACGAATCAAACGATAGCAAGATAACGTCAAGACCACGCTGGAAGCAAGCGTCAATGCGCCGACGAGCACATGTGCGACCGTGATGACAACATAGCCCATAGACGGCTGGGCGGCGTGCATAGCCTGCACTACGGCCCAATACGCGGCAACGCCGAGCAAGATCTGCGTGCCGAGGAACGCCTGTAGCAAGACGCCCCAGCGCCGAAGGTCGCGAACCTGGCCAAAACGCTTGCGCACCGCGCGGCAAGTCCATACGACCAGAAACGTAACCACGACGAATCCGATGAGATGCGGCAGGATTCCAAAGGCTCCGTGGCGAAAGCCGGCGCCGAGGATGAGCTGAACGAAAATAGCAGCGCTAGTGACGGCTGCAAGAGGACGCAGGCGGGGTGAGCCGCGATCGTCAAGGGGCGATAGCTCGCGCTGCCACCAGGCGCTGGTCAGCAGCGCGAGGCTGACCACGGTAACGAAGAATATCTGCGCGAGCGTAGCGTGCATCGTCGCCGTGACTGCCGGGTGGCCGCGAAGGACGCGCAGCGCACCGAGAAGAGCTTGCGCGATGATGAGGCCGAGCGCAGTCCAACCTAGCTTGCGAGCGATGCGAGTGCCGCTGCGGGCAAGCCAGACGGCTAAAACCAGAGTGAGAATACTGACGGTAGCGGCAAACACTCGGTGAGCAAATTCGTAGCGAATGCCTCCCACGAGGGGAGGAATAATTCGGCCATAAGCGAGAGGCCAATCCGGCACGGAGTCGGCAGCGTCGTTGCTTGTCACCAGCGCGCCGGCCATGAGTAGCAGCACGGTGACTGATGCCGTAGCGACGGCGAATCGGTGGACGCCTTGAAGCTTCTCAGTTTCCGGCATTATAAGTGCCATTCCCCGTTAGCTAGAACAGAGCTGCTCAAAGCTCGTGCGCGAAGAATACGCGATATAGAAAACATGGCCGCAGGAGGGAGCAAGCCCCCCTGCGGCCGCAGAACAGCAACAGCAGCCAACTAATTAGCCGACAGCTTGTTAGTCTCCAGATGCCGCGGCGGTCTTGAACGTGAAGGTGAGCGGCTTCGATTCCTTAGCGCCGATCGTCACCGTTTGATCCAAGACACCGTACTTTTCTTGCCACGCTTCGATCGTGTAAGTTCCCGGCGGCAGGTCCTTCAATGTAAACTTTCCATCTTTCGAAGTGACCGCGTAGTAGGGATTCTTGAACACGAAAATGTAACTCTTCATCCAGGGGTGCACGTTGCACTTCACCGGTATGGCCACTTCGGCGCGGCCAAATGTTTCGTCGATGGGAGTAGCGCCCGGCGGCTGCGACTTATTCCACTCGCGATTGTCTTTCGGCATCGGGTGAATGTTGTGAGTGGTTTGGTCGTCGTTCTTGACTTCGAATGTCTGGCCGGTCATCAAGGCGATAATGTGGGGGTCGTACATGCAACCTTGTTGGTTGAGCACGACAGGCTCTTTCGGCGTGTCAAAGGCGTAGTCCGGAGAGAGACCGTCTTTCACGTAAACCACTACGTTGGCTAAGTCGCCTTTGTCGTCTACAACTACCTCAGGCGGGATAACCGGATTCGGATGCGCTTTCTGGCAATATGGCTCGGCGCTCATGTTGATGGGCTTGGCTGGCACGGGCTTGCCATCGAGCGTTACGCTGCCGGTAACGGAGCCGACCGTCGAGGTATCGATCACCTTCTTGGCGTTTGAATTCGCCACGGGCTGCTCGTTGGTGTCCTCTTTTTTGCCGCAGCCGGTGATGGCAATCGCCAACACGGCGGCCAATGCTAGATAAGAATACTTGGTCTTCATTTGAAGAAAATCCTCCTTAGTAAAGCGGGGCTATTCTAACAATTCTGCGGCTGCATGAGGCCAAATTCTTTGCAAGCGAGGGCTGTGCTATGCGCTGCTAGTTCCCGCCGCCAGCGCCTTTGCCGCCTGCTCCGCCTGAGGGCTTTGCGCTCCCGCCGCTCGGAGACGGGGTCTTCCCTACGAGCGCGGCTTGCTCCTGCGGCGTAAGCGAGAACATGTAACGGACCAGCAAGTCCGCTTGATCGCCCTGGTAATGCTGCACGGTCGCGGGCACCGGACCTGAGAAGACCCAGTGATCACCTTCCATACGGAATAATCCCGAAGGCATAGCAGTGCCGGGGATAATTTTCGCGGGGTCAATGATCCAGCGCTCGGTCCAGGCCGGCTGCAGACGATCGTGGGCCAGCAAGAAATTCGGTGCAATTGCATTTTTGTCGTGCGCTTCATTGCCCGTCATATGGCATTTCAGGCAGGGCGCAGCCGGGCTGGTGAACAAAGCGCGAGCCATGGCGCGCTCGTTGTCATCAAGAGGTTTCACCTTCGGCGGAATAAAGGGATCGGGCTGAGACGACATGGCCTGGAAGAAAAGCACGAGCTTGCGAATTTCGTCGTTCGATAGATAAAACGTCGGCATGCGCACCTGCAAATACTGGCGCACACCATTGCGGTTCGTATCTGTGGTGCTGAGCGACGGATTGGCCAGGAACTGCCTGAGCCATTCGGGATTTACACGCGCGCCTTCGGTGGTGAGCACCGGCGGCAAATTCGCTTTGTTCTCACCTTGATAGAACGGCAGAGTCTGCATCACAGACTTTTGGCCGACGTCAATTTGATGACAGCCGATGCAGTTGTATTTCGTGACCACCCACCAGCCTTCTTGAATATAGCGTCGGCGATCGGCTGGCCTGTACATGTATTCCGGCGGCAAAGTGGGATCGGTGCTTCCCAAGAGCATGCTGACCAGAGCCTCGACGTCACCGTCGCCGTAAAGATTCGGCTTGGGCATGCGCAACGCGTCCATCGGATTCGCGTGGTACTTGCCCTGGTCGTAAACTGCGGGATTCTGTAATTTTTGTTCGAAGAAACCTTTCGCGTCATACCAAGGGCCACGCGGCGAAGATTTGCCGTCAGGGAAAACGCCGCGCTTGGCGTCTTCGGTCCAGAGCGCGAAGTCGAGCCGCTCGATCGGCTTGCTGCCTTCGTTGGTGAGTTCGGTACCGATGCGGCCTTCGTCTTCGAGGCCACTGAGTTCATGGCATCCGGCGCAACCATAATGACGCGCCAGGTCTTTGCCCTTGGCAGCGAGTTGCGGGTCGTCCATGTAATCCGCGGAAGCGTAAGAAGCATCGGGACGCTTCTGCGTCATCAAGTACGTAGCGATATCGCGTGAGTCGTCCATTGAAAGACGCAGACTCGGCATCACGGTCGGCTGCTGCACTACGAGTTCATGCCCATCGTTCGGACAGCGCGAGTGATCCAAATCGAAAACATAGGGTAGATTGTGCTTGGCGTAATCTTCAGGTCCCAAGTCGCGCTTTTCGTAAGGACAATACGGCCTGGTGCGCTGGCGCGGGTCGTGGACCCAGCGAACGACATAATCGTAATTTTCCTTTTCGCCGACGCGGCTGAGGTTGGCAGCGAAAGTTCCGCCAACCGTGGACGAGCCTTCACCCATGGAATGGCAGGCCAGGCATCCGCGCTCTTCGAAGAGTTCTTTGCCATGGGCTGCGTTGCCGGGCGCCTGATGATCGAGCGGAGGGCCGGTGAGTCCTGCTTGCCAAACGAAGGCGGCGAGAGCCTGCGTCTCATCCTGCGAGAGACGAAACTGCGGCATTTTCGTGGTCGGCCGGAATTCGGTGGTGTGGCCGATCCAGTACGGAATCCACTCTTTGCGCAGCTTTTGGCGCGCTTCCTTCAAATCGGGGCCAACTTTTTTAATCTCCTGCAAAAGGTTGTGAGTTTGTTGTTCGAGCGATTCGGAGCGCGCGTCCATGCGGCTGATTTCAACTGTTAAGTTCGTGGCTTGACTGTTGAGCTTGTCGGCGGTGGCATTGTCGGGCGCGGCGTCGGCTTGTTTCTGCAAACGCGGGATCGTCAGCAAATCGTCTGATTTGCTTTTCGCGAGCTGCAAAATCTGCTGGCGCGCATTGACAAGTTGCTCATCCTGGTTGTCAAACCCCTGAAAACGATGACACCCGATGCAACCGCGCTGGCGATAGAGCTGCTTTCCTTCGTTGAGGACCGGCGCGTGCTCGGTGACCATGTCAGCGGAATGGCACTGCTGGCATCCCGCTTGATAATTTTCCGGGTAATACAACGGCCAGAGCCAATGCGGGTAGCGGCCGTGTCCGCGCTGGACGGAATCGATCGCGCGGCCGTTTCCGCCGTGGCAAGGCGAACAACCGAACTTCTCGAGCGGATGCCATTGAATTAAATCCAAATCGGGGTGACTTGAGAAGGGCGCATTATTGCTCTTCGCCATTCCCAGGTCCGCCTTCGTCAGCGTGACTTGAGGCGGAACGTACTTGGGGTCCGTGCCAACGTGGCACGATTCGCAGCGATCCACCAGTCCGGCGCCGCCCAGATTGTTGATGGACGCGCCGGACGGATTCACGTTGATCTGGATAATTCGCTCGTCGAAATCTTCCATGGAGCGGCGCAAGCCATCGAGCGAAGCGGAGCTTAGGCCGGGAAGATGGTCGGAGACATATTTCGTTAGCAGGGCCTGCGCATCTTTGGCTGGCTTGTCGATTTCGCCCCGCTTTGCCACCAGCGCAGCACGTTGCGCCATGATGCTGGTGAATGTGTCGTTCAGCTGATCGGCAGTGAATACTTTATTTTTTTCAATTTGGCCGCTTGCGGTGGGCCAATCCACTTTCCATGTGGAACTCCGGCCTTCATTCAAATCCTTTAGGGCTCGAGCTTTCGCGCTTTTGTCGCTGTCCGGAACTATTTCGTACTGATAGACGAGGTGGCCAATTTTCCCGCGTTCATCCTTGAAAGCATCGGCCATGGCCGCCCGCTGCTGGTCCAAGAGCTCGATCTGTTTGGCGATCTCGTCGTCCTGGATTTTAGCCGTTTGCTGTGCACTGGAAAGATTTGAGGCGAGAGTCTTATATTCTGGCGAGGAGTAAACGTCGCTCTCGTCTTGCTTCTGCCGTTTGATGTCCTTGCCGAGATATTCGGAATAAGCCTTGGCAAATCGGGACTGGTAGCGGCGCCAGGGCTGCAATCCATAGAATTCAACGTAGAAAGACCATGCGACAGTGATGATAAGAAGCAGCGAAGCGATCAAAAGCGGAAATGCAAACGATCGATTCTTAATCGGATCATCCGGGAGCATTTCAAGCGAACGGTCAGGCACCCGTATCCTCCGTGCGCATTTCTGCGATGCAACCTGCCATGCTGGTCGGTGCTAAATGCTGAACCATGGCGTCACCCATATATATTTAATTGTGAAAACCAGCCGCAGCAGGATCTTGATCGGCAGCGACAGCATAAGAATCAAAAATGTGTACATGGTCACAAGCTGCAGCAAACTCATGCGCTTGTAAATTTTCTTGCTAAATTCGGTACGAGTGCATACCCAGTGCACCAGGATCGCAGCGACAATGAAAAATATCACGAGCGGGAATATTCCAAAAATCGCCCGCGCCCAAATCGCTGCCTGGTCCTTGGTCGTATGGAAAATGGGAGCAAGCCACGAACCATCGATACCGAACACCTGATCGAGGTTCCGGTTCACCGCATAATCGACGCGTTCAGCGTCCCAGGTCTGCCCCGGCCAGAACCACATCCAACCCGGCCCGCGAATAAACGTGCCGATTACGATCATCAGCACCCACAGGCCGATGAAGCCGACCAGGAAAGTCCAAATGGAAAATCTTCGCTGCTTGTAGGTGTAGTAGCCGTTGCCAAGAGGGTTCGAGTCAATATACGGAATGACCATCAAGCCGACGATGATCAAAGTCGGCATGACTACGCCCGCAATCCAGGGATCGAAATAAACGAGCATCTCTTGAAGGCCCAGAAAATACCAAGGCGCCTTGGCCGGGTTCATGGTGACGTTCGGGTTAGCGGGCTCTTCCAAGGGCGCGTTTAGCGTCAATGACCAGGCCATCAGCAGCACGGTGACCAGGATGGCCACCAGGAATTCCATGCGCATCAGGTAGGGCCAGGTGTGAACTTCCCTCTCCCACTTGGGATCCCACTCTTGCGTTTTGCGGTATTTGGTTTTGGCGGCCTGCGCATCGGATTCCAGAATTGCGATCAGCTTGTCGTTCGCAATCCCTTGCCTCAGCGCGTACCACATGTAAAACGGAGCGAGAAATAACAATGCGACAATCGGCACATTGTCGGGTGCGGATGCGACCTCCCAAATTTGGCGCCAATCGAAAGGCATCTAGCCTCGTATCCTCAAAAAAAACTGTAAAAAAGACAATGGAATGGTCGAGCTAACCCATCCCGCTGGGCCGCAGAATTACCGGCCGCGGACTTCTCTCTTCCTTGATTTCCGATTCAAGCATCACCGGCGCGGGGCCTGATATTCCCCCGTCTTTTCGCACGCGCCAGAAATGGACACCCAAAAATATCGCGACAATCAACGGAATGGCGATGCAATGCCAAATGTAGGCGCGCAGCAATGCATTCGCGTCCACAATGGATCCTCCCAGCAAGGCGAAGCGCACATCGTTATACGGCGTCATGCCCATTTGAGGGCCGCCCGGGCCTTCATTTCCTAACAGCGGCGTCGCTCGCGCCATATTCGTGCCCACTGTGACGGCCCAGAACCCCAGCTGGTCGTCCGGAAGCAAATACCCCGTGAAGCTCAACAACATCGTCAACACCATCAGCAGTACGCCGACGCACCAATTGAATTCGCGGGGGCGTTTATATGAGCCGGTCATGAAGACGCGGAACATATGCAGCCACACCGCGATGATCATCAAGTGGGCGGCCCAGCGATGCATGTTGCGCAGCAGCTTGCCGAACGGCACATCGTTTTCGAGATACAGGATGTCGCGGAACGCCTGGATCTTCGACGGGTGGTAATAAAACATCAAGAGCACGCCGGTGAAAGTAAGAACGATGAAGAGGTAGAAAGTGATTCCGCCCATGCCCCAGGTGAAATTGTATTTCGTTGCATCGCGGTTGACCTTGGCCGGGTGCAGGTGGAAGAAAACGTTGGAAAGAACGCTGAGCGCGCGATTGCGCGGCTCTTCATCGTGTTTGACGCGGAAGATTGAGCGGTAAAGCTGAGTTTTCTCCGGTTCTTTCAGCTCGGTGGCTTGCTGCTTGGCCTTTTCCGTTAGCGTTTCACGGAGCGCGGCGGCAGAGTCCTTCGCTTTTTCGAGGACGCCAGTTTTGCTCTTGCCGTCGCCGTTTTCTTCGGGCATCCGTCTGACCCCTTGTCCAACTCAAATCTCGCCGATACCGCTGCATGCCAGCGTTCAGCAGCCCAAGGCTATACGTTCAAAAATGCTCCCGGATCATTGAAATGATTCACGCCCGCGCGGGGATCGTCCACGAATAGCCGGCTCGTATCCACGGTGATCTTTCCGGTCGGATCGAGCTGCACGAAGGAACGGTCCATCGGCCGAGGCGCTGGCCCTTCAAAGTTCACACCTTCGCTGTCATACCCGCTTCCGTGGCAGGGACACTTGAACTTATTTTCGGCGGGCTTCCATTCAGGCGTGCATCCGAGGTGCGTGCAACGCGCGAAAATGACGAAAAGGCGATCCGGCTCGCGCACGACCCAAACGCGGTTGGTCATCAGAAAGCGCTGATCGATTCCCAACGCGAAGTCGGTAGGAAAGCCGATGTCGAAAACAGTATTGGGCTCGTATAGCGCGCGAGGGAAGAAAAACCGCAGGAACATCAGGAAGTTAACGCCCAGGTAGCCCCAAATACAGGCCCAAACAATCCGGCGACGGGTGGTATTCACCGTTTTCGCCGCCGCTTTGGAGTCCAGCGCAGCAGATGCGTTTGCCGCCGGCGCCTTGGAAGGCGCGCTGGTTGCTTCTCCGGACTTCCCGTCAGACATATCTGGCATCGGCCCGTTGAGCTGCTAGCTTCAAAATCTAAGAATATATAATGGCTTTATCAAAGCAAAACACGAACACTGGTTTATATGACGTGGGAATCTCCCTGTCAAGTAGTTACGGCAACTTGTCGTCAGTCAATTTCCAATGACCCGAGTCGTAGTGCACTCACGGAGATTCGGGTTTTCACGAACGACGTAGGCCTAGGATGCGATAGAGGACACGCCGTTGCGTTTCCCCACGGAACGAAGCACCAGGTCGGCCAAAGCGCGAATCAGGAGTGGCGAATCGTTCAGAGCGGGCATCATAAGAAATTGACTGATCCCCGAAGACTCTGCCTGTTCCCTTGCCTCGATGTTGATCTCGTGCAGGGTTTCAATGTGCTCGGTCAGAAACGAAACTGGAATCACGAGGACGCGCTTGATTCCGCTGCGCGCAAGCTTCTCGATGGTATCCGGGAGTGAAGGCTGTAGCCACTTCTGCGGACCTACCCGGCTTTGAAAACATAGTGCATGCGGATTCGGCCAAGCGCCAAGCTCGCGCACAAGCTGCACCGTCTCCTGAATCTGTTTCGGATACGGATCGCCCTTTTCGACGAGTGCCATCGGAAGACCGTGCGCGCTAAAGAGGAGATGCACCTCATCTGGATTTGGCAATTCTTGAAGGACGCCATTCACACGCTCCACAATGGCGGCGATGTAATCGGGATGGTCGTAGAAGTGGTCAACGACATGCACAGGGACTTGCGGCTTATACAACCGGTTCCATTCCTTCAAGCTGCTTCCGGTGGTGGCGAAAGAATAGTGCGGATAAAGAGGTAGCAGCACGAGTTCGTCAAATGGCGTGCTCTCGAGAGTGGCGATAGCTTCTTGCGTGTCCGGGTGCCAGTAACGCATCGCGACAATCGTTCGCGCCGAGATGTACGGGCGAAGTTCCGCTTGCAGCGCCTGGGCCTGCTGCTCGGTTAACCGGCGGATCGGCGAGCCTCCGCCAATTTCCGCATAGTGCTGCCGCACGATTTTCGAACGCGTAGTGGAGATTAACTTGGCGAGCGGCTTTCGCGCGAGAAACGCGCCGGGAAAATTTATAATGTCGGGATCGCAGAATAATCTATATAGGAACGGCTCGACTGCAGCCTGACTGTCAGGCCCGCCCAACTGAAAGAGTATGATGGCGATTCTCTTTGGCCCATCCATGACGCACTCCTTGCGAACTATCTTTCACGCAATTGCCGCTTCAATCCTTCGATATCATCGCGCAAGCGCGACAGCCGTTGGGCGATAGACAGCTCGTATACAAAAAACACGGCCCAGACCACCATCCACGCGGCAAACAGATTTTCGAAATTCTTCATGTGCTCTCCTTACCAAGAATAGATGCCGGCGTAAGGTCGCGAGTCTCAACTTCGAGACGCAATTCCTCAAATTCGTGCCGGAGCCGTTCGAGCCGGTAACGATCGAACAGAACAATAATCATGACTCCGATAACCGCAATAACACAAAGAAGCAGAACCTTGCCCATCGTCGGGTCCAGACCCGAGCCATTGCCGCCGAGAATCACAGGCTGCGGGTGCTGCGTGCGCCACAAACGGTTTGAAACGTAAACGAGCGGGACATCGAGAAAAGCAAATATTCCAAAAACGGCCGAGAGAGTCGCTTTCTTTTCAGGATCATCGAGCAGCCCGCGCAAAAGCAGATACGAAATGTAAAGAAGCCATAGGATGAAGGTAGTGGTCAGCCGAGCATCCCAAGTCCACCAGATTCCCCAGACTGGCCGCGCCCACAGAGGTCCGGTCGCAAGTCCAATCGTGCAGCAGACCACGCCAACTTCCGCGGCGGACACGCCCAAGCAGTCCCAGTTAGACTTGCGCGTGGCCAAATAAGCGATGTTCGCGATGAAAACAATGGAGAAGGCAATAAACATCGCAATCCAGCTCGGCACATGAAAATAAAAGATGCGCTGAATGACATGCATCGTTTTTTCGTCGGGAGCGAGGAATAGCGCCGCGTAGCCCGCAAAGAAAATCAGGGCTCCAACGACAATCGTGGTTGCGATTCGCCCTTTCATCGATGCTGTTCCATTATTCCTCGATTAAATAATCGCACAAAAGCCAGGACGCCGTCAGAAATACGATATCGAATCCGGCGAGCAATGCGACCCAGGTGCGGTCGAGCTCAGGCTGGTCCACGAGCAAAGAGGCCGTGGCTTCGACTGCGGCGATTAGCAACGGCGTCAGAATCGGCAGCAACAGAAGCGGCAGAAGCAATTCTCGCATGCGCGCATGTGAAGAAATCGCTGAGAAAACCGTTCCGGTGACAGTTAGCCCGATGGTTCCCAGCACCAGCACGAGGATCAACCGTCCTGCCACACCGCTCAGAGACACGTTGTACAAGACGCCAAAAACGGGAACGAGGACCAGTTCCACGAGCGACATAAAAATAAAATTCGCGAGCATTTTGGCCGAAAGAATCGCGAAGGGCGAGATGGGCGCCATACGCAGAGCGTCCAGCGTGTCATTCGACTGCTCGCGCGCGAAGGAGGGATTCAACATCAGCGAACCCGCAAACAAGAACGCTATCCACAGCAGGCCCGGACCGTAACGTCTCGATTCCGCGGCCGTGGGATCGAAGGCGAAGCTGAAGAGCACCACGATGACCAGCGAGAAAACGATTGTCGCGCTCAATAACTCACGAGTACGGAACTCGAGACGCAGTTCCTTGGCCAGCAGAATCGCAGCGGCGCGCGTCGTGGTCACTTAAGTTTCCGCCCGCAACGCCGCCAGCACCGGACGCGGATCGCCTTCCGATCCGCTGTCGTGCTGGACGAGACCGCCCGCCAGTGAGATCGCGCGCGTCGCGAGGTCTAGCGATTCGTTGCGCGCGTGCGTGCTCATCAGAACTGTGCAACCGTCCTTGCGCAGCCCGTCGAGAGTGGCAGCGAGCCAGACGAGACCTTGACGGTCAAGCCCTGCGGCGGGTTCGTCGAGCAGGAGTAGCCTTGGTCTATGAAGCAGTGCGCGCGCGATAGCCAATCGTTGGCGCATGCCACGCGAAAATGTTCGAACTAGACTTCCTGCGCGCGATCCAAGCCCACAGGACTGCAAGGCATTCGCAACACGGACGGTAATATCGTCGAGGTCGTAAAGTTGCGCGAACAAAGTGAGGTTTTCTGCCGCCGTCAGCTCGTCGTAGAGCAGCGTGCTGTGCCCTACCATGCCAATCAGCTTCTTTGCTTCCACCGCAGTTGAACGATCGCCGGATCCGTGGCCGACCTTGAATTGCACCTTGCCGCGCGTCGGAGATGCAAGCAGGGCTGCGATTCGCAGCAAGGTCGTCTTCCCTGCGCCGTTCGCACCCAACAAAGCTACAAATTCGCCGGAGAGGATTTGGAGCGAGATGCCGCGCAGAGCGACGAACGACCCAAAACGCTTTTCGACGCCATCGAAAGAAATGCCGAAGGGAGAGACATCAGTACGAGGAGTAACAGGAGTTCCGGGCAAGGCGTTCCGCTTAGCCTCTCACCAAATCGCGCAGAACTTTTTCCATTTGCCGCCGCTCGCGCTCGTAATCGTCCTCGGTGATGGTCCCGGCTTGGCGGCGCAGCTCCAAACGGAAGAGGCTGTCTTTTAGTTCATCCAGGCTCCCCTTGACCGCGCGCGTGACTTCGGCCACGGTTTCCGCCGCAACCGGTGCGGCTTTCGAGGCTTTTGAGTAAGTTCTGTTTGCCTGCACCGCCGCAACCGCGGGCGAATCGCCATTGGTTGGAGCCATTACTTGCGGCCGCCGGAGCAAATAAATGAAACCGAGCGCGAAAATAGACGCGAAGCCTCCCACAAGAATCCATTTCAAACTGTCGAGACGAGCCGGAACGGTGGTGGTCGTCGCCGCAGCAGTAGCTTCCGCACCGGAAGACTCTAACCGCGAGTTCACTGATGCGTTGGCGGAATTATCGCCCGCGGGTGGAGCGCCGTTCGTGTTGGCGCCTTGATTCGCCGCTGGCATCGGCGCGGACCCTGAAATTGTGATGGCTAGCGGCGCGCCTGCGGCAACTCCGGTTCGCGTATAAACACTGAATCCCTGATCCTGTCCGGCAGGAGTGATTCCATCGCCCGATATCTGCACCGATGGCGGGGCGGCGATGATCAGACGTTCTGTCGCGTAGGACGAAACATTTTTTAGTATTACCTGATTGCCCGGGTACGGAACCTTGTACGAAATGCGCACGCCGCTTTCGCCGGGACGAAATGCGAACGCGATGGCCATTTTATTTTTACCCTTATCGATCGTGCCTTGCACCACGGGCATTCCCGCAGAACCCCAGGCAGAGGCTTGATTGAAATCCGCGCCGTCGGGTATCGAGAAATCGAAGGAGCCATCTGCGCGGTAAAACGCGACGGGAGGCTGCGTCTTATTCTGGATGGAATATTCTTCTCCTACCATTAGATCAGATCCGTTCGGCTGCACGATTACAGCGTGATTGGTGACCGTGAATGCGCTGGGCCTATCCGTGGGCTCGAAAACCTTCACGTCAGCGGTGGCTTTCCCCGGCGGGACAGGCTCGTGATAATTCACCCCGCGGTAAACAACGCGAATGAGCATCGGCGCACTGGCGCCGAGCCCAGGATTGTCAAATGTGTATCGACCGTTGGCGTCAGTCTTGGTGTTCGCTACAGGCTGCATGCCTCCTTGAAGCTGAATCAAGATCACATCAACGCCGGCCGCGGGCTTTCCGGTGGTTCCGTTCGTTACTATGCCCGATACCGTACCTGCAAGCGCCGGTGGCGGCGAGACGAAGAACATGGTCCAGATCAAAAGAGAAAATGCCGCCGCGCGCGCAAGTCGAAATTTCGAAAACCTGAGATTCATGAATGTTGTGCCTTTTCTGCCGCCGCTTGGCGAGTAGCCGGCGTGGGAGTGCCGCCGGTGAGTGTATCCATATCCGCGAGTACGCGGGCGGCTTCCACTTCAAGAAGTTGTTTCGTTTCCTCGTAGTCCGCTTCCGAAAACTTTCCGGCGCGATATTCAAAACGCAAGTCGCGCAGATTTTCGTAAATTGCGTCGCGGCGCTCCATCAACTGGTCGAGTTTCGTGCGATGCGGCGCGGAATCTGAAGCGTCGGGTTGGACCATGAATATGAACACAATTGTGGCTGCGGAAAGCAGTGCGCACGCGACCGCGATATCCACGCTACTCATCGTAATCTCTTCCAGTTTCTCGCTTCGCCCGCGCCAGAAACTCGGCGGGAATCTGGGGCCCTGAAGCAGTGGCCAGAGTAGCCTTCTGCCGCCAACGGCGCACGACAACCCACACGAGAACGAACGCTACAAGCGGTACGACTACCGGCGTAACCCAGGCTGCGATGTTGAAGCCCCTCGCCGGAGGAACGATGAGGGCGGTGGGGCCGTATTCCTGCACGAAGGCCTGCAGCGTCAAGTCGTCGGACTCATTGCGAGCCACGCGCTCGTCAATTTCCTTCTGCATCCCTTTTGCGGTGTCACAAGGACCCGAGAATGAGCCGCCGGTGTGATTGCATCCCGTGGCGGAATCATTGCAGCCCCCGCACATGCATTTAACCCGCTGGCCAAGTTCTTTTCCTCGCTCTGTTTGCTGCGCGTACAGTGAAGGCGAAAGGAGTGCGCCTTGTAAAACAAATGCGAGCATGGCGAAGGCGAGAAGAAGCGATTTCGCGCGTGTGCGATGGAAGCGAACCCCGCGTAGGTGGCCGTTAATCACCAGTGTCACCTCGTCGCGCAATGGCTCCGATTGGCGACGCGCTTGCTGCCACCCGATCTCCCCAAGCCTGCTCGTTCACGGGACGGAGCACCAGGGCGGCTCGCCGGTTCGGCAGCATCGCCAATCCGGTGCCTAGTACAACCACGATTCCTCCAAACCAAATCCATTTCACCAGAGGATTCAAGTACGCGTGGATTACCGGCTGTCCATTCTCCGGGCTGCGACCGGCGTACACGATATAGAGATCGCGTAACGGCGAACTCTGAACCGCGACCATCGTCTCCGTCACTTGGCTGGCCAGGAAAAACCGGCGCTCGGGATAAAGCATCATTTCCGATTTGCCGTTGCGAAACACTTCCAGGGTGGCGCGCTCGGAATCGTAGTTGGCGGTCACGACGCGATCGAAATTCTGGCAGAGAATCGAGTATGGCCCGATGTTCAGGGTTTGCCCGATCGCCATTTCTTTCTGAATGTCCTTGTTGAACGGCACGCCGGCGATGCCGATAAAGATCAGCACCATTCCGAAGTGCACCACGTAGCCGCCGTAGCGGCGAGTGTTACGCATGGTCAGTTCGCCCACAGCGGAGATCAGATTCGAACCGTCGCGAGCCGCGATCACTCGCGCGCCTCGGATAAATTCCGACAGAATCGTGAGTGTCACAAACACGCCGAGAATCAGGCAAACGAGCGAGTAAACATAACGAAAGCCCAACACTACCGCTACGACCCCGGCCAGCACACCTCCACCCAGGGGCCACGCAAAGTTTCGCTTCAGGGCGTCGAATGACGTCTTGCGCCACGCGAGCAACGGCCCTACACCCGTCAGAAGCAGAAGAAACAGCGCAATGGGAATATTCACCTTGTTGTAAAAAGGCGGCCCCATGCTGATCTTATTTCCGGTGACCGCTTCGGAAAGCACCGGAAAGAGCGTTCCCCAAAGCACCGCAAAGCATGCCGCCAGCAAAATCAAATTATTGAACAGGAAACTGGATTCGCGCGACACGAGCGAGTCGAGTTGGTTATCGCCGCGCAAATAATCACGATTCTTCCAGTAGGACACAAAACAAACGATGAAGACCAACAGCAGGAATCCTACGAACCAGTTCCCTATCGACGATTGCGCAAAGGCGTGAACTGAGCTGACGATGCCCGAGCGCGTAAGCATCGTTCCGAGAATGCAAAGCATGAAGGTGGTGAAAACCAGCCAGATGTTCCACACCTTCATCATGCCGCGTTTTTCCTGCATCATCACGGAGTGCAAAAACGCGGTACCGGTGATCCACGGCAGCAACGCGGCATTTTCGACGGGATCCCAGGCCCAGTAACCACCCCAGCCCAGCACGGCATAAGCCCAGTGCGCGCCCAGCAGAACTCCTATACCTTGGAAACACCACGCAATCATGGTCCATCGCCGAGTGATATGAATCCACTTTTCGCCCGGATACCTTCCGAGCAGCGCCCCCAGCGCAAAGGCGAACGGTACCGTGAACCCTGTGTAGCCGAGGTAGAGCATCGGCGGATGAATTACCATCTCGGGGTATTGCAGCAGCGGATTCAAGCCGTGGCCGTCCGCCAGCGCTGAAACTCTCATCACGCCGGAGGGGTCTGCTCCCGCCAGCACCGCAAATGGACTAGCCACAAAATTATTGAGAGTCAGAAAAAATGTCTGGACGCCCGCGAGCACCACGCCTACGTAGGGCATCAGCTCCGGATGTTTATTGCGATTAACGAAGAGCGCGAAAAAAGCGTAGGTGGAAAGCAGCCAGGTCCACAAAAGCAGCGAGCCCTCTTGTCCGGCCCACAGAGCGGCGAACTTGTAGTAAAAAGGCAGCGCGCGGTTGCTGTGCGCAGCCACGTAAGCCATCGAAAAATTATCGGTGAAAAAATAGTACTCGAGGCACGCCACTGCAAGCGTGACAAGTACAAACACCGCCATTCCGGCGTTGCGCGCACTCTTAGTGAGGAGAGTCTTGCGGGTTACGATGCCTGCTATGCCGGCGCCGATTGCGTACACGGCAGCAAGGAACGCCAGTAACAGTGAAAATGATCCCAGGATGTCCAATGAATTCCCCCGCCGAACACTTCTCTATTGCGCCAGCATTCAAGATCCCGCAGGCCGTGCCGGGTCCGTGCCTTTCGACGTCTGCCCCGGCTGTGGCGCTCCGGGCGTCTGGTTGGGCACAGCTTCGTACTTGGATGCGCATTTCGCTTGTACCTGCTCGGCCACGAAGCGATTGTCCGGCGTCATTTTGCCCTCGACCAGGGCTTGTGCGCCATCTTTGAACGTATCCGGAAGCGGGTCGCGCCCGACGTAAGAAACTCTCAAATCCTTGCCCTGTTCAGTGAGCACAAAATCAACGGCTCCCGGCACGTGAGAAATCGTTCCATTCTTCACGTTGCCGGAGACGCGCATGCGTTGATGCAGCGATACCCCGTTAAGTGTCGAAAGCTCCGTAATCGTATGGTAGTAGGTCTTGCTTTGCGTGAAGCCGACGTAAGCTAGAGACACGAGAGTGATCACGATGATTCCGGAGCCGACCAAGAACTTCGAGCGGGCCTTCATCTATCTTCTCCTCGCCTTCGCCGACGCGGCAAAAAAGGATGATCACCGGGATTCTAGCACAATGCCGGGGCACACCCGGAAACTCTTCCCTTCGATGAATGAGCAGTTCTCACGTGTGCGCTACAGCCAGCAAGGACTCTGCTTCATTGCGGATTGCGTCCCAGGCTTGTTGGACGTGCTGCAGTTCTGTCCGCGTTTGGGCCACGCAAAACCGAATCGTGAACTTGCCGTTTAGTCGCGTGTGGGAGAGATATAGCTTCCCACTGCGGTTCAGGCGCCGCAGGAGCTCCTCGTTCAACTGATCCGCTCCCTTCAGCCGGAAACAGATCAAATTCAGCGGAGCTGGAGCCATTAACTCGAAGCGTGAATCCTCCCGCACCCAGCGCAAGAAAGTCTGCGCCAGTTCCACATGGCGCCGAACGTGAAACTGCAATCCCTCGACGCCGTAGTGACGTATGACGAACCAGAGTTTCAGCGCGCGGAATCTTCGGCCCAGTGGCACGTGCCAATTGCGATATTCGAATACGACATCCGAAGCCGCCGCCTGGTTTCGCAGGTACTCCGGAAGGACATCGAGGGTTCGCGTCAGCGTCCCGCGATCGGCCACAAAGAAACAACTGCAATCGAAATTCGTGAACATCCATTTGTGCGCATCAAAGCAGTAGCTGTCCGCCAGCTCCAAGCCGCGCTGTATCTGACGAAATTCCGGACACAGCGCCGCGGTTCCGGCCATAGCCGCGTCCACGTGCAGCCACAGTTTGTGCTTCTTGCAAATCCGTCCGATTGCCTCCAAAGGATCAAACGCCAGCGAAGAAGTGGTTCCGACCGTGGCGCATACGAAGAACGGGAGCTTGCGGGCGCGTTTGTCTTCCTCGATAGATTTCTCGAGCAGTTCCGGCCGCATGGCGAAGTCCGCGTCCACGTCAATCAAGCGCAAGTTGCGCCTGCCGATTCCGGCTACTTTCACATCCTTCTCGATTGAGGAGTGCGCCTGCGTGGACGTGTACGCGATCAATTCCTCGCGGCAGCCGTCTTCGTTGCTGCGAAATCCAGTCGCGCGTTCTCGCGCGGCCAGAATGGCGCAGAGAGACGAGCTCGAAGCCGAATCCTGAATCACTCCTCCTCCGCTCCCGCTCGAAAGAAACGCTTCCGGCAAGGCCAGCATCTTCGCTAGCCAATCCAGCACCTGCATTTCAACTTCGGTGCAAGATGGGCTCGTCGCCCACAGCATTCCCTGCACACCTAACCCGGAAGAGACCAGATCGCCCAGCACAGACGGCTCCGATGCATTTGCCGGGAAATATGCGAAAAAGTTCGGCGACTGCCAGTGTGTGATGCCCGGCAATATCTTAAAATCCAGTTCTTGGATGATGCGCTGCGTATCCGTTCCCGATGCGGGCGGCTCGCTTGGCAGTGAAGCGCGGATTTCGCCCGGAGTTACTTGCGCCAGCACGGGGTAGCGCTCCACTTGCTCGTAATAATCCGCGAGCCAATCAATCAATTGTTTCCCCGCATCGCGAAACTGCTGCGAGGTCATATGAAAAGTCTTTTCCAACATGCCTCCTTTCGGGGCGATGTCTTATTCATTTCGATTGACGCGGAAGTATAACAGCAGTAGCCAAGCGGGCATCTTTAGGACGAAATAGGCTTAAGCTTGAATTTAGGAACGCGACGAAAGCGCCTCGGCCAGCCGGTCTCCCAGCGATGTGCCGAATTCCGCTTGGGCTTGGGGGTCCCCAAGGAAGGGATCAACAAAGGGTTTGCCGTCATTAAGCACCAGCCGCTCGCCCCAACCGCTAAGTTCGAAGAGTGGGACCAACTCCTCCAAGGGGGGAGAAATCGGAGCAATATACTTCGGTTTGTAGGATGCGTTCACCCTCTTCACTATTACTGGTGCCAGACGGTTCAATGCGGCGCTCAAAGCCTCAGAAGAATCGACTGGACACTCCACCGCGGATGCCAGGAAAAATCCGCGACGCTGAAATTCGGCAAGCGCCGCTTCTTCGCTCGCGTCGGCGCCAAGCTCAATTTTGGCCGACTTGACGATCTCGTCAAAATACATCCGCGCCACCACCGAGTGTTCTTCTCGATTGCCGGCGGCGCGATAGAAATAATCCTCGTCGTTTATCGGCGGAGCAGCATCGATTAGCAGCACCTGAATGTGGATCGGGCGGAACCGCGTTGCGAGTTCTAGCCGCTCGATCCGGCGGCGGATGTGCGCATCATCAACCTGCGAACCGCAGCCGTCACAAAAAGCCATGAATTCCTCCGTTGACCCGCGTCCGATGATTGAAAAACAAGAAACGCTGGAAGGCAACAAGAAACTGCACCTGTAGGTGACGCGGCACTAATGGCTTTCTTCGTCTCGCGGAGCGATTGGGATCGCAGGAACTTCAGGCAAGCTCTCCGAATCCGGTGCCGCCTTGCCGAGCTTGGTTCGCAGACACCCAATCAACTCTGGCGCAAGGTTGGAAATGCTCATACCCTCGGAAACCAGAAATTTGCAACTCAGGATCGGCCGCGCCTGATCGTCATCCGATAACTGGCAATCCACTCTGCAATATTGGCAGTCCTGGTTCCAACAGAAACGGCCGTATGGAATCGTCTCGGGGCTGATGAACTGGAAAGCGCGCAGCAGCGAATTTCGCTCGGGCACCAGGAACGTCTTTCCCAGAATAGTAATTTCTACAAGCTTTTCGTACGGTCGAAAAACGTCCGACATAAGAGGTGTCCCCGAGTCCGCCACTGTGGCCGCTCCCAACTGCTTTAATCTGCCTGTTTATGAAGCTAAGTCACGGCGACGCGCGGAGCAACGGAAAGAGTTCAGCTCGTGTTCAATGCTCCAATGGCAAGTCTACTCTGGTTGTGATTGCGGAGGCTAGGCCGCGAGTTTGCGGTTTGTAACGTCGCCTTGTCGAGCGGAGTCGACCAGCGTCTTGCCCGCTCTCTGGCTTCCCTTTTACGAAGAGCTCGAACCACGCGGAAAACAAATGACCAGCGTATAGGCGCCGAGTGCGATGCCAAGCGGCCCATTGGTTAATCCGAAGAAGCTTGCCACTAGCGCAAGTTTGCGTGCTGAGCCGGATCGTCCCAGCAAGGCTATGGCGGCAAACAGCGAAACAATTCCCGCGACGATATTCAGCACGATCGCGAAGACCAGAAAGAAGTGGAACAGAGACATCAGCGCAAAAGGATTTGCAACGCGCGTGATTACCGCCCCCCACATCACGGTAAGCATTCCTTCGTACACGACGATGAAAGCCGCTCCGGCAAATCGCAGAATGGCGTAGAGGGCCCAGAGGACGCCGAGGGTTCCATATGTTCCGCCGGATTCGTTCACCGTTTGCATGGCACCTCGCCTGTTCGCATGGAGTAAGATCCTCCCGACTCTTAGAGTATTAATTCCCTCCCGAGGTTACGACTCGCGACAGTCGCACGCCTCGGCGTAGCCCGCCTGGGCAAATCCTATGCGAAAAACTTCCCCATGTTCCGAAATTTCTGGTAGCGCTGCTCGATAAGAACCTCCGCAGAAAGCCGGGAAAGTTCTTCGAGCGAACGTACCAGCACCGGCTCCAGCAACTTGGCGGTGGCATAGTGATCGTTATGTGCGCCGCCGTCCGGTTCGGGAACGATCTCGTCGATCAATTGCATTTCGAGCAAGTCGGGTGCCGTAATCTTCAAAGCCTCGGCGGCCACTTCCGCTTTACTCGGGTCGCGCCACATGATGGAAGCGCAACCCTCCGGCGAAATTACCGAGTAAACGGAATTCTCCAGCATGTACACGCGATCGCCAATAGCGATTGCCAGCGCGCCGCCCGAGCCGCCTTCCCCCGTGATGGTAACCACGATCGGAACCGGTAAGCGGGACATTTCGCGCAAATTAAACGCGATGGCTTCGGCTTGGCCGCGCTCTTCCGCGTCCACGCCGGGATAGGCCCCCTGGGTATCCACAAAAATAAAAATTGGACGGCGAAACTTTGCCGCGAGCTTCATCGCGCGCAAAGCCTTGCGATATCCCTCGGGCTTCGCTTGGCCAAAGTTGCGAGCGAGCCGCTGCTTGGTGTCGCGGCCCTTCTGGTTCCCGATAATCATCACGGGCTTTCCGTGGAACGTGGCCATCCCGGTGATCAGCGCAGGATCGTCGGAGAAGTTTCGGTCGCCATGAATTTCGCTGAAATTTTCAAAAAGCAACCGTATGAAGTCATCCGTGTAAGGACGCTGAGGATGACGCGCAAGCTGCAAACGCTGCCAAGCGCCCAGGTTGTTGTAGAAATCGCGCTTCAATTCTTCCACTTCACGGCGAATGCGTTCGATTTCCACCGTTGTTTCTCCCGTGGTAGTCGAGAGTCTGGTCAGTTCCGCGACGTCACGTTCGAGGGCGTCAATTTCCCGCTGGCGTTGCCGGTCGGTTTCCTTCTTGTCGGAAGCCCCAGCCTGGCTGGGTTTTTCGCGCGCCTCGATTTGTTTTGGCGGCTCGGACTGCCCGGAGTTGGCCTGCTGCTTGCGCGCTTTGGCAAGCGCGCGCCTTCTCCGCAGCCGTTCGCGAGCTTGTTGGCGTTTGCTCATTGCACCACTGCCACCGAATCCGTGCCGCAGATTGCTCGTACTTGTTCCAAAAGATCGCGGTCGGCCATCACCGCGCTTCCCGCTTCCAGCGTCGCTTCCGTGCCGTCCGATTTCACCAGTTCGAACGCGACGCGGCAGCGTCCGGGCCTCTTCGTAAATAATTCCTGCAGCCGGTCAAGCGCACCGGCATCCACCGAGCCGAGATCCACTCGCACTCGCAACAAGCTCGGTGCGCGATCCGTGAGCTGGTCGAGCAGGCGGGCATCTGAAACGATCAGGCGGGTACCCACATCCTCCACCGCGACGCGTCCCTTGGCGAGCAACGGCGTATTCGCTTTCAAGATTGTTTCGAGCTTCTGAAAGGCCTCGGGGAAGACAAGCGCCTCGATCACGCCGGTGCGATCTTGCAAAGTCAAAATAGCCCAGCGCGCGCCACGCCGGGAACGCATCGGTCGCGATTGGACGATGATTCCTGCGACGACGATCTCTTCCCCATTCCGGCGGGCTTCCATGGTTGAAAGTTCAATCGCATTCAAATCTTTCAGGCGGCCCGCGTACTTATCCATGGGGTGCCCGGAAATATAGAAACCAAGAGTCGAATATTCCCCGGTTAAGAGTTGCTCCTCCGTCCAATCCTCAGCCTCGGGCAACGAACTTTCGTGCCACGTTACCGCTTGAGAGTGAGCGGAACTCGATCCTGCCAGAAAAAGTCCACCCTGCCCAACCGCTTTGGCTTGAGAGTTTTTCTGCCCGCGCATAACCGCCTGATCGATCGCGGCAAATAGGCGCCCTCGCGAAGCGCCTAAACAATCCAGCGCGCCGGACTTTACAAGGCTCTCGAGAACACGTTTGTTCAGACATCTTGGCTCGATGGCTTCGCAAAAGCTGAACATGTCTCGGAACTTGACCCCCCCTGTGCGCGCTTCGGAAATGGCTTTCGCCGTGTTCTCGCCGACGTTCTTGATCGCTGCCAGGCCGAACCGGATGTCGTCTCCCACCGGCGTAAAATACAGGCCGCTCTCTAGCACGCAAGGCGGCAACACTCGGATGCCCAGACCCCGAGCCTCGTTGATATATTTCACCACTTTTTCGGTGTTCCCGGCTTCCGAGCTCAGCATGGCGGCCATGAACTCCACGGGAAAATGAACTTTCAGATACGCCGTCTGATAGGCCAGCAAGGCATACGCGCAGGAGTGGGCTTTGGGAAAACCGTAGAGCGCGAATTCTTCCATCAGGTCAAAAAGCTTCTCGGCCTTTTTTGACGCAACTTTGCGCGCGGCGCAACCGGTAAGAAATTTTTCGCGCTGCGCAGCCATCACTTCGATCTTCTTCTTGCCCATCGCGCTGCGCAAAATGTCCGCTTCGCCGAGCGTAAATCCGGCGATGCGGTTTGCGATCTTCATCACCTGTTCCTGAAAAACTATCACGCCCCATGTTTCCGACAGAATTTCTTCCAGTTCAGGGAGGTCGTAGGAAACTTTTTTCTTGCCATGTTTGCAGGCGATGAATTCGTCGATCATGCCGCCCTGAATCGGACCCGGACGGTACAGAGCGTTCAGCGCCGTAAGATCTTCCATCCGCGTGGGCTGATAGCGCTTAAGAATGTCGCGCATGCCATGCGATTCAAATTGAAATATCCCGCTGGTATCTCCGCGCGCGAAGAGAGCGTATGTCTCCGTATCGTCAAGCGGAAGAAGCGTCAGATCGAAGTCCACGCCCCGATTCTTCTTGATCATTTTGACCGCGTCATCGAGCACGGTGAGCGTAGTCAGGCCCAGAAAATCCATTTTCAATAGCCCGATGCGGCCCAGAGCGTTCATGTCGTACTGTGTCGTAATTTCATCCTTGCTCGACTTGTATAACGGAACAATCTCGGTGAGTGGTTGTGGCGAGATGACCACTCCGGCAGCGTGCGTTGAGGCATGCCGCGCCAAGCCTTCCAAGCGCAGCGCTACTTCAATGAGTTCTTTCACTTTCTCGTCTTTTCGCGCCGCTTCCAGCTGCGGCGATTGCTTCAGCGCCTCTTCCAGCGAAATATTGAGCGTCAACGGAACAAGTTTCGCGAGTTTGTCCACATCGCCGTACGGCATATCCAGAGCGCGACCCGCGTCTTTCAGCACCGCTTTGGCCGCCATGGTTCCGAAAGTAATAATTTGTGCCACATTTTTTTCGCCATACTTTTGCCGGACGTATTCGATCACTTCGCCGCGCCGCCGCATGCAAAAATCAATATCAATGTCGGGTAACGAAATGCGCTCGGGATTCAGGAAGCGCTCGAAGAGAAGATCGTATTGCAGCGGATCCACGTCCGTGATGTGCAGCGAGTAACTCACCAGACTTCCTGCCGCCGAACCGCGTCCGGGACCAACGGGAACTCCCTGCGCTTTCGCGTAATGAATGAAATCCCAAACGATCAGGAAGTAGCCCGCAAAGCGCATCTTCTTGATCATTTCGATTTCATCGGTGAGCCGCGTCTCATACTCCGCCAGCGAATGGCGCAGCCGGTTTTCCTTGACCAGCCGCTCGATTTGAGGCCCGCGCGATTGAAATCCTTCGCGAACCATTTTCTCAAAATACGAATCGGCGGTGTGGCCTTCGGGCACTTTGAAATCCGGGAACGGATTGTTCACGCGCTGAATCTTGACGTTGCAACGCTCCGCAATCGCAACCGTCCGGGATACAGCGTCCGGCAATTCGCGGAAAACCTGCGCCATCTCCTCCGCGGTCTTGAAATAAAACTGGTCGGTAGCGAATTTCATGCGCTGGGTGTCGCTCATGGTCTTCCCGGTCTGAATGCACATCAGCACTTCCTGCGCGTGAGAATCCGACTGGGTAAGATAGTGGCAGTCATTTGTAGCCACAAGCGGGATTCCGCTCTCTTTGGAAAGTTTCACCAGGTCACGGTTCACCCGCACATCCATTTCCAGCCCCTGGTCTTGCACTTCAAGGAAAAAATTCCCCTTGCCGAAAATGTCGCGCAACCGGTAGGCGCTCGTCTTCGCTTGTTCATACTTGTCGGCCAACAGGGCGTCGGCCACTTCTCCGCGAAGGCAAGCGGATAGAGCAATTAGACCTTTGCTGTGTTTCGCCAGAAGCTCGTGGTCCACGCGGGGCTTGTAATAAAAACCATCGAGATATCCGGTGGAAACCAACTGCATTAAGTTTCGATATCCCTCGTCCGTTTCGCAAAGAAGTACGAGATGATTCGAGCGTTCTGCTTCCGTGCCACGAGTCTTATGATTGTCCGGCGCCACATACATCTCGCAACCGATGATTGGTTTCACCCCGTGCGTGGTTGCTTGATGATAGAAGTTTGCCGCCGCAAAAAGATTTCCGTGGTCCGTGACCGCTACCGCCGGCATTCCGCGGCGCGCAGCTTCCGCAGTTAGTTCGCCAATTTCGCAAGCGCCGTCGAGAAGGGAATAATCCGTATGTAAATGAAGATGTACAAAGTTCGAAGAATTCATGCGTAGAGTATTCTAAACCACTTCGCAGATTCGTGTACCGTCAATCGCATCGCTAACAACGCGGCTTCTTCATGCCGAGCCCCGTCCTATCCGAGATAAGCCGGCGTTTGCTGTTAAGAGTAGCCGGCCAGTGGCTCCCTATTTTGAAAATCACCGCCGCCTTACTTTTTTGGCCACGCGCGCTTTCGGCTTGCTGTGGGAGCCTGGGGAGCGCTTTTTGCTGGCCGGTGACGGCTTCGATTTATGAGCCGCCTCGGCATGCTTGGCTTGCGCCCTAGCCCCGATCGCTGCGGCAGCCGACTGCGGTTGTTTGCCAGTACCTTGAACACCTTTTGTAACCCCGGCAGCAGGCTTTCCGGCGACCGTAGCCGCAGCTACAACCTGCTTCGGCTTAGTCGCCCCCTTAGCTTCCGGCTCGACGGCCTTTCCTTCACCTTTCTCTCCCTTGCGCTTCTTTTCTGGTTTCTCGATTTTCTTGGGCTCGTCCTTGATGCCCGCCAAGTTGCGGAGGATTTTTGTCCGATCCTCAGGCAGTTTTGCCTTTCCGCGCAGCTGCATTTCAAAGAGTTGCTCGATGACCTTGTCGAATTTCGGCCCGCGCGCAACGCCCAAAGCATCCAGCTCCGCCAGAGGCAGCGTTTGCCGCAGCGGACGCCATTTCTGAATGTAGTTGCGGAATTTCGAGACCACCCGCGGATTGGGCATTTCGACTTCGATGAACACGATCATTTCAGCGGGAAGCGACGCGATGTAGAAATAAGCGTCCTTCGGCGCGTTGGTTTTCCGTCCCTTCAGTATCTTGAGGACTTTCTGCGCCTCAGGAACCAGATCCGACACCGCATCTATTTCGCTCGATCGAAATTGCATGTTTCGCATCGCCGCTGCTGCCTCGCGGGGCTTCAGCCGTCCGAGCGTGTAGAACGTTACCGGGTACTGCAAGCGTGGCCGCAACCCGGCGGAATAAAGATTCGAGCGCACTTTTGCCATTTTGTTGAGGCTGTCGTAATCCGGCTTACGCTTTTGCAAATTCGGATGGATCAGCGCAAGCATACCGTGCGTCTCCCATTGCTTGAGTGTCGCCACGGGATTATCTTCACGCGCCAGCGCCCTCATTTCATGACCAACGTCGACCGCTTCGATATTTTTGTTCATGCCCCGTTCCATCGCGAGATCAAACCATTCCTGGGTGCGGGGCTCCATCTTGAATCCCATTCGCGCGCAATAGCGAAGAATACGCATCAGCCGGATGGGCTGGTTTGTAAACGCGTGAATTGACAAGGAGCGGATTTCCTGCTTTTCAAGATCGGCAAGCCCATTCATGGGATCGAGCAGAAGGCCTCGCGACTGCGTGTTCAGCGAAATAGCAATCGCATTGACCCCGAAATCCCGGCGGCGAAGATCTTCCATCACGCTGGAAAAACGGTATTCCGGTTTGGCGCCGGGCCGTTCGTACACATCCTCGCGCGCCCCCGAAATCGAGCCATCCACATCCCCGGCGAAAATCATTTCGTGATGCCGGAGCTTCTCGCTCTCCCACACCACGCGCGCTCCTCCCTTCTCCAATTCCTTCACCATCCGGGCCGGGTTTCCCTCCACGGTGAAATCGAGGTCGCGAATGGGCATGCCGGAAATCAGATCGCGGACGGCGCCGCCCGTGAGGTACACATTCACATCCTGGGAGCGTGACAGCTCCTGCACGCGCTCCAGCACGGCGCGCTGTTCCGGCGACAGCCGGCTTTCCAGCAAATACATGTAATCGGGCATGTGCTTCTGTGCCTCCTCGAATTACCGCGCGGATTCAAGCGCGCGGATGATGCGCCTTATAAACTTGCTTCAATCGTTCTTCGACTACGTGCGTGTAAATCTGCGTGGTGGATATATCGGAATGGCCAAGCATCATTTGCACCGAACGGAGATCGGCGCCGCGGTCGAGCAAGTGAGTCGCAAAGCTGTGCCGCAGCATGTGCGGCGTCAGCGCTTTGCGCAACCCGGCCTTTCGTCCATACAGCGCCAAATTCTTCCAGAAAGCGATGCGGTCCAGCTTGTTTCCTTTACGGATGATAAAAAGATATTTTGAAGTGTGCTCACCCAAAATTTCCGGCCGGGCTTTTTTGATGTACAGCTGGAGCACGGCAAGCGCGCGTTTTCCGACCGGTACCAGCCGTTCCTTATTTCCTTTGCCAATGCATCGCAACGAGCCTGCATCCACATGCAAGTCATCCACCGCCAAGTTGCATAGTTCGGAAACGCGCAAACCGGCCGAATAAAGCAATTCAATCATGGCTTTGTCGCGCAGCCCGAGGGCGGAGGACACGTCCGGCTGCGCGAGGAGCCGGTCCACTTCTTCCACGCTCAGGAACTGCGGCAAGCTTTTCCGAAATTTCGGCGATTCCACCGTGACCACGGGATCTTCCGGGATCAATTCTTCGCTCAAAAGAAAGCGGAAGAACTGCCGTAGCGAAACGAGATGGCGGGCGACCGAACGCGCGTCGAGCTTGCGCAAATACAACGAGGCAAGAAAATCAACCACGTCTGCACGTTTCACCTGCGGAGCCTTCTCTAGTCCTCTTTCTGTCGCAAACGCGGAGAATTTCTCCAGGTCACGCCGATAAGCGTCGATCGTGTTCTGGGACAGCGCTTTTTCAACGCGCAAATAACTTAAGAACGAACGAATGGCAGCTTCCACCGCGCCCCTCCCACTTTCTTAACGCTTGCCGTTGCTGACTAGTCAGGCTTCGATTCCCGCGGTCGAAGCCGTTTCCGGCTGCGCCCGGCGCAACATCAGAAAAAGTTCCGGCAGTTCTTCGCACCGGAGAATCCATGCCAGACCAAAATAAATTGCGATCGAACCCAGGATCATGGCCGCTAGCAATCCCGCCTGCGAAAGAACATGGCCGACGTTTGCGAAGTCCGAATAGCGGAGCGCCGCGAGGCATGCTCCGGCCATGGCCGCGGCGCAAATCGTCATCTTCACGATCGAGCTGATAATCCCGCGCGCTCCTAAAGCGCCGTACCGCCCGCGAAAAATATAAAAAAGAAGCGCGAAATTGAAATAGGCTGCCAGCGAACTTGCCAGCGCCGGACTTGCATTCCACAGATAACGCGAGAACGCGAATAGCAAAAAGGCGTTTAGCGCGATGTGCAAGGCCAAGGAATAAACTCCCACGCGCGTGGGGGTCATGGTGTCGTGCGTTGAATAATACATGGGCGTGATCAGCTTGATAGCCGCAAAAGCCGGCAAGCCCAGCGAATAATAAAGCAACGCGTGCGCCGTCAGCGCGGTGGATTCGGTCTTGAACTGGCCGTGCTGAAACAGCACTTTTGTAATCGGCACGCGCAGCAAAATCAATCCCACCGCCGCCGGGATGGTAATGAACGAAACCACGCGCACCGCAAATTCGAACGTGCGCTTCATCTCGTCGTATTTCCCATCCGCCGCCTGATGCGACATGGTCGGCAGAATCGCGGTAGACAACGCTATCGCATATGCACCCAACACTAACTCCATCACGCGGTCTGCAATGTAAAGTGACGTAATACTTCCAGTCGGCATTCGTGGCGACGTCGCAAAAATCGTGTCCACGAAGAAATTAATCTGAAAGACGCCCATGCCAAAGAAAACCGGAGCCATCAGCTTCCCGACCTTGCGTACTCCCGGATCTCGGAACGATACCTCCGCGCGAAAGCGCATGCCCCGTTTCCATAGTGCCGGAATCTGCATCGCCAGTTGCAATGCCGAACCGATCAATATTCCGATCGCCAGCGCGAGCGCCGGTGTCCGATAGGCCGGCGGTGCGATGCGAAGAATCGGCTTGTACACGATCCCAAGCGAAAACCCGATAAACACCAGATTGAATAGAATCGAAGTCGATGCCGGCAGCGCAAACACGTGAAAACTGTTTAAGATTGCCGCTGCCAGTGCCGCAAGCCCCAGAAAAAACACGCACGGAAAAATAATTCGATTCAGAAAAATCGCCAGGTCCCAGTGCACCGTGCTGAATCCCAGCAAAGTGAAAATCCCGATCACCTGTTTCGAAAATACGCACCCCAGAACCGCGATGACCGCCAGGATCACGGTCATGTCCCAGAACACCTTCTGCGCAAAATCCCAAGCTTCGCTCCTGGGCTTACCCCGTAAGTAACCGGTAAACACCGGGATGAACGACGCCCCCAGAGCTCCCTCCCCGGTCATCCGGCGTATCATATTGGGAATGCGGAATGCTAGGATGAACGCATCAGCTGCAGGGGAGGTGCCGAGGAGCAGCGCCACCCGCTGATCCCGTAAGTATCCGCAAATACGGCTGATAACGGTGACCAGGGCTATTACGGAGGCAGATTTTAGGATCTGTCCTTTGACGGTCAATCGGCGGTTGCTCCGATGCTAACCCTTTAAACACCAATAACTTGACAAAAAATCACGTAAGGATAACATAACCCATGAGGAGATAGCAATAAAATGCCCCGAAAGCCTGATTCGCGGCACCAACTCTCCGACTTTTGGCGCTAATTCCACTGTTAGACTTCACTTCGATGCGTCTAGAGATGACGAAAGCATGGCGCGATTAAAGAGCCCGCCGGTAGCCACTACCCACAAAAAGGTAGTCGTGCTATTGCTCGATGGTACGTCGCTAAAGGGATATCTAAACGCCACCGGGTTGGGAAGAGTCGATACCATAGACTTGTTGACTCCCGATGGCGAGCACCGCCCGGTAGAATTGAACGAAGTGAAGTCGATCCATTTCGTCCGCGAGTTCCTCGATAACTCATCCCCGGAGCGCAAGATTTTCCTAAGCCGACCTAAGCTTGACGGGCTCTGGGTTCGTCTCCGTTTTCGCGATGATGACGTGATGGAAGGAATCGTCGCGAACGACCTCCTGGATCTTCTGGACACAGGAGTTCAACTCACCCCGCCGGACCTACACGGAAACACATTGCGCCTATTCATCCCCCGTTCCGCGCTGGCGGAGGTTAAAGTTCTAGGAGTGGTGGGCGTCGCGCGCCGAGGCACCCCCGATTCTCGCGCCGCAGCGGCCGCCTCACAATCCAAGCTCTTCAGCGAATAGCGAACCTAGCAGTCGTGAATCATCCCTTATCGCGCTTCTTTGGTCTTGTTATACATTGTTAGCGCGAGACGATGATGAGAGGAGAACCCTTCATGAAACTTGCCGCAATCGCTCAGAAACTGGATTGCACACTTGACGGCGATCCAAATATTGAAATCACCGGAGTCGCTGGAATCGAAGAAGCCCAGCCGAGCGAACTGACGTTTCTCTCAAACCGCAAGTACCGTCCACTGCTGGCGAGTACGCGGGCTTCGGCGATCATCGTCGCGAAAGACGCTGGCGCGATGCGCATCACTGCATTGCGTTCGGCGAATCCCCATCTGGACTTCGCGCGAGCCATCGAGCTATTTCACGCCGCCCCAAAATACGCACCGGGAATTCATCCGACGGCCATCGTCGCAAAATCTGCGAGAATTGGCGCAGACGCGCATGTCGGACCCTACTGTTTTGTGGACGAGGAAACCGAGATCGGATCGAAGGCCGTGCTACACAGCTTCGTCACGATTTATCGCGGTGCGAAGATTGGAGATGATTTCTTCGCTCACTCGCATGTTTGTGTCCGCGAAGGCTCGCTTATCGGCAACCGCGTGCTGTTGCAAAATGGCGTCGTGATTGGCAGCGACGGGTACGGATTCGCACGCCAGTCCGATGGACATTGGTACAAAATCCGCCAGTCAGGCAAAACAGTGATCGAAGATGATGTCGAAATTCAAGCCCACAGCGCGGTCGATCGCGCTACCATCGGCGAGACTCGTATAGGACGCGGCACAAAGATCGATAACCTGGTACAGGTCGGGCACGCCTCCAAAGTCGGCGAGGACACTATGCTTTGCGGCCAAGTTGGCCTGGCCGGCACCACCCGAGTGGGGAATAAATGCATTTTAGCGGGTCAGGTGGGTGTCGCTGGACATCTCTCTATCGGTGACGGTTCGACGCTGACGGCGCAAACTGGTGTGCCCCACGACGTACCAGCCGGAGTCGTTTATTCCGGCTACCCCGCGATGGATGGTTTGGCGTGGCGAAAATCGGTGGCGGTCTTCGGGCGATTACCCGAACTTCAAAAGGAATTGCGCGAGCTTCAAAAGGCCGTTTCGAAGCTAGCCTCGCGTTCAGGAACAACCTAGCGCTGCAATCTTTAACTGCTGCCGGGCTTGCCGTCGCACGTCAACTATTAGAGCGAACAGGTCTCAGCGGCTTTTGATCTTCAGGAAGTCCCGCAGCCACCAGTTCTTCAACTCGCGCCATCAAATCGGCACGCTGCTCCACGGTGTAACGCGAAACATCGACGGCCGGTCCAAATCGTATGGTGACTTCTCCCGGATGCACGCTCGATTCCCCTTTGCGCAGCAAATCCTGGGCGCCCACGATCGAAACCGGCACAACTGGAACGCCCGCACGGATCGCCATCACGAACGTCCCCTTTTTGAACGGTAGCAAACGACCGTCACGGCTCCGAGTTCCTTCGGGATAAACCGCAAAGGACAGTCCGGCTTTCAAATATTTCACCGCGGTCTCCACGCTTCCCGCGGCTGCTTCCCTGTTGTCGCGATCCACAGGAATAAGTTTTGCCATGCGCATCGCCTTACCAAGGATCGGAATTCGAAACACTTCTTTTTTCACCAGGATCGCCACCCGGCGCGGTATCGCCGGAACGAATGCGAGCGGGTCCATGTTCGACACATGATTCGCGGCGAAAACGCAGACGCCAGGTGGGATATTGGCGGTGCCTTCCACGCGCACGCGAACACCCGCAATCCGCACCGCCGCGCGCACCACCTTCATCGCTACGCCATACATGAAATCCGCGCTGCCGGTCGCGAGACTCCACAGAATCAGCCACGGCATCACCAGAAATATTCCCAGTGCGAGGTAAACGACGGCAAGAATTGTTCGAATCATGGAGCGTGTATTTAATTGACGGTGCCGCGCAGCCAGCCTTCCCTGATTCTTTTCTGCTTGTCGGTGGCATGCGAGACTTCCGAAATTGAATAATTGTTCACGTCGTTCGATCCGAGAGCGAATGAGAGGTCCATTTCCTTGGTGTCCCGTTTCACCCGCAGCTTGATGATTTCGCCGGGTGAGTGCACGCGCATTCGCCCCGCAAGATATCGTGGCACTGCTTCGCCGTTCAATTGCAGCAGAACATCACCGCTGAGGAGTCCTGCAGCCTCCGCGGAGCTCCCCGGAACGACTTGAGACACCGTCACAGCGGAAGATGGAGACCGTCCGCCGGCGGTCCAGAAACCCAAGTCGGCCATCTTGACCGTTTCCGATTTTAATTCCAACCCCGCGGAGCCTAGAAATTTGTCGTACGGTATCTCATCTGTGCCGGCGACGTACCGCTGAAAGAAATCCTCGAAACTTGTTCCAGCTACTTCTTCGGCAACGGCGCGAATTCCGTTGCTGTCGTCATAATATTTTCCCTTTTTCGCATACTCGTCATTCATGCGCCTCATGACGTCGTCTAGCGATTTATGGTTGTCCGTGGCATCGCGAATCGCAAGGTCGAGAATCTCTCCGACGATTTGGCCCTTGTTGTAGTAAGAAATGCTGCGGTCGGGCCGGCCATAATCGTCATATTTTTCAAGCCAAGCGTCCAGGCTGGATTCCTCCACGCTCTGCCACAGGCGCGCCGGACGCGAGTCGAGCTCGCTGATCTGCGATGCCAAATCTGCATAGAATCTCTCTTTCGGCCAAATGCCGCTGCGCTCGAGCGTGTAGGCGGCATAGGTGCTCGTGACGCCTTCGGCGAACCAAAGCGCGCGCGTGTACTGCTCCTTCGTGAAATCCACGGGTTCGAGCGTCTGCGGTCGAATTCGCTTCACGTTCCAAGCATGAAAGAACTCATGCGCGGCTATCGTGACCGCGCTTTCCACCGAAGCGGCTCCTATCGCCGTGCAGTTCGCGTGTTCCATTCCCCCGCCGCCACTTTCCAGATACGGACCAACGTGAAAAAAGAATGTGTACTCGCGGAACGGAGTTCCCATCAATTTCAGCTCGTACGAAGTAATCTGGCGTAGAGAATCCTCCAGCCGGTCGCGGCGCCATTCCCTCGCATCCACGACAACGCGAAAGTGCGCGCCGCCTTCGTCAAATCCGAATTCCTCGAACCTTCCGATTTCAACCGGCGCGTCCACCAGCGTGTCGTAGCTCGAAGCCGAGAACGAGTTGGGAGTGCTCCCCGCCGGCAATTGCGCGGCCGCGCGCCAACCGGCTGGGACATCCTCAAACGCAACAGTGGTGTCTTCGCCGCGGCGGTCCGGGATATACATGAGAACTTCTGCAAAATTGACGAAGGCATGCTTCGAGTTCAACTGCGAACTGAAGGGTCCCGGTTCATCCCACGTGATCAAATACTGGACCGTCCAAGACGAAAAACCGCCATCGTTTGCACCTTGCGCCGAATGAATCTCCCACGTCTGTTTATCCAACTTCCGGATCGCCAATTTCTCACCCGGTGTTCCGGATCCAGTCGAAGAACTGGCTTCCACATCGCGGACTCGATAAGCGAAATCCCGAACCTCATAAAGAGCGTTCCACGCCGGAATCGCTACCTTCATCCCGCTTGCGGGATGCGGAATTGTCATCGTGACCTGGAAACAATGCTCCTCCGGATTCTTCAGCGAAATTTTGTAATGGATAGTCGCCGCAGCAGGGCGTGCAGCGAAAAGAAAAACAAAAGCGCCAAGGCAAGCCAACCGACAAACGGACCGACTGTTCATTTGCGCGCTGCCGCGAGCAATCTAAATTGTTCAAGCAGCTTGCCCGATAGACCGTCAAAGCTCCCGTTCGACATAACAATCACCATGTCCCCCGCCTTTGCATTTTCCGCCAGGTGCTCCGCAATTTCATCCGAGGACTCAAACGCTTTAGCCGGACGTCCGCGCTCGAGTAATGAATCCGCAATCTGCTCCGGCGAAAGACGCTCTTCTTCCTCCAGTAATTGAGCCCGATTTACAGGGCCAATCAGCACCGCATCAGCGACCGCCAGCGCATCCGGCAGCACATGCTGAAATATTTTCCGGCGCATGGTATTGGAGCGCGGTTCGATCGCAGCCCAGATTTTTCGCCCGGGCCAGCGTGTGCGCGTGGCCTCCAGAGTGAGGCGTATGGCCGTGGGGTGGTGGGCGAAATCCTCCACTACCAGCACGCCGTTCGCTTCACCCTTGATTTCCATTCGTTTGCGTACGCCTTGAAACGTCGCGAGCGCGCCCTCGATTGCTTCGCATTCGACTCCCCGCCCGTACGCCAAAGCAATCGCCGCCAGCGCGTCGAGCACGTTGTGTTTGCCCGCGACTGGCATGCGGATGCGCGTTACTTCGCTACCGTGAAACGCCACGCGAAATTCCGTCGCCGAGTCCTGCCACAAAATATCGCCCGCATACCAGTCGCATCCTGCTGTGAGGCCGAACGTTTCAATGGGGCAAAAAGCTTTGGCAACCGTCTCCCGAAGGTCGGGGCTCTCGCCCCAGATCAATATGCGCCCCCGCCGAGGCACCAGGTTCACCAGGCGGCGGAATTGCAGAGCGATGGCGGCGAGATCGGGGAAAATGTCCGCGTGATCGTACTCCAGCGAAGTAAGAATCAATTCGTCAGGATGATAATGCAGGAATTTCGGCCCACGATCGAAGAAGGCGGTCTCGTACTCATCGCCTTCGATGATAAATTCCTCTCCACCGCCAAGGCCATAGCTTCTTTCGTTGAAATTGGGCAGCACACCGCCGACGAGAAAATCCGGCCGCCGTCCGGCTACGTGAAAAATCCAGGCAAGCATCGCAGTGGTTGTAGTTTTCCCGTGCGTTCCCGCTACTACGATCGATGTATGCCCCGGAATAAAATATTCCTCGAGAAGTTGCGGCATCGAGCAGTAAGGAATTTTTTCGTCGAGAATATATTCCATCTCCGGGTTTCCGCGCGCGATGATATTCCCCACCACCGCAAGGTCCGGAACGGGACGCAAATTCTCCTCCCGAAATCCTTCGTTCCAGCGAATGCCCAGCGAATCCAGCAATGTTGACGCCGGCGGATATACGCCTACGTCTGAGCCGGTGACGCGAAATCCGCGCTCTTTCAACATTCCCGCCACGGGCGCCATTGCTGCTCCGGCAATTCCTAGCAGATGTATGTGTTCAGGCTTTTGACTTAACATTCGCGCCTCAGCGACGATTCGTATCCTACGTCGTGCACGCGGGCTCCAAAATTTCCAGCGTCGCGCTACCGGACTCGTTCGCGGAAACCCGCGCGCGAACTCCCAACGGCAGAGTCAGCATGGGTCGCGATGTATGCCCAAGCGCCGCGCCCCAGACGATCGGAAATCCCAGCGGCTTCAGTATCCGTTGAGCGACATCCCTAACAGCCTCGGTGCCGGCCGGCCCTTCGCATTCCGGAAAATCACCGAGTATCACGCCAGAAACTCCGCGGAATTTTCCCGCCTGTTTCAGGTGCATCAGCGCGCGGTCAACCTGCCACGGTTTCATCCCTCGATCTTCGAGAACCAGAATCGCGCCGTGCGTGTCCAGTTCCCACGCCGTCCCTAGCGTCGTTTCAACCAGCGTCAGGCAGCCGCCGAGAAGCGTGCCGTCCGCCTTGCCGGGATTCAGGGCTTCAGCGCCGCTTAGCGCAACCGTCCATCCGTGCCGGGTTTCCGTGGTCGCGCGCGAAAAGCTTTCGCGGTCGTAGCCTTCGGCAAGCCCTTCTCCCTTGTTGAATCCGGAAGCGACCATCGGTCCGTAAAAAGTAACCCAGCGGAATTTCTGCCACAGAAATATTTGAAGCGATGTAACGTCGCTGTAGCCCAGCAATATCTTCGGGACAGACAAAGCCACGCTGAGGCCGTCCAGCAGATAGTTCGAACCGTATCCTCCGCGCGTACAGAAAATCGCGCGCGTATCAGTCTCGGCGAAGGCTTCCTTTAATGCAGCGACGCGGTCTGCGGCAGTTCCGGCGAAAAAACCGTTACGCGCCTGCACTTCGGCATCGTTCATTTTAGTTTTATAGCCGAGCCGCGCGAGTTCCCCGCTTCCCTTTTCCACCCGATCACTCTCGACCGGACTCGAAATAGCAATGATCCGAATTATGTCTTGCGGTTGAAGCGCCGGAGGCTTAAACGTTTGGGGCATACGCGCAACCGAGAATAAGGAATTTCCGCTGGGTAGTCCAGACAACATGGCGGTGCGGTTTACATCCCAGCAGCGCTGGCCTCGGAGATTAGAAAGAAGTCAGAGTCAGCAGCACGTCGCCATATCCGCTCACCGGGGCAGTCGACACGGGAGATGTGGAAGAGAACGCCGCCACGCGGCCATTTGAAATGATGGGCACGGGCAAAAATTGATTCACATCCAATGTCGGGGCTTGCGATGAACTCCCTGGGGTAGCTACGGTGACAGTGCGAGCGGTGCAGGCGCTCGTCGCGCCAAAGCAGGTATCACGCACGAAGAGGAAAGTTTCAACAGAGTGTTCGCGCTTTGCGTAAGTGGAAATCCCGGAGATGAAACTGATGTAACGCCCCGATGCGCTGATCCATGGAGCAAATGCATCCGAATTCGTCGAGACACCCGCGGTTTCCGGACCAATTAATACCGTGGACGGAGTGCATCCATCCGAAGCTGTAGCGCCGAGACAAGTGTCGCGCAAAAAGACATTCGTCGCCGATTTCGACACCTCGGCTACAAGATTGGAAGCGCTGGACTGAAATACAATAAATCGTCCGTCACCGCTCACAGCGGGATTCGTGCTCTGCCCGTTACCGGACCGTCCGGCGGCAGATAGCGAGACTTCCGTAGTTGACGGCACGCATGATGCCGGAACGTTCGAACCCAAACAGGTGTCGCGCAGTAGAATCTGCGAAGAGCTTGGCGTCGCGTCCGATGTCGGTCCCGCAGCTACAAACGCGACATATCGTCCATCAGCCGAAATCGCAGGATTTTTAGCTTCCGATCCGCTGGCTTGATACTTGGCGTCAGCCGAAATCTCTGCCGTGTTAGCAATACAAGATTTCCCTGCGGTTAGCCCAGCGCACGTGTCTCGGACAAAAACTTGAAGTCCTGAGCCTGTTTGTCCCGTAGCCAGATTTGCGGCCGAGGAAGCGAACGCGATGAACCTGCCATCGGCGCTCATCGAGGACGATCCGCTATCACCGGCGATCGCCAATTCACCGGAAGTGGTTATTGACACCAATTCCGTGCTCGGCGCGCAACCAGACGGAGCATTCGCGCCGGTGCAAAAATCGCGCACAAAAAGATTCATCGCGGGCGCCGCAGACGTGCTTTGCTGGCCGGAAACAAGATTCGTCGCCTTAGACGCAAACACCACAAATCTGCCATCAGCGCTCATAGCCACTTGATTGCCGGCTTCTTCATTGGGCGCGCTGCCGTCAGGAGCTAAATCCACAGCCGTCGTTTTGGATACGCATTTGGCAGCGCCCAGGCAAGTATCGCGCACAAAAACATTTCCGCGCGCGCCTTGCGCCACCAAATTCTTGGCTTTCGAGAAAAATGCGACGAATCTGCCGTCGGCGCTAATCGCCGGCGCCGCGCTCGCTCCATCCGCGGGACCTCCGGAAGCATTCACCGAAGCCACTACCGGGAACGCCGCGTTGCCCGACATGAAGTTAAAATTCACGGAGGGTGAATATGTTTGACTGTCACCGGGGGTGGTATTGAACACGCTTATGCTGGCGAATCCGGCAGTCGCAATGTCGGATGCTGGAATGTTCGCTGTCAAGCTAGTGGTGCTGACGAAAGTAGTCGCAAGCGGTCCGAAATTCCAGTCGATCGTGGAGCCCGGCGTCTGCACGACATTGTTTACGATTATGGGCGCTACAAAGTTTGAGCCATTCACGGTGAGCGTGAAGCCGCCGCTTCCTGGATTTGCGCTCGTGGGAGAAAGGCTCGTAATCAAAGGCGAGCCATTCTGCACGGCGTTGATCGTGAACGTGGCGGCAAGCGAAGGGCCGCCCGGTTCCGGATTTGTTACGGTGACCGCGGCGATCCCGGCGGTCGCTACGTCCGTCGCAAGAATAGTCGCGGCGAGTTGCCCGGTCGTCGTATTTACCGTGCTCGTACGCATTGAGCCATTCCAAAAAACTTCCGACGGCGGGCTTTTGACGAATCCTGTTCCGGAAATAAATAAAGTGAACGTTTCGCTACCAGCTGTAACGCTCGCAGGAAAGAGGCCCGTTATGATGGGAGTCGGCGGCGGCGAGGTGCTAGTAGAAGTGCAACTCCCAAGCGCGATTGTTACCGCAAGGATCGCCGCAAAAGCAGTCCACCGCAAATGCATCAGCTCCATCCTCCCGTGATTCTTACAAAACCCTGAGGCCGCTCGCCGTAGAAAGCCTCGCGAGCGGAACGGGGAAACCTGAACGATTTCGGCTGTCTGTAACGAATCAGAATTGATAGCACCCAAGTCACTGGACGTCAACTCGGATTCCCCGTCAAGGGCTTTGGTTGGCCGCAATGCATAGCCGATTTCTACCTGGAATCTCGTACATCGAGTGAGTCAGGAACACATTCGGGAAATCTGAGATCGCCTACAGCTTAAACGCCGTCAGTTGCAGAAAACGTCTCGCGCGAGCGGTTATTTCCCGACGCGTCAGAGTCGTCAGGCGCTCGACGCCGAAGCGCTCGACGGCAAAGCTCCCTAGCACCGAACCGTACACCATTGCGCGCCGAAGGATCTGGTCGTTGATTCGGCCCTCCTTGGCGAGATAACCCATGAAGCCACCCGCAAAACTGTCACCCGCTCCGGTCGGATCGTGCACCTCTTCCAGCGGAAATGCCGGCACGGAAAACAGAAAATTGTTGTGCACCATCAAAGCGCCGTGCTCGCCGCGCTTGATCACCAGAGTACGCGGCCCCATTTTGAACACGTGCTTGGCGGCGCGCATCAGATTGTGTTCGCCGGTTAACTGGCGGGTTTCGTCGTCATTAATCATTAGTATTTGCGTGTGCTTCAGTGTCTCGCGTAATTCCGCGGGCGTACCCTCGATCCAATAGTTCATGGTATCGAGTCCCACTACTTTTGGTTTGCATTTCATCTGTTTCAGCACGGAGCGCTGCAAGGTGGGATCGATATTGCCCAGGAAAATAAACGATGAATCGCAATAGGCGCGCGGCAAAGTCGGCCGGAAATTCGCGAATACGTTCAGCTCGGTCGCCAGCGTCGTGCGCTCGTTCATATTTTGGCTGTACCGGCCGGACCAGAAAAATGTCTTCCCGGCGGCGTGCTCGAGACCGGCAAGGTCGATACGGCGCCCATGGAAAACGGCTTTGTCTTTCGCGCTGAAGTCATCTCCGACGATGGCCACCACACGCACCGGTGTGAAATAGCTCGCCGCCAGCGCGAAATAACTCGCCGCGCCGCCCAGCGTTCGTTCCACCTTGCCATGCGGCGTTTCGAGGGCGTCAAAGGCGACAGATCCGACAACCAGCAGTGACATTCGTTCTCCTGTTCAGGAAATATATTTGCCGATAATGGGCGCGAGGCGCTTTTTCGTGGCGCGCGAAATCGCTGCACGGTCTGTAAGAATTGCGTGAGCCAGCGCCGATCCGCACTTGCAGCTCCGCGTGTCCGGCAGTTCGCGGACCACTTCATGCAGCACGCGCTGCACGTTTGCCGTATTGCGGCTTAAATTTCCGATAATCTCGTCCAGCGTCACGGCATCGTGCTGGGGATGCCAGCAATCGTAGTCCGTAATCATCGCAATCGTGGCGTAGCAAAGTTCCGCTTCGCGCGCGAGTTTTGCCTCCGTTAAATTGGTCATGCCGATCACGTCAAACCGAAGCTGGCGGTAAGTGTGCGATTCCGCCAGCGTGGAAAACTGCGGGCCCTCCATACAAACGTACGTTCCAGCGCGATGCGCTTTCACTCCGGCCCGGTCGCAAGCTTCGGCGATATGTGCCGACAAGTTCGTGCAGGTGGGCTTGTCAAACCCGACGTGCGCCACCACTCCGCCCCCGAAGAATGTGGCCACGCGCAGGCGCGTGCGATCGAAGAACTGATCCGGGATAAGAAAATCCAGAGGCGGCAAATCATCGCGAAGAGAGCCCACGGCGCTGACCGAGAGAATTCGTTCAACCCCGAGCATTTTCATGGCGCAGATGTTTGCGCGATAGTTAATCTCGCTCGGCGTGAGACGGTGGCCACGTCCGTGCCGGGCCAGGAAAGCCACTCTGCGGCCTTCCAGGGTGCCGACGACGATCGCGTCAGACGGATCGCCAAATGGAGTCTTCACGCGAAGCTCACGTGTGTCGGTAAGCCCAGGCATGCCATAGAGTCCGCTTCCGCCTATAATTCCAATGCGAACCATTTCCTTCGTGGCTCTGCTCTTTTTCCTTTTCGTCGCTCTCGGCATTCCATTTACCTTTGCGGTGAAACGCGCTCAATCAATCGTAACGGGTTCGGCTTCCCACTTGCCGTCGCGTTCACGCAGATACCCGGCGGGCACTTTCGGATCGTGCGCAAAAAGCGCTATCCAGCCTTCGCGAATTGCTTCCGGAATCCACTTCTTTTTATTTTCCAGCGTGGTCATCGGATACAGGTCATATCCCATGATCCACGGCAGCGCCAGATGGGCCGTGGTGGGAACCAGGTCTGCGAAGAAGAATGCGGTTTGGTCTCCGCCGGTAAGTTTCACGCACTGCATATTCGCCGTATGACCCGGAACGCGGATCAATTCGACACCCGGAGCGATCGCCCGGTCGTCCACGAGCAGAGACCACTTCCCTGCAGACTCCACGGCCGCGAAATTTTCTAGCATATAGCTGGCGCGATCGCGCTCGGTGGGATTCTTCGCGTGTTCGAATTCGCCGCGCTGCACCACGTATCGCGCGTGCGGAAAGGCCGAGATTACTTTGTCCTTCTCCACACGCGTATTTCCCCCGCAATGATCGAAGTGCAGATGCGTGTTGATCACGATGTCGATGTCCTGTGGATACACGCCGTAATCGAGCAGGCGCTTCGTCAGGTGCGGGCCGTCCAGCGCGAAAATGTCGCGCCGCTTGGCGTCCCATTTATCTCCCGCGCCGGTTTCAACGAGAATGGTTTTGCCTCCCGCGCGAACCAGCAAACAATTCATCGCCAGCGTGATCCGGTTGCTGGCGTCCGCCGGGATTTTCTTTTCCCACATGGGCTTTGGGATGACGCCGAACATCGCCCCGCCATCAAGGCCCAAATGCCCATCCACTAAAACGTGAAATTCCAGTTGCCCCAGCTTCAAGGTTTATCTCCCAGTCCTGCGCGTGCCAGAATTTGATTCACAGCGCCGTACGGATCCATTTTCCTTTCGGCCACCTGCAACGCAATTCTATCGAGTTCGCGTTCACCAAGCTGCTCGCCGACCACGCGCTCCAGCAGCCGCGCTTCGAGGAGCTGAAGAATCCATTCCTTCCAGTGCGAGACTTCGCGCGCCTTTCGGTCATGCGCCTGATCAAAATGCGCGCGGAAAAGCTCAATCTGGCGCGCCAGCTCACCCACACCCTTGTTTTCAGTGGCAACCGTGCGCACGACCGGCGGTTTCCAGCCTTCGCGCTCCGGAACAAGTTGCAGGATGGCTCGGAGCTGCTGCTCGTAACGGTCGGCGCCTTCACGGTCAGACTTGTTCAAAACAAAAATGTCGCCGATCTCCATCAGGCCGGCTTTCAGGCTCTGCACGTCATCGCCCATGCCGGGCATCAGCACCACGATGGTGCAGTCCGCGAGCCGCACGATCTCGATCTCGCCCTGTCCCACGCCGACCGTCTCGATGAGAATCATTTGCTTGCCGGCAGCGTCCATTAGCAGCGCGGTATCTCTGGTTGCCTGCGCAAGGCCGCCCAGAAACCCGCGCGTGGCCATTGAGCGAATGAAAATTCCTGAATCGGTCGCGTGTCCCTGCATGCGCACGCGGTCACCCAGGATCGCGCCGCCCGTAAACGGACTGGAAGGATCCACAGCGATAATTCCCACAGTCTTTTTATCCGCGCGGTAGTGGCTCGCGAGACGGTCCACCAGCGTGCTCTTCCCGGTGCCCGGAGCGCCGGTAATTCCCACACGATACGCATGGCCGGTATAAGGGAAAAGCTGTCGAAGGATTTCCTCGGCTTCGCGCTCGCGATTTTCAATCGCGGACACGGCCCTGGAAATCGCGCGCACGTCTCCCGCGCGAACTTGCTCGGCCCAGTTGTCAACATACGTGGTCATTGGAAGGAGGTAATCAGTTCAAGGATGCGTCACTCAGAATAACAGACCGTGGAAAATTTCACCCTTTGCCCAGAATTTGCCGCGCGATCACCAGCCGTTGAATTTCGCTGGTACCTTCGCCAATGGTGCATAGCTTTACGTCGCGATAAAATTTCTCCGCCGGATAATCTTTGATGAAGCCGTAGCCTCCGTGAATCTGCACCGCTTCATTGGCCACCCGCACGGCCACTTCTCCCGCGTAGAGTTTCGCCATGCTCGATTCGCGAGTGAACCGCGCGTCATGATTTCCCGCGGCGATCGCTTGATCGGCCAGCCACGCAGCCTGATAGGTGAGCAGCCGCGCCGCTTCGATCTCCATGGCCATGTCCGCCAGCTTGAACTGAATGGCCTGAAACTCGGCGATCGCTTTCCCGAATTGTTTGCGTTGCTTGGCATAGCGCAACGACGCTTCATAGGCTCCTTGCGCCATTCCCAGTCCGAGCGAAGCAATCGAGATGCGCCCGCCGTCCAAAACTTGCAGGCTGTTTACGAAGCCTTCGCCCTCTTTGCCGAGAAGATTTCCAGCGGGCACCTTGCAATCGCTGAAAACAACTTCGCTGGTATCGCTCGCGCGCAGGCCCAGCTTGTTTTCTTTTTTCCCCGGACGGAAACCCGGTGTGCCCTTCTCAATGATGAACGCCGAAATTCCGTGGCTCTTTTTTGCCGCATCCGTGACAGCCATGCCAACGCACACATCCGCATAGTGGCCGTTCGTGGTGAACGTCTTCGAGCCGTTAAGCAGCCAGCCGCCATCTTTCTTTACCGCGGACGTTCGTGTTCCGCCCGCGTCCGAGCCCGCTTCCGGTTCCGTAAGAGACCAGCACCCCAGCTTCTTCCCCTGCGCCAGTGGCACTACGTATTTTTTCTTCTGCTCTTCTGTTCCAAATTTGTAAATGTGATTGGTGCACAGCGAATTGTGCGCGGCGACGATGATGCCGATCGAGCCGTCCACCCGCGACAGCTCTTCGATGATGATGGCGTATTCAATGTAACCCATCCCCGCGCCGCCGTACTTTTCGGGAAAGATCACGCCAAGAAAGCCCATCTCTGCGAGTTTGGGAATAAGTTCGGCGGGAAAACGAGAGGCCTCGTCCCACTCCATCACGTGAGGGAGTATTTCGCCTTCGGCAAACGCTCTCACCGTTCGCCGAAGCTGCTGCTGTTCGTCAGTTAACGAAAATTCCACATCACCCCACAAAGCGGTGCAAATTTCACGACAAGCTGCATCCCTTTTATATCACATGAGTTGCCGGGCCGAGAATTGCAGGCCTCGAACGTTTACCTGGAGCGCGCAGAACAATTCAGAGCAAACTCTAGCGTTACCTGAACTTCGTTGTTAAAAGCTCCTTCCGGGAATTTCCAACCGATCACCGCATTCTTCACCGCCTCACGCAGCAATGGCGGCCCACTATCGAAGACAACGTCCGTTACATTGCCGTTAGAATCCACGTTGATTTCGAGAGACACGGCACCCTCAACGTGCGCGACTCTCGCAATGGGAGGATAAGCGGGCAAGGTGGAGACACTGGGTTGAAATGGAGTGCTGCGCTGCAAGCTCACGGTCGGACTGGTCGGATGAATTTGAGCAGCTCGATACAAGTCAGAAGGTTTATCCGGAGCCCCCGGAAACAGCGCGTCATACTTGCCCAGGCTTATATCCCGCACAACCATCAGATCTCCATGGTCTTCGGACGCCTTTTCTTCTCCAAGGAGCGCAAACATCGGCTTATCCATTACTCCCGGCCCGACGGCATGGTCCAGTTTCTCCAACAGCGTCATCGTCCAGGAAGTGTGCGGCGGCGTGTTCGCGGCGGCATCAAACATGTCTTTGTCGAGAACATCAGCGCGGATCAAACGGGTCTGGGATCCGCACTGAACTTGGATTACTACAGTAGCGCCGCTAAAGACGAGACATTTCTTACACCGTTTCAACTCGCGCCGCAGCTCCTTCTCCGGGATAGAACAAGGATTCGTCTTACCCAGGAGATTCTCGATGGATTCGTTTATTGATCCGGACGCAGTCTCAAGCTTGGCGGATGCCGTACATTGATCAGCCGGCGGAGTTAAAGTAATCCTTTCGATAGAAGCTCCGGTGCTGGTAGGACGCACAAAGAACAGTTCGTAGTAATCGAACGGTGGACCGAAGTCGAAAAAAGTGCGGCGCGCAATTTCAAACTGGTTAGGCGGGCTTGGGCTGGCACTGTACCCTTGAGCTAACGCACAGTTGGCTAAAATCAGAAAGGCACAAGTAGCTATGCCAGATCGCACGTGAATCACCTCTTTACAAGCACAACCCAGCTACCAATCCACTTTGTGACCCTTATTTTGCTCGTCGAGCCACTGCTTTAGCGGCGCGTAATATTCGAGGATGGCTGTGGCGTCCATTTGCTTCTCGCCCGTTAATGCTTCCAGCGCTTCCGGCCACGGGCGGCTCTCTCCCATGGCGAGCATTTTGTTCAGGCGAGCGCCCGCTTCCTTATTGTTGTAAATCGAGCACCGGTGCAGC
>Ga0209530_1000148_pt1 | contig 63154 bp, 54 predicted proteins | sample BlaSpr_A8_Ref_O1_FD_187987 | JGI IMG/M metagenome (GOLD analysis project Ga0209530, IMG submission 187987) | Forest soil microbial communities from Thunder Bay, Ontario, Canada - Black Spruce, Ontario site 2_A8_Ref_O1 (SPAdes) (version 2) | ecosystem: Environmental > Terrestrial > Soil > Boreal...
CACTTCCCCACAGCCGCGACGGCGGCGGGTGATTAACAGGCAACCGGACAACTCACTTGCTACAAAAACCGGACCTTTTAACTTGCTACGAACAGCACAAACCGACGAGTAACGCTGCTCCCTAGAAATGAGTGCGCTTTCCGCACCGGATTTGATATACCGGCACGTGCGATAATCCGCATATCTGGATTTGGTCGGGTTGTGGTGTAACCCAAGGGGCTACAAATGGCCATGTGGAAACGGACGGCAGGAGGAATCGCACTGGTGATATTCGCGGCCGCCGCCGGCGCACGAGCCCAGGATTCCGGAGCTCCGTCAACTTTGCCGACTGATGCAGCGCAACCCGCTAGCCCTGCGAAACAAGAGCAAGGATCGCAAGCGCCTGCCGTGACGCCGCAAAGAATTCGTGTCGGTCAGGAGGTCGCGGCGGTGGGCCTGACCCATCAAGTCACGCCGAGCTATCCGCTTATAGCCAAGGCAGCGCACATCAGCGGCACCGTTGTGCTCCATTGCGTCATCGCCAAAGACGGTTCGGTGAAGCAGGTTGAATACATATCCGGGCCGCCGATACTAATGAAATCCGCCAGGGACGCGGTTCGCCAATGGGTTTACAAGCCGACTCTGCTCGGCGGCGAGGCGGTCGAAGTAGACACCACCGTCACGGTTGTTTTCGAACTGGGTGGTACTCCGCCGCAAGCAGCCACGGACAAAGCGCAGCCCCCGCCGTCTTCCCCATCGGCAACTTCGGGAGTGCCGGCCCACGGCCAAGAGGCTAAGGTGTTTGACATTTCGCAGGAGCCGTACGTTTATGAGCAAGTGCGCGGAGCAATGCGGTATGAAAACGACGGCACCGGCACGCTCGAAATCAAAGCACGGGTCAAAGTACAGTCGGGGATGGGAATCGAGAAAATCGGCCAGCTGGTCTTCGATTACAACAGCGCGAACGAGCGGCTGGATATCGTTCGGATCCAAGTGACGAAACCCGACGGTCGAACGGTAATGACCGGGACGGACGCGGTGCAGGATTTGAGCGCGCCGGTGGCGCTGCAGGCACCGATGTACAGCGATGCGCGGCAAAAACACGTAAGCGTTGCGGGACTTTCCATTGGGGATACGGTGGAGTACGACGTCATCACGACCACCGTGAAGCCGTTGACGCCCGGGCAATTCTGGCAGACTTGGAGATTCATCAACGATGCTCCGTGCCTTGACGAGCAGGTTGAACTGAATGTCCCGCGGACCCGGTTACTTAAGATGAAGAGCCCGCCAGACGTAACGCCGGTTTCCCACGCGGAGGGTGATCGCCAGATTTACATCTGGAAGACTACCACCGAGCACGGAGCAGAAACTCCCCTTCCGGGATTCGCAAGTACGAAAGGCTTCGACCCGGCGGCGCTGCTGCGGGGCATACAGCCTGTGCCTTACCGCAAAGTTTCATTCAGCACGTTCGAAAACTGGGCGCAGATAGGCTCATGGTATTCGCAACTGGAACGCGACCGTCGCGTGCCGTCCGCGGAAGTGAAAGCGCAGGCCGACGAGATCACCAAGGATGCGACGACGGACCTTGCGAAGGCCCAAGCGTTGTATCAGTGGGTCGCGCGCAACATCCGTTATGTCAGTCTCTCGTTTGGGGTGGGCCGCTATCAGCCGCACTACGCTGCGGAAGTTTTGACCAACCGTTACGGCGATTGCAAGGACAAAGCAACACTACTGGACGCTTTGCTCGACGCGGAAGGGATTCACAGTTCGACGGCCTTGATCAACAGTAAATTCGATCTTGATCCGGACGTTCCGGCGCCGTCCCAATTCGATCACGCCATTTCATTCGTAGCGATCGGGGACAAAGATATCTGGCTCGACTCGACCGCGCAGGTGGCGCCCTTTCAATATCTACTGCCACAACTCCGCGGCAAGGATGCGTTGGTTATTCTGTCGGGGCAAGGGGCGAAATTGCGCAGAACTCCGGCCGACCTGCCATTCTCGAAATATTACCGCCTTGATGTTGAGGGCACCGTGACCAAACGAAATGTTGATGTGCAGATCGCGTTTGAAATGCGTGGAGATCTTGAGCTTGTGGCGAGATCGGCAATGCTCAGCGCATCGCCGAGCAAACTCGCTGAGGTGATGACCGCGGGCGCGAAACAGTCTTCGCCGGACAGCAGTGTCACCTTCACTGGCCTGAAAACGGGAGATCCCTTTGACACCACGAAGCCCTTCCGTGTGGGGGTTCATATAAACGGGGAGCTGCCCGAGACCTCGACGGCCTCTACCTCCGCTTCCTCCAAGTTCAGCAAGTCTGAGGCGGGCGAGGCATTGAAGCTGTTTCTTCCGGAACCACCGTCGCCTCCCGGACCGCTGTCGTTGTACGGACCAAAAGAAATGGTGTTTAAAGTAAAAGTGGACGTGCCCGACGCGAAGGAGTTCCCCAGAATTCAGCCGGCGCACGTCACTACGGATTTTGCAAACTTCAACGCCAGTGGAACTGTGGAGGGCCACGTCATTTCCATAGACCTGGACCTGAATATTCGAGCGGCGGAAATCCCGGCGAAGCAACTGTCGCAGTACACGCAGTTTCGTGACGACGTGCTGGAAAAGCTTAGTAATTTCATGAAGAGCATGCAGAGTAGCACGCCAGCCACGAGCGCTGCGAGTTCTGTTGCATCGTCTTCCGCGGATTCTTCGTCGCCTACGGATGAAGAGGCAGCGCGCCAGTTGTACACATCGGGCCTGAAGGCGATGAAAGAGGGGAACTACCACGCGGCGGTGGAATTGCTGGAAACTTCCACGGCTCGCGACCCTCACAACAGCTCAGCGTTCAACGATCTGGGACGCGCATACATGTCGTTGAATGAGTTGCCGCAAGCCGTTGTCGCGTTGCGCAAGGCAACAGAGGTCAATCCGGAAGACCCGTACGCCTTCAATAATTTGGGGCTGGCTTTGATGCGCCAGCAAAAATTCGATGAAGCGACCGTGGCCTTCAAGAAACAGCTCGAGATCAATCCCCAAGACCGTTTTGTGCACCCGAATCTGGGGCGCCTGTATCTGCGGACGAAAGAGTACGAGAAAGCAGCGGCGGAATTTGAGATCGCCGCTCAGGCCTCGCCCAACGACGCCGACACCGAATCGAATCTGGGCCACGCGTACGCGAAGGCGAACGAGCCGGAAAAAGCAATGAAATCCCTGGATCGGGCGCTAGAACTTTCTCCGGTCCCCTCGATGCAGAACGGCGTTGCATACGAGATGGCGGAAATGAATGTGCACCTTGATCGCGCGGAAACTCTCGTGCAGGCCGCGATAGCTAAGGTCTCCGCCGATACCAACACAATCGATTTAAGTTCGCTTTCCGCAGCTGACACCGGTCGCATGTGCAGCCTCGCCGCGTATTGGGACACGCTTGGCTGGGTTAAATTCCAGGCGGCCGACATGCCACAAGCCGAGAAATACATCGCTGCCGCGTGGAGACTGTGTGAGTTCACTGAGATTGGCGACCATCTGGGGCAGATTTACGAAAAAGAAGGGCGCAAAACGGACGCCATCGTCCAGTATGAGATTACGCTCGGGAAGCTTTACGCCATGCCCGAAACACGTCCTCGCCTGACCGCGCTGCTTCCGCCAGGTACCGATCTGGATGCCAAAATCGGCGCTGTAAAACTGAAACGCGAGGGTGGTGAGGGAATAAAATTCAAGAACTCACACAGGATCGACGACAACGGGGAGGTGTGGATACTCCTGAAGCCTGGGCCTACCGTGGCGGACGTGCAGCTTATAAGAGGTGGTGACGAGCTGAAAGAAACCTTCAGCGATATTCGCGCCGTACGTTTCCCGGATACTTTTCCGGATTCCACTTCCGTTACATTGCTCCGACGGGCCTGGCTCACGTGCTCCAATATCACCCACGAATGCCTCGTCGGCCTAATTCCTGGCGACGTGGTCTCGTCGATGAAGTAGTGGATTTTCGTGTGCCCCACTTTTTTTCGCTGAATTCTCCGAAAAGCGTTTGACGCGTCGTTAGGATGGCGGAGCGGGCACGGCATGCCGCGCCTGGACTGCGTCATCGGAGGACCCACAAGTTGGGATAGGTCGCAAAGGTGTTTCGGGTACCTTCGGTGCGACAGATCACGGGATGCGAACTTCGAAGCGATGCGGCCGTGGGTACGTGTGAGGCTTGTGTCGCGCCTACGGCGCTCCGGATATTCTCAGCGATGTTTCCCACCCCTTCCGCGCTGGGCTAAGTTATGGTTTAGCCCGGGGAGATGGCTGACAGATTGAACCGGGCGCATTCCTGACACTGCGGTCGCTGGGGCGTGTACAAGAGCGGCATGCCCTGGAAAGCGAGCAGTGTGGTGAACGAGAGGATGCGGTTTGTGTGGGAGCAGGAAAGCGGATTGCACAGCACGACGGAGTTGTGTGCGATCTATAACATCGCGCGCGAGACCGGCTATTACTGGCTGCGGCGCTACCGGCAGGGAGGGCTGGAGGCGTTGCAGGATCGGGGCCGTGCTGCGCATCAACATCCCCATGAAACGCCGGAAGAAATCGCGGCGGCTGTGCGGGAGTTGCGGCGAGGGCACATGAGTTGGGGGCCGCGCAAGTTAAAGCGCGTGTTGGAACGAGAGGAACCGCAGCGCGTGTGGCCAGCGAGCAGCACGATCGGCGCGTTGCTGGCGCGCGAAGGGTTGGTGGTGGCGCGCAAGAAGCGGCGGCGCGCACCGCCTTACACACAACCGTTTGCGGGCGCCGATGCGCCGAACCGCGTGTGGTGCGCGGATTTCAAAGGCTGGTTTCAGACCGGAGATGGGCAGCGCATCGACCCATGGACGATCACCGATGCCTGCAGCCGCTAGCTGTGGCGTTGCCAGCAAGTGCGCAAGACCAACGGCGAGCAAGTGCGGGCGATTTTCGAATCGGCGTTTCGCGAATGCGGCCTGCCGGAAGCGATTCGCACCAATAACGGCGCGCCATTTGCATCACGCGCGGTGGCGGGGCTTTCGCACCTGGCGGTGTGGTGGATGAAGCTGAGGATTGTGCCGGAGCGCATTGCGGCGGGGCATCCGGAACAGAACGGGCGGCACGAACGCATGCATCGCACTCTGAAACAGGAAACGGCTGCGCCGCCGGCGGCCAACCGGCGCGCGCAGCAGCGGGCCTTTGATCGTTTTCGCCGCGAGTACAATGAAGAGCGTGCGCACGAAGCGCTGGGACTGGAAACTCCCAGTGCGGTGTACACGCCTTCGGCGCGTGCATATCCGGCGCGCGTGCCGGAGCCGGAATACGGCAGCGTGCGGCGCGTAGGACCGCGCGGTGTGTTTTCCTGGAAGCACCAGCACGTGTTTCTGACCGAGACACGGATCGGGGAATCGATTGGGTTGCAGTCGGTGGACGAGCGGTTCTATACCGTATACTTTGCGGCGTTTCCGATTGCAGGCTTCGACAGCCATCGATTGCTGATCGTGCCGCAGCCAAAGGAACAGGATTTCTCCGGGGTGGGTGCAAGGGAAGGGGAAGCATCCCCTTCCCCTGCACCCCATCCCCTCGAAGCGACAGAGGCAAAAGTGTCAGGAATGCGCCCGGTCTAAAGTGTCAGACATGTTCCCGGCCGTTCATTATGCCGCGCCTACGGCGCTGGTTTGGAGTGGCGGACGCTCGGCGTGGTGTCGGCGCGATCGATTGCGCACTAAAGTGCGCCGCTACCGCGGCAAAGTCAAAGGCGCCCATCCCGCAAAGGCGGGATGGCCGCTACCCTTCGATCCTGCACAGCGGGATCTCAGGATGAATGGCGCTGCAGCGCGATTCACAAATTCAACAGCGAAGGCAACGGCGCCCGCCTGTGGCAGGACGAACATTTGGGTGCGGGGTTATGGGGATTGGTGTTGGGCGGCGGCTTTTATGGCGTTTTCGAGGTCGGTGGCTATGCGGGATTTTGCTATGTAGCCGCGGACGCCGGTTTGTGCGGCGTAGCGGGCTAGGTCGAGGGATTCGAAGTGGGTGACGATTAGGATTTCGGCTTGGGGGGCGTCGCGGCGGATTAGTTCGGCGGCGGTGAGGCCGTCCATGGCGGGCATGGAGATGTCGAGGAGGATTACGTCGGGCTGGAGCTCGGCGGCTTTTTGCACGGCGTCGCGGCCGTCTTCGGCTTCGCCGCAGACGGTCCATTCGGGATGAAGCTCGAGGAGCATTTTGAGGCCGGTGCGAACGGTTAGGCTGTCGTCTGCGATGAGGATGCGAACTTCCGACATGGGTGAGTGCGCTCCATTCGCACTGTGAAGTACTAGGAGTACTTTATAAATGGAGCGTGAAAATGGACATCGGGTGTTCCGTGTAGATGCGAGGCTGGGTGTGTGCAGAATTACGGAGTGGGCGAATTCTTTCGTGGGGCGATTGGTTTAGTACTGGCGGGTACCAGTGCAGCCAAGGGCGGCGTCGGCCTGTTGGGAAAAGCAGATCCCTCGGGCAAAAGGCGGATGCGGGATGACAATGTTTTTTGTTGGTCGGGGAATTTCAGGCTGCAGGCGATGAGGATTGCGGCAAAGCCGGCGGGGCGATGTTTGCGATGTGGGGTTGTTGTGCTTTGGCGCGGATTAGATGGTGAGATATACTTCTAGGCTGGTCGGTGGGCGGAAACGCGTCCTGTGCGTTGTGTACGCTGTGCGACATACGCTTGGCGTGCGCGCGGACTGCGTGGCCGTAGATAATTTACATTTATACATTTGCAACCCATTCGTACTTAAGGCTAACTGCACACGCACAATATGGCGCTCGATTCACGCGGAACGAAAAATACATCCACGCCCAAAATTGAGGCGGTGAGCGGAACTGTATCCCGAGAGTCGGGCGGGAGTGTGACGCAGAACATTAGCCGGAACGTGGCGGTGGTGGGAGGATCGGCGGCGGGGCTGCTAACCGCTTCGGTGTTGGCGCGGCAGGGCGTGGGAGTGCGGGTGTTCGAGCGGATCGAGACGCTGGAGCCGGCATCGCGGACGTTGATTGTGACGAACCGAATGCGCGCTTTGCTGGGGCGGGCGGCGGAAGGATGCATCGTCAACGAGATTCGGCGGTTTGAACTATTTACGGATGGGCGGTCGGCGACATTTGAATTGAAGCAGCCGGATTTGATTATTGAGCGGCGCGCGTTGATACAAGGATTGGCGGAAGAGGCGCGGCGGGCGGGCGCGGGATTGCAGATGGGGCGGCGATTCCGCGCGCTGCATTCGAATGGGCGCGGGCTGGTGCTGGAAGTGGAGCGTTGTACGGACGGCAGCAGCGAGGAAATTCACGCGGACACGATTATTGGCGGCGATGGAGCCGCGAGTCGCGTGGCGCGGGCGGCGGGATGGTCGCCGTTGGAAACTGTGCCGCTGGTGCAGGCGATTGTACCGCTGCCGAAAGATATGGCGCCGGATACCGCGAGGGTGTGGTTCGTGCCGCAGGACACTCCTTATTTTTACTGGCTGATTCCGGAATCGCCGACGCGCGGAGCTTTGGGATTGATTGGGGAGGCGGGGCCGGAGACGCGGAAACTTTTGGAGAATTTTTTGGAGAAGCGCGGGTTGACGCCGCTGGAATTTCAGGGTGCGCGCATTCCGGTGTACACGGGGTGGGTGCCGGTGCGGCGGCAGGTGGGGCACGGATCGGTTTATCTGGTGGGAGATGCGGCGGCGCAGGTGAAGGTGACTACCGTAGGCGGGATTGTTACGGGATTTCGCGGGGCTTTGGGCGTGGCGGAGGCGATTTTGAATGGCGGGTCTAGTGGCGCGCTGCGGAAATTGCGGCGCGAATTGGATCTGCATCTTTTGTTGCGGCGGTCGTTGCACGAATTTCGGCAGGATGATTACAGCAAGCTGGTGGATTTGCTGAATGATCCAGCGAAGCAGTCGTTGAGCGAATATTCGCGCGACGAGGCGTGGAAAATCTTGTGGCGCGTTTGTTTGAGCCAGCCGCGATTGATTTTGCTGGGGCTGCGCGGGTTGTTGACGCATAGCCGATCGTTGCGCGGTTTGCGCCGGTCGCGCGTGTAGGGATTTGTGGCGACACCGGCTGCTTCCTTGATTTTTTTGTTGCGGCTCCTTCCGTATGTAGTTCCTTGTGTTCGTGACGATTCCGCGAATTTTTTGCGTGAGAGTGTCTAGCGTGTACATTCTGGGATTGTCTGCGATGGGGCACGATTCGACGGCGACGCTGCTGGGGGAGTCCGGGATTGTTGCGGCGATGGAAGAAAGCAAGCTGGCGCGCACGCGGGGGATCGAAGGAATTCCGCGCGAGGCGATTCGCTACTGTCTGGAGCGAGCTGGGATTGGTTGGCGCGACGTGGCGCATGTGGCGATTGCGAGCCGACCTTGGCGGGCTTGGCAGCGGCAGGCTGCGTTTCGGGCGCGGCTGGCGCCCCTGGCGCCGGTTTCGAGCGGATATTTCGTGAACAAGGCTTCGGGCGAGTTGGGGCGCGAGTTGAATAATGTGCGCATCGTGCGGCAGATGGCTGGGGCGCCGGAAGGGCGCGTTGCGTCGCTCGATCATCATCTGTGCCATGCGGCCAGCGCGTTTTATGCTTCACCGTTTGAACGGGCGCTGGTGGTGTCTTTGGACGAGAAGGGCGACGGGCGGGCGGGTTTTGTGGGGATTGGCGAGGGCACGGGGTTGCGCGAGGTAGCATCGCTGGCACTGCCGCACTCGCTGGCTTGGGTGTATTCGCAGGTGACGAAGCTATTGGGATTTCGTCCGCACGCGGATGAGCACAAGACGCAATGGCTGAGCATTTATGCTTCGCACGATGGTGAGGCTGGCGGGGCGGCGGGGACGGGTGGGGAGTTTACGGATTTGTTTTTGGAGATGCTGCGGCGCGAGGCGCGGGGGCCTGCGCATTTGAACGCGAAATATTTTCGGCACGGATTCGCGGGGGAGCTGTCGTTTACGCACGAGTTTTATCGCCGCGCGGGAATTGCGCACGAGCCGGCGGAGGATGCGCCGGAGACGCGGGTGGCGGAGGCGTTGCGAGCGCGCATTGCGGCTGGATTGCAGCGGGCGTGCGAGATCGTTTTGTGCGAATGGCTGGCGGCGTTGCGCGAACAATACAAGGAGCGCTCGTTGTGCCTGGCGGGCGGGCTATTTTTGAATCCGTTGTTGGTGGCGGCGATTGAGGCGCGCGCTGGTTTCGAGAATGTTTTTGTGCAGCCTGCTGCTGGGAACGAAGGTACGGCGCTGGGAGCGGCTTGGTTGGTTTGGCATCAACAACAGGGGCGAGCGCGATTGGCGGCGATGGCTGCGCCTTATTGGGGGCCGGCGTACAGCAACGAAGAAATCAAGAAGGTGCTGGAGAATTGCAAGGCCGCATATCATTGGTGCGATTCCGACGAGCGGAAGCTTGGCGAAACGGTGCGACTGCTGCAGGCGGGGAAAATTGTGGCGTGGTTTCAGGGGGCGGCGGAATTCGGGCCGCGAGCGCTGGGGAATCGCAGTTTGCTGGCGTCGCCGTGGGCGCCTTATGCGAAGGAAAATTTGAATGATTATGTGAAGCATCGCGAATCGTTTCGTCCGTTTGCGCTGGCGATTCCGGAGGAGCGTTGCGCGGAATATTTTGAGTGCTCGCCGAATGGGCGATTCCTGACCACGATGGCCAAAGCCAATGCGGCGGGACGAAAATTGCTTGCGAGTTTGCCGCCTGGGTTTTTATTGCCGGATGATTTGGTGCGCTTGCAGGTGGTGCGGGCGGCGGACAATGCACTTTTCTGGAAACTGCTGCAGCGTTCGGGGGAAAATGCGCCGGCACCGATTGTGGTGAACACTTCGTTCAATTTATTTGGAGAGCCGCTGGTGGTTACGCCGCGCGATGCGGTGCGGAGTTATTTTTGTTCGGGGGCGGATGCTCTGGTGGCTGGGAATTTTCTTTTGGAGAAGCGATAGAGCGCGAGCGGCAACGCAACGTACGTGGTCGGAGCGGCCCAAACGATTGCGAGAATAGCGCACGCGGCCTTGGTGGCGGCGGAAAACGGTTGGGGAAAAAGGCAGTGGCTAGTGATTAGTCGCTAGTGGCGGGAAACAGTCGAGACGTTTGGTGAATTTTCGCGCAGGCTCTGAAGCCGTGCCCTTACACGAAGGAGCTGTCTTAAGGAAGCGATGCCGAACACTGATATTTCTTCGCTGCACGGGGCCCGGCGGCGCCGGCGGGGAATTGGTTTTCTGGCGATTTTGGCGTTGCTGGTGGTGATTGGCGTGGTGGTGTTTCGCGACGCGGGGCATTGGCTGGTGCGCGAAGATCCGCTGAGCAAGGCTGAGGTTGTCGTTGTGCTGAGCGGGGGGTTGCCGTTTCGCGGAGAAGGTGCGGCGAGCATTTACAAATCTGGATATGCGCCGGCGGTGTGGGTGAGCAAGCCCGCAGGACCGCAGGAGGAATTGGCGGCGCTGGGAATCCATTTTGTGGGGGAAGAGGAGTACAACCGCGAGATCCTGGTGCAGGAGGGAGTGCCGGATTCCGCGATAGAGATTTTTCCGGACGCGATTGCGAATACGCAGGATGAAGTGGAGGAGATCGCGCGGGAGATGCGGCGGAACGGGAAGCACACGGTTATTATTGTTACGTCGCCGCAACATACGCGCCGAGTGAAAGCGCTGTGGAGAAAACTGGTGGGTGATGATCCGCGCTTAATTGTGCGCGCGGCGCCGGGCGATCCGTTTAATGCGGATCGTTGGTGGAGGAATACGCAGGACGTGCTGGCGGTGGCGCGGGAATCGTTGGGACTGCTGAATGTGTGGGCGGGATTGCCGGTACGACCGCATTTGCAGTGACCGTTGGGCATAGGCAACAGGCGCTGCGATTCTCATGGACGAACCGGACTCCGCGTATAACATGGATTGTTTGGATGTGTGTAGGACGCGGCTGGCAGTTAGAGGAGCGGACAAGTGAAGATCTCGGTCATTGGCGCGGGTTACGTGGGCTTGGTGACGGGCGGATGCCTTGCGGGGTTGGGCCATGAAGTGGTGTGCACAGACAGCGACGCGGGAAAATTGAAAGTTCTGGAGTCGGGCAAGTTGCCGATTTACGAGCCGGGGCTCGACGAGGTAATCGCGCAAGCGCGCAAGGAAGGGCGGCTGAGTTTTCGCGCGAACGCCGCGGAGACGGTGCAATTCGGCGAAGCTATTTTTATTTGTGTGGGCACGCCGCCGCTGCCGAATGGCAGCGCGGACTTGAGCGCGATTGATCATGTGGCGCGGCTGGTGGCGACCGAAGCGCGCACGCCGAAGCTGGTGATCGAGAAGAGCACGGTACCGGCACAAACGGGGCAGGAATTGAAACGGGCGCTGGTGGTGTACGGCCGCAAGTCCGGCGTGACTTGCAGGGTGGCGTCTAATCCAGAATTTTTGCGCGAGGGGACGGCGGTGGGGGATTTTCTGCATCCGGACCGGATCGTGGTCGGCGTTGAGGACGAGACGGCCGAAAAACAATTGAAGGAAATTTACCGGCCGGTGCTGGAGCGGACTTTTGCATGTCCGATGCACAAGGGGAAATGCCCGGACGTGGCGCTGCCGGCGTGGCTGGTGACCACGATCAATAGCGCGGAGCTAATCAAACACGCGTCGAATTCATTTTTGGCGGTGAAAATTTCTTACGCGAACATGGTGGCTGACCTGGCGGAAAAGCTCGGCGCGGATATTGGGGAAGTGGTGCGCGCGGTGGGGCTGGATCCGCGTATCGGACCGAGTTTTTTCCACGCGGGGATTGGGTTTGGCGGATTCTGCCTGCCGAAGGATTTGCAGGCGTTCGTGCACCTGGCGGAAAAATCGGGCGTGGATTTTTCGATGTTGAAGGAAGCGGAGAATATTAACAAGCGGCGCATTTCTGTTTTTGTGGAGAAGATTCGCCGGGCTTTGTGGGTGGTGAAGGGGAAGCAGATTGGCGTGCTGGGATTGGCGTTCAAGCCTAATACGGATGACATACGATTCGCGCCCGCGATTGACCTGATCCACGAGCTGTTGAAGGAGGGGGCGCTGATTCGCGCGTACGATCCGGAGGCGATGGAGAAGGCGCGGCCGATGTTGACGCAGATTGAGTATGGAAAAGACGCTTACGAGGCCGCGGAGGGCGCGGAGGCTTTGTTGATCGCGACGGAGTGGGAACAATTTCGGAAGCTGGATTGGGGGCGGGTGCGCGATTCGATGGTGCGGCCTTTGATACTGGATGGGCGGAATTTGCTTTCTGGGAAAGAGATGAAAGGGCATGGGTTTGAGTATTATTCGATGGGAAGGCCGGATTAGGTGTCGGTTTGGGATTAGCGGTACGGAACTAGCGTTCGATTGGGCGAAGTCGCCGGATGCCAGCTGGAGCGAGATTTAGAATTGCGGCCTCGATTTCATCACGATGACGTTGGTATTGAACCCCGAGGAAAATTACGACTAGTCCTAGAAAACTCAATACGAGCGGAAACAGGAACGAGTCCTTGAACACCGAGTACGAGAGGTGGCCCAGGTACCCGAAGACACCGCACGCACCAAAAACCACGAAAACGCGCCTCTGAAGAAAAACCGCGAGAAAAATCAGACCGATGTTAATCAGGCAGTACAAGAACTTGTTCCATTCACTGTTGCTGTCCATTAGGGACAGGCCACCCCAGAAGGCCGCTAGGCCAAACAGGTAGCCCCAGAACGCGTAGTCGTCCTTCGTTCTACGATCCACGGCATACGTCACGAGCAGGACCAAGAGACCAAAGCACAGGGAAACCCATAATCGTTCATACCAGCTGAAGGCTTGTTTGCCGACCAAGAGCGGAGTCAGATCCATTGACATGTACCAGAGAGAAAACGCGATTGGAAACGTGAGAAAAGGAAACCGGATGAATTTAAGCGCAATCAGGCCGGCAAGGACCGTACCCACCTCCATAACGATCCAGCTTCCCTTTATCCAGATGTGGTAACTCTGAAAGTTTTCGGGCGCATCTTGCGGCCAGACTCCGGTCATGCGTTCTAGGCCGTAGATTGCGAGCGGGGTCATCCAGACGGCCAGAGTAAAGAGTAAGCCGCCGGGAATGGTCAGGTTTTCTTTGTACCAGAGGGTTCGGCCAGCGAGGGCGAACAGAAGCGCATAGAGCGTCGCAAGTAAAAAGATTCCGATGCTGCCGAATCGCTCCCATCCGAGGTTCATTAACCAGCCGAGGGCGGACATCACAACGAGCGCACCGAAATAGTATGCGACGTTGGCGACGTCGAATTTCGCGTGCGTCAGATTCGGATCGCGCTCGAGTGTCGCCCACAATCGGTCAGCCTGTTCGGCGGTGATAACGCCCTCGGTGGCGGCGCGGGCGAGGTCCGACTTGGAAATCTTCATACGCAACCTCCTCAGAGGTCCGCAGATTTTTCAAAACTTCCGCTTGTTGCTCCACAGCGCTGGAAATTAACTTGGTTCTATCATAGCGAACATCGAAACAGCAATTCGTTGACGCGGACGACGCGGACGGATCGCAAAGGCAGGGTGGGTCTAAGACCCACCCCTACAAGTTCAAACCCAAGAGCAGCAGCGCAGCTGCAGTCCTCCTGCCGGAGAAAGCGAAGACAGAGCCGTCGCGGGGGTGACGCGATGGCAAGCCGGGGCGCAGCCCTTCGATCCCGCGCAGCGGGCTATCAGGATGAATCGCTCCCGCTCCGCGGGAGCGATTCACAAGCAGCGCCTCTACCGAGTATTGTGTCCTCCGTCGTGTGTGGGGCGGGCACGGCGTGGCGTGCCCCTACATTCCCGCGCAGTTATTTTGCTGGGGTGGATTGGGCTAGTTTTTCGCGGAAATATTCGTAGGTGCGCTGCAGGCCTTCTTCCAGGGTTACCTTGGGTTCCCAATTCAGGATGCGTTTGGCTTTGGTGATGTCGGGGCAGCGCTGCTTCGGATCGTCTTGCGGCAGCGGGTGAAAGACGATCGGGGTTTTGGCGCCTACTAACGTGCGGACGCGTTCGGCGAATTCGAGGATGGTGATTTCTTGGGGATTGCCGATGTTGGTGGGCTCGTGCTCGTTTGATTCGAGAAGCTTGTAGATTCCGGCTAGCAGGTCGGAGACGTAGCAGAAGCTGCGGGTTTGTTTTCCGTCACCGTACACAGTGATGGGTTCGCCGACCAGGGCCTGGTAGAGAAAATTGGGGAGAGCGCGGCCGTCGTTGAGGCGCATGCGCGGCCCGTAGGTATTAAAGATGCGGACGATGCGGGTGTCGAGGTCGTGATAGCGGTGATAAGCCATGGTCATGGCTTCGGCGTAGCGCTTGGATTCATCGTAAACGCCGCGCGGGCCGACGGGATTCACGTGGCCCCAATAGCTTTCGGGCTGCGGGCTGACTTGTGGATCGCCGTAACATTCGGAAGTAGAGGCGAGAAGGTAGCGGGCGTTTTTGGCCATGGCGAGGCCGAGGGAATTGTGGGTGCCCAGGGCGCCGACTTTCAGAGTTTGGATGGGATATTTCAGGTAGTCGGGCGGGCTGGCGGGCGATGCGAAGTGCAGTACGACGTCGAGGGGGCCGGGGACTTCGATGTAGCGCGAGACGTCCTGGTGCGCGAAACGGAATTTGGGATGCGGGAGGAGATGGGCGACGTTGGAGTCGCTGCCGGTCACGAGATTGTCGAGGCAGAGAACTTCCCAGCCTTTTTCTAGAAGCAGCTCGCACAGGTGCGAACCTAGAAAACCTGCTCCGCCGGTGATTGCTGCGCGCAATTGGGCGCTCCTTGATCGCGATGGGGATTGGCCGCGATTCGATGGGATTCATTATCTATGAAATGGGAGCGTGGGGGAATACGAGGGACGCAATTCGATTTGGCGCGAAGACGCAGAGAAAGACCGAGTTAACAGTTGACAGTCAAGAGGCAAAAGCGTCACGGATCAGTGCGACATGGCTGGGACGACTGCGGCGGGGGCTGGGAAGGCGGTGGTGTGATCGAGGACGATGCGCCAGCCTTCGGGAAATTTTCTGAAATCGAGGGAGAAGACGCCGGAGGGTTGGTCGGATTCGCGGGCGAGATGGAATTTTCCTACTACGTAGGCGGCATCGGCGCAAGTGAGATGAACTTCCAGATCGGAGAAGGTGAGTGTACCCATGGTTTTGCGATCGGGATAGGAGTGGTGGTAGCGGTCGAGGACTGCTTGCCAGCCGTGAGCTACGCCGTTTGCGCCGAGGAATTCAGTTTGCTCGGAGTTCCAGTAGCCGGTCATGAAGGTGTCAATATCGCCGCGATTCCAGGCGGCGGTTTGCATGTCGAGGACGGCGCGGATTTGGGATTCGTCGGAGGGATCGGCGGGGGATGCGGTGGAGGGGCGCGAGAGTACGGCGAGGCAGGTTATTAGGGCTACTACGACTAGCAGGGCGATGCGGGATTTTGAGGACATTTTGGGTTCCTCCTCGGTTGGACGAATGTGGATGTGTCGGTGCAAAGAGCCCGCGAGGCGCCCTTCGAACCTGCCGCTGGCAGGTGCTCAGGACCTTCGGCCGCAGCTGCGAAATTCTTGCGGGGACAGCCTATCAACGAATGTGGCGCGGGACAACATGGGACCTTTGGCTCGAGCGTACGGTGGCGGGCTGGCGTGTGGGGGGCACCTTTGTTGGTACTGACGGCCTATTGTGACGGACGGGGCGGAACGGCAGAGTGGACGAGGTCGAACATGTTTATATCAGCGTTCATTCTCGTGATCTGCTCGGCAGCGATGATTCAGTTCGCCGTGTTTAGTTGGCGGGCTGGGTTGTTGCGGACGATTGCCACTGAGCCTGCCGGAGACCAGGCGGAGCTAACAGCGGAGATCTGCCGTAATCTACTGAATGGAAAGGACTTCGCTGATGTGTCAAGCTTGCAAGGGCTTTGCCCGGATTTGAAGAATGGGCGGGTGAGCCTGCGGACGGTGCGGGTCTATTACAGCTTCTTGAGGGGCATGAGCCAGTTGGGGGATTTGATTGTGGCGCCGGGCGCGAATGGGTTTGGCGGCTGGACGAGCCGCGAGATGGCCTTGTGCACGCAATATACCGCCGCGGTGTTGTCGCAGCGTTTGCGGAGCAATCAAGAGTTGACTGCGGAAGTACGGTCTTACTAGTCCTCGCACGATTACCTCGGCATAGATTTCGGTTTAACACTTCGGCGAAGTCCTGCTTTTCTATCTCTTCTGTCCTTCCAGCCAGTTACCTGATACGCCATTCGGAGCGGGTATTTCCCATCGGCGGTGCGGGTTTTCATGCCTAAATAATGTGGGTGAATCCAACAGCCATTAGGTGTGTGCCGACCGAAGGAGGCGCCATGAAGAGCCGCGCCAGATTTACTAGTTTGCTTGCATTCATGATTTTGGCCCTCGTGCAGTTCTCCGCCTGCTCCGGCACACCATCCACGTTCAACAAGGTGACTATCTCTCCAAGCGGGACGATGTTCCTGGGGCAAGGCGGGACGATTCCGTTGATCAGCGCGACGGTATTGAATGATACGAAGCTGAACGGCGGAGTGACGTTTACGCTGCTGCCGGCGGGAGTGGGATCGGGAACGCTGACGCAGCTGAGTTCGACGACGGCGAGCTTTGCGGCACCGGGAGTGGTGACGGCCGAGACGATTGTGACGATCACTGCGCAGTCGGTGGATTTTCCGAAACAGTTTGCGGTGCTGACGGTGAAGATCGAGCCGCCGCCGATGATCACGACGACGACGGTGCCGGATGCGACTTTGGGCGCGGCTTATACCGCGCCGATCACGGCGACGGGCGGAGTGCCGCCGCTGGCTTGGAGCTTGTCGTCGGGGACGCTGCCGAAGGGATTGGCGCTGGGTTCGAGCACGACTGGTACGGTGAATATCACGGGCAAAGCAACGGTGGCGGGAGCGTTCACGTTCACTGTGACGGTGACGGATGCTACTGGAGCTTCCAACACTTCGGGGACGCTGCAGATTGTGGTGAGCAGTCTGGCGTTTACGACGACATCGCCGCTGCCATCGGGTACGGTGGGTGTGGCTTATGCCGGCGTGCAATTCGCGGCGACGGGCGGGACACCGCCGTACGCATTTTCAGTCGCGACAGGATCGAATTTGCCGCCCGGGCTGCAGCTAACTGCTGGAGATCTGACGGGAACGCCCACGACGGAGGGCAACTTCAGCTTCGGCATCAGCGTGACGGACAGCGAAAGTCCGGCGGCGGTGATCACGAACACGTTCACGCTGGTGGTGAATCCGGTGCAGGATTTGACACTGCTTACGGGATCGTTCGCGTTCAATTTCAGCGGGAATAATGCGTCAGGATTCGTCGCGGCCGCGGGGACATTTACCACGGACGGCAATGGAAATATCACGACGGGCGAGGCGGACATCACGAATTTGCAGGGGAACACGCTGTTCAAGAGCATCACCGGGACATACACGGCGGGACAGGACGGGCGCGGGACGATTACGTTCACCAGCGTGGCCGGGACGCCGACTTTCGCGTTTGCGATTGATACAGGCGGCTCGGGGCATGGACGGCTGATCGAGTTCGACGCTGTTCCGGTGGTGACGCGTGGATCGGGGCGGCTGGAGGCGCAGAGCGTTACGACTTGCGTGGTTTCCGGGACGGGGACGAACACTTATTCAGGGACGTTCGCGTATGGCGGATCGGGTTTTGCGAGCACATTTGCGCCGGGTGGCGCGGGACCGATCGCGTTTGCTGGAACGTTCACGGCTACACCGCCGGTTTCACCTTCGACACAGGGAACCTTGGCAAGCGCGGAAATGGATTCAAACGCGCCGGACAATGTGCTGTCGGATCCGTCCGTTTCGGGAACTTATCAATCCGGACCGGACGCGACGCATTGCACGATTGCGCTTTCGTCTGCGGGGTTGGCGAATCCGAATTACGATGTGTATCCGATTTCATCGAGCGATGCATTCCTGATCGAGACGGATTCGGTGAGCGCGGCTACGCCGCCGAATATCACCCTGGCGGAAATGAAGCAGCAATTTGGCCAGCCGTTCTTCACGGGCGCGATGAGCGGGACGATCGCCGGCGGAGTGAGCGGGACAGTATTGAACGGAAGCATCTTCGAGCCGTACGTCTCGGTGATACAAGTGGCGCCGACGACGGGATTGGGGAGCTTCAACTATTCACTCGCGGACGACACCGCGGGGACGGTCACGAACACCAACGGTACTCCGTTTGCGGTGACCTATACTTCGGATCAGTTTGGCCGCATCGATACTTCGGGATTTGTGGTTAACGGCGTGTTTGAGCCGGTTTTCTACCTGGTCAGCTCGCAGGAGGCTTTCGTCGTAGGGATGCTGAACGGCGGGCCGATCGCGGGACACCTGGATCCGCAGACGCCGAGTTCGTTCTCGTTGGCGACCATCAATGGAACGCTGGTGGAGGGAACATCGGGGCCGGCGGTTAGCGCGGACCGCGATTTTTCGGGGTTCCTGACGTTTAATGGGTCGGTGTCGCCCGCGACGATTGCCGGTGTGCAGGATGAAAGCACTTCATCGGCGAACACATCCGCGGAGACGGTGACGGGGACGTACGTGCTTTCAGCGACTGGAGCTACGGACGGCAGCGGGACGGTTACGTTGACGTCGCCCAGGGCGTTTACGGGAGCATTTTATATTGTGTCCCCGACGAAGATGGTGATGATCACGACGACTGCTGGGGATACAAATCCGGTCTTGGTGATTATTGGGCATTAGTTGCGGGCGGTGGAGGTAGGGGAAAGGCGGAGTCGACAGTTGAAAGTTGACCGTTAAGAGTTAAAAGCGAGTGGCGCGTAGAAATTTTCGCCGCAGAGTGCGCAGGGAAAGGCAACGATAGAACCGACGGCAACGGCTGCCCGGTTCGATGAAACTGAACCGGCCGCTACCGGGTCAATAGCGACGAAATAGTCAAAGACAAAGACGCCCGCCTAAAAGGCAAAAGCAGGCGGCCGCTACAAAGTCAGAAGCAAAGGCTAAGTCAACGGCGCCCATCCCGCAAAGGCAGGATGGCCGCTACAAACTCAAAAGGCTATCCCGTACGATTGATGCGATTCGTTCTGGCGCATCGTTTACTGACTAATTTAATAGGCCCAACGCATTAGGACTGCGCCGGTGGTGTAGCCGGCGCCTACGGCGATTAGGAGGACGAGGTCGCCTTTGCGTAGGCGTTTTTGTTCTACGGCGTCCATCATGCCGAGCGGGATGGTGCCGGCGGTGGTGTTGCCGAAGCGGTCGATGTTCACTAGGACTTTCGAATCGTCCACGCCGAGACGTTCCTGCATGCCGCGAATGATGCGCAGATTGGCCTGGTGCGGGACGACGAGGGCGAGATCTTTGCTTGTCAGACCGTTGCGTTCGAGGATTTCGACGGCGAGTTCGCTCATACGGCGCACGGCGTATTTGAAGACTTGCGCGCCTTCCTGATGTACGAAGTGCATGCGATTGTCTATGGTTTGCTGCGATGCTGGATGCAGGGAGCCGCCACCGGGCATATAGAGATTGCAGCCGCCGGAACCGTCCACGTCGTGGATGAAATCCAGGATGCCTTCGGAATCGGAGGCGGCGGGCTCGATGAGTACGGCGCCGGCGCCATCTCCGAATAGGACGCAGGTAGCGCGGTCAGTGTAATCGAGGATGGAAGTCATTACATCGCTGCCGATGACCAGAACTTTTTTGTGCGCGCCACTGGCAACGAATTGCGCTCCGACAGTGAGGGCGTATAAGAAGCCGGAGCAGGCGGCGGAGAGATCGAATCCCCAGGCATTTTTCGCGCCGATGCGGTCCTGGATGAGGCAGGCGGTGGCGGGGAAAAGCATGTCCGGAGTAACGGTGGCGACGACGATGAGGCCGATATCGTCGGGGCTGACGCCTCGAGCGGCGAGAAGTTTGCTGGCCGCTTCAGCGCCGAGATGGGAAGAGGCGACGCCGGGGTCAGCGTAATGCCGCTCGCGAATTCCGGTGCGGGTGCGAATCCATTCGTCGCTGGTGTCCACTCGTTTTTCGAGATCGAGATTGGTGACCACGCGCGGCGGAACGTATCCGGCGACTCCGGTAATCTTTGCGGCGATGCGTCGGCCCATTCATTTCCCCCAGGAAGAAAGAAAAGATTGAATCGAAATGAGTAGCTGGTGATTGTATGCAATCGGACGCAGGTGTGACAAGGGATTGTCGCGGTTGGTGGCGGGCAGCATTTGCCAAGGCGCATCCCAAGTTTTAGCGGGTGTGCTGCGACACGCGAGCGACCAATTGGTCCAATCTGGAAAGTAGCAGCTTCAAGATGGGGGAGTCGTTGGACTTTTTGTAGCCGAGGAGCAACTCGACACTGGGCGCGTCGCCTTTGAGAGGACGGGTGGTGAGCGACGCGGGGAGGAAGTTCTTGGCGTAGGCGGGTAACAGGCCGACGCCATGGGTTGAGGCGATTAAGGACAATCCCATGGTGACATGGTCGGCCTCATGAGCTGGCGTGATATCGACTCGGGAGCGCTTCAGGTAATTGTCGATTATGGCGCGGAGCACCGGAGCCGTGCGCGAGACAGTCACGAATGTTTCGCCCACTAGATCTCTCGGAGCGATCGACTTGCGCACAGCGAGGCGGTGGTTGCTGGGCAAGATCACCGTCAAAGGTTCTTTGATGAGAAGGCGGAACGCCAAGCCCGGCGTGCCGCGTTCACGGCGAAGAAAGGCAGCATCGATCTTTCCTTGCGACAGGCCGTCGGCAAGGAGAGGCGAGTATTGACTGGATATCATCACGTCAATGTTAGGCAGCTCGTCGCGCAGGATGCGCAGGGCTTCGGGCATCCAGGTCAATTCGTGTCCGGTGAGAAAGCCCAGCGAGAAGCATGGCTTGGCGGGACGAGCGGCGCGGCGAGCAGCTTCGGATGCGGCTGCAACCTGGGAGATGACCGAGCGGGCGTGATCGAGAAAGGCTCGACCTGCAGGCGTCAGTTCGATGCCGCGGGCGCGGCGCGTCAGGAGTTGCGCACCTACCTCGTGCTCAAGATCTCGAATCTGGCGACTTAAGGATGGTTGCGAGGTGTGGAGTTCTCGCGCTGCTGCCACGGTGACGCTGCCAGCCTCGGCGACCGCGACGAAATAGCGGAGATGTCGTAGTTCCATTTTTACTCCCATGCTTGCGGAGCATCGCTCACAGCTTAACAAAGTATGCTGCAAGGGCGCTACCAGGAGCGGCTTTCCCCATCTAACGAAGTGATAGTGATCTCAGTTGCCCGGAGCTGGATTAGTGGCGTTATCAGTCATGCTCTGCCAGCATGGGTCGAGATCAATGGAGGTAGTGCCATGAGTTCACCAGTTGTTTTGATTACCGGCGCACTGACCGGCATCGGCCGCGCTGCGGCAGCAGTCTTCGCACGAGAAGGAGCACGTGTGGTTGTGTCGGGCCGTCATGAGAAAGAAGGACAAGAGTTAGTTGGGGAGTTGAAGGGGCTTGGAGCGGAGGCCATTTTTGTTCGCAGTGACGTCCGCAAGGATGAGGACGTGCGCAACCTTGTGGATCAGGCGGTGAAGCGTTTTGGACGCCTGGATATTGCGGTGAACAATGCTGGCACGGAAGGCTTGCGCGGCTTGGTGACGGAACAGACGGCAGAGAGCTACGCGGCTACGTTTGATACGAATGTCCTCGGAGTGCTGCTAAGCATGAAGCATGAATTACGGGTGATGTTGCCGCAGGGGAGCGGAAGCATTGTGAATATTTCGTCAACTTATGGGCACGTGGGCGCTGCGGGAGCGTCCGTTTATGTGGCGAGCAAACACGCGGTGGAGGGGCTGACAAAGTCTGCTGCATTGGAAGTCGCGGGGACTGGGGTGCGCATCAACGTGATCGCTGTGGGCGCCACGGATACGGGCATGCTTACACGGTTCACGACCACCGATGAGAATAAGGCGGCGCTAGTTTCGACGGTACCGCTGAAGCGCCTAGCAACACCGGACGAGATCGCTCAGGTGATCGCTTTTGTGGGTTCCGCGAACGCTTCGTACATGACTGGATCGTCAATCCCGGTGGATGGAGGAAAGCTCGCTCACTAGTTCCAGGGGCGGTTGCCGATGGGATTGGGGTTCCGCGTACGGCGCTACGAAGAACGGGCGTCGCCTTGCTGCTGCGGGCACGGCCCTCCTGCGGCGGGCAGGCATGCCGTGCCCCTACGAAGGCTTCGGAAGGATTTCGAAGCGATAGGTGATGGTGGCGGTTTTGCGGAGCATGGCGGCTACGGAGCAGTATTTGTTCTGGCTAAGTTCGATGGCGTCGCGGACGGCTTTTTCATCTAGTTGGCCGGAGAGGCGGTAGAACATTTCGATTTTGGTCCAGACGGCGGGAGGGTCTTGGGCGCGTTCGCCGGAGATTTCGATTTCTAGGGTGAAGAGCTTCTGGCGTTTTTTTTCCAGGATGGAGACGACATCTACTGAGGTGCAAGCTCCTAGGGCGCCCAGGAGCATTTCCATGGGGCCGGGGGCGGTATTGTGTTTGCGGTCGGCGTCAAAGGGGACGACGTGGCCGGAGGGCATGGTGGCGAGGAATTCCTCGCGGGCGATCCATTTTACGGTTGCGGTTTGCATGGCAGGACTCCCGGTGTAATTCGGTCGCGATATATACCAACTAAACTTTAACGGGGATTGGGTGGGGCGTCCAGTGGTCGAGGCGAGCGGTTTACGCGGAGGAAATTGCGGCTAGGAGCTGAGTGCGTCTGAATCGCTGGCGCCGACTGAGGCGGCTATGTGTTGTTGGGGGGCGCGGCGCATGGCTTCCACGAAACCGCGGACGATGTCCGGGTCGAATTGGTTGGCGGCGCAGCGTTCCAGTTCGGAGAAAGCCTCTTCGGGATTGCGAGCTTTTTTGTAAGTGCGCTCGGAAGTGATGGTGTCGTAGGCGTCGGCGATGGCGATGACGCGCGCGCCAAGGGGAATCTGATCGGCGGAGAGGCGGTCGGGATAGCCGGTGCCATCGTAAAATTCGTGATGGTGGCGAACCATTTCGCGGATGCGGTTCATGGCGGCGAGGGGCTCGAGAATTTTCGCGCCGAGCTCGGTGTGGGTTTTCATGGTGGTCCACTCGGTGGCGTCGAGCGGGCCGGACTTGTTCAGGATGATTTCGGGGATGCCGACTTTGCCGATGTCGTGCAGCAAGCCGGCGAGACGGATTTCTTCGACTTCGGCCTGGTTCATGCGCAGGGCCTGCGCGATCATGACGGAGTACGCAGAAACTTTTTGTGAATGGCCCTGGGTGTAGCGGTCTTTCGCGTCAATGGCAAGCGCGAGCGAAGTGACAGTGTCCACGACCGCGGGCGGAACGGGATCACCCGCGGCGCCATCGCCGTGTTCTATGAGCGAGCGAGTGAACTGTTCGAGGCGGCGGTAGATTTCGTCGAAGGCGTCAGGGCCGGTGGAAAACTGGCGCTTGAGGGTGACGCCGAGATAGGCTTCCAGAACGTCTTTTTTCCAGCGCTTGGTGTCTTTGGGGTCGCCTTGCTCGGCGCTGGAAACGGAATTTCCTCCCTGGTGTTTCGAGAGGTACATCGAAGAGTCCGCCACTTGAATCAATTCTTGCGGCGTGGATCCATGCACGGGGAAACCGGCGATGCCAAAGCTGGCGGTAATATTTTTATCGCGCAGGAGCGGATCGGCCGCGACCCAGCCGCGGAGTTTGCTGGCGAGCTGGATGGCTTGTTCGACGCTGGTTTCGGGCATAAGGATGACGAATTCATCTCCGCCGTAACGGGCGACGACATCGGAGCGGCGGCAATTTTGTTCCAGGATGTGACCGACGCGTTGCAGGACGACGTCGCCTTCGAGGTGGCCGTAGAAATCGTTGACGAATTTGAAGCGGTCGAGGTCCATCAAGACGAGAGCGAAGGGGCGATTGGCGCGGGTGGAGCGTTTCCATTCCGAGGAGAGCGCTTCCATCAGGAAGCGGTGAGTCTTGACGCCGGTAAGGCCGTCTGTAATGGCCTGTTCCTGAGCTTTCTGGAACGTGACGGCATTGTGCAGAGCGCCGGCAAATAAATCGGCGAGAGTGCGGAGGAGACGAATTTCTTCGTCGGCGAATTCGCAAGGTTTCGAGGATTCGACGTAGAGCACGCCGAGCAAGCTATCCGCGTAGGTGACGGGGAGAGCGATGGCGGAGACCGTTCCGGGGAGGACCGGTGTGGGTGAATCCGGACCGACTGTGGTGACGGCGGCGATCTGGCCGGAGCGCGCCACGTGGCCTACCAGTCCTTCACCGAGGAGGATGCGGCGACCGAGTGCATCGCGACGCGCGCCGGCTTCGGCCTGGATCTCGAGTTCTTTGGAAGTGTAATCGAGAATGGCGATGCCGATGTGATCGTAGGTGAGCGCGTTTTCGATTTCGGCGGCGATCTTGGCGAGCATTTCTTCGGGATTCAGAGTGGTGATGGCGTGGCTGGAGACATTGTTGATAAGCGTCAGCTGCTTCGATTTTTTTTGCTCTGCGGAGAAGAGGCGAGCGTTTTCGATGGCGATGGCAGCTTCGCTGGCGAGGACGCGGAGCAGCTCGACGTGGCCTTCATCGAAGGCGCGTTCTTGCACGCTGTGAACGGCCATCACGGCGACGGCCTGGTCGTAGAGGATGAGAGGAACGGCGCACATCGAGCCGGTCAGCTTTTGCGGCTCAAAACCCAGGCGCGCGGTTTCTTCAGCGAATTGTTCGCGGATCAGCAACGGCTGCGCGGTGCGAATCACGTGTTCCGCGAGGTGATTGCCGGTGGGCCGCGATCGTTTGGGCTGGCGCACGCCCTCGATGACTTCGATTTCAAAGCGGAGCTGTTCCGATTTGCGGTCGTAGTAGGCGATGAAGAGGCAGTTGACGTCCAGCAGGCGCTGCATTTCGGAATAGATGCGTTCGAAGAGCGCGTCGGGTTCGAGGGTGGAGCTCAAGGCGCGGCCGATTTCATTCAGGATGTGGAGCTCTTCGCTGCGGCGCGCGGTCTGCTGGATCAGATAGCTATTTTCGACGGCCATGCCGATCTGATGGCCCAGGGCGAGGAGCAGGCGCAATTCCGGGGGAGTGAAATTGCGATTATCGGGCGTGCCGAGGAGCAGCATTCCAAAGACGCGATCTTTGGCCTGCAGGCTGATGCCGACCACGGTGCGGAGGCCCTGCGCGAGCAGCATTTTGCGAATGTGGTGGAACGGTTCTTCTTTCTCGAGGGCGACCCAGTTGGCATCGCGCGCGAGGTCGCGGAGGACGACGAGACCGCCGAGACGGGCGACGAGGCGGACAACATAATCATCGAGATTATTTTCTTGCACGGAGGCGCAGAAAGAATCGTCGAGACCGGTGACGACGACGGATGCCGGACCATTTTCATCGCCATAGTGCAGGATGAGCGCACCGGCGGGGATGCGCACGACGTTGAGGACGCGATCCAGAGCTTGCGCGAGCATTTTCTGGATTTCACCGCCGGCAAAACTGGAGGTGGCCAGATTCAGATTGGAGAGGGCCAGCATGTTGCGTTCGACGCGGCGGCGCTCTTCGTCGTACACAGCCATCAGCATGAGGACGCCGCCGATAATTTCGGCGAGCAGAGCGAAGGGCAGCAGATCGGCATGGGCGAGTGGTCCGAGGCGCGCCTGGTAATGGAACAGCAGAAGCAAAGCGCCGGTTACGACGAAAGTGCAGGCCAGTAGCTTATCGGCGCGTGATTCCTGTTTGCGGCCTTCCTGCCAGAATACTTGCGCCGTGAGGAAGAAAGCGACAGCGACTCCGAAGGCGAGCGGAAGCGCGATCCAATCGCGGGGGTAGGCGAAGGACCAAACCGCCGCGCCGGCGGCCGCTAACGCGACGCGGCGCGCGGAGAGTGTGAAGCGCGCGTACAAGCGGGAGGAACAATAGAATGCGAGGGCGGCGAGCGCCAGGACCCAGTCGTTGATAACGGCAAACCATCCAGAAAGAGCCACCGGACCTGCGAAAGCGGAGCGCACGAAATAGAGCGAGAGCAGGAACCAGGCGGAGGCCCAAAGGAGAAGGTAGGCCTGGCGCTTCTGTTGGTACACGTACACGAAGAATGTGCCGAGCAGAAACGCGCCGGCGAGGAGCACGACCGCACTCGTATTGAGATAGCTCAACAACTCAAGACTCCGTAATCAGGGCCCTGCAGATTTCCCCTGAGAATAGCAGAAAATTGACGGGCGTTCGGGCGAGTGTCCAGGCGAGTTTCGTGGCGGTCACCTGTACGACTGAGCGCGCGAGAGAGATGTAAACGCGAGCGCGGATTGGTCGAATACCGCCCAAGAACGCACATTGCGTAGCCCAGGCCGATGATAGCGCGGCCTGTAAAGAATATGTAACGCGCGAGGGACGAGGTCAACAGTACTGGCGTACCAACCCTCTTTGGCTCAGCGTTTTGCGTAGCTTTTTGGAGCGATTGCGGCGAGTTGCTATTGCGGTTTTGCAGGCGCGGTGGCGGGAGCGGAGTTGGCAGCTGGATCGGACGGGGATCTAGGTTTGCCGATTGTGGAGAGAGTTTCTACGTTAAATTTTTTGTAATCGGAATAGCGCGTGGTGCCGTCCACTTTGATTCCTTTCACCAGCAGGACGCGGACGTCGATGTGGACCTCTTCGTACGTGGGCAGCCACACTTCGTTATTGACGTAGGTTTGTTCGAGGATGACGCGGGTGCCCTTCTGGAGGTCGGCGAGGAGGCCGCCGGCAATTTTCACGTTGCTGACGAAGAAGGCGTCGAGGCGCACGACATCGAGGGCTTTTTCGTCAATCCAGATGACGCCACCGAGTTTTTGGATGACTTTTTCGACGAGGGTGCGGGCTTTAAATTCAGGGTTGGGCTCGAAATCGAAGACCAGGACGTCTTGGCCGCGGAAGCGTTCGCGGCGGGGATTGACGAACTGGCAGGCGCGGAGGAACGCGTCTATGGAGATGTCTTCGTCTTCTTCTTCCTTCTCTTCTTGCTTGTCTTTCTCGCCAGAGGTGGCTTTCTTGCTGGCACTTTTTTCGAGATCGTCAATTTCCTTCAGGACGCGGGCGTTTTCTTTTTTCTGGGCTTCGGGGGTGAGAGGCAGGCCGTTGATTTTCACGAGGGTGGAGACTTCGGTGCCGTCGAGGTAGAAGAAAGTGGATTCGCGGACGTCGGGCTTTTTGGGTTTGCCGTTGCCTTCGTACTCGGTTTCATCTTCGATCTTGGTGCCGGCGTAATTTTCTTTAATTTTGTCGAGGACTTGCTGGTTGGAGTCAATTTGCTTGAAGAGGGCTTTGAGATCGGGGAGTTGCACTTGCGATTTTCTGGGGAAATCGAAGACGCGTTCGCCGACGGGTTCGTTGACGGCGGCGTGGGTGACGTCAATCGCGTAGATTGCGGTGCCGCGGTGCAGTTCGATTTTGTGGGGGAGCTGGACGCCATTTTCGGCGCGGTAGTCGTCGTAGAGCATTTCCTGGTTTTGGCCGCCTACGGGCGCGGACTCTTTGACTATGAGGTGCGATTGGGCGTCGAAGAATACTTGCCACTTCGCGCCTGAGGGCATGGTGACTTGCAGCTGCGAAGCGTCTTTGCCGCGGACCTGCGCGGCGCCTACGTAGGTGATGACTAGTTTGTTCTTCTTGGGATTGAGGAGGCGCGAATTGTAGTAACGAGCGGCGGCTTCGAGTTGCAGGCCTTCGGGGCCAACGAGGGTGGAGATTTCTCCGGCGGAATTCTGATGCCATGCGGATTTTCCGTTGAAGGATTCGATCCAACTTTGGTCGCCCATCACCATTTCGGAGTAGTAGCGGTTGGGGAGTTTTATGTCGAAGGTGTAGGCGCCGGGCTTGGCGCCGTTCTGGGCTGCGACTGTGCCTTCCAGCGTGATGGTTTGGATCTTCGAGAGCGCGCGTGCGCCGCCCGAGGCTTTCACGTATTGATTCAGGATCTTGGCGGCATCTTGCGCGTGCAAAGGAGCGGCGACGCAGAGGAGGACTAAGGCGACTCGCAGGAGCAGTTTACGTGGGCGGGCGCTCATGGGGCTCAGGTTAAGATACGCAGGCGCGGGCAAAAAGTTCCGCATATTTTTCAGATTGCGGCTCCTTGGAATTGGTCACGGTTGATTACAAAGGCAGTGGCTAGTGATGAGTGGCTAGTGGCTAGAAAAATTGAAAGTTTTGTGTGGTTTCTGGGACGAAACGCCGGGCCCGGGAACTTCCGGGCGCTTTGGGGCTGGCTCGATTTTGGGGCGTGGTTCCGATAAGATGGATGACTCTCATACTGGGAAGGAATCCGAAAGAATGTGTGCTGCACAAAAACCGCGCGTGCGTTTTGCGCCCTCTCCGACGGGATATTTGCATGTAGGCGGAGCGCGCACTGCTTTGTTCAACTGGCTATTCGCGAAACACGAGGGCGGAACTTTGCTGCTGCGCGTGGAAGACACGGACGTGGAGCGCAACAAGCCGGAGTTGGTGGACGGAATATTGGTGGCGCTGAAGTGGCTGGGGATTGAGTGGGACGAGGGGCCGTTCTTTCAATCGCAGCGCGGGGAAATGTATCGGGCGGCGGCGGAGCGGATACTGGCGAGCGGCACCGGTTACGCTTGCTACTGCAAGGCGACGGCTTATGCGGGCGGGGATTATTCGGCGGCGGAGAATGAGGATCACGAAGGCGAAGGGGACGACGAGGGGCCGAAGACTTTGAAGGCTGTGGCGTGCCCTTGCCGTGATTTTTCGGATGCGGAGCGCGCAGCGAAGGAAAAGGAAGGTGCGACGCGGGCGATCCGGTTCAAGACTCCGCGCGCGGGTGTGACGAAATTCGAGGACGCGGTTTTTGGGCCGCGCGAGATACAGAACGCAGACATCGAGGATTTTGTGTTATTACGTTCGAGCGGCGTGCCGACTTATCAACTGAGCGTGGTGGTGGATGACATTGACATGCGCATCACGCACATTATTCGCGGCGCGGATCATTTGTCGAACACGCCGAAGCAGGTGCTGATCTATCACGCGTTGGGAGCAGAGCCGCCGATTTTCGCGCACGTGCCGCTGATCCTGGGGCCGGACCGCACACGGCTTTCGAAGCGGCACGGGGCGACCAGCGTGGGATCTTATGCGGACGAAGGATTTTTGCCCGAGGCGTTCCGGAATTTTTTGGCGTTGCTCGGGTGGTCCACGGGCGATGACAGCGAGTTCATGCGGACTACGGAACTGATCGAGCGGTTTGTGCTTTCGGGCGTGAGCCGGACGAATGCGATATTCGATCGGGCGAAGCTGGAATGGTACAACACGCAATATTTGCAGAAGCCGCCGGTGGAGGAGCTGCTGCCATTTGTGGAAGCGGAATTGCGGCGGGCGGGACTGTGGAAGGATGAGTGGGCTGGGACGGAGCGGGCTTGGTTTGCGCATGCGGTGGATCTGATTCGGCCGCGGACTCGTTTGCTGACGGATTTTACGGGTTGGGCGCGGGCGTTTTTTACGGACGAATTCGAATACGAGCAGGAAGCGCGCGAGAAATTCTGGAAGGATGAAAAAGTTCCGGGGCTGCTGGCGAAATTGACTGCGGCGCTGGCGGCTTTGCCTGAGTGGAATCATGACGCTTGCGATGCGGCTTTGCGCGGAGTGGCGGCGGCGGAGGGCGTGAAGGCCGGGTTGCTGATCAATGCTACGCGCGTGGCAATTGTGGGACGGGCCGTGGCGCCGCCGCTTTTTGACACGATGGTGGTGTTGGGTAGGGAGCGCGTGGTCGAGCGGTTGCGGCGGGCGTTGGTGTTTTTGGCGTCCCGTTAGAATCCTCGGTGTTCGACAAACAATTAAAAAAGAAGGCTGCAGGGGCGAAAGCCCTTTTCATCGCTTGCTTGACGGCGGGGCCCTTCGATCCTGGCGCTGCCAGGATCTCAGGATGAACTGAAGCCGTGCCCTGACGCACGACTCGTTCTTACACAAATTTTGAAACCCTTCCTTCCTGTTCAAACCATTCCGTTTGATGTGACGTCTTTGCGAAAGTGTGCGTGGACTCGCGGAAATTAGTTCGCTGGGGGCATGGAGAAAATTTCGGGGTGGGCGGCGTGGGTTGTGGTGCCTGCTGCGGCTATGTCCACGCGGACATCTACTGGAACTTTTACTGGGGGTAGGCAGGTGGTGTCGTTGCAGGCCTGGTAGCGGAGGGTGACGGGGAAGGTAACGGCGCCGATGGGGGAGTCGTTGTGGGCGATAAGGCGGAGTTTCAGAGTTACGCTGGCGGAATATACGTCGAGGCCTTTGTCGGGCGAGAATGAAAATTTTTCGATGCGGCCGGCGGGGTAGACGGTGTCGAGGAGTTGGAAACCGGTGGGGAGTTTGGGCGTAAGAGTTGTGGGGATCAGATATTTGTCGGTGGGGTGGTTCGAGTTCATGTGGTAGCCGTGGGCTATTTCTACCGCGATGGCGACCTGAAATTCCTTTCCGCGGGGGACGGGGGCGAGCGAGACGAAGGCGCGGGGTTTTACGATTGCCGCGGGAGCCGTCGGGGCATCGGCTGAACTTTGTGCGGCAGCAGAGGTTGCATTCGGCGCAAGGTCGCCGGTAATGTACGCCAGCAGTAATGCGCAAGAAACGAGTGCCCGAGTGATCCGCATGTTGGTCTAAACCTCGATTGGCGTGCCAAGTTTTTCGGTGAGGATGCGGCTCATGACTTGATTCAGGGTTTCGCCGGTTTTTTCCTGGACGAAGGCTTGCGCGGATTCTGACCAGCCTAGTTTGAAACTGGTGGTGAGCGCGGAAATCCAGATTTGGCGCACGGGGGCGTTGGGGCTGATGACGAAGCGGGTTTCGTCTTCGTCTTCGAATTCAATTTCGAGTTTTCCGCTGCCGCCTTCGACTTCGAAGTCGTTGGCGTCGCCTAGTTCGAGGAGGCGATTGCGCAGGGTTTCGAAAGTGGCGTCACATTTTTTTTGGAATTCGTGTTCGTTCATCATGATTGTGGTCACGGTAAGGGCAGGTTACCGCAGTTGCGCGAGCCAGGGCAAGGAACGCACGCGCCGAGATGCTAGAGCAGCGACTGGATTAGTTTGTCGAGGTCGGCTTCGGTGGCGAGACCAATGTAGCGCTTGGCGACTTTGCCGTCGCGGGTGATTACGTAGGTGGTGGGCAGGCCGAGCAAGCCGCCGAATTTTCCGGCCAGGTCGTCGTCGCCGAGGACGATGGGGTAGTTCATGGTGGTGGGATGGCCGTCCACATCGAACTGGGTTTTTTGCACGTAGGGCTCGACGACGCTCTTGCCTTCCTCGTCCATGGCGACACCTAGCAGAGTGAAACCTTTGTCCGCGTATTTTTTCTGGAAACCGATCATCCAGGGGATTTCTACTTGGCAGGGCTCGCACCAGGTGGCCCAGAAATTCACGACTACTACTTTTCCCTTCAGGCTGGCCACGGAGACGTCTTTGCCCTGGAGATCTTTGAAAGTTACGTCTGGCGCGTTGGGCAGGGGCTTTTCGGTGCCGAGGGCTGCAGCCTGGCTGCCGCCCGATTTGCAGCCGGTAAAAGCGACTGCTGCTGCGGCTGCCAGGATGATGACGATCATGGAAAATTTCAGAGATACGCGCATGCGCAATGCTCCCGTCACAGAGAAAACTTATTTAGAAAAGCCAGTTTGCCTGAAAGCCAGGTGAGACGGTTCAGGAATACCAGGCCGCCGACGGCTAGCAGCAGGACACCGCTGAAGACTTCGACAGTGTGCAGATGGCGGCGGAATTTTTGATAGAAGCGCAGGAAGCCGCCGATGCCGAGCGCGGTGACTAGAAACGGGATCGCCAGACCCGCGGAATAAACCGCCAGCAGAAAAATTCCCTGCCATACCGTGTCGCGCGTGGCGGCGACCGCGAGAACGCTGGCGAGGATGGGGCCGATGCAGGGCGTCCAGCCAAAGGCGAAGGCGAAACCCATCAGGAAACCGCTGGCGGCTCCCGGTTGGCCGCCGAGATTTTGGAAACGAACGTCGCGATTCAGCCAGCGGGTTAGCGACGGACCCAGCAAGAAAATCAGGGCGATGGCGATGAAGTGTATGGGCTTCAGCCACGCGGGGAGGAGGCCTGCGCGGAGGCTGAGCGCGATTCCGGCGGCGACGAGCGCGATGCCGACGAGCAATCCGGTGCGAACGGAAATTTTTGCGAGCAGGCCGGTGAGGTGCAGGCCGAAGAGGACGATCAACGCGCCGGCGACGGGCGCGAGCGATGCACGATTGCGCAGGAGGAAGGAACCGACCGCGCTGGCGGACGCGCCGAAGGAAATGAAGACCACGGAAAATCCGGTGACGAATGCCAGGGCGGAGGCGAGCAGGCCGGCGCGGGGAGTTTTTCCTTCTTTGAGTTGTTCGACGCCGATGCCCGAGAGCATGGAGATGTAGCCGGGCACCAGCGGAAGGACGCATGGGGAGAGGAAGGAAACCAAGCCTGCGAGAAACGCGGCAAATATGGAGACGTCCATGCGATTAGTTCGAGTCCTTGAGCTTCAGTTTCGGTGCGGCACGAGCAACATCGGTACTTCAGCGGCTAAAGCCGCACTGAGCTCGTTACGTTGATGTCGTGGCTGAAGCCACGACCTACAAAGCTTCCGAAATTCCCACAATCGACATTCGTTGCGCGCCATTCCGGTTTGTTGGATGTGCTAGACGCGGCAACGATGCGATTGCAATGTGCAATTTTCCCACATCCTTTGGATGCGTGCGCGCGAATTTTCGCAGTCTAGCGGCGGCGAGGGAAAAGCCGTCAGGTGTCGGCAAATTACAGCGATTGGGGACGGCTGTGCCTTGGCGCGCTCGCGCTAAGTATCTGACAAAACACGACTAAATGCCAACGCGGTGGTGGCACGGCGGGTGCAATTACGCGCAGCACGGGCCCGTCCGCTGGAGCCGGGAGCGGCGGTAATTTTGCCGATCGCGGTGGCGGGCCCAAAAATTTATGCGCGAGATGGTCGACGGAGGGCGCGATGACACCCAATCTGGTGACGGCGATGCGAGTGGCTGCGGCGTTTGCGGCGGTGGGGTTGTTCACTCTTTTCGGCCGCGTGCTTGCGGCGGACATCGTGGCTGTGGCGCTGACGATTGCGGCGATTGCTTTGGATGGGGTGGATGGGTATTTGGCGCGGAGGCGCGGGATGGCTACGCCGCTGGGAGCGCAGCTGGATATTCTGGGCGACCGCGTCGTCGAGAACTTGTTCTTCACATTTTTCGCGGTGGCGGGATTGGTTTCTTTGTGGCTGCCGATTCTATTTTTTGTGCGCGGGACGGTGATTGATTTTCTGCGGGGGCTGGCTAGCCGCGCTGGACGTAGCGGATTCGGGAACAGTTCGATGCAGCAGACTTCGTGGGGGCGGGCGCTGGTCGGATCGCGGGGGAGTCGCGCGGCTTATGCGATTTTGAAGTGCGTGTGTTTTTGTTATCTGGGATTGCTGGTGCCGGTGGGGCGGTGGCAGGCGAGTTGGTTGGACGCGAACGTTCGTTATTCGCTTCTGCTGGCCGGGCAAATTTTGGCTGGTGCGGCGGGAGTTTTTTGCATCGCGCGGGCTGTGCCGGTGGTGTGGGAGGGGCGGCGGTATCTTGATCTTGCGGCGGTGGAACGGAAAATTACGAGGCGAAGGACAGCGGCGGCGATTGAGGGGATACGGTGATCGCGGTGGAGGCTGGCGCCGCGAGTGTGGGCGCGTTTTTCGATCTGGATGGCACGGTGCTTCCTGCGCCGTCGCTGGAGTGGCGGTTCATTGGATATTTGCTGGAGCACGATGAAATTTCTGGCGGGCAGGTGGAGCGGTGGCTGGCGCGATTCGCTGGAAGTGCCTGGCGGGACTTGCACGGCGCTACGGTGGGAAACAAACGGTATCTCTGCGGGATCAGCGAGGGGTTGGTGGATGAGTGGGAGCAATCGCTTGGGCTGGAATTTTATTGCGGGGATTCGCTGGGATTCTTTGAGGAAGCGCTGCAGCGGATCGTGTGGCACCGCGCGCAGGGTCATCGCGTGTTTGTTGTTAGCGGCACTTTGGCGCCGTTGGCGCGGGTGGTGGCGCGGAGGGTTAGCAGGTTGGTTTCCGCGGATATCGAGGTGTGCGCTACGGAACTGGAAATCGTGGCAGGTGCTGCGCGGATTTGGAATGGGTGCATTGCGGGAGAACATATGAGCGGTGGCGCGAAATTGCGAGTCGTGGGTGGGCTTGCTACGCGCTACGGCCTCGATCTTTGGCGCAGTTACGCTTACGGCGATAGCGCCGGTGATCTGCAGATGCTGGAATCTGTGGGATGTGCGGTTGCGGTGAATCCGACACGCAGGCTGGCGCGCGAGGCGCGGAAGCGGGGATGGCAAACGTGCATCTGGGAGAAAACGGTTGGCGAGATTTCGCACGCGGCGGCGCGGCCGTTGGCGTCGAGGGTAGCGCGATGAAAGTAGCGCGTGGCAGCTTGATCTGCAGGGGCGAGTCTGAGACTCGCCCCTACAAGTGCAGCTTCACTCAGCCGCACTCGAAATCCGCGGCTTCAGGGGCTAAAGCCCCTTATTTTCGGAGCTCGACGGCGGGGCTGAATCCCCGCCCCTCCGAATCGGCCGTTTGTGAGATGGCTTCCGCCGTGGAAACGTTTGGCCCCGCGACGGAGGGCACGGCGTGGGGCGCCGTGCGACGTTGGCTGGCGGAGATTTGGCGGGCTTGCGGGGCGTTTGAGTGGGTGACGTTTGTTTATTTGGGTTGGATGCTTGGGTTACTGGCGGTATTCCACAGAAATATTCCGCATGCTGGGCGTTATTTTGCGATGCATTGTGCGATTGCGTTGGGAATTGTGCTACTTGCGTGGGCGGTTGCGCGTTCTGAGAACCGAGCTTTGCAGTTCGCGCGGCATTGGTATCCGCTGGCGATTTACATTTTCTTTTTTGAGGAGCTGCAGGGGTTGGTACATGCGATTTTTCCGGGGTGGTTCGATCGCTGGCTGATTTTATTCGATTACAACTTCGGCGGCGTGCAACCGGCTGCCTGGCTGTCGCGATTTGCGACGCCTGGGCTGAATGATTTCATGCAATTTTCTTACATGACTTACTTTTTGTATCTGGTGATTCTGCCTGGGATTCTTTACGTGCAAGGGGAGCGGGTGGCGTTCTGGACTGTAATGGTTGCGACGGCAATCGCCCATTATTCGGTATATGCGATTGCGGTTTTGTTTCCGGTGGAGAGTCCTTACTTTGCGTTGGCGTCGTTGCATCTTCGGCCGCTTGAGGGCGGCGCGTTCACATCGACGATTGAGTTTATTGAGCGATTTGGGAGGGTGCATGGCGGGGCGTTTCCTTCGGCGCATGTGGCTGGGTCAATGGTGGCGCTGCTGGCGGCGCGGCGGTACAAGCCTTGGTTATTTTGGATTTGCTTGCCGTTTTTTTTGAGCATGTGCGTGGCTACGGTTTATGGGCGGTATCACTACATTGCAGATGTGCTGGCTGGGATTGTGGTGGGCGCGATCGGGTGGGTGGCGGGACAGTGGGTGATGGAGCGCGAGGGGGCGGTGCCAGATATTGGGTAGCGCCGTCGTGGTCACGTCGGCTCTGCCGTTTCCTTTTTCTTATCGTGTTCCAAGGGATTCTATCACGCCGAGAATCTTGAAGAACCTCATTGTGGCCTGGTTATTCATTTCCGCTCTTGCGCCAGCGGGTTTTTGTCAAACGGAACACATTCTCACGGTCAAGGTCCTGGACGCCAGGAACGGCAAGCCATTGAAACACATGCGGCTGTGGCTCGCATGGACGAATGGCCCTCAGCTGCCAAATGTACAAACGAACGATGGTGGCATCGCAGTTTTCCACCTTCCCGACCCGCTCCCTAACGGCCGCCCTTGGCTCAGTTCTCCCTTTATCGAGATGCGTTCCAGTTCGAAGGATTCGAGTGATCAAGTTTTCCTCCAAGGTATAGACGGAGAAAGCAGTGATGGCACGGTGAAATTCCCAGGAAATCCCAACCCAGGGAAATTAGTGCTTTTTGTCCGGCGCCTGAACGTATTTCAGAGAATGTACAATTTCTGGTATTAAAGCTAGCCCAGCGCTGAATGCCGCTGATGCCGCATGCCTACTTCCGGGTACCTCCGAGGGTTTCGTGACAGTTTGCTCGCAGATCATTGCTGTAAAGTCAGATTTACGCCGATCAGAATATTTTTTCGGGGCGGAGGAGGGTGCCTACGGAGCCGAGGTTGGAGATGCGGAAGACCCAGAGGTATTGATTTTCACTGCGGATGTTGCCGAAGGAGAATTTGCGGTAGCCGACGCCGATGCCGCAGCAGGAGCCATTGTAGATGGCTTCGGCGACCTGGTTTTGAAATTGATGCTGGGTGAGGTCGTAGCTGGCGCCGAAGGTTACATTCATTCCGCGGCGGGTGAGGTCGCCGTAGCCGATTAGCGCGCGGACCTGATTGGAGCGCGGCTCGAAGTCAAAATCGGGCGGATTGAACTGCGGAGGTGTGGGGAGATTCACGGCGGAAAAATGGGCGAGGGTGAGGAATGTTTCCTTGTAGGGCTTCAGCTTGAGCAAGGTGCCGACGGCGGTGAGTTGGCCGTGGCGGGGATCGAAATTGACGATGAATTGTGTGTCGAAATGTTTGCCCGGTTCGAAGCGCAGGTCGCTGACGATGGGCGAGAATTGGTACGGCTGACTAGCGAAGGCGAAGGGCGTGAGCGCGTCGGTGGTTTGAAACACGTTGCGTTGGCCGATGACCAGCGCACCGCCGAAATTGGGATCGAAGAAATATTTCTGGGCCAGCTTCCAACTGAGAATTTCCTCGGCGGTGCCGTCTTTTTTGCGGCGGTAGAGGCGCTGAGTTACGCCGTATTCGAACTCGTTGGTGTTGGTGAGGGTTTCGTCTTCGTCGAAGCGCACGAAGCGGCTGAAATCGGTGACGCCGTTCACATAGTTGTAAACAATTTCCGGCTCGATGACGTGCTTCCATTTAGTTCCGGAATCGGAAGAGCCCCAAACGCGCTCGATGGTGGGAGGGCGGATATCCACGGAAAGTTCTTCGGTGTTGCGGAAGAAGCCCTGATGGACGAACGAGCCATTCTGAATTTGTCCGCCGTAGTAGGTGGAGCGCAAGGTGAAGGTAGGAGTGACGTCCAGCCAGGCGCCCCAGTGCAAGGGCACGGTGACGGCGGGCGCGATCTCGCTGCGTTCGACGAAATTGGGTGTGCTGAAATTAGTGACGGTATTGGAGCTATGCGCGGCGTCTGAAAATGCTTCGAACGAGAAATAGAACGGCAAGTTCCGCCACGGGGCCTGATCCACCGAGCCGAAACGGACTTCGGGTGCCGTGCGCAGCGAAACGAACTGAGAGGGCGTGGCGTTGACATAGTTCTGATAACTGAGGGCGGCGATATTCAAGCTGAAGCCGCGGAAATTTTTGGTGAGGAAGGCGCTGTTGCGGACTTCGGAGTTGACCGCTTGCACGTAAGTCTCGCTCCACGCCAAGCGATAAGTGAGCGAGGAGAGGTCGTCGAGATCGGCGACGGCACGCCAGCCGTCGGGAAGAAGCGCGGTGAATAGCAGGCGCGCTTCGTGGCCGCCCTGATTGATGGGAGGAAGACCTCCAGATTGCGGGAGGCCGCGGTCTTCCACGCCGGAGTAGGAGACTTCCAGGACCGCGTTTTCCCAAGGACGCATGCGCAACTCACCGCGCTGAGCCCAGCCGCGGCGACTGTAGTAATAGGCGCCGATGGTGAGGTCCGCCCAATCGGTGGGCGCCCAATACACGGCGTCGCCGAAGATATAGCCTTTGCTGGAGCTCTCGCCGAAGTCGGGAAGCAGGATGCCGGAGGCGCGTTGTTTTTCCGCAGGAAAGGTGGCGTAGGGCAAATATAAGACGGGGACGGAGAAGAGGCGGAAGTTGCCGTTTTCCAAGCGCAAAGAGGTCTTGAGGTGAACGGTGGCTTTGGGAGCATAGAACTTCCACGTGGGTTTGTCCGGATCGCAGACCGTCATCCAGGAGCGGTGGACGATGTAAGTGTTTTCGTCAATGCGCTCGGCCTCTTCTGCTTCGAAATAAATTGGATTGGGACTGAGGAGGAGCGTTTGCGCGGGCTGGCGCTGCATGGCGTTGACTTCGCGCTGAGGCGCGGGAGGGCGGCGCTGAACGGCAAAGGTGGCGCGCACATTGTGGAAGGTGCCGCGTCCGGTGGCTAGTTCATAGCGGGCGTCGCTGGCTTCGAGGTGCTGCGTCAGGTAGTCGAGCTGCACGTGGCCGCGCGCGAGGACGACACGCGTGTCTTCGTTGTATTCGACGTGATCGGCACGCAGGCGGGTGTTCTGGTAACGGACATCCACGTCCCCGTCGGCGTAGTAGGTTTGGCCGACCTGGCGCTGTTGTTTGGCTTCGAGGGTGGCTTCTTCACCCGGAGTTGCGGGGGCATTCTTGGCGACAGGCTTTGCCGGTTTTTTTTGTGGGACTTGCTGGGACGCGGCTGCGGGATTTTGGGCGCGCGTTGGGGACGGGTTCGCGAGCACGAGCGGCAGCAGCAAAGAGAGAAGAACGTATCTGCGAAGAGGTTGCAAGACCGTTGCTTTCGGCATGCCTCGTGAAAATTACATTCCTGTGATGAAAAAAGAAATTCGAGCCTAACACGCGTGCCGCAGGGCCGCAATCAGCGAGGTGCGGCGATGCGCGTGCGCACGAGCCGCTCCGGCAGCGCTATGGTGCGACTGCGGCCATACTCCAGATTGGCAGCCGGCGTGTCGCTCCGGCAAACGCGCGACGGGCCCATTTCCAACTCAATCAGAGCGAGGCGCAAGCTTGCGGGTTGCCTGATACGCAACACTCGGCAGGTAAGGCAGCGCGGGAGGGGCGCCGAGCTTGGGCCGCGTGCTAACATGGTTGCGTTCCGTCACTGGAATACCGCAGCGCAAAACGGACCAGTGATACAAATATGCTCGCATTGCGGCGCCCTGTTGCTCGAGGACGTCGAAAACTGCTCGTTCTGTGAAGCACCGCTCGCCGAGCCTGCCGATGACTCAGAGCCCGTAGCTGTAAGTGTGTCCGCGCCAGAAGGCTTTCATGGCGCGACCGACACGGACGACGAAACCAACCTTTCCAGTTCCGCTGAACCTGAATGGCGGCGTGAAGTTTCGCGGCGCCTGGAAGCATATCGCGTGCGCCGCGGACGAGCGCGGCCGGACGATTCTCAAACAGGCTTGCCATTTTCGCGCGCAGCTACTGCATGGGAAGAAGACGAGGGCGAAAGCGAAGAGATCGAACTTTATCAGCGGCAGCGAGCGCGCGCTGTGCAACGACCGGTGCAACGGGCGGTGCAACGGGCGGTGCAAAAGAAACCGCAGAACGAGCGCGTGGAGATCAATATCCAACCCGAGCTGGATTTTACGAGTTTTCCGGACGACCGGGCGCATCCCCAAACGGCGCTGGTGCCTGTAGCCAGCCTAGCCGAACGCCGGCACGCCGGCGCGCTGGACCTGCTATTTCTGGCGTTGACGTATGCCGGATTTCTGGGATTGTTCCGATCGCTGGGGGGCCAACTGGTACTGGAAAAAGTGGACGCGATCGTGTATCTCGCAGTTTTCTATCTTTTCTACGCGCAATATTTTTTTCTGTTTACTACCTTTGCGGGAGCTACGCCTGGAATGCAACTTTGCGGGCTTACCATCGTGAGGCTGGACGGCAGCTTGCCTGACACGCGGCAGCTGTTGTGGCGCAGTTTTGGTTACTTGCTTTCGGGCGCGACGGTGATGCTGGGATTTCTGTGGTCGCTGTGGGATGAAGATCGTTTCACCTGGCAGGACCGGATTTCGCAGACGTACGTGACGGCGGCGGCTCCGGTGATGGAAGCGAGCGAGTTCCAGGTGCAGCCCGCGCAACGCCAGCGTTTCGCACACAAATAACCTCGAAAAAGCTCGGCCTCGTTTCGATTGACCCGTCCGGGTGGTCTAATCTAAAGTGGTTAATAGCTGATGTAAAAACGTGGTAGCGCGATTGCCTGCGATGCTTAGATTGCACAGGGCGGCGTACCAGTTCTCTCGCAGGTTTGCCAGCGGCGACCTTTGCACGGCGCGTGACGGCCAGCGCACTTTGACCGGCGCGAACGCATAATTAATCTGATGAAAGAGATCATCGAAAAATTTATCGGCTATCTGCGCTACGAGCGCAATGCGTCGCCGGAAACCGTGGACGATTACGGTGGCGACGTGCGGTTGTTCGAGGAATTCCTGACTCCGCCGGGCGGGGCAACGCTGCCGCTGGAGGAAGTGGACCACCGGGTGATACGCGAATTCGTGAGCTGGCTGTACGACCGGAAACTGCAGAAGGTGACGGTGGCGAGGAAGCTTTCGGCGCTGCGGACGTTTTTCAAGTTTTGCGTGCGGGAGAAATACACGCGGACGAATCCGGCGGCGCTGGTGAGCACGCCGAAACTTCCGAAACTGGTGCCGCGAGTGCAGACGGCGGAGGAGATCAACAATTTTCTGGATGGGTTGCCCGGTGGCGCGGCTGCCAAGGCTTTGCCGGCCCGCAAGAACAGCGGAAAGGCCAGAACGCGTAGAGCCACCGCCAAAGAGCAGCTGATGCCGCGGCGGGACCGGGCCATGATTGAATTGCTGTACGCGTGCGGGCTGCGCGTGAGCGAACTGGTGGGGCTGAACCTGGGGAGTTTCGACCGCGCGGGGCAAATGCTGCGAGTGCTTGGAAAGGGTCGCAAGGAGCGCGTGGTGCCGTACGGCGGGAAGGCGCAGGAGGCGCTGGAGGCTTACTGGCCGGTGCGCGACCGTATTTTGGGGGAAGCGCGCGGCACACCCAATGCGGAAGCGGTATTTTTAAATCCTGTGGGAGGGCGGCTGACGGATCGCGCCGTTCGTTACATTCTGAAAAAATATTGCCTGCTGGCGGGGAGCAATCTGGATCTGCATCCACATTCGTTGCGACATGCGTTTGCCACGCACCTGTTAAATGACGGCGCCGACCTGCGCGCGATTCAGGAGCTGCTGGGCCACGCTTCCCTTTCGACGACGCAACGCTATACGCAGACGAGCATCCGGCAATTAATGGCCGTGTACGATAAATCCCACCCGCACGCCTGACGCGGGGGAGGCGCCCGCTGACGGTTAGGATTTAATGCGCACGGCGCGGCGTGGCGTCGAGGGTCTCGCGAACTTTCTGCAGAAATTGCTGCGGCGTGTAGGGCTTGCGTATGAAGGCGCTGTTTTCGGGCAAGCCTTGGCGGACCAGCACAGCATCGTCGGTGTAACCGGACATATAGAGGACGCGCATTTCGCCGCGGGCGCGGCGAAGAATGTTGGCGAGTTCCGGGCCGCTCATTTCCGGCATGACTACGTCGGTGATGAGCAAGTCAATCGGTTTGATATGTTCCGCGGTAGTCTCCATGGCGTCGGCTCCGGAGTTTGCGGAGAGGACGACGTAACCGCTTTCCCTCAGAATTTCGCAAACCAAATCGCGCACGACCGCTTCATCTTCGACGAGCAGAATAGTTTCCGTGCCAGTGCTGGATGCGGCGCCCGGCTGCGCGGGAATCCTGCGTTCAGGGAGTTCGCTGGCGCGCGGCAGGTAGATTCCGAACGCTGCGCCCTGGCCCGGCTGGCTGGAGACCGTGACACAGCCGCCACTTTGTTTTACGACGCCGTACACCGTGGAGAGGCCGAGACCGCTGCCCTTGCCGATTTCCTTGGTGGTGAAGAACGGCTCGAAAATCCGCGGCATTACATCGGGAGTAATGCCGTGGCCGGTGTCTGTGACTGATAAACGGACGTAGAAGCCGGGAATCAGTCCGGGGTGCTGGCGGGCGAGCGCGGCATCTACTTGGATGTTGCAAGTTTCCATTGAAAGGGTGCCGGAGCCAGGCATCGCGTCGCGGGCGTTGAGCGCGAGATTGAGAATGACTTGTTCGAGTTGGGCGGGATCCGCTTTCACATGCGCGGTTCTTGGATCGAGGCGCAGGATTACATGCACGTCCTCACCGATGATGGGGCGCAACAGCCTCTCGCATTGTCGAACCAGGACATTCAAATCCAGAACGGCGGGCCGCAATACCTGGCGATGGCTGAGGGCCAGGAGCCGCGAGGTTAAATCGCGGGCGCGCATGGCGGCGAAATTGATTTCGTTGGCCATGCGCAGCAGCGGAGCTTGCGCGGCGAGTCTTTTCTTAAGCAGTTCGCTGTAGCCGAGAATTCCGACCAGCAAGTTATTGAAATCGTGGGCCACGCCGCCAGCGAGACGGCCTACTGCTTCCATTTTCTGCGCCTGGCGGAGCTGAACTTCCAGAGCGCGGCGGTCGGTGACATCGCGGATAATCGCGATCATGCAGGGCTGCCCGGACAATTCGATGGTGTGGGCGGAGAGCTGCAGGGTGCGCACTTCCCCGGATTTTACGGACATGCGGACTTCGAGATCGCGGGCTTCGCCAGAACGTTTTAGAAGCGCGACGATATGGTGGCGATCTTTGGGATTGGTCCAGAGGCCCAGTTCCACGGAGGAGCGGCCGACAATTTCGCCGCGGGAAAAACCGGTGAGGCGGAGAAAATTATCGTTCACTTCGAGGAAGCGGCCGTCTGCCATGGTGGTAATGGTGATGGCGTCCGGGCCGAGACGGAATGCTTTGGAGAATTTTTCTTCGGAGACGAGCAATTTTTCTTCGGCGTGTTTACGGTCGGTGACGTCGCGCACGGCTAGACACAGCGTGTATTGGTCCTTGTCGGCGGAAGGAACGCGGTTCATGCGCGCGAGAAACCAGCGCTTGCCGGCGGGGACGTCGAGGGAATATTCGAGTTCTTCGCCGCGACCGGTGATGAGAACTCTGTCAAAAATCAGGGCAAACGGGCGGAAAAAATCTTCGCCGATAACGTCGGAGACGCGTTGGCCTTTTAGTTCGTGGCGGGGACGATAGAGAAGCTCGTCGTTGGTGGTCCAGATGTTGAGGAAGGTGCCGTCGCGCGCGAGCTCGAACACGATTTCGTCAATCGAACCGATGAGGGCTTCGAGGCGCGATTCGTTTTCAGTGGGGTTGGCGCGTTCGGGAGGCTGGGCAGGCGCGCGCCTGGCGGCCGGGTCTTTTTTTGCGGCGCCGGGTTCTTGGGGTTTCGGAACGCTTTCCACGGGGCTCCGAAGGGTACGCACGATGACGGAGAAATCTAGAGGTTGAGGGTTAAAGATGTTTCGGGAATGAAACCGTCGCCGCGGCCCGGCGACACGCGCGGGGGCGGCATGGGATTTTTGACGCGGTCCACGGGATTGTACAGGGTGTCGCGTTCGACAGGGACGCGGCCAGCGGCGCGGATGAGGCGCTCGAGCTCGGCGCGAGTCATGAACTCGGGCGTGGTGGCGCCGGCATCGTGATAAATTTTTTCCTCGACGACGGTGCCGTCGAGGTCATTGGCGCCGAAGCGCAGGGCCACTTGCGCGATGCGCGGCGTGAGCATGATCCAGTAAGCCTTGATGTGATCGAAATTATCGAGCAGCAGGCGCGAGACGGCGATGGCTTTCAGGTCGTCCATGCCAGTAGGCCCCGGAAGATGGGCGAGGCCGGTGTTCGCCGGATGAAACGCCAGCGGGATAAAGGTGACGAAGCCGTGGGTGATGTCTTGCGTGGCGCGCAGCTGGAGCAAGTGATCCACGCGCTCTTCGTCCGTTTCGATGTGACCGTAGAGCATGGTGGCGTTGGAGCGCAGGCCGAGTTCATGCGCGGTGCGGGCGATTTCCAGCCAGCGCTGGCCGCTGACTTTGTGATCGCAGATGATTTTGCGGACGCGCGGGTGGAAAATTTCGGCGCCGCCACCGGGAAGCGAATCTACGCCGGCATTTTTCATGGCGAGGAGCGTATCGCGGATGGAGAGCTTGGAAATGCGGGAGTAGTAGCCGACCTCGACCATGGTGAAGGCTTTCAAGTGCACTTGCGGGAAGCGCTCTTTCAAGCCGCGGATGAGAGTGAGGTAATAATCGAAGGACAGGTCGGGATGCAGGCCGCCGACGATGTGAAATTCGGTGGCGCCCTCAGCGACGCCTTCACCGGCACGCTTGTAAATTTCTTCGAGAGCGAAGTTGTAGGCGCCGGGAGAATCGGGCGAGCGGCCAAAGGCGCAGAGTTTGCAGTGAGCGACGCAGACGTTGGTGGGATTGATGTGACGATTGACGTTGAAATAGGTGACATTGCCATGCTTTTTTTCGCGGACGAAGTTCGCGAGCCAGCCTACGGCGAGAAGATCGTGAGATTCATACAGCGCGAGACCGTCCGTGGCGTTGAGACGTTCGCCGGCAAGAACCTTTACGGCTACCGGCTCGAGGCGAGCGTCGTTTACTTGCAGAGTGTGTAGTTGCAGACCCATTTACGTTTCACGATTCCTTCGCCGCGCTTTCAGGGGCGATTTACGAATGTGGCAGCGCCCCAGAAGAGCAGGAACAACAAACTAATATAGCCATTCACGGTGAAAAACGCAGCATTCATTTTGCTGAGGTCGTGGGGATGCACGAGCGAGTGTTCGTAACCTAGCAGCGCGGCTACTACGGCAATGCCCACCCAGGCCGGCCACGCTAGATGGAAACTGCCGGCGAGCCAAATGAGAAGCGCGATCATTATTAAGTGCATGGCTCGCGCGATGAGGAGAGCGCGGGCTACGCCGAATTTTTTTGGGATGGAATGGAGGCCTGCGGCTTGGTCGAATTCGACGTCCTGGCAGGCGTAGAGAACATCGAACCCGCCGACCCAGAGGGTGACGGAGGCGCAGAGGATCAGCATGCGCGGGTCGAGCGAGCCGCGAATGGCGATCCATGCGGCTGCGGGCGAAATGCCTAGAGCGAAACCTAAGACAAAGTGGGACGAGGCGGTGAAACGTTTTGTGAAGGAGTAGAAGAAGAGGATGGCTAGCGCGACGGGAGAAAGTTTGAGCGCTAGCGGATTCAATTGCCATGCGGCGACGACCAGCACGGCGGAAGCGATTACAGTGAATGCGGCCGCGAAAGCGACGGAGAGTTCGCCTTTGGGGAGGGCGCGATTGGCGGTGCGGGGATTGCGGCGATCGAATTCCAGGTCGGCTATGCGGTTCATGGTCATGGCAGCGGAACGTGCGCCTACCATGGCGACGATGATCCAGAGGAGTTGGCGCCAGGTGGGGAAAGCGCCGGCGGAGCGAGCGGCCAGCAGCGCGCCTACCAGTGCGAAGGGTAGGGCGAAAATGGAGTGCTCGAACTTGATCATTTCGAGCACGATGCGGATGCGGTTCTTGGTCACGAGTTTGTTGGCCACAGAGTCACAGATGCACGGAGATAGGATAGCAGAGGATTAATCCTTCCCGCCTTTCCAGCGATATTGTTTTTCTTGCGGCAGGCCGAGCTGCGCGAGGACGCGGAAGGCGAATTGTTCGATCAGGTCGTCTATTTTTTTCGGCGCGTAATAGAAGGCTGGCATCGCAGGCATGACCGTGGCGCCGGCGTCGTGGACGCGCAGCATATTTTCCAGGTGAATGCGGTTGAGCGGAGTTTCCCGCAGGCAAAGGACCAGCGGGCGGCGTTGCTTGAGGCAGACGTCGGCGGCGCGGGTGAGCAGATCGTTTGCGATCCCTGCGGCGATCCCGCCTAGCGCGCCGGCGGAGCACGGGATTATGACCATGGCGTCCACGATGGCGCTGCCGGAGGCAATGCTGGCGCCGATGTCTTTGTTGGGGAGATATTCGATTTTTTTTGCTGGGGTGTTGGTGAGAAGCGAGGGGAGTTTTTTCGGGTCCGTCGGGACCACCCCGAGTTCTGTGGCTAGCAGGCGCATGCCTGCATCGCTCGCGACGAGGAAGACGCGCTGGACACGCGAGTCGGAATCGAGCAGGCGCAGGACGGATTGGGCGTAGGCCGCGCCGCTGGCACCGGTGATGCCGACTGTGATGATCTTGCCGCTGGATTTTGCCATGGGTGATTCGTGAATCATTGAGTTTAGGCGGCGGGTTGCGGCGGAGTCAAGGCAAGGGCGGCGGCGTGCGGCTGCGGTCTCTCAGGATCTAATGTTGACAGGCGCGCGCGTATTTCCGAGAGTCCTTGCCGAGCGGGAGTATGTCGGCGCGGGTGGAAGCGAGGAACTATGAATTGGATTGCAAGATTGTTTGTCCGGGCGAAGCATTGGCAGATTTTTCTTCTTTTCGTCGTAGCGTTCGCTGTTGGAGAGTTTCCCGTCGTCGGCAATTTGACGGCGAGCGCGAATTCGCCCGAAGGATCTGCGGTAGTTCTCCTCTTGACGGAAGTTGCTACGGTCGTGGCGGCGTGGTGTTTTATTCTGTGGTTATGGTCTCTCGGCTCTTTCCTTAATTCAGTCGTACCTCCGGCATTGAGGCCCAGCAACAGATTCTTTCTATTCAGCATCATCTACGGGGCGATCGACGTAGTGCTGTCCATCGCGGTGTTTCAGCTTATCGATCCAAGATGGCTTTTAGTCGTAATCCCGTTGCTGATCATGGGCCTGTTCTGCGTGTTTTACGGTCTCTATTTCGTGAGCAAAAGCTTGGTAATGGCAGAGACTGGCGAGCGCGCTTCCTTCTTCAACTGTCTCGGACCGTTTCTCCTCCTGTGGTTTGCCATCATTGGCGTGTGGTTGATCCAGCCGCGGGTCAATCGGCTGTATACGGAAAAACGGGCTCGGGAATCGGCAACTGAAGCGGCAGCTATCTGAATAGGCTTGTTTGCGTCATGCCGCGCAAAGGTAGAGAATACCTGCCGCTGTTGGGAGGATTCGAAATGAGCGTCATGGGGAAGATGCGCGCGGCCGCGATGGTGGGGCTGGGTTTCGCGCTGGGATGGGGCGGCGCGTTGAGCGCGGCGCCGGGACAAGAGCAGCAGGCGAGCGCGGGCGTGAAGGTGCCGAAGCTGGAATTTCGCGACGTGAAGCTGGACAACGGGTTGCGGGTGATTCTGGTGCCGGATCATTCGGCTCCGGTTTACGGAATTGATGTTTGCTACAACGTCGGTAGCCGCAACGAACACCCGGGGCGCACGGGATTTGCGCACTTGTTCGAGCACATGATGTTTGAAGGCTCGGAAAATGTGGGCAAGGGCGAGCACTTCAGTCTGGTGTTCAACAACGGCGGCGGAATGAACGGCACGACGAACGAAGATCGCACCACTTATTTCGAAGAACTGCCGAAGAACCAGCTGGATCTGGGATTGTTTCTGGAAGCGGATCGCATGCGCGCGTTGAACGTGACGCAGGCGAACCTGGACAACCAGCGCAATGCGGTGCAGGAAGAGCGGCGGCAAGGGATTGATAATCAGCCGTACGGGCGGGCGCAGCTGGATGTGGACAATCTTTCTTACGACAATTTTGCTTACAAACATTCGACGATCGGGTCCATGGCTGATTTGAACGCGGCGAGCATTGACGATGTGAAGGATTTTTTCCGGATTTACTACGCGCCGAATAATGCGGTGCTGACGCTGGTGGGCGATTTCGATCCGGATGAAGCGCTGGCGAAGGTGAAGAAATATTTCGGAGCGATCCCCGCACAGCCCGCGCCGCCAAAAGTGGATTTGAGCGAGGAGCCGCATTACGGCGAGCGCCGCGAAGTTATCTATGATCCGCTGGCGCGTTTGCCGGAAATTGATATGGCGTATCACATTCCTGCCGGCAACACGCCGGAAAATTATGCGGCGCAGCAACTGACGTACGTGCTGGGACAAGGAGAGAGTTCGCGTTTCTACCAGCGACTGGTGAAGGAGAAGCAACTCGCTTCGGAGGTGAGCGTACAGGCGGACACGCGGATGGGCACAAGCGAGCTGTACATTTCGGCGAATCCGCGGCCGGGCGTGAAGGTGGAGGACCTGGAGAAAGCGATTGACGAGGAAATCGCCACGGTGGTGAAGAGTGGCGTGACACCGGAAGAGCTGGCGAAGGCGAAATCGCAGCTGCTGCGGCAGTTCATCGAACGGCGGCGGTCGGCCTTGTTCACGGCGCTTTTGATTGGGAATTACACCGTGTACTTCAACGATCCGAATCTGATCAACACGATTGTGGACAAGGAACACGCGGTAACGGCGGAAGAAGTGAACGCGGTGGCGAAAAAATATCTGGTGCGAGATCAGCGCGCAGTGGTGATCACTTATCCGGCGGCGGATGAGAAGGCTTCGTCGAAGGGGGCGCAATGAGCGGGAGTGCGATGAAGAATTGCAGAGGAATTTGGCGGACTGCGGGTGCAGCGATCGTAGCGCCAGCTGCATGGGCAGTGGTGGCGACGTTGGCAGGCTTCGCGGGTCTTTTGCTGCCGGGAGCGGCGTTCGCGCAAGGGCAGGACAAGAGCGCACCGGCAAGCTCGATGCAGAAGCTAGGCAGAGCGCCCGTGAACAAGGAAATTTTGCGCGTACAGCTGCCGCGGCCAACTGTGGTGAAGCTGAAGAATGGATTGACGATTGTGCTGGAAGAAGATCACAAGCTGCCGACGATTGCGTTCACGATGTGGATTCGGCCAGGGCAACTGGCGGATCCGGGCGACTTGCCGGGATTGGCGGCGTTTACGGCGGGCATGTTGCGCGAAGGGACTGACAAGCGGAAGAGCGAGCAGATCGCGAGTGAGGTGGATTCGCTGGGCGCGACGCTGGAGGCGAGTTCGCGGTTTGGGGTGAGTTATACGTCGGTGAATGCTTCGGGGCTGATTAGCGACACGGCGAAAATTCTGGATTTGATGAGCGATGTGGTGCTGCATCCGAGTTTTCCGGCGGGCGAGCTCGCCAAATATAAGCAGAGCGAGGGAGCGAGCCTGGAGCAGCGGCTTGCAAATCCGCAATTTCTGGGGCAGCAAGGATTCAAGCGGGTGGTCTATGGCGATACGCCGATGGCGCTAGCTTCCGCGACCAAAGAATCGATTGAAAAAATCAGCGTGGAGGATTTGAAGCGATTTCACGATAAACATTACGTGCCGGGCAATGCGATTTTGGGGGTGACCGGGGATTTCACTGCGAGTGAGATGCGCGCGACGATCGAGAAATATTTCGGGGCTTGGATGGGCGCAGCGGAGGCTCCGGAAAAATTTGCGGCGGCGGTGACGTCACAGGCCACGAAGATTACGTTGGTGGATCGTCCGGCTTCGGTGCAGACGTACATTATTGTGGGCGACCGGGGGATTCGCCGGACTGATTCGGAATATTATGGCCTGGACGTGATGAACCAGGTGCTGGGAGGCGGGCCGCAAGCGCGGCTGTTCTTGGACCTGCGCGAAGAGCACAGCCTGACATACGGGGCCTACAGCCGATTCAACGCGGAGATTTATCCGGGCGACTGGCTGGCATTTGCGCCGGTGCGCACGCCGGTGACGGGCGACGCGATGGAGCGCTTCCTATATGAGTTCAAAAAAATCAACAACGAGCCGGTGCCGCAAGGCGAAATGGACGATGCGCACCGGGCGATCATCGCGAGCTTCGCGATTTCGCTGGAGCAGCCCAGAGAAATTCTGAACGACTGGCTGACCGTGCAGTATTACGGGCTGCCGGTGGATTATTGGGACAAGTATCCCGATCACATCGCGGGGATTGACGCGGCTGGGGTGCGGGCATCGGCGAAGAAGTTCGTGGATCTGGATCACCTGCAGTGGATTTGCGTTGGGGACCGCAAGGAGATTGAGGGCGTGCTGAAAAAATATGGGACTGTGAACGTGGTGGACGTTACGGGAAAGGTTGAAAACTAGAATTGGTGGAAGCCTGATTGTGCAGGGGGCGGGTCCGGCACGATCATCAGGGACGCAAACGACGCGTCTGAGACCCGTCCCTACAGATCGGCAATCAGGCGATCGTCAACCTCTTTTTATGGCTCGAACGATCAGCAGCAGGATGATGGCGCCTACGGTGGCCATTACGAGTTGGCCGATCAGTCCGTAGGCCGCTAGTCCGAGCAAACCGAAAACCCAACCGCCCAAGATCGATCCCACGATTCCGACGATGAGGTCCATCAGGATACCCATGCCGGAGCCCTTCACGATTTTCCCCGCGAGAAAGCCGGCGAGGATGCCGATGATAATCTCCCAAATTAAGTAGCTCATGTGTGCACCTCCGGAAAATCAGGCTGAGATTCGCGCGCGTCGTGGAAACTGGGCGCGGGTCGCGCGATTGGGCGTCACGGTAGCACGAATGGGCGGAGAACGAGGCGCGCGAGCCGGACGGCGCGGGAGCGGTGCTAGAATGCGGAGTTCGCCGAGGGCACATCATGGATGAAGGGGACGTTAGGAAATTTCTGGAAGCGGTGAAGCGCGGGAGTCTGCCGGTGGAAAGCGCGGTGGAACAGCTGCGCCAATGGCCTTACGAGGATTTGGGTTTCGCGAAGATTGACCATCATCGCGCGTTGCGGCAGGGATTTCCGGAAGTGATTTTCGGGCGGAAGAAAACGGCGAAGCAAGTGACGGAGATTGCGCGCGGGATGCTGCGTGCGAAGGCGTCGCACAACATTTTGATCACGCACGCGGACAAGAAAGTTTTTGCGGCGGTGAAGAAGCTGGCACGGGCGGCGCGATTTCACGAGCTTTCGGGCGCGATTACGATTTCGCGCAGCACAGCGAATCATGGGAAGGGTTTGATTCTGGTGGTGACCGCCGGAACGAGCGATATTCCGGTGGCCGAGGAAGCTTTGGTGACCGCGCAAATCATGGGAAATCGCGCGGAGGCGATTTATGACGTGGGCGTCGCAGGATTGCACCGGCTGCTGGAACACCGCAAAAAATTGGCGGCGGCGCGGGTGATTATTTGCGTGGCGGGAATGGAGGGAGCGCTGCCTAGCGTGGTGGCGGGGTTGGTGGCGGCTCCGGTGATTGCGGTGCCGACAAGTACTGGTTATGGGTCGAGTTTTGGGGGGTTGACGGCTTTGCTGGCGATGTTGAATAGCTGCGCTTCGAATGTGAGCGTGGTGAATATTGATAATGGGTTTGGGGCTGGGTGCGTGGCTAGCGTGATTAATAGGCTTTGATTTGGACCGAGGCACGGAGAAAGTGAAAATGGAAAAGAGAAAATGGGGACTGCTTCAGGCGAGAGCGGCTACTAGTGCGGAGGCGATTTCGCTTTCTTCTTCGGGGTTCACTGTGCGGAGGTCCAGGATCAGGTGGTCGTCTTCGATGCGGGCTATTACTGGCGGTGAGGCGGGCGTGGTTGTGCCGGCTGGATTGCTGGTTCGTGGCTTGCGCAGGCGGTCTTCGATTTGCGCGGCGGTGTGGCGCGGCGTCGAGATGGCGATCAGCGTGGTGGCGAGTTGCTGATCGGGCGTGGAGCCGCCTCCGATTACTGAGAAGCCGGGATGCATGTCCAGCACTACGTCCGTTGGTAGCACGGGCCGAAACTTTTCACAGAAGTTTTGCGCGCGCTTGGCGATTTCTTCCTGGGTTAGCCGAATCATGCGCAGCGTGGGAATTTCGTCGAGCGCGCCGCGCAGGTAGGATTGCAGCGTGGCTTCCAGAGCTGCGATGGTGAGCTTGTCCACGCGAAGCGCGCGGAAGAGCGGATTGCTGCGAATGCGCTCCACGATTTCTTTTTTGCCAGCGATGATTCCCGCCTGAGGACCGCCGAGCAATTTATCTCCGCTGATAGAGATGACTGACGCGCCGGATTCGCAACTGGCGCGGGCGACGGGCTCCGCAATTCCGTTGGCGGAGAGATCGGCGATGCAGCCGGAGCCGAGATCTTCGTAAACCGGGAGATGGAAGCGTTCGCCTAGCGTGACTAGCTCTTGGAGCGAAGGGCGCTCGGTGAATCCGGTGATGCGGAAATTCGAGGGATGGACGCGGAGGAGGAGGCGAGTGTGATCGTTGATGGCGCGTTCGTAATCGCGCAGGCGAGTGCGATTGGTGGTGCCGACTTCGCGGAGGAGCGCGCCGCTTTCGGCCATGATGTCTGGAATGCGGAAACCGTCGCCAATTTCGATTAGTTCGCCGCGGGAGACGATGACTTCGGCGGCTTTCGCGAGCGTATTGAGGACGAGAAAAACCGCGGCTGCGTTGTTGTTGACTACGATGGCGGATTCGGCGCCCACCAAGTCCGCGAGCAGTTTGTTCGTGTGGGCATCGCGCTTGCCGCGCTCACCGCGCGCCGTGTCGTACTCCAGATTCGAGTAGCCGGCGGCGGTGGCGGTTATTTCTGCGACGGCGGCGTGGGAAAGCGGGGCGCGGCCTAGATTGGTGTGGAGGACTACGCCGGTGGCGTTGATGACGCGTCGCAGAGACGGGGCGAGGGCGGCCTCGACTTTCTCAACGACCCCGACAACGACTTTGGCGATGATTTCGGCTAGGACGCGACCGTCTAATTGCGCCTCGTCGAATGCTTCCGGATTTAGAACGGCAGATTGCGGCGGCTCGTTTTTCAGGCGCGCGCGGAAGTCGGCGAGGACCTGGCGGACGGCTTGCGTGACGAGGGCGCGACCGGATTTTTCGGCCAGGGCTACCAGGCGTGGCTGAAGGAGCAGTTCGTCCACGGAAGGGATGGAGCGGAGGCGGGCGGCCGAATCTTTCTGCAATTTGGCGGCGGATTCTGGAACGGGGTTCATCGCTAAGGCATTTGAACACAATATGATAAGGGCTGGCAACGGGAGGCTTGCAGCGGGGCATTTCCCTTTGCGACATATCCGCGGAGGGTCACATTGACGCGGCCGATTGCGCACTCTAGGCTGGAGATACGGGTGGCTGGCAGTTGGCCGAGCGCGGGCTGTGAGAAGGCTTGCGCTGCGGGAACTGCGCTGCTTCGCGGATCCAAAAATTATGGCGACTATTGACGAAGAACTCGGACAAATCGAGCGGGACATCCGCACGTTGAAAATTGAGTTTGAACAGTATTTCGGCGGCGGGCGTTCGCGGCCTCCTACGGATACGCAGTGGCGGCTTGAATCGAACTTGAAGCGCTACTCGGACCGTGCGGGGGAGCTTTCGTCGGGGCAACGATTTCGCTATAGCAATCTGGCTTCGACGTACGCGAAGTACCAGGACATGTGGCGGAAGAAGCTGATCCAGAAGGAATCTGGAACGACGCAACATCATTATGGCGCGGCGGCGAAAGCTATCGAAGGCGAACGACAGCGCAAGGCCGCGGAAGACGCGATGCGAACGCGGATCGCGGCGGAGGCCGCGGTGAAGGTGGCAGCGGAGGACACGGGGGTGTCTTCAGCGACGGCGATTGCGCACGCGGCTGCGGATGCTGCGACGCGAGCTGCGGAAGTGCGGCACGCTGCTGATTTTGCTTTGGCGCTTTCTGATCCGGAACATGAGACGGAAAAGGTGGAGAAGCTTTATCAGCGGCTGGTGGAAGCGCGGACGGAGACGGGCGAGAAGGCTGGAGTGCCTAGTCTGAAGGATTTCGAGCGGTTCGTGCGGCAGAAGACGAAGGATTTGAAGGAAAAGGGAGGGCGGGAGATTGAGTACACCGTCAGTATTGAGGGCGGGCACGTGAAATTGAAGGCGAGAGTTTCGAGCTGATGTCGAGTACCACGAGCTGACTCGCGTTTCTCGCGATTTCAAGAGGGCCGATCATGGATCCGTTTCAGAACCCGCCGATGGATTCGCCGCTGCGGCAGGGTCCTGTGTTGATGATTCGAAATGCTCTCAGCTGCCTGGGAGTGTTCTGGCTCTCCCTGTGGATGGCTCGCTCGTTAGCGTGGCCGTTGGGAAAGTTGAACGACAACATCATCTATGACACTAATGTAATCGGCGCGATTGCGATGGGAGCAATGAGTTCCCTAAGTCGGACGTTGGCGGCGGCCCTCGCCGGAATAGTTATTGCCCTAGTCGTCGCAAGCCGAAGGCCGCAGCTTTGGGCACTGGTCGTTGCGGTCCTGTCGGTAGTTGACGCCCCGGTACGACATCATTGGGGGAGCCCGGCAACATCGTGGGATCTCCAGTGGCAGAGCGTCGATTTGTTATTTCCGGCCGTCGCTTGCGCCGCCGCCGCAGCTATTGCTACACACTTCCGCGCAAAGCATTCGACCTCAACTCCGCAATAACTACGCCCCGTCCTAGGATTGAGTCATAAGTCTGGCGCAGCCTGTCCCCTTCCGAAAATTTCTGCAAACGCATACACTGGCGGGGCTTTCTTGACTGGAGGATTTATCGTGCCAGGAGAACGTGGAGTGGCGCGGGCGCTGATCAGCGTGTTTGACAAGACGGGCGTGGTGGAATTTGCGCGGGAGCTGGCGTCGCTGGGAGTGGAGATTGTTTCGACCGGAGGCACGGCGCGATTACTGCGCGAGGGCGGCGTCGCGGTGCGCGACGTGGCGGAGTTGACTGGCTCGCCGGAAATGCTGGGCGGGCGGGTGAAGACACTGCATCCCAAGGTGCATGGCGGAATTTTATTTCAGCGCGGCAAGGCGGAGGATCGCAAGCAGGTGGGCGAGCATGGGATCGTGCCGATTGATCTGGTAGTGGTGAATTTGTATCCATTTTCGGCGACGGCGGCGAAGCCGGGAGTGACGCCTGAAGAATTGATCGAGAATATTGATATTGGCGGGCCGGCGATGGTGCGTTCGGCGGCGAAAAACTTTCAGAGCGTGGGAGTGGTGACTGATCCGAGCGATTACGCGGCGATCGCGACCGAGTTGCGCGATAAAGGCGAGTTGAGCCTGGGGACGCGGCTGAATCTGGCACGGAAGGCTTATGCGCGGACGGCTCGTTACGACGGCGAGATTGCTACCGAGCTGGAGGGACTTAGCGTGAGCGACGGGGCGGCGGGCGGCATTGTGATCGGCGCGCTGGGAAAACTGCCGCAGCGAATGCACATCGCGCTGGAGCGGCGGCAAGCGATGCGTTACGGCGAGAATCCCCACCAAGCCGCGGCGTTGTACATTCCGGCGGGACATCCGGCGGCCGGGCTGGCGGGCGCGAAGCAACTTCAAGGCAAGGAACTTTCTTACAACAATCTGGTGGATCTGGATTCGGCGTGGGCGCTGGCGAAGGAATTTCACCGGCCGGCGGTGGCGATCATCAAGCACAACAATCCGTGCGGAGCGGCCGAACAGGAGTCGTTGGTGGAAGCGTACGTGAAGGCGCTGGAGTGCGATCCGGTGTCGGCGTTTGGCGGGGTGCTGGCGTTCAATCGGGCGCTGGATGCGGCGACGGCGCAGGAAGTGGCGAAATTGTTCGTGGAGTGCGTCGTGGCGCCGGGATACGCGGCGGCAGCGCTGGAAAAACTGGGCGCGAAGAAAAATCTGCGGTTGCTGGAAATGCAGAGCGGCGAAGCGGTGGAGGAGCTCGATCTGAAAAGGATTTCGGGCGGCATGCTGGCGCAGGAACCGGACCGGCACGAATTGGCGGAGACGGATTTGAAAGTGGTGACGGAGCGCGCGCCGACGCCCGCGGAAACGCGCGCGTTGCTGTTTGGCTGGAAAGTCTGCAAGCACGTGAAATCGAATGCGATCGTTTTTGCGCGCGAGGGGCAGACGGTGGGCGTCGGCGCGGGGCAGATGAGCCGCGTGGATTCGGTGAAGATAGCGGTGATCAAGGCGGCTACGAACCGGCTGGAACTGAACGGTAGCGTGGTGGCGTCGGATGCATTTTTTCCATTTCCCGACGGCGTGGAAGAAGCGGGACGAGCGGGTGCCACCGCGGTGATACAGCCAGGAGGGTCCATGCGCGACGCGGACGTGATTGCGGCGGCGAACAAGCTGGGAATGGCGATGGTCTTTTCGGGCGTGCGGCATTTCCGGCACTAAGGGCGCTTGCGGAGATGCGGCAGGCGCGGAGAAACACAGCTGCGCGCGGAGATCTTGTTGACATCGTGGCAAGCTGGGGCGCAGCCCTTCGATCCCGTCCCGCTTGCGGGACGGGATCGAAGGATGAATCGCTCCCGCAAAGCGGGAGCGATTCGCAAGCAGCGCCCCAACCTTAGGATCAGCGTGCGTGGAGGTTGCTGAAAACGGCGGAGCAGATTCTATCTTGCGCTCACTGGAACGACTGTGTTGGCTGGAAACTCTATTTTTTCTTGGGGTGCGCGCCTGCGCTGGAATTGGGCGCGGCGGCGGCGAGCGGCTGGCGATGGTAGGTGATTTCGATGATCTGCGGGTCACCTTTTTCGGGAACTATTTCGGAGCGCGCGGTGTAGGTGTCGTTGTCAATGCGGGTGAAGATGGCGCGCTTGGGCCTGCTATTCGCGGGATTTTCGAAATCAAACTTTTTCGCTTCGGCGTTGGCAAGATTTAGGAGCGTCGCGTCTGATTTTTCCCAGGGCACGAGTTCCGGCGTGAAGTGCCGGATGTAAAAATTAATGCCGCCGGGTTTTTCCACCAACGTGAAAAGCTCAATCACCAATACCTTGTCGTTCTCGGTGACCCGAAAATCCCCGAGCATCATGCCGGCCTTGGGCGCCGTCCAGACCTGCTCGGCGACTCGCGGGCCCCAATCGGCGCGCCACCGGCCCTCGAGCCAGGCGAAGTCTGAAAGCTTGGGACTGAGAACCGGTTGAGGCGAAGTTGCTGGAGCGGATGCACCGGGTACAGCGCCTGACGCGGCCTGCGGTTGCGGACCTGCTCCGGCGGAGTGCTGTGCGGAGTTCGCAGGCGAAGAGGCAGAGAAAGCAAACGCCGCACCGAACACGAACAGCAAAAGGACGCCGATTCTGATCCGCAACACCCTTGGCCTCCGAGCGATTCGACGATGGGATTTTCCCACAGGATCCGCGCCGGCGTTGTCTAGTTTTGCGACGGTTCGAGCCATTCTCTTAAAAACTGTATCATGGAGGTATCCTAACGTGGCTGGATTGCGTCCAAATAGTGTGCACCGCCGGGAAGCACGGGCACCGCGTATTGCTTTGACCGGGTTGGGCGACTGTACGATAATGGACTTTTGCGACGGACTCATGAAAACAATAATCGGAATCGCACTTTCGTCATTCATCTGGATTTTCGCGGCGGCACCGGCCGCTCGCGCGCAGAATGCCTCGCCGGCAACTCCCGCTTCCACTACACCTAAAACCGTGGAGTCCAGCAAGAACGCTAGTTCAGCGCTAGCGAACCCCGGGGATCAAGGGACGCGCGGGGATATCTATTATTACTTCACGATGGGGCATGTGGACGAGCAGCAATATGAGCTGACCGGCCGCGCCGAGCTAGCGACCCAAGCAATCGAAGCTTACAAGAAGGCGCTGGAGCTGTCGCCCGATTCGCCGGTGATCCGGGAACGGCTGGCGGAAATCTACGCCAAATCGCAGCGGATGCGCGAAGCCGTGGAGCAGGCGCAAGCGGCGCTGAAGGCCGATCCAAATAATGTGGACGCGCACCGGTTGCTGGCGCGCATTTACGTGCGAGAGCTGGGAGATTTAAGCGCGGGGGAAGTGCAGAAGGAAACGCTGGAAAAGGCGATCGCGCAGTTCCAGGAGATTTTGAAGATTCAGCCGGATGACGTTTATTCGGGCTTGTGGCTGGCGCGACTGTATCGTTTTGAAAATAAGCACACAGAAGCGGAAACGGTGCTGCGCGGATTGCTGGCGCGGGATGCGAGTAACGGCCCGGCGCTCGAACAATTGAGCCAGTTGCTGATGGATGAAGGCCGGTCGCAGGAAGCGGTAAAGCTGCTGTCAGACACCGCCGGGGAATCTTCTTCGCCGGAAGTTTACGATCTGCTGGGCGATGCGTATTCGCAGGCGAAGGATTACCCGAAAGCCGAGGACGCTTACCGCAAAGCTGTGGAAGAGGACCCGGACGATCCGGGGCATCTGCACGGGCTGGCGCAAGCACTGATGGCGGAAGATAAGTACGCAGAAGCGCTGGAACAGTTCAAACGGCTGACGGAAATTGAGCCGAGCACTTCGGAAAATTTTTTGCGGATGGCGCAGCTGTACCGGCGGCTGGGGAAATTCGATCAGGCCGAGGCGAGTTTGCTGCGAGCCAAGCAACTCGCGCCGGGCAGCCTGGAAGTTCTGTATAACGAAGCGCTGCTGTATGAGGATCAGGGGCGTTACGACGACGCGGTGAAGGTGCTGAGCGACGCTATCGCCGGGATGCGGAGCCAATCGAGCAGCGCGCGGAATCCGGGCGGGGCTGCATCTGCCGACAACGGAACAGACAGCTCGGCGGGCACAGAGTCGAGTCCGAACGCGCTGGCGATTCTTTACGAACAGCTGGGGCACGCTTATCGCGAACAGGAAAATTATCCCGCGGCGATTCAGACTTATCAGGAAATGGGAAAGCTGAGCGCTGATGCGCAAAAACGCGCGGAAATGCTGCTGATTGATACCTACCGGGAAAGCCGTGACCTGGAGCACGCGATCATCGAGACCAAGAAAGCGCTGCTGACCGCGCCGAATGATCCGGGCCTGACGGTAACCTTGGCGATGCTGTACGGCGAGAAATCGGACGCGGATGCGGCGACGAAATTGTTGGATGGCTTATTGCGAGGAAACGACAGCGACCAGGAAATTTATTTGAACCTGGCGCAAGTGCAGGAGCGCGGCAGGAAGTACGAGGAAGCAGAGCAATCGGCGCAGAAGGCCGAGCAGATGGCGCGGGGGAACGACGATAAAGAGACCGCGTGGTTCATGCTGGGCGCGATTTACGAGCGGCAGAAGAAATTCGATCAGGCGGAGCAGGAATTCCGCAAAGCGCTGGAAGTGAATCCAGGGAATGCTTCGGTGCTGAATTATTACGGCTACATGCTGGCGGACCGCGGTGTGCGACTGGAAGAAGCGACTGCGATGATCAAGCAAGCGGTGACGCAGGAGCCCAGCAACGGAGCTTATCTGGACAGCCTGGGCTGGGCGTATTACAAGCAGAACAAGTTGACCGAAGCCGAAGAAAATCTGCGCAAGGCGAACGACCGGCAAAAGCACGATCCGACGATTCTGGGGCATCTGGGTGATGTGTATGCCAAGCTCGGGCAGAGCGACCAGGCCGTGATGTATTGGCAGCGCGCGCTGGCGGAATGGCAGAAGGCCGTGCCGGCGGATTACGAAACGGACAAAGTAAACGAGCTGGATGCGCAGCTGAAGAATCTGAAACGGCGCACGGCGCAAAAAACCAATCCGGATTCGGCGAAACCGCAGTAAGCTGCCCCGCATGACCCGCGCGACATCCAAGAAAAAATCGGTGCGCCTGCCGGCGTTTGCGAAGATCAATTTGTGTTTGCACGTGATGGGCAAGCGGCCGGACGGCTTCCACGAACTACGCACAATTTTTCAGGCAATTTCCTTGCGCGACACTCTGAAGCTTTCTCTTGAGCCTGGTTCGTCAGGTTTTCACTGCACTTTGACTTCGAACGATGCGGCTTTGTTGGGTCCCGATAATCTTGTGGCACGCGCGGTGATGGCGATGCAGCGCGAGATCGGATTCCGGGGGAATGTGAGCGCGCATTTGGAAAAGAAAATTCCTGTGGCGCGCGGAATGGGCGGCGGATCGAGCGACGCGGCTGCGGCGATCATCGGCATGCTGCGATTGACCGGAGCGGAGGTACCGCTGGCACGGTTGATGGAAATTGCGGCAGGGCTGGGCGCGGATGTGCCGTTCTTTTTGTTTGGCGGACGGGCGCTGGCGGTAAATCGCGGCGACGAAATCTATCCGCTGCCGAACGCGCCGAAGCAGACGATTGTGGTGGTCTCTCCGCGCGATATTGGTGTGAGCACGAAGGACGCTTTCCAGTGGATTTCTGCGGAATTGACAAAACGCCCGGAACCCCCTAAAATTTGGGGGTTCTGCGCTCTGTGCTGGAGCCGGCAGGGGGCAGGCCTTTCGAATGATTTCGAGGGGCCGGTCTTCCACCGTCATCCGCGCCTGGAAGAAATTCGGGACGGATTGCTCAAGCGAGGAGCCGCAGATGCCGCGCTGGCGGGTAGCGGGTCGGCGGTGTTCGGAATATTCCGAAACCCAGCGCGTGCGCGCCGAGCCGCTCGTGCGTTCCCGGAAGATTCGGTTTTCGTCGTTGAAACCCTATCCAGGGAAGACTATGGCCGTGCTTTGGGCTGGCATGCGGATGCGCATGCGCGCCCAAGTGTGAACGGTTGAGGGAATCTATTTGGCCGACGATAAATTCAAAATTTTCTGCGGCACTGCGAATCCCGCGCTGGCGAAAGCGATTTGCAAGTACGTGGGCGTGCCGCTGGGCGAAGCCGAGCACGGACAGTTCAGCGACGGCGAGACGCGCTATCAGATTTTAGAGAACGTGCGCGGCGCGGATGTGTTTGTGGTGCAGCCGTGTTCCACGCCGGTGAATTTCAATCTGATGCAGTTGTTGCTGATGATTGATGCGTTCAAGCGGGCATCGGCGTGGCGGATTACGGCGGTGGTTCCGTATTACCCGTACGCGCGGCAGGATCGCAAGGACCGGCCGCGAGTGGCGATTTCGGCCAAGCTGGTGGCGGACCTGCTGGAAACGGCCGGAGCAAGCCGGGTGCTGACGCTGGATTTGCACGCGCCGCAGATTCAGGGATATTTCAATATTCCCGTGGATCACCTGTTTGCATCGCCGGTGCTGGTGGAACATTTTCAGAAGATGCAGTTGGGCCCGATCACGGTGGTGTCGCCGGATGCGGGCGGAGTGGAGCGCGCGCGGTTTTTCGCGAAGAGAATTGGCGCGCCGCTGGCGATCGTGGATAAGCGGCGCATTGACGTGAACGTGAGCGAAGTGATGCACCTGATTGGCGACGTGAAGGGTCGGCCGGCGCTGGTGATTGACGACATTATTGATACGGCGGGAACGCTGGTGAAGACGGCGGAGGCGCTGCTGGAACATGGCGCGACTAGAGTTTTCGCGGCGTGTACGCACGCAGTGCTTTCCGGACCGGCGGTGGAGCGAATTGCGAAATCGAAGATCGAGTCTGTGGTGGTATCGGATTCGGTTCCGCTGAGCGAAGCGGCGCAAAAGCTGGGCAAGATTACGGCACTGAGCGTCGCGCCGTTGCTGGCGCGCGGGATTCAGTCCATACACGAAGAGACTTCGATCAGCGAACTGTTTATCTAGTTATTTGTCTTGTTATTTTTGCGGCGGCAGGGCTGGCTTCGCGCCGGCGGATTCTTACGAGTTCAAGATAGCCGGCGACCAGTAGCGAAGAACAGCCGGCGCAACGAGGGAGTCATGGAGACATTTACAATCGAAGGGCAGGTGCGCGAAGGGCGCGGGAAGGGTCCGGCGCGGCGCACGCGGTTGACCGGGATGGTCCCGGCGATTCTGTACGGCGGGAAGAAGGACTCGATTTCGATTTCCGTGAACGCGAAGCAGGTGGCGCGCATTCTGCGCTCGGAAACGGGGCACAACACGATTTTTACGGTGCAAGTGGCGTCTGGCGCGGCGGAAAAGGCGATGGTGAAGGATTGGCAGGTGGATCCGGTGAGCGGCAAATTGCTGCACGTGGATCTGTACCGCATCGCGATGGACGTGCGTATGCGCGTGATGGTGCCGGTGCATACGTTTGGTGAGCCGCAAGGCGTGAAGATGCAGGGCGGCGTGTTTGAGACGGTTACGCGCGAAGTGGAAATCGAATGCTTGCCGGCGGACATTCCGGAAGAATTCAGAGTGGATGTGACGGAAATGCTGATCGGCAAACAGCTGCGCGCGGCTGATCTGCCATTTGATCCGGCGAAAATCAAGTTGCTGACGGATCCGGTTCGCGTGATCGCGCACGTGGTTGTGCTGAAGAAGGAAGAGGAACCGGCGCCGGACGCGGCGGTGACCGCGGATGCAGCGCCAGCGGAGCCGGAAGTGATGAAGAAGGGCAAGAAGGAAGTGGAAGGGGAAGAAGGCGAAGCTGCGGAAGCTCCGGCGGCGAAGGCCGAGAAATCCGAGAAGAAGAAGTAGTTTTGCGGGCTCAAGGTTAGCGGCGGACGCTCAGAGCAAAAATGAGACTTATCGTCGGCCTCGGAAACCCTGGTCCGGAATACGAGTTCACGCCGCACAACATGGGATTTCTGGCGGTGGATGTGCTCGGCGGGCGCGCGGGAATTCGGGTGACGCGGCCGGAAGCGAAGTCGTATGTTGGACTCGGGACGATCGCGGGCAATGAAGTGGTGCTGGCCAAGCCGCAGACGATGATGAATCTGAGCGGTGCGGCGGTGCGGATGCTACTCGAGCGGTATGAGTGCAAGGCCGCTGAGATGATCGTGCTAAGCGATGAGGCAGCGTTACCATGGGGCATGCTGCGGATTCGGGAACGAGGCAGCGCCGGCGGGCACAACGGATTGAAGTCGGTGATCTCGGCGATAGGGTCGAACGAATTTATTCGCGTGCGGCTGGGAGTGAAGCCCGAATATCCGCTGGGGGACATGGCGGATTATGTTCTCGGGACGATGCGGAAGCCGGAGCGCGAGATCGCTGCGCAGCTGGTGGCAGATGCTGCTGAAGCCGTGGAATTGATTGTGGCTGAGGGTGCCGAGAAGGCGATGACGAAGTTCAACCGGCGCGTCGAGGCTGGCGAAGAAGATTCAGAGTAAACGGGTTTTCGTTTTAGGGCTCGGATGTTGGGAAAGAGAAGACGAGGAATCGAGGACATATGGAAGAGCGTCAGTACGACCTGATTTTTATTTGCCGGCCGGATACGCCGGAAGCGGACATTGACAAGGTGATCGCGACCTTGGAAAGCACGGCGACGGAGAAGGGCTCGAAGATCGAGTCTGTCGCGAAGTGGGGCCGGAAGCGCATGGCGTACCGCGTGCAGAAACTGCACGAGGGATACTTCGTGTACATGGTGATCAAGACCACGCACGGCGAAGTGGTGAAAGAGCTCGAGCGCCGGTTGAAGGTGGCGGATCCGGTGATCAAGTATTTGACCGTGCGGCTGGATGAAGAATTGAAGCGGCAGGAGAAGTTGAAGCGGCACCGCGAGCGTCGTGCTGCGCGCCGTCCGCGCAAGGTGGCAACTGCGCCGGCGGCTCCTGTTGCGCCGATCGCGCCGCCGACCGAGCAATCCGCGCCAACGGCATAAGCTGAGAAGCGATTTTTGATTGTAGGGGCGGGTCCCGCAGGCGCGGGGCCCGCCCCTACTTCACCCGAGCGAAATACGATCGAACGGAAATTAGTCAGGAGACTTGAATGGCAGAAGAAAACGCTCCACAGCAGCAATCGCACGGCCCCTCGTCGGGAGGGATGCGGTCTTCGGGACCGGGCGGCGGTGGCCCAGGCGGTCCAGGCGGAGGACGGCCTGGCGGACCAGCGAAGCGCGGGAAGCGGAACTTCGTGCGCAAGAAGAAGGTTTGCCGGTTCTGCGTGGATAAAGCCGATTTCATCGATTACAAGAAGGCGGAGATTCTGGCGCCGTTCATTCAGGAACGCGGAAAGATTCTGCCGCGGCGCATGACGGGGACTTGTTCGCGGCATCAGCGATGGCTGACCGTGGCGATCAAGCGGGCGCAGAATATCGCGTTGCTGCCGTTCGCGGCGGAATTGTAGTTCGCGACCAGTGAAACGG
>Ga0209530_1000149_pt1 | contig 63084 bp, 53 predicted proteins | sample BlaSpr_A8_Ref_O1_FD_187987 | JGI IMG/M metagenome (GOLD analysis project Ga0209530, IMG submission 187987) | Forest soil microbial communities from Thunder Bay, Ontario, Canada - Black Spruce, Ontario site 2_A8_Ref_O1 (SPAdes) (version 2) | ecosystem: Environmental > Terrestrial > Soil > Boreal...
AACGTTTGCTGGCGAGCGTGCAAATCACATCCTATAATCCGCATCTCGGCCTCCTTCGATCCGAGCACTGTTGGGGTGAACACCGAACAGTCTACTCGGCACGTAGCGAGGCCGACGTCGTTATGACATCAATCGGGACTTTGCTCCGTGGAGGCTCGAAGGCGATCTGCCTGGTGTGACAAATCGCGAGTGGAGAGCCGTGCTGGGCAGTGTCCTAATTTGAATGGCGCGCGGACCTGATTCCTATTTTCCATGCGACACGAATATCGACAGCCCCAAGAGGAATGCGCCGACCACAACGATGAGCGCCCCGGCTTGAGTGGTCTTTTCACTCCGCTCGGCACGGGACCAGGTGGAAACGACTACTAGGGCGAGGCCGACAACAATCAGAACTGTTCCCATAATCGCCGGTAAATCGTTGATACTCATTGCTTGGCCTCCCCGTCTGCCACTACCGCGACGTTTGCTCCACCAATTCCTCAAGGGTCCACAGCCCGCCCAGGTACTGGGATTCCTTTTCCGATTATGAGGGGAAATCTCCCCGAGGCGTGGATACCGAGCTATACGGGGAGGCCAACGAAAAAGATTCATGGGGACCGGGCTCCCTTTCAGGGACAGGGCGGATTCAGGAAGCGGGCCGGGCACGCTTTGTCGCGCCTGGTGGCGACGCGTGCCGATTCCGGCAAGACCGAATTCAACTATTCGGAAGTTTTCGGCGCAGGCATTCCGGCGACCATTTCGACGCACAGCTACCACCCGAACAATGAACGGGACTTCAGTAATGTGATCAGCACGTGGGCTACGCAAATGGGATACGACGCCGCGACCTACATGATCAAGGAATTTTGGCCGGACCTGCACAAGCACCATCGTCAGAAAGCTGCTCAAGACAATCCATGAGATTTTAGCCGCTGCTGGCGATTGCGACCCGCGGCGGATCTAAGAAATTCTTCTGGCGGAGGCACGGTGGCAGCGAAATTGGTATCGCTGAACGTGGGGCTGCCGCGCGATGTGGCGTGGCGCGGCAAAACTGTGCGCACCGGAATATGGAAGAACCCGGTGCAAAGCCGCCTAATGGTGCGACGCTTGAACATTGATGGAGATGGACAGGGGGATTTGGGAGGGCATGGCGGGCCGAACCGGCCGGTGTTTGTCTATCAATTGGATTCCTACCGTTACTGGGAGCGGGAACTCAGCCGCTCTGATTTTTCCTACGGACAATTTGGAGAGAACTTTACGATCGAGGGCTTGCCCGACGACGAAGTGTGCATCGGAGACCGGTTTCGCATCGGCGGGGCGCTGTTTGAGATCTCGCAGCCACGCGTGACTTGCTACCGCGTGGGAATCCGCATGGACGAACCGCGGATGGCGGCGCTGCTGGTCGCGCAGCACCGGCCGGGATTTTATTTCCGGGTGCTGGAAGAGGGCGAAGTCGGAGCCGGCGACGAAATTATCAAGGTGGCGGACGGCGCGGAACGCATGAGCGTGGCCGAAATCGACGGGGCGCTGTATTTGCGCGGGCATACTCGCGATCAATTGGAGCGCGCCTGGCGCATCCCGCCGCTGAGTGCTGGATGGAAAGAATCGTTCCAGGCGCTACTGGAGCAGGAGGACACTGCGGGAGCAGCGGCCGGGAACGCCGGGCTGGCACCATCGAGCGGGCCGCCGCCGGCGTGGGTAGGCTTCCGCCCTTTGCGTGTATCGCGGATCGAGAAAGAAAGCGCGACGGTGAAGTCGTTCTCGCTGATGCCGGCCGATGATCGTCCGCTGGTCGCCGCTTTGCCTGGGCAGTTCATTATTTTGCGCATCAAACCGAACGCGGATGGTCCGCCGGTGCTGCGCAACTACTCGCTGTCCGATTTGCCGTCTGACGATCACTACCGAGTGAGCGTGAAACTGGAGGAGAACGGCGCGGCCAGCACTTATTTGCACACGCACGTCGGGGTCGGCGATGTGCTGGGTGTCGCAGCGCCGCGAGGAGCGTTCACGCTGGGTCCCGACGGCAAGAAAGTCGTATTGATCAGCGCGGGCGTCGGCGTGACTCCGGTCCTGGCGATGTTACACGCGCTGGCTGCCGAAGCGTCGCCGCGCGAGATCTGGTGGCTTTATGGCGCGCGGAATCGGGATGACCACCCTTTTGCTGAAGAGGCGCTGAATTTGATCAAAAGTCTGCCGTCCGCTAAGAGCTATGTCGAATACAGCCGTCCCGGCCTCGAGGATCGCGTAGGCCTCGATTTCGACGCCGCGGGACGAATCGGAACCGAGGTGCTGCAGAAAATTGGAGTGCCGCACGACGCGGATTTTTATTTGTGCGGGCCAGCTGCGTTCATGGATGACCTGACTGCCGGTTTGAAGGCGTGGGGAGTTGCCGATGATCGAGTGCACGGTGAAATATTCGGCCCGAGTAAAGCCATCACGCCCGGAATCGCGGACGCGCCGCATGCGCCTCCGCACGCGCCGGTAGGGCCGGCAGGCATCGGCCCACAAATTTCTTTTGCGCGCAGCGGATTGAATGCACGGTGGGATCCGAAGTTTGGAAGCCTGCTCGATTTTGCGGAGGCTTGTGAAGTTCCGGTGCGCTGGTCGTGCCGCACCGGAGTCTGCCACATGTGCGAAAGCGGATTGATTTCGGGCAACGTGAAGTACCAGCCCGACCCGCTCGATCCACCGGCGCAGGGAAATTTGTTGTTGTGCTGTGCGCAGCCTGCTGGCGATATCGTGCTCGATCTGTAACGCCATCCAATAATGGCGCGCCTCGTTTTTATTTTCTCGATCCTGCGCTTCCTGCGATAGCTTTCAATCATTCCTTCCATAAGATTTTTTCATCGATCAAAACGTATCAAATCTGAGTGGCCGTGTGCCGGGGTGATGTAGACTCTCCCGCTAACGGCGCTGAAATAAAAGGAGTACATCCGATGAAGCGAGTCGACGCAGTGATCCGGCCATCGCAATTGGACGAGGTGAAGCAGCGGCTGACGGGCCTGGGTGTGACCGGTCTGACGGCTTTCGAGGTGCGGGGTTTTGGCCGGCAAAAAGGGCACACCGAAACGTATCGAGGGTCCGAATACACCGTGGATTTTTTGCCCAAAATTTATCTGAGCATCATCGTCACCGAGGATATGGTCGATCCGGTGGTGGAGGCGATTTTGGAAGGCGCGCGGACCGGCGTGATTGGGGACGGGAAAATATTCGTTACTTCGCTGGATGAAGTGATTCGGATTCGCACCGGCGAACGCGGGCCCGGCGCGATTTAGGAAGCGGAAAGTGTGGGAGTCGAGGCAGGAAAAAGCAAAAGCGAAGTTCCACAGCGTGGAACATTACCACCGAGAAAGACGGAGAAAGGCTTGAGGGCACGGAGAGGGCTGGGTGAGAGGGCGAAACGCGCTGGCGCCCATTGCTGGTGGGCGTCGCGGTGGGCATTAGTCTGGCAAGCTCAACGTGACGATAGGAGAACGATGATGCGCTACGGCTTTTGCGAAAGCAGCAAAGCATGGATCCTGAAGGCGGTGGTGGCGCTGCTGCTGTTCGGCGCCGGCGGTGGAGCAGTTCGTGGCGTTTTCGCGCAGGACGCGAAACCGGATCCGGCGGGCACCGCGACGGGCGACAAGGGCGCGGTGGTGGACGCGACGGGGAATTCTTTCGTGGTGACCGAGCCGACGGACAAAACTGCTCCGGACTTTACTGCGAACAAAAAGGCTTTTGAGGACTATCAGGCGCAGGCGGCGAAAGAGCCGCTGGCGCTGAAAGTTGCGGACGACGTCGGACACCTGCGAATCGCGACGAATTTCTCCTGGACTTTGCTGACCGGCTACCTGGTGCTGTTCATGCAGGCTGGATTCGCGCTGCTGACCTGCGGGTTGATCCGTAAGAAAAATGCCGGGCACCTGATGATGTTAAATTTTGCGGCGTATGTTTTTGCGTTTCTCGCTTACTACGCGGTGGGATACGCATTTCAATTTGGCGCGGTGGCGATTAATGCGGCGCCGTCCAATATTGGTGGCGCGCTTACTTTAAATCACTTTCTAGTGGGCAGCGGTCAATGGGGATTTCTGGGCGGCAAAGGCTTTTTCATGACCGGCCCGGCGTATGACGCGAGCAGCAATTGCCTGGCGCTGTTCGAAGTGGTGTTTATGGAGACGGCGGGCTACATCATTGTGGGCGCGATCTGCGAACGCATTACTTTTGGCGCGTTTCTGCTGTGCGAGCTGTTCATTGGCGCGTTGCTGTATCCGATCTTCGGTTGTTGGGTCTGGGGCGGCGGCTGGATGTCGCAACTGGGATCAACGATGCACTGGGGTCATGGCTACGTAGATTTTGCGGGATCGAGCGTGGTGCACGGCGTGGGTGGATTTTGCGCGATGGCCTTATCGGTCATATTAGGGCCGCGGCTTGGCAAGTACGGACCCGACGGAAAGCCGCGGGCGTTTCCGGCGCACAACATTGTGTTCGTGGTCAGCGGCACATTTATTTTACTGTTTGGCTGGATGGGATTTAATCCGGGCTCGACCCTGGGCGCGACCGACCTGCGCATTGCAGTGGTGGCGATCAATACAAATCTTGCGGCCGTGGCGGGGTCGGCCGCGGCGATGCTGCTGTGGTATTTCATGTTTGGCAAGCCGGACATCACCATGGCGTGTAACGGGATGCTGGCGGGACTGGTCGCGATCACGGCGCCCTGCGCGTTCGTCTCGCCCACCTCTTCCGTTGTGATCGGAGTGGTCGCCGGAGTCATCGTGTGCCTGGGAGTTTTGTTCAACGAGCGCAAGCTGAAAATCGATGACCCGTGCGGCGCGATTTCGGTGCACGGCTACTGCGGATTTTTCGGGGCAGTGGCGGTGGGGATTTTCGCTGACGGCACCTATGGAGCGGGATGGAATGGCGTCGGCGCAGCGAGCTATCTGGGCAAGGCCGGGCAAGGAGTGACCGGTTTGATTCATGGCGACGTGTCACAATTTTGGACCCAGCTGGGCGGCGCTACGCTGATGGTGGTTTACGCATTTGGGCTTACGTTTGGAGTTTTTTCGGTGGTGAATAAAGTGCGGTCGATGCGGGTGAGCAAGGAAGTGGAGCTGACCGGTTTGGATGTGCCGGAATTTGGAATGCTGGCGTACCCGGAGGATGCGGTGGAAATGCTGGCGACGGGATCGCAGGCTCATCAGGGAAGGGCCTAGAAGAAATCAGGCGCGTCGCTGCCGGCGTGGTGGTTTGGTTTCAGTTTTCGTCGCTGGGCTTGTTTTGGCGAAGAGGGCGACGAGCGACACGGCGAAGAGCAGCATCACCACTGGATCGATCGGCAAGCGGTAACGAGGCAGGGCCAGGGTCAAGTAGAAGGCCCACGGGTAAACGATCGGAAATACTGCGACCGGAAACGCGTTAACGTTGCGGCGGCGGAAAAGAATGACGATTCCGCCGAGGGCTCCCAGAGCCGCGAGGAGATTGAACGCGGCGACGTAGCGAAACCACCACGACGAAGAATCCGCAAAATCTTTGAGCGGATAGGGCGTGCCGCCGGCCCAAATCGCGATAAAACGGCGGAAGATTAAGTGCGCTTCGCGCGCCGGATGTTCCGCCATGTATTGGATCGCTTGCTGTTTTTTCTCCTGCATGTACGCGATTTCGCCGACTTCGACGTAATGCGCGCGCTCAGCAGAGTTGTAAATCGGGTGCAAATTCCCTCGAAACACATCCTGGGTCTGGTCGTTGTTGCCCAACCACAATTGCAAGCCGAGGACGGAACGCAGCGGGACGAAGGTGTGGAACACGGCGTAGTTGCGAATGGTCCACGGAACGCAGCACAGGATTACGATTCCCGTTGCTGCGGCGGCTTTCGAAAACCATCGAGGATCGGTTTGGTGGGCGCGATAAGCGAGCCAGGCTAGTAAGAAGGGAAGTAGCGCGCCGAGGGTCGCGTTCGTCATGAGCGCGATACCCCACAGCAATCCGTAGGCGCACCAGTTTCGAAAACGGGGCGAATCGTCGAGGACCAGGGTCGCCCAGAGAATTGAAATGGTGAATAAGGCCGAGAGGCAGCCGTCCCACATGCTCTCCACCGGGAGCAGGATGGCGTTGGGGAAAATCGCCCAGAGCCACGCGGCGCCGGCGGCGAGCGATTTGCCTCCGAGCCGAAGGCCGACGAAATACAAGGGGATGATGGCCGCCACACAGCAGCTAATATTGAAGGTCACCACCGCGAGCCAGGCGTGAAAAGTGTAGCTGCCGAAGACGCGGAAGACTGCGGCGAGAAACATGGGGAACAGCGGCGTCATCCAGGCGGTAGGACCGGTGTCGGCGCGAAAGGGAGAGGCGAATCCGTGGCCGGTGGCTAGCGAGTTGGCGATATTGCCGACCTCGAAGAGGAAGGGGATGCTGCTGACGGCCTGGCGCGGGACGCCGGCAACGAAATCGTAGACAAAGTACAGGCGCACCAACAGCGCGACGATCATGATGAGCAAGAGGGATTTTGAGGCGCTGGAAAGACGATTGAGCATCGAGGAATAGCCTCACATCAGTTCGAGTTGGACGCAAGGCGTTCGTCGGGCGTTTCGCGACCGCGGCGATTTAGGTCGCGGGCATCCGCATCCGCAACTGCAGAACCTGTGATAATTTTACTCCACGCATGGCCAAGAAGAAGCGAGACCGGATCAAGGTGCACAAAGAAGCGCGGCGGCTCGCCCGGCGGGGCCTGGGCATGCCTCCTACGGAACGCACCATTCCTGATAAACGGCGAAAGCCGGTGAAACACAAGAAGACGATTGCGGAGATTGACGCGGAGTAATGTGCGCGGCGCCTGAATCCGTTTTGGCACTGCTTCGCGCTGGGGTGTTCCGTTTCGGAATCGCGCCGCGTTCAATCGTGCAGCGCACTTTTTCGCTAAATCTTTTTCCTGCAACATCGGCGCGTCGCCAGGCCTGCCCTGGATGCTGCGCTTCCTTTCGGTACACGTCATGCTTTAACTCCTGGCATGAAAAGTTCACGATTCGTTTTTGGTTCCGGTTTGCTGAGCGCTGCGATTCTGATGACCGGAATGTTCGGTGTCGCAGGAGCGCAGACGGAGGGCATCCCGATCGCGCTGGTGCAGCATGCGATACATGACCCGCAGATTTCGTCGTCGGCAGATGCTGAGGCGTCACCACGGTTGGAGCCGCGGAAGGCGATCATTCGAGCGCGCATCAGTCCGTACTTTATTCTGAGTGCGGGAGTTTACACGGCGGCTTGGCTGGACATGACCGAAACGCAATCGTCGATGCCCAACTTCAAAGAAGAAGATGCGCTGGTCCGGCCGTTCCTGCTGCTGCCCAAGCCCCTGTACTACGCGTCGGGAACAATGCTGGGAACCGGAGTGAACTGGCTGGGACTAAAAATGCAGCGCTCCGAGCGATGGCATAAGATTTGGTGGCTGCCGCAAGCCGTTTCGATCGCGGCGAATCTGAGCGGCTATGGATACACGCGAACCAGCGGAGCCGGATCGCCGACGATAGAGATCAGGCGGAAAGCGAGATAGGAATGCGATTCGATCTGGCGGTGAAGGAGGCTCGCCCGGAGCCCTAATTTTTGGAGCCTCACCCAGGTTTGACTGCCGGAACGTGTTCGCTGGGCTTGAAAAGTGGTGAGGGTTTTGCGCCGGTGGCTTGCGCCGCGGCCGCCGCAATCCTTTCCAATTCATCTTTGGAGAAACCGATGCTGGTTTCCTGGATTTTTCCGTCCGGCGAAATTAGAAATAGGGATGGAACGTGGGTGAGGCCGTACTTATTGGACAACGCATAACCGGGAGTTTCGAGCAGAATGGGGAAGTCGACGTCAAATTCTTTGCAGAACTCGCGGGTGTCTTCGGCGTCGTCTTGCGAAATGCCCCAGAGCGTGAACTTTTCGCCGCCGTAGGTTTCGTGAATGCGCTCGAGGAAGGGAGCGCTGAACTGGCAGGTCGGACAGCTCACTTTGAAGAAGGCGGCAACGACCGGGCCTTTCTTCAGGGCATCGGCCAGGGTCGCCGTGCCGCCGGTTAGCGTTTTCAGGGAAATTGGCGGAGCGGTTTTTCCGGGAGTCAGCGTCTCCATCTTTTCGCCTCCAAAGGCTTCGCGCAATCGTCTCTTCAGGCTCATTTCGAAATTCCAGCGTTACCCAATTGGATGTTCAAAAAGTGAGTGAGCTTCAGGATTCTGGAGCCAGCGGCGGGTGTGGCGAGGGATGCCGTCGCGATTGGTATGCTCGCGCCCTAGTGGATGTTGCGCGTCTTTTTGCCGACGTAGTCCATCAGCAGATACTGGCCGAGGGTGTAGGGCGTGGTGAAGTAGGCTTTGCCGCGGCAGAGTTCGGTGATTTTCTGAACGAAATGAACCAGGCTGTAATCGCTGGAGAGCATGAAGGTGTTGATCAGAATCCCAGCGCGTTTGCACTTCGCTACTTCTTCCAAAGTTTGAGTGACCACCAGTGGGTCCAGGCCGAAGGCGTTTTTGTAAATGCGGCCGTCTTCCAGAGTCAGCGCGGACGGTTTGCCGTCGGTGATCATGATGATCTGGCGCATATCTTTTTTCTGGCGCGCCAGAATACGTTGGGCGAGTTTTAGGCCTTCGCGGGTGTTGGTGTAATACGGTCCAACTTGCACGCGGGCGAGTTTGCCCAGCGGAATTTCTTCGGCGCTATCGTGAAACAGGACGCAATGCAGGGAATCGCCGGGGTATTGCGTGCGGATCAGGTGCGAAAGCGCGAGAGCTACGCGCTTGGCGGGGGTGAAGCGATCTTCGCCGTAGAGAATCATGCTGTGGCTGCAATCGAGCATCAGGACGGTGGCGCACGAGCTCTGATATTCGCACTGGTGGACCATCAAATCGGAATAGTCGATTTCGATGGGCAGGCTGGCTCCATCGCGCTGGACGGCGTTGAACAGCGTTCCGCTGATGTCCATATTGAGCGTGTCGCCAAATTCGTAGGGCTTGGAGGCTCCGCCGGATTCGACGCCGGTGGCGAGATCACGGGTGTCGTGGCGGCCGAAGCTGCTCTTGCCGAGCGAGGCGAGCAAATCTTTCAGAGTTTTGAAACCGAGAAAATCGAGGGCCTTGTCGGTGATTTCGAAACGGGCCTCGACGTTCGGCCCGGGAGCGCCAGCCTGACCGCCGGGAGTCTGCGAAGGAGGCGGCGTAACTTGCGGGCCTTGGCCGGGGCGGGAAATGTAGCCTTCCTGTTCCATGCGCTGGACGATTTGATCGATGATGTCGCTGAGTTCCTGATTGTTGGAAAGTTCGGGATTCTTCAGCATCTGCTCCATCAGTTTCGGGGGGAGCAGATCGCCTTCCTGCAATGCGCGGAGGATCGCTTCCCGCAATTCCTCCATCATTTTTTCCTGGGAGCGATTGGGGTCCATTTCGTAGACCCCGTATTGCGATTCGAAGCCGCTCTGCAGCAGGAAATCGGAGAGACGGCTCATTAATTCCTGGAGGTCGATATCTTCGGAGGCGGCTGGCGCGTATTTCGAATACTTGGTGTATTTCATGGCAGACCCTGAGCCGTGACGTCGGCTCGAATGCGAACGGCAAATTCTAAATTTGGCCCGGCGCTAATTGAATTGCCGGCGCGGATTGCGGCCGCCGGAAGGCTCGCGTGGTTCGCGCGATTCTCCAGTCTTGCGCGCATCGGCAAAATAGCCGCGTTCTTCGCTGCGATTGATGCGTTTGTGGGCCCACAAGCCTTCGAGAATAAATTCGGCGGCGCTGGTGACGATGGCTGCGTCGTCCTTCTGGCTCACGTCGAGGACGCTGAGATTGTCGAAGATGCCCTGGATCTTCTTCAGTTGGGCCAGCACTTCGGCGCTTGACGCGTTGGCTGGGACCTTCAGCTCGCCGCCCAGTTCGAACCATTGAATGACCGGCTGCATATTCGCGCCGGTAAAATACTGGGCGTAGGTTTTGCCGATGGCCGCGCGGATCAGTTCGCGGGCAATGTTGTCCGCACCGCGCAGTTCGCCTTCGTACTCGAGTTCGAATTTTCCAGTCATCGAGGGAATTGCGGCGTAGACGTCCGAGACACGGGCGACGATGGCCGAATCGCGGCTGCGTATGGCGCGCTGCTCGGCGCTGCTCATAACGTTTTCGAGCGCGCTGATCGGAAGGCGCTGGCTGACGCCGGAGCGGCGATCGACCCGCTTGTCTTCGCGGGCCTGGAACGCGATTTCTTCCACGACTTCGCGAATGTATTGCGGCAATTCGACGCGCTTTTTGGTGTCGCGCTTGGTCCAGGATTCCTGCGCGGTGATGGACATGCCTTCCGCGACGGTAGCCGGATAGTGCGTGCGGATTTCCGAACCGATGCGGTCCTTCAGCGGGGTCACGATCTTGCCACGGGCGGTGTAGTCTTCGGGATTCGCGGTGAAGACCATCAGAACGTCCAGCGCCAGGCGCACCGGGTAGCCCTTAATTTGAATGTCGCCTTCCTGCATGATGTTGAACAGGCCCACTTGAATTTTTCCGGCGAGGTCGGGTAGTTCGTTGATACCGAAAATACCGCGGTTGGCGCGGGGCAGCAGGCCGTAGTGAATGGTCAATTCGTCGGAAAGATTTTTTCCGGCGCGCGCGGCTTTGATCGGGTCAATGTCGCCGATCATGTCCGCAATGGTCACGTCGGGAGTCGCGAGCTTTTCCACGTAGCGGTGCTCGCGAGCCAGCCAGGCGATCGGAGTGGCGTCACCGTCGGCAGCGATGCGGTCGCGGCACGCGCGGCACAGCGGGTTGTAGGGATTGTCGTGAATTTCGCAGCCGGCGATATAGGGAATGCGGTCGTCCATGAATTCGACCAGGCCGCGCAGGATGCGCGACTTGGCTTGACCGCGCAAACCCAACAAAATGAAATGATGCCGGGACAGGATGGCATTGACGATCTGGGGCAGCACGGTGTCTTCGTAACCGTGCAGGCCATGAAACAGGGTCTCGCCCTTTTCCATTTTGCAAAGCAGGTTCTCGCGCAATTCCTGGCGCACGCTGCGCTGCGCCACTCTTTCTTCCGACCACTGACTGCGGCGAAGTTCGCCAAGACTTTTCGGCAGAGAATTCATGAGGGCCCCAGATATTTCGAGCGACGCGGCGGCGTGACGCAAATTCCGCGTCTGATGGATATTATAGAGTATGGGAGGCTGCGAGGATACTTTCGTTTCAGGGGCTAAAAATGGCCCGATTAGGATTAGTTGGCGCCGTGGGTGTGGCCGTTGCCGGCGATGTGATGCCGGTTGCGCTGCTGCTGCCGGAGACGGGGAATCAGGTCGTTCATCCACTGAGTCAGGAAATCCTGGCGTCCGGGCTCATCGCGGAGTTCCAGAATGACCTGGCGGTCGTCAAGATTCAGGGGCAGGCGGGCGGCCATGCGGTAGGAAAGTTCGCCCGGCTTTTCGGAGCTGGTGGTGACCCAGGGCTGGTCGTAGAGCAAGGCATGGCACTCCTGAAAAACTTCCAGGAGCGCGGTTTCCTTTTGCTGCAGTTCGCGTTTGGAGACCGGAGTGATGTCCTCGGCGAGGTACTCGACGATTGCTTCGCGATATTCGCGTTCTTCGAGGAGTTCGATCACGCGAAAAACCGAGCGGCCTTCGGTGAGGATTTCCAAGCGGCCGTCCGGATATTCTTTCAGCCGCTGAGTAATGGCCGCGGTGCAGCCGACGGTGGCGACGCCTTTGTCGGTGGCGAGAATGATGCCGAATTCGATTTCTTCGCCGAGGCAGCGGCGGACCATCACGCGATAACGATGCTCGAAAATATGGAGCGGGAGGCGGCCACCCGGGAAGAGCACGACGTTCAGCGGAAAAAGTGGGATCCGAATTCGTTTCATCGCATATGGCCGGTGCAGCTGGCGATTCTGAATCGAACTACCGCATCAGAGACAGCAGAGCCTGCATCTCGTCGCGCGCGTGCATGTCGCCGGCATTTTGCGCTACGAGAATGCCCTCGGACAAAAGTTTGCGCGCTCGTTCGATTTCGCCCACGCGCGAAAGATGCTGGCCGAACTGAAAATATCCGGCGACATAGGCCGGGTTGCTTTCGAGCAACTTCTCGAAATGCCCGGTGGCGGCTTGATCGTCGCCGGACTTGGTACATTCCAGGGCCAGGCCGTAACGCGCGAAGGCATCGCCGGGCTTTTCGGCGACGAACTGCTCCAGGACTTCGCGACGGGTTTTCTGGGTCGGGGGCATCGGTTAACTAGATCATTATAGCGATCAAGGGCACCTACGCCAAGAGGCCGAAGGTTCAGCGCGCAGCGGACAAATAGGCCGCGACGTTGGCGGCGGTCTGGAAGCCGTTTTCGACACATTTCGCGAGCGATGGTCCGTCCAAATAATTTCCAGCGAGAAATAGTCCCGGCAATCCTTTTTCAGCGTGGCGAATTGATTCGACGACTCGCCCATGGCCGACGTTGTATTGAGGCAGGGCTCGCGGATACTTCCAAATTTTGGTCACGAGCGGTTCTCCGCTGATGCCGAGTAGCATCGCATTGTCGTGATGGACGATTCGGGCAATTTCCGGATCGGAGTGCTGCACGATTTCGAGATCGGTGGCGCCCCCAATGAAACTGGTCATGGTGACGGTGCCTTCCGGGCCGCGGCCGGGAAATAATGATGAATTCCAGACGGTGCCGAGGGTTCTGATTTTCTCTTTGCGCGGAACCAAAAAACCGAAACCGTAGAGCGGATCGAGTACCTGCGGCCGTTGGTATCCGGCGGCTAGCACCGCGACGGGCGCGTAGGCGATGCCGGACAAAGCCGCGGAAAGAGACGGCGAAATTCCACGAATCAGCTCAGCAGTGGCGTAGGCGGGCGTGGCAATCACGACGGCGGATGAGGAATTCAATCCGCTGCCGCCGGATTCAGCCAGCTCAAAATCAAAAACGGCGGGAGCGGACCGCCTGGAACTCACTCGGGCGACGTTGACTCCGGCATACAAATTGGCGCCGAGGGTTTTGGCGATGGCACGAGGGAGCGTGGCCACGCCTTTAGGAAAAGAGCAGAGCGGCGGTCGCGGCGTTTTGGTATCGCCCCTGGAGCGCGACTTCATAGCGCCGCGCAGCACGCTGCCGTGTTGGCGTTCCCACTGGTCGACCTGAGGGAATGCGGCGCGAAGACTCAACCGTTCCGGATCTCCGGCGTAAACGCCCGAAACGAAAGGCGCGACCAGATATTCGAGTATTTCGTTGCCGAATTTGCGACGCACGAAACTGGCGATGCTTTCATCGTCGGCCGGCGGTTTGGTTTTTCGCCAAGGCTCGGAAGCGAGCTTCCAACGCGAACCGGGCGCCAGAAATGGCGATCGCAACATCGCTTGCGGCGACATCGGCATCTTCTGGAGACGCTGGCCTTTTACGATGAAGCGCGGCGCGCTGGGGTCGGCGATTTGCAGTTCGGCTTCGAGGCCGAGCTCGCGGACCAGGGTGAGGAGCGGCTCGCCGCCCAAAAAACTCTGCGGTCCCGACTCGAACAAAAAGCCATGAGTTTCTTCGCGATCGATCACGCCGCCGGAATTTGGGGATCGTTCCAGAACCGTGGCGGATATGCCGAGCTGGCCCAGGCGATAAGCACAGGCCAAACCGCAGATTCCGGCGCCGACGATCGTTACGCGCTGGGTTAGTTCGGTCATTCGAGATCGCTAGAGAGTTTTGGAAAAAAGCGGGCGCTGGTCCATTTGCTGCTCGCGCAGATAGCGGTCGAAGGCCATGGCTACGTTGCGGATAAAAATGCGGCCCAAGTTGGTGACGCGAATCTGGTGGGGTTCCAGAATCACCAGGCCCTCATCGGCCGATACTTTCAGCTGCTCGAGTTCCGGCGCGAAATATTCGTCAAAAGAAATCGAAAATTCCTTTTCGATTTCCTGCTTGGGAATCACGGTGTGGCAGAGCAGCCGGCTGATCACCGCGCGGCGCAGGATATCGTCCGGGGAGAGCTGGTATCCGCGGGCAGTGGCGATGCCGCGGGCCGGGATGGTGTTCTGATATGCCGCTACTTCTTTGAGGTTTTGGGCGTAGGCGCCGGCCACGGAGCTAATGGCGCTGACGCCCATGCCGTAGAGGTCCGCGCCGGCTTTGGTGGTGTATCCCTGGAAATTGCGATGCAGCGTGCGGTTTTTCTGGGCCACGGCCAGTTCGTCACCGGGAACGGCGAAATGGTCCATACCGATGTAGATGTATCCGGCGCCGAGAAAATGTTCCAGGGCGGTGCGAAAGATTCGGAATTTCTCCATGCCCTGGGGCAGATACATTTGAAACGAACCCTGTTGTTTTTTGAGCCAGGGAACGTGGGCGTAGCTGAACATGGCCACGCGATCGGGCGCGAGGGTAAGAGTTTTATCGATGGTTGCGCGGAAGCTGTCGGTGGTCTGATGGGGCAGGCCGTAAATCAGGTCGACGTTCAGGCTTTCGAATCCGAGTTCGCGCGCGGCGAGGATCAAATCGCGAGTCATTTCGTAGGGCTGAACGCGGTGGATGGTTTCCTGCACTTTGGGCTGAAAATCCTGAATGCCCATGCTCAGGCGATTGAAGCCGAGGCGGCGGAGGCTTTCGAGATGGGCGCGGTTGGTGACGCGCGGATCGATTTCGATTCCAATTTCGGCGTCGCTCGAAAAGGTGAATCGTTCGTGGGCGTGGCCGAAAAGATCTTCCATTTGGGCGGGAGTGAGATAGGTCGGCGTGCCGCCGCCCCAGTGAAATTGAGTGACTTCACGTTTTTTGGAGACACGCGCGCCGACGTGGTCGATTTCGTCTTTGAGCGCTTTCAAGTAGGGAATCGTTACGCCTTTGTCTTTTTGGATGGAAACATTACAGGCGCAGAACAGGCAGAGGCTTTCGCAGAAGGGAAGATGCATGTAGAGCGACACCGGCGCGGCAGCAGCGTCGGCCTGGAAATAATATTTTTCCAGATCATCCGGGCCGAAATCGTCCTTCCAGACCGGCGCGGTGGGATAACTGGTGTAACGAGGCCCGGGGCGATTGTATTTTTCGAGGATCGCGTCGGTGATCTGACCGATTTCGAGAGAATCCGCCGAATTGGTGATGGCGTCCGACATAGTTTTTTAACGCTAGCTCGCGCGAATCGGCGAAGCAACCGGCGCGGCCTGACCTGCGGCGACGAAGGCTTGGGCGTTGGCGACGGGGGTGTTGGGGAGTATCCCGTGGCCTAGATTCAGAATATGCCCGATGCCGGAGGTTTTGGCTACCGCGGAGGCGGCCGCTGCCCGGACACCTGCTTCTGCTTGCAGCAAAATCGTCGGGTCAACATTTCCTTGCAGCGCGAGGTGCGGACCTAGAATTTTGCGCGCTTCGGCCAGATCGGTCCGCCAGTCGACGCTGATGACGTTCGCACCGGATTGGCCGAGGTGCCGCAGCAGGTGCTGCGAACCTTTAGCGTATAGGATTTTTGGAATATTCTCAGTCGCGAGCAGTTCGTAGACCAGTTGGGTGGCCGGAAGTTCGAAGGCGGCGTACTCCGCTTCGCTCAATTCTCCGGCCCAGGTGTCGAATAGTTGGATCACCGCAGCCCCGGCTGCGATCTGCGATTTCAAGTATGCAGCGGTCGCTCGCGCGATACGTTCGAGCAGCTCACGCACGGTTTCCGGTTCGTCGCGCAGCATTTGCTTGGCGTGGGAAATGTCGCCGCGGGTTCGCCCTTCGATCATGTAGCACGCCAGGGTCCAGGGAGCTGCGGCAAAACCGATGACCGGCACCGTCGGGCCCGCTTCCTTGCAGATGGCGCGAATCGCGTCACCCACGAAACGAGTATCACGCTCGGGGTCAAAATCGCGCAGTCGGCGTACGGCGGCCAAGTCCCGCACAGGATTTGAAAGGACCGGGCCGGAATCGGGGACGTCCAGCGGCAGTCCCATCGCTTCGGCAACAATTAATATGTCGGAGAAAACGATGATGGCATCAACGCCGACGATCCGAAACGGCTGCAGCGACACCTCTGCGGCGACATCCGGGGTCTTGCAAATTTGCAGGAACGTGTGAGTCTTGCGAACTTCTTGATATTCAGGGAGATAGCGCCCCGCCTGGCGCATGATCCAGACCGGGACGCGATCGACGGGTTCGCCTCGGCAGGCGCGCAGAAACAGGTCCTTGCGATTTAACGCTGCGGAAGTCTTCGGTGCTCGATTTTCGACGGCGCTGGATTCGGGAGCCATGCGTTCTATGCCATGATAGCAGAAGCGATTTCGCGCCGCACGGGCGGGCATTCTGGCACGGGATTGCCCATCCCGGGACCATGGGGGCATGGGTTTGGCGCTATAATCGGCTGAAGCGGCGCCATTTCGGATTGAAGATCGCGGGTTGAAGAGGGTCCAGGGTTAATGCATCACCTCGGCTACTGGAGTCTGGCGGTGTACGCGGCGAGTTTCGCCTGCTACGCCTGGAATCTGTACGTCCCGAATCCTTGGGTCGGCCGAATCGCGACGGCGCTGCTTGCTGCCGGAATCATTGTTCATTATTTCTACCTGTATCAGCGTTCGCTGATGCTGCATACGGTGCCGTACGACGATTTGTACGGCTCGATGTCCTTGTTTGCGTGGCTGCTGGGCTTAACGTATTTGGGTCTGGAATTTTTCCACCGCCAGCGGTCGGTGGGAGCGTTTGTCACTCTGCTTTTGATCTGCTGGATTGGCGCGCTGCGCGTTCTGACGCCGCGTGCGCTGCCGGTGCCGACGGTTCCGCACGGCGCGCTTTTTGCGCTGCATGTCACGCTGAATACCTGGGCCTACGCCGCGTTCGCGTTGTCGTTTGTATTGAGTTTGATTTATCTGATCCAGGATCGAGTTTTGCGATCGCGCCGGCTCGGTGCGGCGTTCTGGCGGTTCCCGGCGCTGGACGTTCTGGATCGCATGGCGCGCAGCAGCGTTTACGTGGGACTGGTGGCGTTGATCGCGGGTGTGAGCATGGGGTTAGTCTGGCAACACCGGCTGAGCGGGGGATATTCGCTGGGGGATCCGAAGGTCATAATCACCGTGGCGATCCTGGGCGTGTATCTCGCTTACTTGTTTCTGGCGCGTAATGCGGCGTGGCGCGGGGCGCGGGCGGCATTGTTGTGTGCGCTGAATTTCGTGATCGTGCTGTTCAGCTATACGTTCGTCAATTTGTACCTCACGCGCTTTCACCGGTTTCTCTGATGACGACGAGCACCACGGATCGCAACAACACGGTGCGGATCAAAGTTGCGCTGATCGGCTGCAATCATTTGACGGCGCCGGTCGAACTGCGCGAGCGCATTATTTTTTCCACGCAGCAGGCCTTGCAGGCCGCCGATGAATTGCGGCATCAGGGCATTTTGGAAGAAGCGGTGGTTATTTCAACCTGCAACCGAAGTGAATTGTATGGCGTGCCGGGAGATTTAGCGGCGTCGGCCACCGAGGCGATGGAGGAGTATTTTACTTCGTTTCACCAGATTCCGCGCAGCGAATTGCATGGACGTTTGTATCGTTGGAGTGGCCCCGAAGCGGTCCGACATTTGTATCGAGTGGCGGCGGGGCTAGATTCGATGCTGCTGGGCGAAGCTGAAATTCTGGGCCAGTTGCGCAGCGCTTACAATCAGGCGCTGGATCATGGCGCGACCGGTCCGATTCTGAACCGGATGTTTCAGGGCGCGCTGGAAGTTGGGAAACGAGTGCGCAGCGAAACGGAAGTGGGCGCGCGGCCGATGTCGGTGGCGCTGGCGGGCGTGAAACTTGCCGAGCGCGTGTTCGGAAATTTGAAGGGACATTCAGCGCTGATTTTGGGCGCGGGCGCGGTCGCGGAACAGGTGGTGGAACACATGCGCGCGCGAGGGATTGGGAATTTGCGCGTGGTGAATCGGTCGTTCGATCGGGCGGCGGAACTCGCGCAACGCGTCGGCGGCGAAGCGGTGGCGTGGGAGTCGCTCGAAACGGAACTGGGCCTGCCGGATATTTTGGTCACTTCGGTTACGGCGAGCGGGCCGATACTCACACGATCGATTCTGGAGCGGGCCTTGGCCGCGCGTTCGGGCCGGTCGATGTTCGTGGTGGATCTCGCGGTACCGCGGAATGTCGCGGAAGATGCCGCCGGGCTTTACAACCTGTATCTCTACAACATCGATGATTTGGGCGAGATCGTGGCACAGAACAAAAAGGCTCGCGAATCGGAAATTCCTCGAGTTGAAGCGATTATTGCGGAGCATATCGATAAATTTGAAGCATGGCGCGGGGCGCTCGAGGCAGGATCGATCGTCAGCGATCTGCGCGAACAATTCCACCAACAGCGAGAAATTCTAATTCGTGAACAGCTGAAAGATATGGACGAGGTCTCGGCGGGAGAGCGCGACCGCATCGCGCACATCACCGAAAAGCTGATCGAGCGTTTGCTGGAACATCCCGAACAGAAGCTGAAACATGGTCGAGGCATGCGCGGACGGCTGGCGGGACTCGAAGCGATGCGACATCTATTTGGGCTCGACGAGGAAAAGAAGTGACGCTGCTGCGGATTGGCACGCGGGGCAGCGCGCTGGCGCGGTGGCAGGCGAATCATGTGCGCGAAGCGCTAGGCACGACCTGCGGCGTAGAATCGGAAATTGTGGTGGTGAAAACGTCCGGAGATAAAACGTCCGCGCCGGTGGAGCAAATTGGCGTGATCGGGGTCTTCACCAAGGAACTGGAAGACGCGCTGCTCGATGGGCGTGCGGATTGGGCGGTCCACAGCATGAAAGACGTGCCGACGGAATTTTCCGAGTTGTGCCGGGTGGCCACAGTGTTCGAGCGTGAAGATCCGCGCGATGCGCTGGTTTCTTTTCGTGGCGAGACGCTGGAAAATTTGCCGCGCGGCGCGCGGATTGGGACCAGCAGCCTACGGCGCGCATCACAATTGCGGCAGTTCCGGCCGGATTTTCAAATCATCGAGATTCGCGGGAACGTCGACACCCGCCTGCGGAAGGTGGCCGAAGGCGAATATGATGCGGTGGTGCTGGCCAAGGCAGGAATCGTGCGGCTGGGTCACGCGTCGCGCGTCGCCGAAGTTCTGTCGCCCGAGATTGTACTTCCGGCCGTAGGGCAAGGCGCCCTGGGTGTGGAATTCATGGCGTCACGCGAAAAGGAATTTCGTTTGGTGGATCAACTGATCGACCGGAATACGATGCTCGCGGTGAAAGCCGAACGTGCGCTGCTCGCGGACATTCAGGGCGGCTGCCGGCTGCCGCTCGGGGCCTGGGCGCGCCTCGAGGCGGGCGAGATGGTTATCGACGCTTGTGTGCTGGCGGCCGACGGCACCGAAAGCATTCGCCGCCGGCGGAAAAAAGTTTGTCATAACGAACGCGACGCTGAAACCCTGGGAAAGGAAGTGGCGGGCGAACTTCTCGGAGCGGGCGCCGAGCGTCTGCTGCATCTCGCGGGAAGGTCCGTTGCATAAACAGCCGCTGTCCGGAAAAATCGTGGTGAATACCCGTGCGCCGGAACAGGCGCAGGAACTTACCGCCGCATTGGAAGCGCTCGGCGCGGAAGTGCGGCAGTTGCCAATGGTGAGTTTTGCGCCACCGGAAAATTCCACCGACTTAGATGCCGCGTTGCAGCGTTTTCCAGAATTCGACTGGGTGATTTTCACCAGTCAAAACGCCGTGCGGTTTGTTTTTCGCCGCGGGTGCGAATTGAAATCGAGGCGTTCGACGCAGCCGGCTCGTCCCTTGATCGCTGCGGTGGGCCGGGCGACGGCGCAGGCGGCCCGGAATCTGGATATTCGCGTGGATTATGTCGCGGAGAATCAAAGTGGTGAGGCGCTGGCCGCTGAACTGGGCGGGCGCCTAGCCGGAAAGAAAGTGTTCTTACCGCGCAGTGACCGCGCCGATCACCGGATGCCCTCGGCGCTGCGCGCAGCCGGCGCGGAGGTGCTGGAAGTGGAAGCCTACCGAACCACCGCGCCCGAGTCAGTCGATTCGGGCGTGCTGGAATCGATCAAGGGGGCCGGGGTGCACGCGGTGGTTTTTGCCAGCCCGTCGGCCTTCGACAATTTCCGGACGGCGATGACGGCGGACCAGGTTGTGGATTTATCGAAACGGGTGCAGTTCTGCGCGATTGGGCCGACCACGGCCGGCGCGATTCGCGAGGCGGGAGCGCGCGTGGCGATCGAGGCCGACGAATTTTCGGTGGCGGGTTTGGCCGAGGCGATGGCGAAGTATTATGGGAAGTCGCCAAGTATTGTGAGGCATTCATGAGTTTTCCCACTCACCGGCCGCGCAGGTTGCGGCGCAACGAAGCGCTGCGCGGGTTGGTGCGCGAGACCAAACTTTCGGTGAGCAGTATGGTCTACCCCATGTTTGCCTGCCCGGGCACGAAAGTTCGAACCGAAGTGAGTTCGATGCCGGGAATTTTTCAGCAGTCGGTCGATCAAATCGTGGAAGAGTGCCGCGAGGTCGCGGGGCTGGGTATTCCGGCAGTTTTACTTTTTGGCCTGCCGGAAAAGAAAGACGCGCTGGCCAGTGAAGCAGCCGACCCGCGCGGTCCGGTGCAGCGCGCGGTGGAAGCGATCCGCAAGGCTAAATTGAATCTGCTGGTGATCACCGACGTGTGCCTCTGCGAGTACACCGATCATGGGCACTGCGGGGTCATCGAAAATGAGCAGGTGCTGAACGATCCGAGCCTGATTGTTCTGGCCGACGCGGCGCTTTCGCATGCGCGGGCCGGCGCGGACATCGTGGCGCCTTCGGACATGATGGATGGGCGGGTAGCCGCGATTCGCCGACGGCTGGACGAAAATAATTTCGAAGACCTGGCGATCATGTCGTATGCCGCAAAATATTGTTCCGGTTTTTACGGGCCGTTTCGCGAGGCGGCGCAGTCCGCGCCGCAATTTGGCGATCGCCGCAGCTACCAGATGGATCCGGGGAACGCGCGCGAAGCATTGCGCGAGGTGGCCACGGATCTGGAAGAAGGCGCGGACATCATTATGGTGAAGCCCGCGATGCCTTATCTGGATATTGTCCAGAAAGTGCGCGAGCGGTTCGATGTTCCGGTGGCGGCCTACAACGTGAGCGGCGAGTATTCGATGGTGAAGGCGGCGGCGCGGAACGGCTGGATCGACGAGCAGCGCGTGGTGCTGGAGATTTTGACCGGCATTCAACGGGCCGGCGCGGAAATTATCGTGACGTATCACGCGAAGGACGCGGCGCGCTGGCTGAAAGCGTAGTTGGGCGACAAGGACCGGACCGAATCGATAATGGCGAGCGGGACTTCCAAAGGCGTAAACCAAAAAGTGAATGACGAGGCGCGGCCGCGATCGACGGAGATCTTCGAGCGCGGTAAAAAAACTTTGGTGGGCGGAGTGGACAGCCCGGTTCGCGCGTTTCGCGCGGTGGGCGGCACGCCGCTGGTGATCGATCACGCGCGGGGAACGAAACTCTACGACGTCGATGGCCGGGAATATCTCGATTACGTTTGTTCGTGGGGCGCGCTGATTTTGGGCCACGCACATCCGGAGGTGGTGGCAGCGGTGAGCGACCAGGCGGCGAAGGGAACGAGCTATGGCATGACGTCGCCACTCGAAATCGAATTGGGCGAAATGATTGTGAAAGCCGTCCCTTCGATAGAAATGGTTCGGTTCGTAAGTTCCGGAACCGAAGCAGCGATGTCCGCGGTGCGCCTGGCGCGCGCATTTGCCGGCCGCGACATGGTCATCAAATTCGAAGGCTGCTATCACGGACACTCGGATGGATTCCTTTCGGAGGCCGGCTCGGGACTGGCGACGCTGGGAATCGCGGCGTGCCCCGGTGTGCCGGAAGCGTTTGCCAGCCTGACGCTGAATACTCCGTTCAACGATTTGGATGGCGTTGAAAAACTATTCAAAAAGCATCCGAACAAAATCGCGGCGATCATCGTAGAGCCGGTCGCGGCGAATATGGGCGTGGTCGCGCCCGCGCCGGGATTTCTGGAAGGCTTGCGCGAGATTACGAAGCGGGAAGGCGCGCTGCTGATTTTCGACGAAGTGATTACCGGTTTCCGGATGGCGTACGGCGGCGCGCAGCAGGTCTACAAAATCGTGCCGGATCTCACGGTGATGGGGAAGATCATCGGCGGCGGATTGCCGGTCGCGGCGTATGGCGGCAAACGCGAAATCATGGAACGGGTGGCGCCGCTCGGGCCGGTCTACCAGGCCGGAACGCTGGCGGGTAACCCGCTGGCGATGCGCGTGGGACTGGCGATGCTCCCGAAATTGCAAGCAACTGGATTCTACGAAGAGTTAAATCGCAAGACGTTGCGGCTGGCCGAGGGGTTGAGGTCCGCGCTGCGCGAGACGGGCGTCGAAGGCGTCGTGAATGGCGCAGGATCTTTGCTTACGATTTTCTTTGCGGGTAATCCGATCCGCGATTACACCGACGCGAAGAAATCCGATACGGCCCGATTTGGAAGATTCTTCCAGGAAATGCTGCGGCGAGGAGTTTTTCTGCCACCATCGCAATACGAAGCGCTTTTCGTTTCGGCGGCGCATACGGACGCGGAAATCGACCAGACGATTGCGGCGGCGCGCTCGAGTCTCGGCGCTCTGGCGAACAACTGATTCGCCGCGAATGTCCCACGCCTGAAATCCGAGTGTTGGTGCGACCGCGCTTACCCTCAAACAAGCGAATAATCCTCGAAGCGAAGGCCCTGCGAAACTCTTGAAAACAAGAAAATTACGGGAGCTGTGATTGCCCGTTCAAGGAAACCGTTTTCCTTTTCGCCTCGCTCTAATCGCTCCGCGGGCAGGTCTTAAGTGGCTTCGTTTCAGGCTTTAGCGGTCATAGGACGGATGGTACTGCCGTTGCTCCTTGGGCCAGCGTCGGTTTAGGCGCCGGCCAGGAGCCCCCTTCCATGATTCTTGCGGTTGCGACACTGTTGCTTCAGTTCCAGGCGGTCCCAGCCACGATCTCGAGTGGGTCCAACACTCCAACAAATTCGCAAACTTCGACCCTGGCGTTAGCAGCGGCCGCGTCGCCCGCTCCTGCTGCAAAACCTATATACGTTACGTCGGAAACCGAATCGTCTTCCAGCCGGATGAACGTAGCGTCGGTGGAACTGGTCAGCGAAAATTCAAAGCCGGGTGCGGTGAAGCCTGTTTCGTTTGATACGGCGCAAGAAGGCCAGACGCTTTCGACGATGCGCATTCCGGAATCGCAGTCTTCGAAAGAAAACGCGATCGAGCGTGCGGTCAATTCGCCATCGCGCCGGCAATGGATCGCCCTGGCGATTATCGAACATGGCGCGGCGGGGTTTGATGCGTATTCGACCCGGCAAGCGGTAGGTCACGGCGCGGTGGAACAGGATCCCTTGATGCGTCCTTTCGCGGGCTCGCCCGCGATTTACCTGGCGACGCAGGTGGGTCCGGTGCTTTTCGATTTGCTGGCGCGGCACATGCAGCACAGCGAATATCCGTTGGTGCGCCGGGTTTGGTGGATGCCGCAAACGCTGAGCGCCGGAATTTCGATTTTCTCGGGCGTGCACAATTTGCACGTGGCCAGCAGCCTGCAGTAACGAAATTGTAGCCGTAGCGCAATGCAGTGAACCTTTCTTTCCTGGCGGGAAGAGGCTCGAAGGCACCCGGTTCTCCTCCGGGTGCCTTTTTCTTTTGGTGCCGAGGATAATCGCGCGGCAGCCTTTTGGGGCGGACTAAGACGCAGGGACCGAGGTTTTCGCGGCGCTCTTCTTCATCCACTCCGCCGCTTTTTGCGCGGCTTCCACCGCGCCTGAGACCTCGGAGATGGGGCCTACCGAATCGGTATTCGCGAAAAAAATGCGATCGAACGGCTGATTGGCGACGGGAATCACTTTAGTGAAAGTTCCGGGTGTGGGCAGGAACATCGGATGGCCCCGGCGGTAGAAATGGACCTCGAGCGGTTCGGCCGACTGGAACTCAGGCTGCAGCGCCTGGAAGTCCGTCAGCACTCGCGCGGCCAGGCGCTGGCAGGAGCCTAGGTCCAGCAGCGTACTGCGTTGCGCTTCGGTCAGCGGCGTGTAAAACGTCAAAATATTATTCTTCTGTTTGTATCCCGGTTGTTTCTGCAAAACCCAATCCGCCACGATGAAGTCGCTGAAGCAATTTCCCGGGCACCAGGTGTCGTAAGCGCGATTGTAGATAGGCTGGTCGAAAATCATGTTGATCACGGGGTACGGACAATAGCGATAGGACAGCATCGCTTCGTGCTGATCGTCGGGTAATCCGGCGACCAACCGCGCGGTGATGAATTTGGGCGTCGCCATCACTACGTGTTTTGCGGCGACGGTCTGCAACTTTCCGGCGGAAGAAAATGTAATCTGCACTTCTGATTTCTGCGGCGTCACTGAAACAATGGTCGCGTCGGCGATCATTTGTTCCGTGTGTTTCAGTTGCAGCGTGGCCGCCAGTTTCGCGGAGAAGGCGCCATTGCCTCCGGGCAGGGTTACGCGGGTGTCTTCGGCCTGATTTTGGTAAGCGAAGTCGGTAACGGCGACGAGCAGCGAGGTATCTTCCGACGCTGCGCCCCAATTCGACGCTCCGTAGCCATCCCACCACTGTTTGAGTTCGGGTGCGTAGTCCTTCAGATAATCGGCGAACGACTGCGCGTCGAGATGCTCGGCATCTTTTTCGGGATCAAGTTTTAGAAATTCGCGGCGGAACTTTTTGAAGCTTTCCTGGACGGACGCGGGATAAGGCAGCTGTTCGAGGCCGGCCCGCCAAAAATCAGGTATCCATTTCTGGTTGATGATGGATGGGTCGGGGAAATTTATGGGCAGGAGCGTGAGGCCGATCTCCTGCGCGAGTTGCTGGCTGACCGTGCCCTGCTCATCGAAAGCGGAGCCGGTGGCGAACCCTTGGCCCTGATAGTCCTCGCGATAGGCGTTGCCGCCCCAGTGCGGTTCCTTTTCCAGGAGCAGAAATTCGCGATCGCGCAGGAAATAGGCGGCGCTCAGGCCGCTGACGCCGCCACCGACGATGACCACCTCGTATCGTTTGGTGACGGGCTGCGGCGCGAACGTTTTTCCATCGCGGACCTGGTGGCAGATGGTGAAGTGATCGCCGTCGACCTCGGCTTTGGGCGGGTTGGCCTGGGCCAGCAGCGAGAGATCGATCGGGCAACCCGCCGCGATCGAGCCGGAGACCGCAAATTTCAGAAAGTCCCTGCGCGTTTCGCTCATGCCGGTTCTCCCGTTCCCGCGGTGGCCAGTACGGCCGCGACTTTTTCGCTGCCGCGCTGCGAGCGGGTGCGCAGGCGGTACCAGATCAGGATAGTGAGGATGGAAAAGAGCAGCATCAGGGTGGAGATCGCGTTGATTTCGGGCGTGATGCCGCGGCGCAGGCGCGACCAGATTTCGAGTGGCAGCGTGTTGTCGCGGCCGAACAGGAAAAAGCTCACCGCAATTTCGTCGAGCGAAAGAGTGAAGATCAGCAGGCCCGCGGCGAGCACCGAGGCGCGAAGATTCGGCAGCGTTATGCGCCAAAAAGTGCGCCACGGGCTGGCGCCCAGGTCGAGGGATGCTTCCTCTTGGGCACGGTCCATCTTTTGCAATCCGGCGAATATTTCGGTGGTGGCGACGGAGATCAGCGCGGTGCCGTGGCCCAGGGTGATGGTGATCAAACTCAAGTTCATTCTGGCACCGACAAACAGCATGAGTAGGGACAGGCCGGTGATGATTCCGGGAAGAATGAGGGGCAGCAGAACTAAACGACGAAAAAGCGATTTGCCCGGAAAGTCGGTGCGATCAAGCGCGAGAGCTGCCGGCATTCCCAAACCGAGTGCGATTGCTACTGCGGCGGCAGCTACCTTCAGGCTGTTCAGCACCGAGTCCCATAGCGCTCCGTCGGCGAAAAGCTGGCGATACCATTCGAAGGTCCAACTGGCCGGAGGAAATCCGCCGACGCCGGAACCGCTGAAGGAATAAACCACCAGAACGATGATCGGCAGATACAGAAACGCGTAGACCAGCCAGGTATAGGCGGCCAGCAGCGGCGCACGACCGGAGGAGAAGCCGCCGCTCATGAGACTTTCAACCTTTTTTCCAGGCGTTCGGTGGTGAAAAGCAGCGCCATGACGATGACCATCATGAAGAAGGCGATCGCCGCGCCGAGCGGCCAGTTATAGGCTGCGCCAAACAGGCCGACGACGATATTTGAAATCATGATGCCGCTCGAACCGCCGACCAGCAGTGGGGCGAGAAAATCGCCGAGGGTCAGCACGAACGCGAAGGTGGCTCCAGCGATTACGCCGGGCAACGAAAGCGGCAGGATCACGCGGCGGAACGTCGACCACGGCGACGAACCCAGGTCGTGTGAGGCTTCGACCAAATTGCGCGGAATGTGTTCGAGCGAGGCGTAGATCGGCAGAATCACGAATGGCGTGTAGATGTGAGTCAGGACCAGCACGACGGCAAATGGGCTGTAGAGCAGAAAGGGAAGCGGGACCAACGTGATCTGATGGCTGGCGGCGAGATGCAGATTGACTGAATTCTGAATGGCCAGCAGCAAATCGGTGGCGTGGGTGAAACGCAGGACTCCGTTCAGCACGCCGTCGGTACCCAGAATCGTTTTCCAGGCATATCCGCGGACCAGATAGCTGGCCCACAGCGGAATAATCACCAGCTGATACAGCAGGTCTTTGCGTGTAGTGGCGTGAAACGACAAATAGTAGGCCAGCGGATAGCCGAGCAGGAGTGCGAAGCAGGTTACGGCCGCGGCGATGCGCATCGAGCGGAACAGAACGTCGCGATACAGGGAATTGCGCGCGAGCTCCAGATAATTCTGGAGGTTCCAATGGTGCACGATGGTCTGAATGGAGGAGACGGACCAAAAACTGTAGCAGAAAAGAATCGCGTACGGCACCAGCAGAAACGCGGTGACCCAGACAATCGGAGGAATCGCTACGGCGGCTTTGTAGGCGCGCGAGTACACGGTTAGTCTTCACCTGTTTCGCGGACGCGCACGGCGTCGTTGGCGTGGAATTCAAATTCGTGATCACCGTGGAGCGGCCCGGGATTGGTGATGCGGGCGCGGATGCGGGCGCCGTTGCCGCAATGGAGTTCCAGCATATCCATGGCGCCGCCAAAGGCCTGGTTGCGGATTGTTGCGCGGAAGCGCGCCGTGGAAACGTCGGGCGCAGAGGTTAGACCATCGACGGTGGGGACCAGGCGAATGCACTCCGGGCGCAAAGAGTAGGTGACCTTTCCGGGAGGGCCGAAGGTGCGCCAGACAATCGCGCCAGCGCTGGCGATTCCGTCGCGCACGTCGGCGCGCAGCAGATTGGTCTGGCCGATGAATTCGGCGGCGTAGGCGGTAGCGGGCTCGCCATAGATTTCGCGGGGGCCGGCAATCTGTTCTAAGTGTCCGGCGCGCAGCAGGGCGACGCGATCGGACAACGCCATGGCTTCTTCCTGGTCGTGTGTGACGAAAATAAAGGTGATGCCCACTTCGCGCTGTAAGGATTTCAGTTCGGTTTGCATCTGCCGACGCAGGTTGGCGTCGAGCGCCGAGAGTGGCTCGTCGAGCAGCAACACACGCGGGCGGTTGACCAGCGCGCGGGCCAGCGCGACGCGCTGTTGCTGTCCGCCGCTCAGGCGCGATGGCGCGGATTGGGCGAAGTCGGACATCTTGACCATGGCGAGCGCTTGCGTCACGCGGTCTGGAATTTCTGATTTTGGCGCGTTTTTTGCGCGCAACCCGTAGGCGACATTTTCGAAAACGGAAAGATGCGGAAAAATCGCGTAGCTTTGGAAGACGGTATTCACCTGGCGTTGGTGGGCGGGTATGGGGTCCAGCCGCGCGCCATCCATCAGGATTTCACCGCCGTCGAGACGTTCGAATCCGGCGATCAGACGGAGCAGCGTCGTTTTCCCGGAGCCGCTTTCGCCCAGGATCGTCAGGAACTCTCCGGACGCGACGTCGAGGGTGATGCCGCGCAGAACCGGGCGTGGTCCGAAACGCTTGAGCACGTGGCGAATGGAAAGCAGCGCGCGATTCGAGGTTTCCGAAACGTCGGCCACCGAGCGGGCTGGAGAATTGGTCATCGGCGGTCCTGACCAAGCGAGAGCCAATTCACTGGGCGGCCTTCACTTCGTTCCAGATTTCGTTGTATTTGCCGCGGCGCGGATAATTCTGCCAAAAATAGATGTGGGTCATGTACTCGTCGACGTTGTCGAGATGCAGCGATTTTCGTTGCGCATCGGTCAGCAGGGCGGCGGCCTGCCCGTTGGCCGGGTCATAGCCGGTGACATCGACGACCAGCTTCTGCGTTTTTGCTTCGATCATGTATTCGAGAAACTGCGTGGCCAGTTCCTTATTTTCGCTGGCGGAGGTGATCATGAGATGGTCGATCCAGCCGGTGGTGTTTTGGACCGGGATCGTTTCGCCGATGGGGAAGCCGAGCTGGCGCAGCTGGTTGGTCATCAGCGGCCAGCCCATGGCCGCGACGATTTCATGGTTCTGAAAAAGATTGGTCAGTTCGCCGCCGGTGGACCAGAATTTGCGGATGTTCGGCTTCAGCTCGATCAGCTTCTTTTTTACGTTGTCGAGTTCCTGATCGCTCAGGTTGTAGATGTGATCTGGGTCGGGCTTATCGTAGCCCAGCACCTGCGCGGCCATGCAGATCGAAGAGAGGTCGTCCCACAAGGAGATTTTATTTTTCAATTTCGGGTCCCACAGATCGGCCCAGGACGCGGGCGCCTGGGGGAAGGCGGTGGTGTCGTACAGCAGGGGATTGGGTCCCCAAACGAAGGGAACCCCGTAGACGTTGCCGTTGAGGCGAACCAGCGGCATCGCGCGCAATTTTTCGGAAAGCTGCGGATAGGAAGGAAGCTTGGACAGATCCAGCGGCGCGGCCAGCCCAGCGGCGGAGATCATGGTGGCCACATCGCTGGACGGCGAGATCACATCGTAGTTGCTGGCGCTGCCTCCGCGAAGTTTGGCCACCAGCTCATCGCTCGAGCCCATATAAGCGGCCTGCACTTTGCAATGATGCGATTCTTCGAACCCGCGAACGAACGAAGGATCGGCGTAGCCCTCCCACACCAACAGGCTTAGGGTTGGGGTTTTGGTCCCGCAGCCAAAAGAAAAAATCAGCGCCGCCGTCGCGCCGGCCGCCAAGAGAATGCGTTTTCCGCGATGTCTAACTTTCAATGTTCGGCTCCAGAGCGATGCAAAAAGCGTGCGTGTTTCAGAAGGTCGGCGGCGTATTCACCCACAACACCAAGGCGTCTTTCTTGCCCGGATTCCGCCAGTGATGCTCATTGCTGCTTTCGAAATAAAAACTATCGCCTTCCTGCAGGCAAAGACGTTCGCCATCGGCGACGGAGATTTCGAGCTTACCGCGCAGTATATAGAGAAATTCCTCACCTTCGTGCGCGTAAGATTCGCCGCTGCCGGCCGATGGCGCGATGCGGAACAGGTGCGGCTCCATCATGGTATTGCCCCAGGAAAGCAGCTCCATCCTCACCCCTGGGCCGGCATCGAGGATCTTGCGCTCGGCGGGAGTGACCCGGCCGGGATTCGCGTCCGACGGATTGAACAAAGAAAGAATTTTGATTTGATAAAACCGGGCCAACCGGCGCAAAGTAGCCACCGACGCAGTCATCTGGTCCCGTTCGATCGCACTTAGAAAACCGATAGAAACATCCACGGCGCTGGCCACCTGGCTGAGCGAATAGGATTTTTGCAGGCGCAGCCGGCGCAAACGGCGGCCGATCGAATTCGTGGTGGGGCTCGGCGCATTCGCGGCCAACAGTCCCTGGCTTTTGAGCAGGTGAACGATGGCCGGGGCGTTCATGCCGCGGGCCCGACGCAGAAATTGCGCGCGCTTGAGCACCCGGACGTCGCGCGGGGAATAGAGGCGGTATTTGCTCTGGGTCCGGGTCGGAGAAACCAGGCCCAGATTTTCCCAGGCGCGCAGGATGGTGGGCGAAATGCCGACCATGCGCGCCACTTCGCTGATGCGCAGATAACCGCGTGCGCGGGAATGACGGGCCGGACGCTTCCGGGCGGTGCGCAAATCAGTTTCCCCTTGACAACTTACGGACCATCTTCTAACGTTCGCGAATTATAGTAAGGTTTTTTCGAAAGCTGCAACCGAAAACTCAAAGTTAGGCGTCTGGGGGGAGTGGGCAGCGCCAGCTTTTTCCAAAGGAGCGGCTATGAAGCGCACGGCATGGGCGTGGGTGTATCTATTGGTGTTTGCGAGCCTGTTCGGATCCGGTGCGGCCTGGGGCCAGACCAACGGCGAAATTCGCGGCACGATAAACGACCCATCCGGCGCGGTGGTGCCCAATGCGACGGTCACGGCCAGGTTGACTGGCACGGATTCGGTTCGCGTGGTTACCTCCGATAAAGATGGCGCTTTCGTCATTCCCGAACTGGAGGTGGGAAGCTACGATGTGAGCACCGAAGCGCCGGGATTCAAGAAGTCGGTGACCACCGCAGTCGTAGTGACCATCGGGCACGTGAACTTCATCACGATCACCCTGCAGATCGGCGGCTCGGCCGATACGGTAACGGTGGAAGCCAACGCGGCGCAGGTCGAAACCAGCAGCACGCAATTAGGCGCGGTGATGACGGATACGGCGATCGTCCAACTGCCGATGAACACCAGAAACGCTTACAGCCTGCTGCAGTTGCAGCCTGGCGTGCAATCCCAGCTGGGTAATGACCTGTTTTTCGGCAGCGATAACGCCGGGGCGGTGTCGGTCAATGGCGGCCGGGGTCGGGCGAACAACTACATGGTGAACGGCGGCGACGGAAACGATATTTTCGTCAACGCCCCGGCGATTCAGCCTTCACCGGATGCCATCGAAGAATTTCGCGTTTTGACCAATACGTTTGACGCCGAATACGGGCGGAACTCGGGTTCGGTGGTGAACGTCGTCACCAAATCCGGGACGAACGCCGTACACGGCGATTTCTACGAGTTCATCCGCAACGATGCGCTGAACACCAGGGGATATTTCGATCCGTTTCTTCTGGACTACAAACAGAATCAATTCGGGGCCACGCTCGGCGCGCCGATCAAGAAAGACAAGACATTTATATTTGGTTCTTACGAAGGAAACCGGTTGATTCAGGGAATTTCTTCCGGCACGGTTGTTCTGCCTAGCACCGATGAAGTGAACGGGAACTTCGGAGGTCCGTTTCAGGGGGCGATTGGCGACCAGAATTTCGCGCAGGTGGTGCAAGCTCGTCCGGGGTGTACTGCGGCGCTAACGCCCAACGGCGCCGCGGCGTTAAACCAGGCGGCCCTTGGCAATACTCCGCAGCCGTATACCACAATTTTCCCGAACGGACAGATTCCCACCCAGTGTTTCGATCCCACCGCCCTGGGTGTGTACAACCAATACGTTTCGAAGTTTCAAGCGCAAGCCGACCCGACCACCAATCAACTGGTCTCCAGCGGCAACCGGAACCTGCGCACCGACCAGTTCACCGTTCGGCTGGACCACAGCATCACACCCTCCCAGAAATTCACCGCTTACTATTATTTTGAGGATGATAGCCGCACCGACCCGTTCTCTACCTTTCAAGCGGCCGGTGCGAACCTTCCGGGATTCGACGCGCTTTTCAAGACCCGCACACAGCAATGGAATCTGAGTCATACCTGGACCATTGGCTCAACCGCTGTCAACGAATTCCGCTTTAACTACTTCCGCGAATCGCAGGAAAGTCAGAACCATCCACTGCACACTTTCGCTAGCGTTCAAGATTCCTGTATCGACATTGCGCCGACCAATTGTTTTACCGACCCGGGCAATCCCGCCGCCGGAATCACAACGGATCTTCCCGGACGTGTCGGGCTTCCATTCATCAATGTTTCCGGAGGCTTTGCGATCGGCAACAACTTTGAGGGAGAACTTCCCCAAACCGGAAATACTTTCCAGTGGACGGACAACTACACGAAGACGATGGGCAAGCACACTTTCAAATTCGGTGGCGATGTCCGGCGCCAGCGTTTCGATCAATTTCTCTACTTCGAAGTCAGCGGAAACTATTCCTTCATTAACCAGGCGAATGGCGATCAAATCGCCGGAAACGATGCCTATCCGAACTACTTCCTGGGAGCCGCGGACTCCTATCAGCAGGGCTCGGCGCAGGGGGAAAACGTCCGTAACACGGCGCTCTATCTTTTCGCCCAGGACAGCTACAAGGTGTCGAATTCGGTCACCGTGAACTACGGCTTGCGCTGGGAACTCAATACTCCCTACTACGACCGCGGCAACCGCATTCAGACCTTCCGGCCCGGCCAGGCGACCACGCAGTATCCATGCTTTATTTCCGATACAAATGCCAGCGCCTTGGGTTTAAGTGGCGGTGATTGCGGACAGGCGACTACGAATGGCAACAACGCCGTCTTTCCTCTAGGCTTGGTATTTCCCGGTGATAAAGGCGTGCCGCGAGGCTTGACGACGACGTATTACAAGGCCTTCGCACCCAGAATCGGTATCGCCTGGAGTCCCGGAGCGACCGACGGATTGATCGCCAAGATCACTGGCGGGCCTGGAAAGTTGAGCGTGCGAGCCGGATTTGGAATCTTCTACAACCCAATTGAACAGTTAGTCCTGGAGCAGTTCAGTGCGGAACCGCCATTCGGCGGCAGTACTTTCCTTTCGCAGACGCTCTTTAATACTCCCTTCGAATTTCAAGCTGGCGGAAACGCGCCTAATCCCTTCACGGGCGTGATTAATCAGACTCCAACAACACCCTGCGCGGTCCAGGTGGCGGCGGCGACTGGGCCTCCGGGTTGCGTCGATTGGTCAACGTTCCGCCCACTTTTGCTCTTCGGCGAGTTCCAGCCGCACTTGAAATCGCAGTATTCCGAACAATATAACCTGACCATCGAACGCCAGCTGACCAAGGACATGCTTTTCCGCATTTCGTATGTCGGAACGCAGGCCCATCACCTCCTGGCCTCGCACGACCTGGACGCTGGCAATGCCCAAACGTGCGCGGAAATTGGACAGATTTATAACAACGATCCGACCGGGGTGCTTAACGGTGAAGGTTGTGGGCCGGTGGGCGCGGACGCCCCATATTTTATTCCAACGACCTACAGCAACGGAGCGCCGGTGATTATTCCGACCTTCACGCCACCGAATCAACCCTTTAAAGTGCCCGCTCCCACTTGTACGGGACTGCCGCTTCCATACAATGCCGGCGCAGGCGGAAATTGCATTCCGGGCGGAACCAATCTGGCCACGAGCAACGTCGCCCCCAACGGAATCACGTTCGTAGGTACGCGGCCGTTCTCGTCGCCGAATTGCCAGCCTCTATCGGCCGGCGGCGTCGGCTGCCCCTTGGACGGGGTTCCGGTTTTCAGCAACATTTTCGCGGAAGACACGATCGCCAATTCGAACTACAACGCCCTGCAGATTTCGGTGGAGAAAAACTACACCCACGGACTGCTGTTCCAGGCTTCGTACACCTTCAGCAAGGCCATCGACCAGGGCGCGTCGTTCGAACAGCAATTGAACCCGCTCAACTACAACGCGACGCGGGGACTCTCGCTGCTGAGCGCCAAGAACCGCTTCGTATTCAGCCCGGTGTGGGAGCTGCCGATTCCAAAGCAAGAAGGAGTGGCGGGCAAGTTTGCGAATGGCTGGCAACTCTCGGCCATCATCACCTACCAGAGCGGTTTCCCCATCCGCATCGAAGACCAGAACGACGGCGAACTGGAGAGCAGCTTTTTCTTCGAGGACGCCAACACGCCGACGGTCAACGGCAAAGTCCAGTTCGTAAACCCGAAAACAAACGGCGGCGTTTATTTCAACGCAAGCAATTTCACCGATCCCACTTCGCCGGTGAATCCGTCACCCTTGGGTCAGTTTGGAAACGTGCCCCATTCTCTTTGCTGCGGGCCGGCGATCAGCAATACGGACTTCGTGGTCAGCAAGAAGACGTCGATCAACGAACGCTGGAATACGGAATTCCGCGCGGAGTTTTACAATATTTTCAACCACACCCAGTTCTCCAATCCGGACGGCAATTTCACCGATGGCCTTCCGCCCAACGGGACGTTTGGTCAGATATTGACCACGCGGGAAGGTCCGCGCGTGCTGCAGTTCGGGCTGAAGTTTTTGTTCTGAGATTTATTTAAAGAAGGGAAAAACGAGGGAGCCAGTGACTTGGCCCCTCGTTTTGTTGTGTTCGCGGGCCATTTTCGTTTCAGGGTTGATGATCCATGAAGATCGTCTTGTTAGGGGCAGGGCTGATGGGCCGGGCGGTCGTTCACGACCTGGCGGGGGCGCGCGAAGTCCGCGAGATCGTGGTGGCGGATTTCGATCAGGGACGGGCCCATGAGGTGGCGCGTAAGTTCAGCAACGGTAAGGCCAAGGGTGTGGTAGCGGATGTTCGCGATACCCGGAGGCTGGCGAAGGTTTTGGGTGGTTGCGATGTGGTCGTTAATTGCACGCAGTACAACTGGAATCTCAAGGTGATGCGCGCAGCGCTGGCGGCTCGGGTCCACTACATGGACCTGGGCGGCTTGTACCACACGACCAAGAAACAATTTGCCCTGGACCGGGATTTTCGGCGCATCGGCAAATTAGCAATTCCGGGGATGGGTGGCGCGCCGGGAATTACGAACGTGATGGCGCGGGCGCTGGCCGACAAGATGGAGCGCGTCGATTCGATCCGGGTTTATAACGCAGGGGCAGACGAGCAGAAATACGACAGCCCCATCGCGTATTCTTTTTCGATTGCGACTATTTTGGACGAACTCACCATGTCGCCGATTCATTTTGTCGGCGGGCGTTATATCGAGAAGGCGATGCTGTCCGAGCCCGAGTCCGGCACGTTTCCGGCGCCGATTGGAAAAATCACCTTGCGGCACTCCATCCATTCCGAATTGGGAACACTGGCGGAAAGTTTTCGCAAAAAAGGCGTGCGGGAAGTGTTTTTCAAGATTAACTACGACCCGAAACTGGTGGAATTGGTGCGGAATTTGGTCGATGCGGGTTTCACCGGCCGCGAAGCAATCGCGGTGAATGGCACGCAGGTGGCGCCGCGCGCGGTGCTGCTGGCCTTGATGCAGAAAAAAGCGCCAACCCAGACGCCGTTGGACGTGGAAGCGCTGCGCGTCGTCGTGACCGGCAAAAACAAAAAAGCGCCGGTGGGTTTGGCCATGGAGATGTGGGCGGATCACACGGCGCGGCCGCAGTTGTCGGCGGTGGCGCGCGATACGGGCTTTCCTGCGGCGATCGCGGCGGTGATGCACGGGCGCGGAGAAATTCCAGGGTTGGGAGTGCAGGCTCCCGAAAATGTGGTGCCGCCCGAGCCGTTTTTCCGGGAGTTGAAAAAGCGGGGATTTACTTTTCGCCGCTGGAATGTGAAACCATAGAGTGTCGCGCTAAATCTCAGGGCCGTGCGTCGGCCAACGTACCAGCATGTGGAGGAAGTTATGCACGAAGGACTGCAGCAAGAGATCGCCACCTACGAAAAGCGCACGCCGCGTTCCAAGGATGCGCATAAACGCGCGGAGTCGCGCCTGCCATTGGGCGTCGCGAGCAATTATCGCGCCTACGACCCTTATCCTATTTTCGTGCGCGATGGGAAGGGCGGGCACATTCACGATATCGACGGCAACGAGTATCTCGATTTCAATCTTTGCTTCGGCGCGTTGATGGCGGGGCATTGCCATCCCGGCGTGGTGAAAGCGGTGCAGGCGAAGCTTGGCACCGGCACGATGTTCGGCATGCCGCACGATCTGGAATGGGAATTGGCGGAGGAAATCTGCAAACGCTTTCCGGTGGAGATGGTGCGCTTCAGCAATAGCGGTACGGAATGCACCATGCACGCCGTGCGCCTGGCGCGCGCGGCAACCGGCCGGGACAAAATCATCAAGATGGAAGGCGGCTATCACGGGCTGCACGATTCGGTGTTGGTCTCACTGAAACCCAAAGCGACGGAAATTGGCGACGACAAATTTCCCAATTCCGTTCCCGGCGGCGCGGGCGTTCCGAAAGGCACGGTCGCGAATACGCTGATCGCTCAGTTCAATGACGTGGCGGGTGTGGAACGACTGTTCGCCAAGTATCCCGGCGAGATCGCGGCGGTGATTGTTGAGCCGATCATGATGAATGTCGGCATCCTGATGCCCGAAGACGGCTACCACAAAGCGTTGCGGGAAATAACCAAGAAGAACGGCGCGCTGCTGATTTTTGACGAAGTAAAGACCGGCGCCAAGTTGGCTTACGGAGGTGCGTGCGAATATTTCGACATCAAGCCGGACATCGTTTGCTTGGCGAAGTCGATTGGCGGCGGATTTTCGCTGGCCGCGTTTGCTTCGACGCGGGCGGTGATGGGCCAAATCTCCGACCACAAAGTTTTCCACGGTGGTACGTACAACACGAATCCGGTGGCGATGGCGGCCGGCATCGCGACGTTCCAGGAAGTTTTGACGCGCGATGCTTACACCCATGTCACCAAACTCAACAAGAAACTGGTCGACGGCTACAACAAAGAGCTGAAGAACAGCGGTCTCCAGGCTTATGTCGTCAGCGCGGGCGCCAACGGTGCGCTGATGTTCTTCGATAAGCCCATTCGGAATTATCGCGACTGGCTGAATGCCGACACCGAATTGTGGCGGCACTACTGGTTCGCGATGGTCAATCGCGGCGTGATGGCGCAGCCTTACTGGTGGGACGAGCAGTGGACGATTTCAGTCGCCCACACGGAAGCGGACATCGACCGGCACATCGCGACGTTTGCCGAGGTGGCGCCGGCACTGGCCAAGGCGCAGAAAGAGCCGCACGTGGCGGCCGTTTCCGCGCACTAGCGCCAGGCGTATAAGTGAATCGGCGGGCTCTTCGCTCGAACGGCCCGCAGATTCGCTACTTTTTTTCTGGCAGTTTAGGAGCTTCCTTGGCTGACCCGATCGCCTCGCCCGTCGAAACCGTACACCTCAAGCGCTCGCTGGGCCGCTGGGATCTGATCGCGCTGTTCGTGGTCGCGGTGTTCAACCTGAACGTGGTGCCGAGCATTGCGGCGAACGGCGGCGTAACCGTTTGGCTGTGGCTGATTTCGCTGGTGCTGTTTTTCTGGCCGCAGGGCATCGCGGTGATTGAGCTGGCGCATCGCTATCCGGGTGAGGGCGGCGTTTATTTATGGGCCAAGGAAGTCTTCGGAGATTTTCATGGCTTTCTGTCGGGCTGGTGCTACTGGACCAACAACATGATGTACGTGCCGACGGTGATGCTCTATTTCGTCGGCGTTTCGGTTTTTGTGCTGGGGCCGGGCCACGCGGCGCTGGCCGACAATAAAATATTTACGGTGGTCGCGTCGGTGGGTCTGATGGCGCTGCTGGTGATTCTGAATATCGTGGGGCTGGGCGTGGGGAAGTGGATCAACAATTTGGGCGGAATCGGCACCGCCATCGCCGCAGCGGTTTTGATTGGGTTGGGCGTGATCGTCTTCGCCAAGTTTGGGACCACTGTGACCGCTGCTGATTTCCGGATTCCGCCGAATCCGCGATTCGTTTTGAATTCGTTTGGCGTGATTTGCTTCGGGTTGGTGGGCTTGGAATTGGCATCGGTGATGGGCGATGAAATCAAAGATCCGCAGAAGACGCTGCCGGGCGCCGTGGCCTGGGGCGGGATTCTTTCCGGCGTAATGTACATCGCGACTACGCTGACGCTGCTGATCGCGGTGAGCAAGAACGACATCAACGTGCTGCAGGGAATTGTGCAGGCCGTCAGCCACATGGCCAGCCGCGTCGGCGCCGATTGGATCATCGCTCCTTTTGCGCTGATGCTGAGTATTTCCATCGCGGGGATTGGGTCGGCCTGGCTCGCCGGTTCGGCGCGCATTCCATTCGTGGCTGGGCTTGATTCGTACATGCCCAGCTGGCTGGGGAAAACGCATACGCGATTCGCGACGCCGTACATGGCGCTGATCGTTCAGGGCGTGGTGTCGATTATTTTGGTCATCGTGAATGCGGTCGGATCTGGCGTGCAGGAAACGTTTCAGAGGCTGCTGTCGCTGGCTGTGGTGCTGCAGCTCGTTCCGTTTCTGTACATGTTCGCGGCGTTGCTGAAAATCGCCGTCAATCCGAATTCGGGAAAAGGCCTCTACAGCAAAACGACTTTGATTCTGGCCGGCGGAAGCGGGCTGCTTACCACCACGCTGGGAATTGTTCTCGCGTTTTTCCCGGCGCAACAGATTAAGTCGCTGCTGTCCTATGAAATGTGGATGTTTGGCGGCACCCTGTTCTTTATTGGCCTGGCGGTTTTCTTTTTTTATGAATATGGACGAAGGAAAGCGCCGGCGGTAAGACGCGCGTAATTATATTTAGTGGGAGGAATCGTGGCCAGCCAGTCGAAAACAAAGCCGGCAAAAGAGGTGAAAGCCGCGAAGGCCGTGGGCGCCCCGCGCAAATTCAAGATGTACATCAATGGCGAATTTGTGGAGGGCCATCGCCGGGCATTCTTCCCGGTGTACGACCCGTCCACCGAGCAGGTTATTGCGGAAGTTCCCGACGCGGACGAGCAAGACGTGAACCGGGCGGTGGCCGCGGCGCGGGCTGCGTTTGATTCCGGGCCGTGGCCGCAAACTACGGCGCAAGACCGCGGACGAATTTTATTCCGGCTGGCCGAGCGAGTGCGCAAAGAAGCAGCGAGCCTCGCTAATCTGGAGTGCCGAAATTCGGGCAAGCCCATCACCGAAGCGGAGTATGACATCGCGGACGTCGCGACGTGCTTTGAATATTACGGCGGCATGGCCACGAAAGTTTTGGGCCAGGTGAATCCGGTGCCGGACAACGCGCTGAGCCTTTCGCTGCGCGAACCGATCGGCGTCGCGGCGCAAATTATTCCCTGGAATTTTCCGCTGTTGATGGCGGCGTGGAAACTGGCGCCGGCTATCGCGGCCGGATGCACCTGCGTATTGAAACCCGCCGAACAGACGCCGCTGACCGTGCTCGAATTTGCCGGTTACCTGACTGATGCGGGGTTGCCGCCGGGCGTGGTCAACATCGTCACCGGTTTTGGTGAGACGGTGGGCGCGCCGCTGGTCCGGCATCCGGATGTGGATAAGGTGGCGTTCACCGGTAGCGGAGAAGTGGGGAAGGCGATCGTCAAGGCTGCCGCCGACACTTTGAAACGCGTAACCCTGGAGCTCGGCGGCAAATCTCCCAATATTTTCTTTGCCGACGCGGATTTTGAGGCGGCGATCGATGGCGCGCTCTTTGGCGTGTTCGTGAATCAAGGAGAAGTATGTTCCGCGGGCAGCCGCATCCTAGTTGAAAAGAAAATTTATCCTAAGTTTGTGGAAGCGATGAGCGCCAAGGCCAAAACCATTCGGCTGGGGCCGCCATTGGAACGCGAAACGAAAATGGGTCCGCTGGTCAGCAAGGACCAGTTCGATCGCGTCCGCGCGTATCAGGAAATCGGCAAGAAAGAAGCAAAGACCGCGGCGGGTGGCGGGCGGCTGGCTTCGCAATCGAAGGGCTACTATGTCGAGCCCACAATTTTCTACGATGTGGATAATTCGGCGCGGATCGCGCGCGAGGAAATTTTCGGACCCGTGGCGACGGTCATTCCGTTCGACAGCGAGGCCAATGCGATAAAAATTGCGAACGATACCCAATTCGGTCTGGCGGCCGCGGTATGGTCGCGCGATATTTTCAAGGCGTTTCGGGTAGTGAAGGCACTCCGCGCCGGCATCGTGTGGGTCAACCACATGCAGCCGACCTACGTGGAAGCCCCGTGGGGCGGCTACAAGCAGTCCGGATTTGGCCGCGAACTCGGGCCGAACGGAATCGACGAATACCTGGAAACCAAGCAGGTCCACATCAACCTGAACGAACAGCCGATCGGATGGTACTGAGATGCCTACAATCCAATTGCGAACTGAAATTCCGGGCCCGAAATCGCGGGAATTGATGCGACGAAGAGAGCACGCCGTGCCGCGCGGAGTCTCGCATGCGACGCCGATTTTCACGGCACGCGCTGAAGGCGCAGTCCTGGAAGATGTAGACGGAAACCGTTTCCTCGACTTCGCGGGCGGCATTGGCGTGGTGAATGCCGGCCATCGCGCGCCACGGGTGGTTGCCGCGCTGCGCAAGCAGGTCGATGAATTTATTCATACCTGTTTCAGCGTGGCGCCTTACGAAAAATATATCGCGCTGGCAGAGAAATTGAATGCGCTGGTGCCGGGCGATTTTGCCAAAAAGACGCTGCTGGTGAATAGCGGCGCGGAAGCGATCGAGAATTCGATCAAGATCGCGCGCGCCTACACTCGCCGGCCGGCGATTATCTGCTTTGAAGATGCGTTTCACGGGCGAACGTTGCTGGCCATGTCGTTGACCAGCAAGACCCACCCGTACAAGGCGGGTTTCGAGCCGTTTGCCACCGAAATTTATCGGATCCCGTATGCCTATTGCTACCGGTGTTCGTATGGCCTGCAATATCCGTCATGCGGAGTTTTCTGTGCGCACCATCTGGAAGACACTTTCAAGCGAGTGGTCGCGTCCGAGACGGTCGCTGCAGTAGTGGTGGAACCGGTGCTGGGCGAAGGCGGGTTCGTCGCGCCACCGAAAGAATTTTTCTCGATCATTCAGGAGATTTGCAAGCGCCACAAAATATTGCTGATCGCGGATGAAGTGCAGACTGGATTCGGGCGTACCGGAGCGATGTTTGCCTGCGAGCGCTATGGAATCACGCCGGACATACTGGTCAGCGCGAAATCGCTGGCCGCAGGCATGCCGCTCGCCGCCGTCACGGGGCGCTCCGAAGTGATGGATGCGGCAGGCGTCGGGGGACTGGGCGGAACGTACAGCGGCAATCCGCTGGCGTGCGCCGCGGCGCTGGCGGCAATTGAAACCATCGAGCAGGAAAAGCTGGCCGAGCGCGCGGCAAAGATCGGCCAGATTTTCGATGAGCGCTCGAAGGCATGGGCGAAGCGTTGGCCGTTGATCGGCGAAGTCCGCGGACTGGGAGCGATGCGCGCTATCGAACTGGTGCTTTCGTCCGACAAGAAAGAACCCGCCAAAGAGGAAACCGAACAGATTCTGCGTTACTGCCATGCGCACGGGCTGATTTTGATTTCAGCCGGGAGTTACGGAAATGTATTGCGCCTTCTCGTGCCGCTGATCATCACCGACGAGCAACTGAACGAAGGGCTGGATGTGGTGCAGGCCGCGATCGCCGAAGTCGCCGAGAATCGGGTCGAAGCGAGTCCGCGGCTGGCCTAAGACTTACCGTTATGCGGCGTGGCTCTTCTTTTCGGGAATCAGCAGGGAAGCGGCAATCGTTATCGCCAGGATGGTCCCGATCACCGCAAGCGACATCGGCGCGGTGATATGAATCCAGTCGCTCAGAATCATCTTGCTGCCGATAAAGAACAGCAACGTGGCCAAGCCCTGATGCAGGAAGCGGAAGCGCGGCAGAATCCCGGCCAGGGCGAAATACAAGGCGCGCAGACCCAGGATCGCGAAAGCGTTCGAGGAGTACACGATGAAAGTGTTTCGGGTAATGGCCAGCACGGCCGGAACCGAATCGATCGCGAAGATGATGTCCATCGCTTCGACCGCCACCAAAGCCATCAGCAGAGGAGTCGCAGCCAGTTTCCCGCCCTGTTTTACAAAAAACGTTTCACTTTCCACGTTGTCGGCGAAAGGTAGAAATCTCTTCACCGTGCGGACCAGCCAGTTCTGATCCGGCCTTTTTTCCTTGCTTCCGGGGAACAGCATGCGGAGTCCGGTGATCAGCAAAATTGCGCCGAACAAGTAGATCACGGAATGAAAATACTGAAGCAATTCCACTCCGGCGACGACGAAAAGGGCACGCATGACCAGCGCGCCGACCACGCCGTAAAACAGGATCTTGTGTTGCGACTTATCAGGAATTCGGAAAGACTTGAAAATGATCAGAAATATAAAAATGTTGTCGAGGCTTAGCGATTTCTCGACCAGATACCCGGTGAGGAATTCGAGGCCGGCCTGCGGGCCCTGCGAGAAATATACCCAGACATTGAAGAGCAGCGAAACGACGATCCAGGCCAGGCTCTCAAGCAGCGCTTCCTTCAGCTGAATCGTGTGGCTCTTGCGATGAAATACTCCGAGGTCCAAAGCCAGCGCGACCACGATGGTAATTAGGAAAATCAGCCAAAAATGGAGTGGGGTCCCGAGCATTCCAGACGCACAAAAGGCGTTACGAGGAGTCTAACTGGACGGGGTGGCGCGGGAAAGTACGTTATCGAACCGATTTGCAGTTAATAGTTGCAGGCCAATCGGGGATGCCGGATAATTCGATGCTGTAGAGTACCCTTCTAGCCGTTTTGGCGGCTTTGCATTGATTAATTGCCCTCACTGCACGACGGTCAACCCCGATTTCGCTGAGTCCTGCTCACGCTGCGGGACGCCCATGCCTATGGGTGAATCCGAAACGATCCAGATGGTGGATGCGACCGTCATCGCTCCCGGGAGCGATTTCGGACCGCGATATCGCATTGAAGCTTTGTTGGGGCAGGGCGGCATGGGCCGGGTGTACAAGGCCTACGACAAGGACCTGGATCGCACGGTGGCCATCAAGGTGGTGCGCGAAGGCGCAATCGGGCAGTCCGACGCGCTGAAGCGTTTCAAGCAGGAACTGGTTCTGGCCAGCAAAATTTCCCACAAAAATATTTTGCGCATCCACGACATGGGCGACGTCGCGGGTTTGCGTTTCATTTCCATGGCCTACGTGGAGGGCCAGGATTTGCAGCACGTCATTCGCGACAACCCGAAGATGCCGATGGAGCGGGTTTTGAAATTCACCCAGCAGATCGCCGAAGCGCTGGCCGCGGCTCACGCCGAAGGCGTGGTGCACCGCGACTTGAAACCGCAAAACCTGCTGGTCGACAAGAACGACCAGATTTTTGTTTGCGACTTCGGTCTAGCGAAATCGTTTGAAGAGGGCGCGATCGGCATGACGCGCACGGGCGCGTTTCTTGGCACGCCTCGGTACATGTCGCCGGAGCAAGTGGAAGGGAAGCCGGCGGACGGCCGGGCCGACCTGTACGCCCTGGGGCTGATCATTTACGAAATGGTGGCCGGCGACGTTCCGTTTACCGGCGAATCCACGCTGAAGGTGATGTACCAGCGCATTCAAGAGAAACCGAAGAGCCCGAAGCTACTGAATCCCGACCTGCCCAACTGGCTGGTCCGGCTGATCATGCGCTGCCTGGAGCGGGAACCCGACGCGCGCTATCAGAACGCTTACGAGATTCTCGCCGACCTGCAAGGTTCGAATTCGATGACCGGGAGCATGAACCGCTCCAGCATTTCGCGCAGCGGGTCGCAGAGCGTAATCATCCAGATCCCGGAATTCGCCAACCATAAGTGGGTTTGGATCGTCGGCGGCGTAATAGCGGTTTTGCTGATCGCTCTGGCGATCCCGCCGGTCAGACATTTGATTCCGGGACTCGGTGGCGGCGGCAGTACCGGCGGTGGAAGCAGCTCGGCAGGCATTCCAACGCGGGCGCAGGGCAAATTCGTTGCGCTGATGCCTTTTCGGGTGCTGGGAGACGATCAAACCCTCGGATATGTGGCGGAAGGTCTAAAGGAATCGCTTTCGTCGAAATTGTTCCAGATCAAGGACGTGAAGCTCGCCCCGGAGTCGGTCACATCCAAATTCACCGATAAAGACCCGGTCGCAAAAATTGCCCGCGGTTCGGGCTCGAACTTGATCGTCGAAGGCATCTTGCAGGGCGACGAAAACAAGATGGCGATCATCGTGAACCTCCTGGACGCGTCCGACGGCGGCAAGAAGCTGTGGAGCCAGCAGTTCACCGGTACGCCCAAGGACATTCTGTCCATCGAAGACCAGCTATCTGGGCAGCTGATTACCGCGCTCGACGTCAAGATGACCAATGAAGAATTGGCCAGCACGACGGCGAGGCCCACCGACAATGCAGACGCTTACGACCTGTATCTGCGCGGACGCCAAGCTTACCGCGGCGCCGACCGCGACAAGGCCATCAGCACGTCCATCGATTATTACCAGAAAGCACTGCAAAAGGATCCGGGCTTCGCGCTGGCTTACACCGGTTTGGCCGACGCTTCGCTCGAGACCTACAACGTCAAGAAAGACAGCATCTGGGCCCAGAAAGCATTGGGCGCCGCCCAGCGGGCCGAGGAGCTCAAAGAAAGCCTCCCCGAAGTGCACTTCTCGTTGGGAAGCATTTATCAGGCGACGGGGAAGACGGATCAGGCTATTTCCGAATTGAAACGCGGCTTGCAGCTCTCGCCCAACTCGGAAGCTGGCTATGTCCGTCTGGGCTCGGCCTATTTATCCGCCGGCAAGAAAGACGAGGCGATTGCCTCGTTCAAGAAGGCCATCGAGGTCAACCCCTACAACTGGGCGTTGCACAGTGCATTGGGACAGGCCTATTTCAGCCTCGGGGATAACGCCAAGGCGCTGGAAGAATATAAGAACGTCACGCAATTGGAACCCGACAGCGCCGACGGCTGGGACAACATGGCCTCCACGTATGAGCGCATGGGGAATTTCCAGGACGCTGTGGCGGCGTATCAGAAGTCGATTCAGCTGCACCCCGATTGGCTCACCTACGCGAACCTGGGCTACGTCTACACCACGCTGAAGCAGTTTCCGGAAGCGATTGCCGCCCTGCAGAAGGCTGTCGAGCTCGGGCCGAATCAAGAATTGGCTGTCGGGAACCTGGCCGACGCCTACAGGTATTCGAATCAGAAGGAAAAAGCTGACGCGACCTACGATCAGGCTATCGCCCTGGCGTTTAAGGATCTGCAGGTAAACCCGCAAAGCAGTGAAGCGATGGGCGACATTGCGGCGTATTACGCCAAGAAGGGCGATTCGAAGCGAGCGATGGATTTCATTCAGCGAGCGCGGGCGATTGACAGCAAGGATTTGGAGCTGCTCCATATCCAGGCTACGGTCGAGAATCTTGCCGGCAAACCCGCCGATGCCATGAAAACCCTCAAGACTGCCTTGTCTCAGGGCTATCCTGCAAAGGACGTGGCCAGCGATCCGGAGTTCCAGAACTTGAAGGATCGACCTGACTTCCAGGCGTTAATCAAGGAATACAGCAAGTCAGACAGCAAGTAAGTAAGCAGGTAAGTTGCTGCCTACGAGTAGGTATCTGCCCACCAAATCATGGGACGCCGGACTCGACGCCCAACCCGCACCGAATGACCAACAGCTGAGAACCGAGAATTGCGGAATGGCTTAGGGATTGGCCCGCCGAATTTATGCGGTGAGTGGGGGAAGGGAATACCGCGACGTGGACGCCAGGTTGAATCCGTCACACGGGCGCTCTTTGACGACCCAGAACGAGGCACAAAAAAACGCGCGGTACTTGGGTCATTCACCCGAGTACCGCGCGTTAAGACTTTTGCACGCTTACCGAAGCCGATCGCTACGAGCGGGCCAGTTTGCGGCGAAGCAACGGCATACCCGCGAGACCCGTGGCCAACAGAACCAGGGAGCCCGGTTCCGGGAACGGAAGCGGCGGGGTATCACCGCCGTTGGTAGAGTCAATCTGGGCGTTCGGCGATAGGAATTGGCCTTGCATGTCACCGTCGATATTGCCAATCGCACCGGTCGTGAATTGCAGGGCGCATCCGGCGGCAATAAAGAAGATTGATTCCGGGCACGATTCAACCGTATCAATCTGGTTCGCATTGGTGAAGCCGTTGATTATGGCTAAAGCCAACGGGTTCGACGGCATCTGCGGCGCCGTTAGAGTACATTCCTGCGACTCCACGCCTCCGATGTCGACCGAATCACTCTTCGCATTCGCGCAGCTATTCGTCCAATTGAAATTAATACCGAAAATCGCCAGCCCTAACGCCACCAAGGGAGGGGGAACATTTTGGGTCAGGCTTGAATAGATCTGAAGGTTGGCCACGCCGCCGAGGTCAGTGTCGGGGACGATGACATTAATCTCCGTCGTATTCGCAGTAACGCCGCAAATTGCCGAGTCGCCAACGATAGCTCCGCTGCTGTCTGCCATGAACTGAACGCTTTGGCAGGGCGGGGGATCCGTCGGGGGAATTGGCTTGGTGCCAAGACGCCCATCAGAACCATCGGCGTGCGCGACCGCGGCCGACATACCAACCGTAAGCCCTACGAGGGCAATGCTACAAAGAAACCGGGATACCTTCATTCGCGCACCTCCGCGCATTTGTAACTGGTCTGTACTGTGCACGTTCGCTGCCTTTTGTAACGATTCTGTCAAAAAGTAAGTCTTTCTATATCAGTAGCTTGGAATTTCTGGAATTTTGCTCCATTTTCTCAATATGCAACACTTTGCATAAGTCGGAACTTCCAGTATCTCTAGTGCAGTCTTGGGCTTCGGTCAATCTTGGCCCTGATCCGGCGCGGAACACCCTACATTCCTGACCTCTTCGCCTAATCTTCGAGCGGGAGTATATCCCAACCTGGTCGGAAACAATCAAGAAAAATCGGCACTCTCCAAGTCAGGCGGTGGACCTTAAGACTCCCCAAAAGGCCCCTGCGCAACAAATCAGTCGATGGTAACATCTGCCGCCGCGATGCCTCCCAGCCGCTCGCTCTCGACTGCTGCGCTACGACGTGGACTATCGACGCCCGTGATTTTGGGGCGGTGGGGATTCCGTACCTTTATTCTGTTGGCCCTAACGAGCTGGCCAGCACTGGGACAGACCGTGGTTCCGACCGGAGCCGCGGGGCCGCAGGCTTCTCCCACCGGCGCGAACGGGGCGGCACTGAACGCGAATCGCGACCCGGACGAGCTGACCCAGGAACTTGACGCGGACGCTCTGGCACTTTCCCAAATACCAGCCGATCCTTTACTCGATTCCGATCCGCTAGCGCCGATACTGCAGCCCTTGGATCGGTTCTCGGCCATGGTTTATGAAAAGACCAAATTAAAATTTGGCGCGACCTACACCCTGCTCGACCAGTACGCCACCAAAACTCAACCGAACAGTATCCGGCACAATCAAGGAAGCGGACGGCTGGATTTCACCGCCGCCTGGGCGGCGTATGACACGGGAAGCACGGCCGGTTCGATCAGCATACTGGTTCGCTCCGGCGAGAACATCGGCATCAGTCAGCAATTCAACCTCAGCGATAGGCTCGGCTCCGGCCTGTTCCTGAATTGCCTGCAAGGTGGCGGCGAACAGCGGCCGATCACGCTGAACATATTGTATTGGCGCGAAGATTTCATGCACAAGCGGCTTTCGTTTTACGTTGGGAAAATTCATCCCAACGAATACATCAGCCTGAGCATGTTCAATAACGACGAGCGCACCCAATTTCTGAACGGACAAAACGACGGAAATCTGGCGTATGCCTCGGATGGAACTTACGCCGGCGGCGCGGCAGTGGAATTTCAAGCTACGCGTCATTTCTATGTGCACGCGCTGGTGGTCGATACCGTAGGTTCGGCGCAAAGCAACATCGCCACGCTGGTTGATCGAAAGTACATGGAAGCGATCGAGCTGGGCTGGTTCTCCGGTTCGGTGGGGGAGCAATACCGCGATTATCGTTTGGTTTTTTGGCGCGACGATACCAAGACGATGGGCAGCGGGTACGGCGGCGGTTTCGGTTTCGAGCACGAATTTGCGAACGGCTGGGCGCCCTTCGGCCGATTCGGATTCGCCACCGAAACCGGAACGGTCATCAAGCAAACCAACACGCTGGGATTGGTGCAGGTCCATCCCTTCGGCCGCCGCGGCGACATGTTTGGCACCTCATTCAATTACACGGAGCCGTCCAACGGAGGCCTGCATCACGAGAGTATCTTCGAAACGTTTTACCGGTTGCGGCTGACGCATAGCGTGGAAGTCGGGCCAGACCTGGAAGTTTCGATTCATCCGACCTTCGCTCCGAAAGCTTACGTCACCGCGCTGCTGGGCGCGCGCATGCGAATCATTATCTAGCCGGGATTTTTCGTATCAAATCGCTCGAATCATTTCAGAGTTGGCGGGTTTTCGCGCAGGGTGTAGCCACCGTGGTTGGTGGCGATCATCTGAGCCGCGAGGTTCAGGATGCGATGTGCGCCGGATTCCGGATCGAGGCCGCGCACATGAATATTGGAGATAAGGTTGCGGTCAGCGTCCGTGTGACCGGCGCGCGGGCGGTGCGCCATGTAGGCGGAAAGGCTTTCCGCCGTGGCCAGGCCCGGGCGTTCACCGATCAGCAAAATGGCGACGTGCGGATTCAGCAGTTCGCCGATTTCATTCAGGATTCCGACGCGGCAGTGGTGGATCACGAGCGGAGTGCCGACGGTCCAGTCGCGGGCCTGAGCGCCGGAATAAAGCAGCGGAAGAAGAGACGGGACTTGTGCGGCGATCGCCGGCACGGACAAGCCGTCGCCGATAGCGATTTGAATGTCCCGGTCCGGAGCGCATCGCTTTTTTATTTCGACGACGGACGTATTATCGAAATGACGGCCGAGGTCGGGACGGAGCAGATATTCATCTTTGGTCGCCGCCTGCGTGCGGACGTCGAGCGGATTCCAGGTTCGCCGAAACTCCGAGCCAAAAACTTGGTCGGTTTCTAATTCCGCGCGGACGGCGTCGCGCGCGGCTGCGTGGGCTTCGCGCAAATCCAGTTGCGTTGCAGTCCGGTAGGCCGCGCCGGCGCGACCGGCCAGCAAGCGCGCTGGAGTGCGCGCGCGGATTTTGCGGACTATCTCAGACAAATCCTCGAGTGCAGCTAGCGCCGGCCTGGGATCGTCCGGCATTCAGGCCATCTCCTCGAGTGAGGATTCCAGCCGCTGCATGAATTTGCGGCGTGCTGGTGCGTCGAGCAGGGCCGGCTCGGCGTTGCGGTAGATTCCGGTGGATTCAAGCCAGGCCAAAAATTCGGGAGCGGGCCGCAGATTAAACAAGCGTCGCACGGCCAGCGCGTCGTGATAGCTGGTCGATTGGTAGTTGAGCATCACGTCATCGGAGCAGGGTACGCCCATGAAGTAATTGCAGCCGGCGGCTCCGAGCAAGAGCAAGAGGTTGTCCGCCGAATTCTGATCGGCCGCGGCGTGATTGGTGTAACAGACATCGCAGCCCATCGGCAGGCCAAGAAGTTTGCCCATGAAATGATCTTCGAGGCCGGCGCGAATGATCTGGCGCTCGTCGTAGAGATATTCCGGACCGATGAAGCCGACCACGCTATTCACAATAAAAGGATCAAAGGCGCGCGCGACGCCATACGCTCGTGCTTCCAGGGTGAGTTGGTCGACGCCGTGATGCGCTTCGGCGGAAAGCGCGCTGCCTTGGCCGGTTTCGAAATACATGGCTTGCGTACCGAGCCAGTCGACTTCACGGGTAAGGTGGTGCGCGAGAACCTGCTCGCGACCTTCGCGCAGCGTTGAAAGACTGATGCCGAAACTGCGGTTCGCCGCTTCGGTGCCGGCGACGGATTGAAAAAGCAGGTCGAGCGGCGCGCCGCACTCCATCGCGGCGAGTTGGGTGCTGATGTGCGCGAGGCAACAGGTTTGCGTGGGAATCTGATAGCTTTCGACCAGGCGATTCAGCGCTCGCAGAATTCCGCCGACCGTTTCCACCGAATCGGAGGCGGGATTCACGCCGATCACTGCGTCGCCGCAGCCGTAAAGCAGGCCCTCAAACGCCGCGAGCAAAATTCCGCCCAGATCGTCGACCGGATGATTCGGTTGCGCGCGGATGCCGAGCACTCCGGGTTGGCCCAGCGTATTGCGGCAGCGCGTGATGTTGCGGATCTTCGCGGCAGCAAGGATCAGATCCTTGTTGCTCATGATCTTGGCCGTGGCGGCGGCCATCTCCGGGATTATGGCTTTCTGGATCTGTTGCAACTGCGCTTCGCTGGTGGCGTCGTCGAGAATGTATTCGCGAAATTCGCCGACCGTCAGGCTTTGCAGCGGACGAAACGCTTCCTGATCGAAGCTATCGAGAATCAGCCGTGAAACTTCATCGTGGTCGGGATCGATCAGCGGCTGGCTGACAATTTCGGCTAGCCCCAGATCGGCGAGTTGGCGTTTGGCGGCGACTCGTTCGCGCTCCGACCGCGCGGCGATTCCGGCGAGCTGATCGCCGGACTTTTCTTCGTTCGCTTTGGCGAACATCTCGCGGAGATCGGAGAATACGAATCGCTCAGTCATAAGAGTACAGGTGGACGGTAGCTGCGTTTCCTCCGACGCTCAGCGAAACGTAGCATCAATGGACCGGCAAGGAAAGGCACGGAGCGAGCCGCGATTGCATGGATTGCGGGTACAAGGTGTATTGCGGATCGGTTTGTGGTGGGTGTAAAGTCCACGCCAACCGGAGGCACGCGATGAAAACCAAAACTCTAATTCTCTTTGCGGCAGTCGCCCTGCTGTTCCTGGCTTCTGCGGGTCAGGCGCAACGTGCCCGCCACGGCACGGTGCGGTCGATGCAGGCCAGTCTCGACAAGGGCGTGCAACATCCGGATACGGCCAACATCACTGCGGCTGCGACCATCACGTGCATCGCGACCGTTTCGGATGTGCCCAGCGCCCCACCGCCGACGTGTTCGGTTGCCGGGCCGGGATTCAGCGGAACGTTGGAAAAAGGGAAGAGCGCGGCATTGACCGGAGCCGGCACCGTCACCCTGAAATGTTTTGGGCAGGGCTGGGCGCGTTGCAACGCCAGAATTGATACGCCGCCGGGCAGTTAACTCACGCTAAATTCGCGAACAAAATATTTCAGGCTACAACACTAGCGGGGTGGCGATGGCTCGCTCGCCACGCCGTCTGCGTTGTAAGCAGTCACCCGGTAACTCACGCCGAACAGAGCACCGTGCGGATCCGCCCAGGGATCGTCGGCGTCGGTGGCGCAACGATCGCAAATCGTTTTCCATTCCGTCGCCCCAGCGTCTTTGCGCTCGATGGAATAGTTGACTGCTCCGGCGGAGCCGCGCCACGCGACAAGTCCACCCAAAACCGTCGAAGTGATTACCGGTGGCGGAGGAATGGCATGCTTGGGCAGCGCCGTCGCGGACATGGCGTAGGCGTGCGCGCGCAATTGCTGCGTGCGTGAAGCCATATCCTCGGCGGAATTCACCATGGTTTTGACACCGGGATAATACAGCGCCCACCACTGGCCGCTTTCGCCGTGCTCGGCGTACGCGGGATTATTGGTATTCGCCGGGATCAACTGAAAGCCAAAATTTTCCAGGTGCGCTTGCAACGCCCAAAAATCGTCGCCCGAAATATTCGGATCTTTGGCCAGAGTATCGAGCACGGTTTGCAAATCCTGCGCCGTTTTCCAGTCGGTGCGGTCCCAGCCGAATTCATTCACGATGAAAGCCTTGCCGTGACCGGTCACCAGCGCGGCGTCGCGCGAAAAAGTCGCGGCGGTGGTGACTTCGCCGGTGCCGAGCAGCGCGTCCCAGTGCGGATAATATTCAAAGGTCACGAGGTCGGAAGATTTGTTGTCGAGCACCTTGGGATACGCACGGAAAATTCCGGTGGTGTCGAGATAGAGGTGACGCGAATCCTGCTGCTTGATGTGCTGGCCGATCGTCTCCACCCAATCCGAAACCTGGCCCAGCGCCGCAGGACTGCCGCCCATCAGTAGCGGGATCAGGCCGCACATGTTGCAATTTTCCCAGGCGAGAATCGTCGGGTCGTCCTTATAGCGAACTCCGTTCAGCGGATTGACGTGATTCAACACGGCATCGACGTGTTTCTCGTACGCGGCGATCAATCCCGGGTCGGTGAAAAAATCCTGCGGGTTCGACCTGCGATGCCAGGCCAAATATTGGCCGATGCCGCCGCCCTGGCAGGTGGCGCAGTCGCCGATCAGAGTAACAATAATTTTCATGCCGCGGCGATGCGCGGCCAGCAAAGCGTAGTCCGTCGCCTGAAATCCAGCGTCGTTGAACTTGCCTTCCTCCGGCTCGATGCACAGCGCGCAACCCACGGTGTCGCCCATGGTTTGCGAACGCACGACGCGCGCGCCCATTTCCGCCGCCGTGGCGAAGGCGTCGTCGATTTCGAAGCGGCTGGGATATCGCGGCCCCAGTGGATCGTGCGGGCCGTATCCTTCGAGCCCCAGCCATTCGATGTTCGGCCCGCTATAGCGAAAGGCCGCGCCGCCCAGGGTCAATTTCGTTCCGGAGCGTTGCACGAAGGATTCTGCACTACCGGTTTGCGCGGCGGCGCGCGAGGGCCACAAAACCGCGACAGTAAAAAGCGCGATTAGTCCAAAACCTGCAAAAATCCTCGCTGCGTTTCGGGCATTGCTCATGTGATTTTCTTTCTCCGGCCACCGTGGTCGATTCCGAAACATTATCAGCACATTTCAGGGTACAGGCAACCGGGATGAGCCGAAGTGCGATGCACAGCATCAAACTTTCTTTCCGCCGTTGACCGAGTCGATGGCCTGGGGAGCAAGTCCAGTGGAAATTGGAATTGATAGTTTCGCCGCGGCGATCTCCGACCCAGCTACGGGCGAGACGCTAAGCGCTGCGCAGCGGTTGCGCGACTTGCTGGCGGAAATGGAAATGGCCGACCGGGTAGGGCTCGACGTATTCGGGATCGGTGAACATCATCGCGCGGAATTTTTAGACTCCGCGCCCGCGGTTATTCTTGCGGCGGCGGCGACGCGCACCAAAAACATTAGGCTGACCAGCGCCGTCACGGTCCTCAGCGCCGCCGATCCGGTGCGGGTCTTTCAGGAATTCGCGACCCTGGATTTGATTTCGCAGGGACGGGCGGAGATCGTGGCGGGGCGCGGCTCGTTCGTGGAATCGTTCCCGCTATTCGGCCTGCAGCTCGAAGACTACGATTCACTATTCGCCGAAAAGCTGGAACTACTTTTGGCGATTCGAGACAGCACCAATGTGCACTGGTCCGGCAAACATCGCCCGGCCCTGACCGGCCAGGGAATCTACCCTCGTCCACTGCAAAATCCATTGCCGATTTGGGTCGGAGTCGGCGGCACGCCGGCATCGTTTGTGCGCGCCGGGATGCTTGGTCTGCCGCTGATGGTCGCGATCATTGGCGGCGAACCGCACCGCTTCCGACCGCTGATCGACTTGTACCGCGAAGCGGGCCGGCGCGCCGGTCACCCGGCAGAGAAATTGAAAGTCGGGTTGCACTCGATCGGATTTCTGGCGGACACCACGCAGAAGGCCGCGGACGATTTTTACCCGGGCTACGCCCATACCTTCACCGAAATCGGGAAAGAACGCGGCTGGTCGCCGACCACGCGCGCGCAATTTGACGCCACCCGCGGACCCACCGGAGCCCTGCTCATCGGCGACGCGGAAACAGTCGCCAGGAAAATCCTTTACGTCAACGAAGCCCTGGGCGGAATATCGCGAATTACCTTTCAAATGGGAGTGTCCACTGTAGCGCACGAGAAAATGATGCGGGCTATTGAAATCCTGGGAACTGAAGTCGCCCCGATCGTACGCAAACAAATTTCCTCAGTCGCGGCGAAATGAAATCCTCGCGTCCCAGTAACTCACCGTATTCGCGGGCTGGGAAGAATACTGCTCCCTTTGAACCTAATTGGAATCCAAGCTGTGACGGACTTCGTGACGGGAGGCGAGAGTGGAGCCGGGATCGCGCATAAAACTGTTTTGGCGGGCGGTGCTGCTGCTGGCGATCGCCATTTGCTGCGCGCAATTCATACGCCCTGCGCTGCCGAATCCCCCGGTCACGGCTGATCTGCAGGCTCCCGACGATGTCAAGTTCGTCTTGAAAACCTCCTGCTACAACTGCCATTCCAACGAAACCAAGCTGTCCTGGTTTGACCGGCCGGTGCCGGCCATCTGGCTGGTTTCGCGGGACGTGAAAAGCGCCCGGGCCCGTTTGAATTTTTCGGACTTTGCGAAACTGCCGCCCGGGCAGCAGAAGGGATTCGTATTCGAGGCGATCAGCCAGATCGAACTGGGAGCGATGCCGCCGACGCAATACGAGCGTCTGCATCACGAATCGGCGGTAACTCCGGAACAGCTCGCTACACTCAAAAAATACGCGCTCTCGCTGGTGCCGGACAAGACCGCGACGGCAGAAGAAGTAAAGGCCGCCGACGACGAGTACGCCCATTGGATCGCCAGCGGCAACGCGGCCGCTACCAAGGTATCGCCGGCTCCGAACGGAATGGCTTTCCTTCCCGATTATGAGAATTGGAGGGCGATTAGCAGCACGCAGAGGGGAGACAACTACACGCTCCGGCAAATCCTGGGCAACGACATCGCGATCAAGGCCGTGGCGGAAAATCACATCAACCCCTGGCCGGACGGCGCGGCCTTGGCCAAGGTCGCGTGGCTCGAACAAACGGACGAAAAGGGAATGGTGAAAACCGGAAAATTCGTGCAGGTCGAATTCATGGTTCGCGACCGCCAGAAATACGTGACGACCCTGGGTTGGGGATTCGCCCGATGGCGGGGCACGGATTTGAAGCCGTACGGTAAAGACGGGAATTTTGCGGGCGAGTGTGTGGGCTGTCACCGGCCGCTGGTGAATAGCAACTATGTGTTTACGCAGCCGCTAGGGGCGCAACGATGAGATCGAATATGAAGCAAGGGTTGCTCGCTGGAATGACGTCGTTGGTGGTTTTTGCCGGCCTCGGTTGCGCGGGCGGCGAGTTCAAAGCCCCCGCCGCTACCCTGAACCGAAGTGCCACGCTCTCCGGCGGCTTGCCGGAGAATCCCATGGCGTGGAAGATCATCACATCGATTGTCGATACTTCCGCGGCAACGACCTCGACTCTGTATGGGAACGAAATCGCGGTCGCCTACGCGCGATCCAATGCAGGTCAGACCTATCCAAACGGGGCCGAGATTGCGCTGGTTACCTGGACCCAACGTGAAGACGATCGTTGGTTCGGAGCGAAAATTCCCGATCAGGTCAAATCGGTGGAGTTTGCGGCGGTAGAAGGTCCCGATACTACGAAGTCGCAGGGACCTGGCGAAAGACAGTACGACTATGAAAAATACGAGGGCACTCCGCTCAGACAAGTGATCAAACAACGGGCCCTGGCCCCCGATGATCGGATGACTGCTTTATTCTCGCAGCGCGCAGCAGTCATGCCTTAGAGCGGCACGGCGGTACAATCCTGTTTTTACGAATTTCTGAAAAGGGGACTGAGATGCAATTCAAAACGCTGGGCGACACCGGCTTACTCGTTTCCACTATTTGTTTTGGCACGATGACTTTCAGCGGCCAATCGGCTGGGACGGAAGCAGGGATCTGGAAGCATATCGGCGATGTGAATCAGGCCGGCGCGGACGGACTGATCAAAGAGTGCATCGAGGCGGGCGTGAATTTCTTCGACACCGCGGATGTGTATTCCGACGGCGAGAGCGAAAAAATGCTGGGCCAGTCGCTCAAGAATCTGAATATTGCACGCAAGGACGTGGTTATCGCCACGAAAGTCTACGGGCGCGTTGGTCCGGGGCGCAACGATGTGGGCGCCTCGCGCGGACATATTATGGATGCGGTGGAGGCCAGCCTGCGCCGGCTGCAGACTGACCACATCGACCTCTACCAGATTCACGGCAACGATGCGGTAACGCCGGTGGAAGAAACGCTGCGCGCGCTCGACACGCTGGTCAACCACGGCAAGGTGCGCTACATCGGCGTCTCGAATTGGCTGGCGTGGAAAATCGCCAAGGCGCTGGGCATTTCGGAATTTAAGAATCTGGCGCGATTCGACTCGTTGCAGGCGTACTACTCGATTGCCGGGCGCGATTTAGAGCGCGATCTGGTTCCGCTGCTCGAAGCGGAAAAAACGGGGTTATTGGTCTGGAGCCCGCTGGCCGGTGGATTGCTTTCTGGAAAATTCAGCCGCGAAAATCAGAAGCCGCAGGGCACGCGGCGCGCGGAATTCGATTTTCCGATCGTGGACAAGGAGCGCACCTGGAAGATTATGGATGCAATGACGCCGATCGCGAAGGCCCACGGCTGCAGCCCGGCGCGCGTGGCGCTGGCCTGGGTGCTGGCCAAGCCGTTCGTTACTTCGGTGATCATTGGCGCGAAAAGGCTAGAGCAACTGAACGACAACATCGCCGCGGTGGACCTGAAGCTTTCCGCGGACGAAATCAAGAAGCTCGATGAAGTGAGCGCGTTGCCCCTGGAGTATCCGGGATGGATGCTGCCATTTCAGGGGGCGAACCGCTTGGCGCCCGTGCCGCGACCGTCGGTAGCGGTGGCGACCAAGACCTAACGTGCGCATTGAAACGCCGCGTCGTTTGAGGATGGCGAGTTGTGCGGCAATCGGAGAGAGATTCCCGGTCGGCCAAAACCGGCCCGCTGTCGGGATCACAGCTTGAACTGGAAAGTTCGATCCCGCAGTGGTCTATCCCACGGTGAGTAGTTCTTCGTAAAACCCGCCGATCTGGCGGGCGCGATCGACGAAGTGTATTTCGAGAATCCAGTGGCGCTCCTGGCCGTTGGCGTCGGGATCGCGCATGCGCATGGGGTTGCCGGGATGAACGTACAGGCTGACCTTGTCATTCGGAATACGTTCGTGTGGAAATTGGCCGATCAAGTGCCCGGCAATGGGGCCGCCAAATTCCCAGCCATAGTCTTTCGCTAATTTTTCGGCGTGATGAAAAAGCTCGTCAGCCGTTATGTCGAGGTGCGTCCGGAAATATTCCTTGCCATCGGCAAAGGCCTTGGCGATGTCGTTGCGGAGTTTCAATTTCAGCGGATCGGAACCGATCACGAAGGTTCGGCCGAAATCCGCTTCCCAGGCTTCGAATACCGGGCCAAAATCCAAGAAGATGATGTCGTCGTCACCGATGATCAGGTCGGGCGGATTCTCATCGTACGGCGCGAGCGTGTTACGGCCAGCGCGCACGATGCGCTTGTGCCAGTAGGTGGAGATGCCGAACATCTTTTCGGCGAGATTGTAGATATCTTCATTGATCCGCGTTTCCCTTGTGCCCGGACGAATAACCCCTTGTTCCTCGATCGCGCGGAAGAGTTGATCGGCTTTTTGCTGGGCTTCCAGCAGAGCCGCGCCGCGTGGGTCCGTTGCTGAAGATACCTGGGCCAAGTGAAATCCTCCTGCTCACGCCGGTCGGCGCGCATTCATTCTAGCGAAATCAATGCGTCGCGTGAAATGGCGGAGGGAAATTATTCCGTCGCCGGCCTAGACTTGGCGGACGCCGTTATTCGGGCACCCGGCGCAGAAAGGAGCGGTCTTCGATCAGGATGGCTTGCGAGGCGTCCACGGCCGCGACGTTCGCGGCAGCACCCGTATCACGCAGCAGCGCTTCGCGATATTTTTCGTAGGCGGCGAGGTCGGGGAAATTGATCAGGGCCAGGGCGATGTTCGTCGGGCCCGCCAACTTGGTGGGAAGAAAATATCCGAGCAGGTCGCCCCCGCAGCGCCGGATGGGTTCGGGCCAATTGCGCGCATATGTTTCGAAGTCCGCCAGCTTGTAAATATCCAGGGTGTAGCGAATGCACATGGTGATCATCAGCGCCTCCGGTAGGTATTTCTAACTATTTCCTGACATATTCCGTGAAGCGTACCTTTGAACCAGGCGGTGATGTTTCATTCAGAAATGAAACGTCGCGGCACTTGGGACGGTACAATGCACTCATGAACCTGACCCATCCCATTTCTTCCATCGGTGAGCTGATTGGCGATCCATCGCGGGCCGCGATGCTGATTGCGCTGCTGGGCGCCAAAGACCTGAGCGCGGGAGACCTGGCGCGTGTGGCGGGGGCATCGCCGCAGTCTGCGAGCGCGCACCTTTCGAAATTGGTGGATGGCGGTCTGCTGACATCGCGCAGCGAAGGGCGTAACCGGTATTACCGAATTTCCAAGCCGGAGGTGGTGCATGCGCTGGAAGCGTTAGGCGCGATAGCGACGGCGCCGTCGCTGGCGCACGTGGTGCGCAGCCCCGCCGACCTGGATCTTTGCCGGGCGCGGTCATGCTACGACCACCTGGCGGGCCAGCTCGGGGTGGCGATTACGGAGAAACTTGAAACGTTGAAAGTGATCCAGGCTGGCAGCGGCCGCGATTACGCCATCGGCTCGCGAGGTACGAAATGGTTCGCGAACCTGGAAATTGACGCCGGTGCGTTGCAAAGCGCGCGGCGCAAATTCGCCCGGCGGTGCCTGGATTGGACGGAGCGCAAACCGCATTTAGCCGGCGCGTTGGGGGCGGCGCTGTTCGATCGAATGATCGCCAGCGGCTGGCTGGCGCGCCGTCGCGACACTCGTGCGCTGCGCGTAACCGAACGCGGCGCTCGCGAACTCCGAGCCCGCTTCGGTTTGAATATTTAACTATTCGCAAAGTGTCGACGATTCGAGTTCGTTGCGCGGCCGGGGCAGAACTATGTAGACTGCCGCGCGCGAGGTGACGCGGATGTCGTTCGACGAAAAAACGGGTCGGAGTCCAGCAATCGATCGCCGCACGGTATTGAAAACTCTGGCTGCGGGTGCCGCGGCGGGAGCTTGGTTCGGCGGGTTGCCGACTTCGGCGCAATATCAGCAGATCCCGAATTCCAGCAATCCTCGCTGGTACGGCTTCAACCTGTTGGAATATTTCTCCACTGACACCGACTGGATGAAGTATTTTCCGTACAAGAATGACGGCCAGTTTAAGGAAGACGATTTTAAATGGGTTCACGATTGGGGATTCAACTGGGTCCGCCTTCCGATGGACTACCGTTTTTGGACCGATCCCAACGACCTGCTGAAGATCAATGATAAAAATGTTGAACCGATCGATCGCGCCATCAAGCTGGGCCAGAAATTTAAAGTGCACGTCAACCTCAGCCTGCACCGCGCGCCGGGCGAATGCATCCTCGACGTGATGGACGAAAAAATCACCGGAATCCATATCACCAAAGAGAAGACCAGCGTGTATAAAGACCAAGCCACGCTGGATGCTTTTGCGCACCAGTGGAGTTATTTCGCCAAGCGGTACAAGGGGATTTCCAGCGAGCAGCTGAGCTTTAACCTGGTAAACGAACCCTTGAATTTGGACGCCGCGCGGCTCGGTTTAGACGATTCGGCTAAGCCCAAGGCGGATGATTACGTTCGGGTGGTTCGGGCCAGCATGGCCGCAATTCGAGCCGAGGATCCGAATCGCTTAATCGTCACGGACGGCTATAACGTCGGGCGCGACCCGATCCCGGAGTTGTACGACACCAAAATCGTCCAAAGTTGCCACGACTACTTTCCCGTGCAACTCACGCATTACCACAATCAGTGGGCGAAACCGTATGGCGACAACATTCCGGTTCCTACTTGGCCTTTGAAGGATGCCGCTGGAAAGGTGATTGTCGACAAGCAGACGCTGGTCGACAAATTCGGGCCTTGGGCCGATCCAGGCAAGCACGGCGTTCCGATCCATTTCGGGGAAATGGGCTGCGATAAACACACGCCGCCGGAAGTGGTCTACGCCTGGTACAACGATTCGCTGGAGGTGATTGGCGCCCTGCGTTCCGGGTGGGCGCTGTGGAATTTTCGGGGGCCCTTCGGGATTCTCGATACGGGCCGCGCCGGCACCGATTTTCAAGCATGGCATGGCCATCAGCTCGACGCGAAGTTACTGCGGCTGCTGCAAAGCAAGATGCTTTCGCGATCTTGATTCGCGACGACTTGAATCAGGCGGGGAGCTGCCGACGCCCCCGCGACTATTTTGCGAGCCGTTCGAGCAGCTTTACCGCGTTTAGTGCGCCTTCCGGCGTGTCCTCGTGTTTGAAATAAATGTACACGTCGGAATCTTTCGCGAGGCGACGCACCTTCTGTTCGATGGCTTTCAATTTGAATGGCGGCTGGCGCATCCGCAGGTAATAGAACGGCGCAGTTTGGACCTCGGGCGATTCGATTTTCTCGCTTTCCGCCGCGCAGAGCGCCACTCCGACGCTGCGTAGCACGGTGTACACTTCCTCGTTGAACCACGATTCGTGCCGGAATTCGAATGCCGCCCGCAACTCTTTCGGCAGGAGCTTCACGAACTCGCGCAAGCGCGGAACATCACATTTTAGATTTGGCGGCAGCTGAAACAGCACAGGCCCCAGCTGGTTCGCTTTCCGCAACGGCTCGATCGAATCGAAGAATCTCGCGGTAGACTCCTCCGCAGCGTTCAGGCGCTTGATGTGCGTGATGGCTTGATGCGCCTTCACCGCGAATTGAAAATGGTCGCCCGCGGTTTCGATCCATCCACTCAAGAGCGCTTGGCTGGCCAGCCGGCGGAAAGTGAAGTTGACTTCTACCGAATTGAGCTGAGTCGCGTAATAGCCCAGGAATTTCTTGGCAGCCGTCTTCTCCGGATAAAAATCCGGCTTCCAGGTCGGGTACGACCAGCCCGAGGTCCCAGCGAAAACTTTTGGCGCGACGGTAGCCATTCTGGTTGAAATAATAACGCAAACGAGGCCGTCGCCGGCCACGTTTGGGTTGGGTGGTTTGCGCGGACGCCGCCCACTCGATTGCCGGCCGGACGCGCTATTTTTTATAGATCAACAGCGTGAACGTGTCCGGGAGAATCGCCGGGCGCGGCCGCGGATTGTCGGTAGTGGCGGCCGGGGCAGGGCCGAGGTCGGCGGTGACGAGGTAAACGGTATGCGTGCCGTAATCGATGGCCATGGTGCGAGCGCCGCGCTGGGTCTGAATCGTTTCCACCGGCGAAAATTTTGTGGGCGAATCTGCGTGCGCGATGGTGAGGGTGCCGTCTCCGCAGGAAGCGAAGGCGTATCCGGTGGCCGGGTCGAAACGGTTGGCGTCGACGCCCTCGCCGATCGGAACTGTGCCCAGTACTTTGCCGGAATTGCCGTCGATGAAAGTCATAAGCTTGTTGTGGCAGCCGACGATCAGTATTTCGTGCGGGGCGTCGATGGCCAGGCCGGAAGGGGACTCGCAGGGCGCGAGCGGCCAGGTATTTTCGATCTTCAATGTTTTCGCGTCGAATTTGACCAGCGCGCTTTTGTCTTCGAGATTGACGAAAATGTGGCCTTTGGCATCGGAGGCGGCGAACTCCGGGCCCCCGCCAAGCGGAAATGTTGCAATCGCTTTTCCGGAAGCGACATCGATGGCAGTGGCCGAATTCGGTTTGCCGTTGAAAGTGAAGACGCGCTTCGAAAACGGGTCGTAGATTGCCCCGTCGGTGCCTTTATCAGTTTTGATATTGCCGATCACCGCTAGCGAGGTGAGGTCAAAAACGGTGGAATCGCCGGTGCGGCCATTGGTGGTGAAACCTTTGTTGAATTCGTCAGCGAGGGCGATGCCGTGAACACCCTGGGTGTTGGGAATATCTCCGACGATCTTGCCAGAGTCGGGATCGACGACGAGCACGTGGGTAGCGCGCGAAATGAAAAGCCGGTGGGTTGCTGGGTCCACTTCGAGATAGTCCCAGCCGCCGGAGCCGCCGAGCCTGACTTTGTTGGCGAGACGATAGCCGGAAGCGCCCGCAGATTGCTGGGCCGAAACGGGATGAGCCAGCGCAAATAATCCCAGCAACAGAACTCCAAAGCACACTGCCGGCCGAAATGTTGCATTCACCATAGGTATCCGATACCCCTTAAGAACCTTCGATTGACACCGTTTTGATATTCATGAATTCGCGGATTCCGAAGATGGCCAGCTCGCGGCCGTGGCCCGAACGTTTTACGCCGCCGAAAGGCAGGCGCGGGTCGGAAGCCACCATGCGGTTTATAAATACCATACCGGAATCGAGGCCATTGATAAATTTCTCGCGTTCCGCGGCGTCGTTGGTCCAGGCGCTGGCGCCCAGTCCGAAGGGACTGGCGTTGGCGATGCGAATGGCGTCGTCTACGTTCTTGGCGCGAAACAACGACGCCACCGGGCCGAACAATTCGCCGCATGCGGCTGGCGAGCTTTCGGGAATGTTGGTCAGAACCGTGGGCGGGTAATAGTTTCCCGGCTGGTTCAGGCGCTTTCCGCCGGTCAGTAAGCGCGCGCCGGCTTTCACCGTTTTTTGCACATCGGCGTCCAGTTCGTTGAGCCCGTCTTCGGTGGCGAGCGGGCCCACGTCGGTTTTTTCGTCGAATGGATCGCCCACTTGCAGCGATTCCATTTTCTTCACGAAGAGGCGCTCAAACTCGTCGGCGATCTCTTCGGCCACGATGAATCGCTTGGCCGCGATGCAGGACTGGCCGTTGTTCATCGTGCGCGCCTTTACGCCGACGGCCACGGCCTGCTCCAGATTCGCGCTCTTCATCACGATGAAGGGGTCGCTGCCGCCCAGCTCCAGCACCACTTTCTTGATGTCGGTCGCGGCGGCAATGCCGACTTGGACTCCCGCGCCCTCGCTCCCCGTCAGCGTGGCGGCTTTTACACGCGGATCAGCCATGATTTTCCCCACTTTGCTCGCACCAATCAGCAAAGTCTGGAAGACGCCCTCGGGAAATCCCGCGCGCAGCAGGACATCTTCGATCAGCAGCGCCGATTGCGGCACATTCGAGGCGTGCTTCAGCAGCCCCACGTTTCCGGCCATCAGCGAGGGACCGATAAAACGAAAAACCTGCCAGAACGGATAGTTCCAGGGCATCACTGCCAGAATCGGGCCGAGGGGAAGATAGCGCACGAAACTTTTGCTGCCCGGAACGTCGGCGATCTCGTCGGCGAGGAATTTTTCCGCGTGCTCGGCGTAGTAGCGGCAGACCCAGGCGCATTTGGCCGCTTCATCGACCGCCGAGCGATAGGTCTTGCCCATCTCGATGGTCATCACGCGGCCGAGTTTTTCTTTGTCCGCTTCCAATATTTCGGCGGCTTTCACCATTTTTGTGGCGCGGTCGGCGAAGGTCGTCTGGCGAAATTCTCCGAAGACGCGCACCGCGCGCTGTAGTTTCTCTTCGAGCTGCGCATCGGAAAGTGGTTCAAAGGTCTTCAGCGTCTCTCCGGTCGCCGGGTTGACAGTCGCGATCGCCATCAGTTGTGCCTCCGCGTTTTTGTTTCGAGAAGCCAGCGCTTGCCTAACGAATCATGACGCGTGCGGCCGCAGAATTCAAACGCCAGTAGAAAGGCAAGAGCGCGAATCGCGCGCGACTAATGGGGACGCCCAGGAGGGAAGGCGGAGCGCTGGAATCCAGGTGGAACCCGGAGTAGCGGAAAATATGGCGGGGACGACGGGACTCGAACCCGCGACCTCTGCCGTGACAGGGCAGCGTTCTAACCAACTGAACTACGTCCCCCGCGTGGGGCAAAACTTGGTGGGCGGTCACGGATTTGAACCGCGGACCTTCCCGGTGTAAGCGGGACGCTCTAACCGCTGAGCTAACCGCCCG